>OLII01000005.1_pt1 | contig 71657 bp, 64 predicted proteins | sample 1609481 | NCBI WGS metagenome assembly OLII01 (sample SAMN05416859, study PRJEB24817) | seawater metagenome | isolation source: Sea water | place: Canada:Atlantic | collected 2013-11 | reverse complement strand
CTATCATATTGATAATTAAAAAGTGCTAGACAATGCACTTGATATCAAAAACTGAGTTATTTAAATGAATAATTAACATATTGCCATTCAGTGTACTTTTTGCTCAAAGGAGAGAACAATCTTTTGAACCTCTTATGATGGAAATATATTGCCAATGCAGCATAAAATAGCGCTGGTTTTACTGTGTTTCGTATAAGATGAACGGCTAAATTTCAAACGATTGTTTTAATTTGAAATTAAATGTATACTGACAAACAATAAAAAGCTTCATTTAAATTTAAAATATTATTTTAATAAAGTCAGGCGGTTGCGAAGTGAATGAAAGTCATTGCCGTCAGACTTCTTAGCAGAAAACCATCTCTAAATATTGTTAAAATATACAAATGTTAAGTAAGGTAACATGAAATTAACGCTTGTGTAATTTATATGCAAATGGTATTAATGAACAAAATAAAAATAAGGAGCGGTTATGCCACAAGCAGCAATTCGCCAATATGAGGAAGATGAACATTTGCCAGAGGCAGAAGTTGATCAGCAAGTAGTATCAGAAGCGGAAGCAGAAGAAACACTAAGCAGTGATGATTCATCGAGCGCTCAAGATAACGAAAATAAACAAGATGAACCCTACTACCATTATACCGTCGACACAAAAGATCCAGATCCATGGTTAGTTAAACATAGAAGCAAGATCATTGCTGTTGTAGTCTTAGCTGTAATCGCTGTTGTCGGAAGTTATATCTTGAAAGAGCAAAAACTTGCTGAACAAACAAAAGCGATTGTTGCTCAGCCAGAAATCAATGATTTTTATTATGTTGATTTTCGTGTAATCAAAGATAACTTACGTCCAGCAGAAAAATATCGTATGGCGAAAGTTAAAGATATTACGGGTGATGTAGTAACAATTAACTTTAGTAGTTATTTTTATTTACAAGAGCATGAGCTAAATGAAGCGATTCGTTATGCACAGCTGAGATTCGAAAAGTTTTTCCAAGAGAAACGTCATAACTACAAAATTTCTGAACTACAGGCCATGATTGAGTCGGGTGCAATTGTATTAGCACGTCGTCCTGAAGGTAATATGCTTGATGGAAACGTAGTCGTTCCAGATTCACACTTTGAGTCAAGTTCAGTATTCATTCCTGGTAAAAAAGAAAACTTTGCTGGTCTAGAATATATGAAATTTGCTAAAGATAATGGCAAAGCTGAACTAGCGTTAGAGAAATTTGAAGAATCAGCAGACTTGGGTTTTGCTAAAGGTCAAGTTAACTTAGCTCAGATGTACTTAAATGGTACAGCGGTTGATAAAGATTTACATGAAGCTCTTGCTTTGTTTAAAGAAGCTTCTTTACAAGCTCACGAGCCAGCAATATTGAAGTACGCAATTGTTTGTCAACAAGTTGAAAGTTGTGAAATTGCTGATTTTTATCAAGAGTTAGTTAAATCAGGTGTAAACATTGAATTCACCAAACAGGTAGATGTAAGGGCAACAACTAAAGCATTCGAAAGAGCTTTAGAGGATGCTAAGAAGTAGTTAGCTACGCACCTTATCCTGACCTTAAAAGGCTTAATTAATTTAAGCCTTTTTTTATGTCTGTAATAATGTCGTTGATAAGATTACATACCTCTATAAAATAAAGGTGAGGCTAGTTTCATACAAATAAGATTAGTCTCAATACACGTCGAAGTGTAGCTGTATCAATAGCTTAACTGGTCTAACGCTATCTTCAACTTAGTCGGAAAAGGTAGCGTTTTTAAAATCACTGTTAGCATCGATTTTTTAGTAAACCTTTAAATGTCCAGATAAGTCTACTCAGTCTACTCAGTTTATGATTACCGCTCAAAAACTCTGTTAAAAGGGGGGAGAGAATCAAGCAGTTGTTTACCATATCGCTTAGTAACAACACGTTTGTCAAGCAAGGTAATAACGCCCTCGTCTTTTTCGTTACGTAGTAACCTGCCACAGGCTTGAACGAGCTTTTTAGAGGTGTCAGGCACCGACAATGTCATAAATGGGTTTCCACCTTTAGCTGTTACGTACTCTGCTTGTGCCTGCTCAACGGGCGATGTTGGCACAGAAAAAGGTAACTTGGTGATGATCAAGTTGTTAAGGTGTTGTCCAGGAAGGTCTAAACCTTCAGAAAAGCTTTGTGTGCCAAAGATTATACTTTCTTCTTTGTTGTCACATCGCTTCTTGTGCTGTTCAATGATTTGCTGCCTTGAAAGCTCACCTTGCACGAAGATATCTAGTTTGTGTGTTTCACGTAGTGCTTGGGCGACTTTATTCATCTGCCAATATGATGAAAATAACACTAAACTCGCACTACCTTGTTTCAAGTAATCAGGTAATTTATCAATGACTTCATCAGTAAATTCGCTAGCACTAGCTTCATGTGTCATATTGGCTACGACAAGTTTAGCTTTGTTTTGATAGTCAAAAGGGGAATCTACTTGCTGATATTGACTACCGTCATTATTTCTTAGACCCGCTTGAAATCTAAAGTGATCAAAAGAATTTAGCGCTCTTAAAGTTGCCGAGCATAACACCGCACCTTCGCATTGACTCCACAGCATATCTTCTAAGGTAAAACCAACTTCTATCGGTGAAGCGCAAAGCAAGTAATCTAATCGCTTATGATCAAGTCTTTCGAGCCATCGAGCCATGGGCGCTGCTTTTTCACTGTCTGTTTTTGAGTACATAAACCACAGTGATTGAAAATTCTCGAGCCTTTGTAGCAAAAAACCTGCTTCAGCAAGTAATGGCTCAGCTAAATACATCTGAGTATCACCATCTTTTACCGATTCTATTAAGGCGTTGTATAGCTTGTTCAAGTGCCCAAGCGACTTTTTACTGAGTGCTTGTAAATCTTCAGCCCAATTTTTTAATGTCGTTGGTATGATGCCATTTTCAAAACGATAAACTAGCGCATCTTTTTGCGTATTTTGTTTATATTTTGGATTGTTGCTCTGTGCTTGACCCTCATCAAAATAAGTATTGGCATTTGCTTCAATAAAATTCAATACCTTTTGCATCTCTATCAGCAAATCTTGACAGTCATCACTTAATTTCAATGCGGGTGAAATGGCCTGCTGTGACTTAATGAGCTTTGCCATTTTATCACCCGTTTCTCTTAATTTCGTTAACCAATCTATCGAGCCTTTTAGGGTTATACTGGCACTAGAAAAGTCACGTGTCACCTTGGGTAGGTGATGGGCTTCGTCAATTATATAGAAAGTATCTTCAGGCGGAGAAAGTATTCTGCCACCGCCAAGTTCAAGATCTGCTAAAAGTAGACTGTGATTGACTACCAATACATGGGCTTGCTCCATGGTTTCTCGCGCTTTATGAAACGGGCAGTGGTTATGTTCTGATAAATGCTTTAAACAGCTGTGTTTATCGCTTTGTACCTGTTGCCAAATGTGTTGCGGTAAATGCGTTTCCCACGAATCTATATCTCCTAACCAAGTACCATCTAGCAGCGCTTTATGCATCGCATTGAGGGTTCTAATATCTTTAGCGTCTGGTTTTTCAGCAAAGGTAAAACCAACTTGTGTTGGCTCGTTACCTGAGCTGGTAGTGACTGCCTGTGTTAGCTTTTGTCGACAAACATAGCGTTGCCTGCCTTTAGCTAAAGTAAAATTAAAGTCTATACCCGCATACTTTTTTAGGAAGGGTAAATCCTTATCTACTAATTGTTCTTGAAGTGCTACTGTGGCGGTAGAAATACATACCTTTTTATCGCGTGATAATGCTAAGGGAATTGCACCTAAGCTGTAAGCGAGAGATTTCCCTGTACCTGTTCCTGCTTCTATGGTGATTATTTTTCTGTCTTTACTGTATTCACCCGCTAACGTTTTTGCTATTTCAGCAATCAGGAATGTTTGTTGTTTACGTGGATTAAAATGCGTTAAATTTTCACCTATCGCTTTATACGACTGGCGAATAATTTGTTTCAACTTATCAGATAACATTAGCTTTGGTTTCCAAAAAACAGGAGATAGGTTACACTGCTGTATATATTAACAGGTTTGCTAGTGCCGCACGAAAGAAATAATAAAAAAATGACAAGTTTAACAAGCCCACAAATAAATAATGGCTTTTTACTTACCCGGCAAGTAAGAGATCATGCGACTGGTTTGCAAATTATTCTCTGGCTTAAGTGTGATTCTGGCGCAGTTAAGTTACAAGTAGATAATGAGTTAGCAGTTTTTTTTATTGAGCAGCAATATGTACCTCAAGCTTTAGCACAATTAACCACACAAAATATCCCTGTAGCTAAATCTCAGCACCTTTCACTTAAGACATTCAAGCACGGTAAAGTCAGTGGCTTGTATTTTTCCACCTTACGACATTTTTATCGCGCTAGAGAGGTATTAAAAGCACAAGGTATTAAGTGTTATGAAGATGATATACGCCCGGACGAACGTTTTTTGATGGAGCGCCATATCACAGCAGATGTTGATTATATTGGCTGTCATCAACAACAGCAGAAATATAATTATGCTCGAGAGGTAAAATGCAAACCAAGTAAGGTTAAACATCAGCATTGCTTAACTATGTTATCTATCGATATTGAATGTTCCGCAAGCGGAGAGCTATATTCTATTGGTTTGTATGCTAACAATGATAATCAGGTGTTTAAGCGTGTTTTGATGATAGGTAAACCGCAAGAGACTGAACAGGCATATATTCAGTGGCAAGATGATGAACGACAATTATTGAAGACTTTTATCGCTGAGGTTCAAGCATTTGATCCTGATATTTTAATTGGTTGGAATGTTATTAATTTTGATTTTTCTTTGTTGCAAAAACGCTGTGATTTACACCAAATAAAATTTACTATCGGCAGGGATGACAGTTGTCCTTACTGGCGTAAAAATACCAATAATAGTGAGCAAAACTTTGTTGAAATAGCAGGACGTGTTGTACTTGATGGTATCGACTTATTAAAAACAGCAACATATAACTTTGCCAGTTTTTCACTGGATAATGTATCACAAAATTTATTAGGCTTAACTAAAAAGGTTACTGATGTTGATAACCGTCTAAAAGAAATTACCGATAACTTCCACCATGATAAACCCGCACTGGCAGCTTATAATCTTGAAGATTGCCGTCTTGTCTGGTTAATTTTTGAAAAAACACAATTATTAGCTTTTGCTCAACTGAGAGCTCAACTTACCGGTTTGGCCATCGACAGGGTGGGAGGCTCTGTTGCTGCCTTCACTAATTTATACCTGCCAAAATTACACCGTAGTGGTTATGTCGCCCCTAATATGGGAGATGGACTATCTGGTTTGGTATCTCCAGGTGGCTATGTCATGGATTCCATTCCAGGGCTTTATGATAATGTATTAGTGCTAGACTTTAAGTCGTTATACCCAAGTATTATCAGAACATTTAAAATCGATCCCATGGGATTAATTGAAGGTTTGCACGAAGTAAAAGCATCTGATGATAGTGAAAAGATTCATGCAGCTGAAATTTTTGATAAGTGCAAGGTCATTCAGGGCTATGATGGCGCATTCTTCTCGCGTGAACACCATTTTTTACCTGATATTATAGAATCGCTTTGGCTAGAGCGTGATAAAGCCAAGCAGCAAAATAACGCGGCTTTATCACAAGCGATAAAAATCATCATGAATAGTTTTTATGGCGTGCTTGGCTCTACGGGCTGTCGATTCTTTGATCCGCGCTTGTCAGGCTCGATAACTAAACGCAGTCATCAAATATTAAAAAAGACGCGTGATTGGATTGAAGACTATGGTTTTCAGGTAATTTATGGGGATACTGATTCAATCTTTGTCGTTATAGGTGATGATAAGACTCAGGAGGAAGCTAAAGCGCTCGGCGGTGAACTACAAACGCTTATTAATAATAAATGGCAAACTAAGCTACATGCAGATCATCATATTGAAAGCCATCTGGATATTGAGTTTGAAACTCACTTTTCAAAGTTTTTAATGCCGACGGTAAGGGGACGTGATGTCGGCACTAAAAAGCGTTATGCGGGTCTTGTATGTGGTTTTGACGGTGAGAAAAATACAGAAAAATTAATCTTTAAGGGCTTGGAAAGTGTTAGAACTGACTGGACACAACTTGCGAAAGACTTTCAAAAAACATTATATTTAAAAGTTTTTAATCAAGAAGATGTTACGGACTTTGTCAAAGAAACGTTAGCTAAAACCCTCGCCGGTGAATTTGATGATAAATTGATTTATCGTAAACGGATCAGACGTAAACTAGAGGATTACTTGAAAAATATCCCTCCCCATATTAAAGCGGCGCGTCGAGCAGATGCTGTTAATCAGCAACTTGGTCAACCGTTAAAGTATCAAAAACGTGGTTGGATTGAGTACTATATTACGTTGCAAGGCCCTCAAGTTGTCGAGCAGCTTTCAGCACCGCTAGATTATCAATTTTATATCGATAGCCAGCTAACAACTGTCGCTGATGCAATTTTACCATTTATTGGTACAAGCTTTAAACAAATCACCGATAAACAGTTAGGTCTGTTTTAACCTAATCACCTCAGTACCAAATGAGCTTAGTAATTCCCTTTTTATATCAATAAATCCTAGCCTGTTAGGAATAATCAGGTTATAAAGAGTAATATTCTTTAGATGGCTAGATAGCTGAACTTAACTGTGTAGGCACCTAAGGCCAATCGATTTAATGAGACATGCTATGAAAAAAGATACAACGATAGTTAATGCTGGACGAAGTGCGAAATGGACAAATGGCGTTGTTAACCCAGCAGTTACACGCGCATCGACGGTAGTTTTTAATACGGTAGCAGAGATGAACAATGCCGTAGCAAACAGACACAACCAAACCATGGTTTACGGCCGTCGAGGAACGACCACTTCTTTTGCCTTTAGTGATGCCATGACAGAGTTAGAAGGTGGAGCAGGTTGCGCATTATACCCGTCAGGTACTGCGGCAATTACCAACGCGATTTTAGCGTTTGTTCAGCAAGGAGATCACATCTTGATGGTGGATAGTGCTTATGAGCCTACAAGAGACTATTGCGATAAAATATTGGCCAAGATGGGGGTATCCACAACTTATTATGATCCAATGCTTGGTGCGGATATCGAAGGTTTGATACAAGAGAACACCCGTTTAATTTTTCTTGAATCACCAGGCTCTATCACTATGGAAGTGCAAGATGTTCCAACCATTAGTGCTATTGCGCACAAGCATGACTGTATTGTGATGCTTGATAACACATGGGGAGCAGGGGTTAATTTTAAACCATTTGACTATGGTGTTGATGTCAGCGTACAAGCGGCAACTAAATACATAGTAGGTCATTCCGATGTCATGTTAGGCACAGCTACGGCGGTTGATAAATATTGGCCGCAATTACGTGACTATAGTTATCTTATGGGGCAGTGTACATCACCTGATGATTTATACCTTGCTTTACGAGGCATACGTACTATTGGTGTACGTTTAAAGCAGCATCAACAAAGTGCGATAAAGGTAGCAAACTGGTTAAAAGCGCGACCTGAAGTTGCAAAAATATTACATCCTGCTTTTGATACTTGCCCGGGTCACGAATTCTTTAAACGTGATTTTGAAGGCTCAAATGGTTTATTTTCCTTTGTCTTTAACTGCGGAAACAAAGTAGCAATGACCGCTTTTCTTGATGGTCTATCGCATTTCAAAATGGGGTATTCATGGGGAGGGTTTGAAAGTTTAATTTTAGGCATTAGTAATGTTAATGCTATTCGAAGCGCGACAGAGTTCGACTGTCAATACCCATTAATTAGACTACATATTGGTTTAGAAGATGTTGATGATTTAATCGCAGATCTCGATGCAGGCTTTGACCGTTTTAATGCCGTGTTAGCCAATACATAATACATTTACGCTAAATCTGAATGACGTTATCAAGACAGTTAAACTGAGCTGAACAAGGGCGTTTAGCTCAGTTTAACTATCTGATTAACGAGTAATCACTGGTCAAATTTCAATGGATGATAGTTTTACTACATAAAATAAACAATCATTCATCGCTGTGGCTTTGTTGGTTGTTGCCTTGAAAAGACGTAAATTATGACGACATACTAATTGGTTTTCTCGGGCGTAAAAATATTCTTCTAAGACATTTTCACCAGATTTATCAATTAATTGTAAGTTATCTAAACCATTTCCATCAATCCAACCCAACATTTCATCTTGATGAGCACTACCAAAATTAAAGCATTCAATATTGTCTTTTAACGTGACACCACTATAACCTTCATCATGCTGAGCATAAGAAAGTTTAACCTGATCTTTTAATTGCAATCTTAACGGGCGGTAAATGACTTCCACTGGCTTCTCTTGGTGGATGTAACCAATATTTTCACAAGATGCCACTTGACTGACCCCGGAAAAGGCAATTTCGTGGGCTTGTTCGTCTTGGCAACCTCCACATTCAATGGTGATAAAAGGACAGGAAAAATTTTGTTCCATTATCGACCCCATAGTTAAATCAGAAAGGATAAGTGTCTGACAAAATAATGAAGCAAGCGATAATGTTTCTGTCGTTACCACAGAGCTTACTGCGAAGGTAGGTCCTGAACTTGAAGAGTTATGAAGGTCGATCACCATTTCAGGGCAAACTTCACGAACGGCTTGCTCAATGAGTGAAGCACGTTGACAATAGCCTTTTTGTTCTTCGTGGCAATCAAAAGAACAGTTTTTACCAAAGCAGCGGTTTATATCCATACCACCATTGATAAAGCGGGTTGAAAAAAGTGGCCTTGTTGTCGCTGCTTCAACTGAGCAAATGATAAACCTCAGATTAGTAGCAGGTTTTCCTTGCTCTAATACTTCAGTTAAATACCTATGCATTGCGATTAAACCTGATGGTTCATTGCCGTGCAGCAAGGTAGTGAATACCCTACACTTAGTAGGCTCGTTTCCTGATATGTCAATTACTGTGGGTCCGGTCATCGACAAAAGGAATTGTTCATAATCAGCATGCAGATCTTGCCACGTAGGATCTGTTAAATAGTTGATTTCGCTAAAATCTATATCCATAGTATTGCCTAAATAATTTGAGTTTAATATTCATATCCCTATAAGCAATAAGAATGTCACAGTTAGTACAACTAGGGTGTTGATTAAGGTCAATAAATAGTAATAAGATGTGATTTATATTTTGCCAGCGCTAATCATCTGGCACAGGTTATAAATTTTCATTACAAGGTGTAATAATGACTGAAGAAACTATTTTCTCTAAAATTATCAGACAAGAAATTCCAACCCCCCTTTTATATCAAGATGATTTAGTCTCAGCTTTTAGAGATATTGCTCCTCGTGTTGATAGCCATATTCTTATCGTACCCAATAAGCTTATTCCGACAATTAATGATGTAAGCCAAGAAGATGAGTTAACACTAGGTCGTATGATTACGGTGGCAAAAAAGCTTGCCAAAGAGGAGGGCATTGATGAAAGTGGCTATCGATTAATTATTAACTGTAATAGTGATGGCGGGCAGGAGGTTTATCATATTCATATGCATCTGTTAGGCGGTCAACCATTAGGCGCAATGCTATCCGTTTAAAGTTTGTTGCTTTTTACCAGCACTAACTGGGTAAAGTATGCGATAAGTCGACTGATTAGTAAGTCCAAAGACAATGAAATCATTAAACTAATAGCGCATACTTTATTGTAGTATCCCAAAAGTGGTTAATTTTGTGAATTGGAAAGACATACTAGAAAATAGAAATCGCTTGTTCTGGTTAGCGCATACCGCAGGGTGGTTTGGTTTCGCTTTTGTGCACTACCTTGGCTCATTGCAACATGATCTACGAGATATCTTCGTAGTAATCATCTTTTTAAATGCCTACGCAGGTTGGTTATTTACCGTGCCGTTGCGCTATATTTATCGTAAAGCATGGAACTTCCCACCAATAAAGATAGCCTTAGTTGTTATTCTTTCCTCGTATTTTACCGGCGTACTGTGGCAAATAGTTAAAAATATTAATTACTGGGAAATATATAAACATGGTTATCAACCAGATTCTTGGTTTATGTACACCCAGTCAACATTAGGCTCCTTCTACATTATTTTGAGCTGGAGTGGTTTATATTTTGGTAGTAAATATTATCAAATGCTCCAAGTTGAAAAACAAAATGTTTTGAAAGCCAATACAGTAGCCCATCAAGCACAGTTGAAAATGCTACGGTATCAACTTAATCCACATTTTTTATTCAATACACTAAATGCCATTTCGACCTTGATTTTAGTAGAAGAGAACAAAACCGCGAATACCATGGTTACTAAGCTCAGTGAATTTTTACGGTATTCATTGGATAAAGATCCGATGAAGAAAGTGACTTTACAAAGTGAAATACAAGCACTGCAATTATACCTAGCTATAGAACAAGTGCGTTTTGAGGATAGATTACATCTTGATTTTAATATCAGTGATGAATGCCAACAGGCTTTAGTGCCCAGTATGATATTACAACCACTGGCTGAAAATGCGATAAAGCATGCAATTGCAGTGCAAGAGCAAGGTGGTTGTATCACTATTACAGTCAGTCGTTTTGCTGATGACTTATTGATAGAAGTGGCAGATAACGGACCAGGTGCTGATATTGTTGAAGGAAACTTACACAGAGAAAATGGTGTCGGTCTCGCTAATACTCGAGAACGTTTACATGCATTATATCGTGAAAAATTTTCATTGGTTGTCTCCCATAATCAACCATCTGGTGTTAAAGTAAACTTACGTATGCCATTTCAAATAAGTTAACGACAATTTGAGCACAAGGCTTTAGTTGTCATTGACTTATAAAAGAATAAATTAGGATTTTTTATGTCACTATCAACCATAATTGTGGATGATGAACCCCTTGCTCGTAAAGGGTTAGCAATACGTTTACGAGCACATGATGATATAAATGTAATAGAGCAGTGTTGTAACGGTAGAGAAGCGATAGAAGCAATAAGAGCCTATCAAGTTGATCTGATGTTTCTAGATATTCAGATGCCTGGCCTCAATGGTTTTGAAGTCATTGAAAGTATTATCGATCAGGGCTTAACCATGCCTGTTGTTGTTTTTGTCACCGCTTTTGATCAATATGCATTAAAAGCGTTTGAAGTTCATGCGCTTGATTATCTAATGAAACCCGCCGATGAAGAAAGACTGGCTCAAACAATCGAAAAGATACAACTATACTTTAAAAACACGGCAAACAGTGCTCACAAATCTAAGCTGGTTCGCTTAGTTAGCGATGTAACGGGTAATGATTATCAAAAGATTTTATCCGAATTAGATAATGATCAAGAGCTCAGCATTTCAAGTTATTCTGATGTACTTGCCATCAAAGATGGTGGTGAAGTCAACCGAGTACCTGTTAAAGATATACTTTGGATCGACGCTGCTGGCGATTACATGTGTGTTCATGCAATCGCTAATGAAAAGGAAAACTCACAAGAAAGTACTTACATCCTGAGAAAAACGATGAAAGAACTCGAAGCTTGTTTAGATCCAAAACAATTTATCCGCAATCATAGATCGACCATAGTGAATAAACATGTCATTGATAAGTTTTGTAGCCAAGTTAATGGTGAGTATTTTTTAGTACTTAAAAATGGTAAAGAGTTGAAAGTGAGTCGAAGTTACAAGGATAAAGTAAAATTTGCGGTCAATAATTAGTTAAAGCGATAATAAAAAAAACATGAACATAAAAAAAACGGCCATATAAGTGATTATATGGCCGTTTTAATCATGTTACTTTAATTTAATTTTAATCTAGCTTAAGTGTTTTTTCGACACGGTTAACACTTTTAATGTATTAGAAGCACCAACCGTTTCCATAATATCACCATGGGTTAAAATGATCTTGTCACCAACCGCTAGTTCAATTTTACCATTAACCGCTTGTAATATTTCATCAGATAAAGTGTCGTTATTAACATGCGTTGAATCAAATTCAACAGGATAAACACCACGATAAATAGCGGTTTTATTTAATGTTTTACTGTGGCGAGATAACGAGAAAATTGGTAAACCTGAAGTGATGCGTGACATCAACTTACTGGTTTGCCCTGATTCAGTTAATGCGATGATTGCTTTAACACCTGCTAGGTGATTTGCTGCGTACATTGCTGATAATGCAACTGTTTCAGACACTTCACTAAAAGTTAACTCAATTCTGTGGTTAGAAATGTTAACTGAGCGATGTTGCTCTGCGCCTTTACATACGTTTGCCATTGCTTTTACTGTTTCTACTGGGTATTTACCTGCGGCAGTTTCAGCACTTAGCATTACAGCATCAGTACCATCAAGGACAGCGTTTGATACATCCATGACTTCTGCACGCGTTGGCATAGGTTGCTCAATCATGGTTTCCATCATTTGTGTTGCTGTGATCACTACGCGGTTAAGTTGACGAGAACGTGCTATAATGTGTTTTTGCTTACCGACAAGTGCGGCATCACCTATTTCAACACCTAAATCACCACGAGCAACCATTACAACATCTGATGCTAGGATAATGTCATCAAGAATCTTGTCATCATTAACCGCTTCAGCACGTTCAATTTTAGAAACTAGACGTGCATCACAACCTGCCTCTTGTGCAAGTAAGCGCGCTTCACGCATATCTGCTGCATCACGAGGGAATGATACTGCTAAAAAGTCAACGTCAATTTTTGCCGCAAGTTTGATGTCTTCTTTATCTTTCAATGTTAATGCAGGAGCTGTTAAACCACCACCTTGACGGTTGATGCCTTTATTATTCGATAAAGGACCACCTACAGTAACTTCAGTAAAAACTGAGGTGTCAGACGTTGATAAAACTTTTAACTGAACACGACCATCATCAAGTAATAAAATGTCGCCGGTATTTACATCTTGAACAAGTTTCTTATAATCAATACCAACTTTTTCTTGGCAGCCTTGTCCTTTCTCTAATGTTGCATCTAACTCAAACTTATCGCCAATAGCGAGTTTGATTGGGCCATCTTTAAACGTAGATACACGAATTTTAGGACCTTGTAAGTCACCTAAAATACCGACATAAATGCCAAGCTCTTTTGCTACTGCTCTTACGTTATTAGCTCTATCAATGTGGTCTTGTGGGATACCATGAGAAAAGTTTAGTCTTACTACGTTTACACCAGCAGCTAAAACTTCTTTTAACGTTTCTCTATCATCAGTTGCAGGACCTAAGGTAGCAACAATCTTCGTTCTTCTAGGCATTTTAATCCTCTTACGTTTTTATTTACGTTAACATTTGGATAATTGTGTCAACCTCAACAGAAGCAACACAAAAGCATAATTTTTTAATCTTTTCTTTCAAAGCGCGAGCTTCTTAAACTATCTTTAACTTTCTTAAGGTTATCTCTAAATTTACTGCCACGGCGTAAGGTAAAGCCAGTCGCTAATACATCGATTAAAGCCAGTTGTGCAATACGCGATGACATTGGCATATAAAGGTCAGTATCTTCGCTAACATCTACTGACAATACGATGCTACATTCCTTCGCTAATGGCGTACCTGTTGAGGTAATACCAATAACAGTTGCATCATTTTCTTTCGCCAAGCTGGCAACTTCTACTAATGATTTGGTACGTCCGGTATGTGAAATAACGATAACTACGTCACCTTGGCGACTATTAATAGCACTCATTCGTTGCATTAATATGTCATCAAAATAAACAACAGGCACATTGAAGCGGAAAAACTTATTCTGAGCGTCATGAGCGACAATGGCTGAAGCACCAAGACCAAAAAAAGATATTTTATTGGCTTGTGTTAATACATCAACAGATCTATTGATATCGTTTGAGTTTAAACTTTTACGCGCTAGTTCAAGACTTGCCATGGTAGATTCAAATATTTTGGCAGTATATTCATCAGCGGTATCATTCTCATCTACGTGGCGATTTACGTATGGGGTACCGTTAGCAAGACTCTGCGCCAAGTGCAGTTTGAAATCAGGATAGCCTTTGGTATCTAGACGACGACAAAAGCGATTAACTGTTGGCTCACTAATATTCGCTTGCTTTGCAAGCGCCGCGATACTTGAATGTATAACAGTACTTGGAGAAGCTAAAATTACCTCAGCGACTTTTCGTTCTGACTTACTGAGCATGTCTAGTTCGTTAGCGATCTTTTCTAATATATTCATTATGGTCTGATCCTAGCTCTTATTAATCTTAAGTTTTATACAATATTTGATTTATAACCTAACATTTGAAATAGGTTACTTTCCCTATACTGTAATTTATTTTCTGCTCAAGTAACAGAAAAAATGAAATTTTATTTCATAATTAAAGCTTCTACTGCTAAAAAGGCAGGAAAACGATAAATGTTTACTATTTAGGCAAGGTGCTATTATGCAAAGTAGCTATTGTTTAGCTAGATATAAGTAGATGGGAGTTGCTATTCCGGCTTATGAAAGAGTATTAAGTAAATGAATGTAGTAAAATTACAAAAAGTTCTTTACTGTCGACGAAACAAGCGCTAAATTAGAGGTATATGTAGTTTAGTTACAACCCGATGACTTTACTTTGACCCGAGAAAAAACAGGCAAGTAATTAATCAAGTTAAATGATAAAGATAAAATTTTATATAAGAGAATTTCTATGAGTAATTTAGATTGTCAAACAGCGAGTGAAATAGTTATCTTCGGTGCATTAGGCGACTTATCTCGTCGTAAACTATTACCTGCTTTATATCAATTAGAAGTATGCGGTTTAATTCACCAAGATAGTCGTATAGTTGGCGCAGCAAGACAAGAGCACTCACTTGAAGAGTTTAAAGCGTTTGTACTTGAAAATTTACAAGAATTTGTTAAAGAAACCATCGAAGAAACAGTATTAACTCGCTTTATTAATCGCATGGTATATCAACAGTTAGATTTTAAAGATAGTACGTCTTTTAATAAATTAGCTGAAGCGCTTGCAAGTGGTAATACTACAAGGGTTTATTACTTCTCAACACCTCCTGCAATTTATGGCGATATCTGTAAAGGCTTAGATGCTGCTGCTTTAATTACTGATGCTGATCGTGTAGTCATGGAAAAGCCAATAGGGCACTCTTTAGACTCTTCTATTGAAATTAACAATCAAGTTTCTGATTTTTTCAAAGAAAATCAAACCTATCGAATTGATCACTACCTCGGTAAAGAAACGGTGCTTAATTTATTAGTACTGCGCTTTGCTAACTCGCTTTTCACCAATAACTGGGATAGGAATAGTATCGATCATGTACAAATTACTGTCGCTGAAAGTGTTGGTATTGAAGGTCGATGGGGCTTTTATGATGAAGCCGGTCAATTAAGAGATATGGTGCAAAATCACCTTCTACAAATTTTATCGTTATTGGCAATGGAACCACCAGCAGATTTAAGTGCTGACAGCGTTCGTGCTGAAAAACTAAAAGTAGTTAAAGCACTAAAAGCTATTAATAGAGAAAACATTAAAGATAAGGTTGTTCGCGGGCAATATAGCGATGGTTATTTAAATGGTGTTCCTGTACCTGGTTATTTAAATGAAGAGGGCGCTAACCAAAATAGTAATACTGAAACCTTTGTGGCAATCAAAGCTGAAATTGACAATTGGCGCTGGAAAGGCGTTCCTTTCTATCTTCGTACGGGCAAGCGTATGCCGAAAAAGCATAGTGAGATTGTCGTGCACTTTAAACAGCAACCGCACAATATTTTCAAGGATAGCTATAGCGATTTACCTGCGAATAAATTAACTATTCGTTTGCAACCCGATGAAGGGGTTGAGTTACAAATGATGAATAAAATCCCTGGTATTGCATCACAAATGCATATTCAAGAAAACAAATTGGATTTGAGCTTTTCTGACACCTACAACGATGAACGTGTAGTTGATGCTTATGAACGCTTAATGCTAGAAGTACTTAACGGCAATCAATCATTGTTTGTTAGCCGCGACGAAGTGGAAGCCGCTTGGATTTGGGCTGATAGTATTATTGATGCTTGGAAAACAACAAATGAAGCACCTAAAGCATACGCTGCAGGTTCATGGGGACCAGTTTCTTCAATTTCTTTAATAGCACGCGATGATCGCCAGTGGGTAGAATAATGAATCAGTTAACTCAATTTCCTTCAAGAAACGAATTAGATTCAGCATTAGCCGATTCAGTTCAACAAATTCTAAGTGAAGCAATAAAGCATAAAGGTAAGGCGAGTATCGCAGTATCCGGTGGCTCAACACCGAAAGGTTTATTTAGTATTTTATCGCATTGTGATCTTGAATGGTCAAAAGTGACTATTACCTTAGCCGACGAGCGTTGGGTACCTTTAGATAGTATCGATAGCAATACCCGTTTAGTACATGAAAATTTATTACAAAATAAAGCAGCGGCAGCTAAATTTTTTCATCTAAAGCAGGGTGAAGAGTTAAATGAAGAAACACTTAGTGATCTGAACGTAGCAGCTAACACGACTTTGTTACCTTTAGATGTATTAATTTTGGGCATGGGAGAAGATGGACATACAGCCTCTCTTTTTCCTTGCAGTGAGCAGATAAGTGAAGGTTTATCGCAAGATAATGAAAGTGCGTTATTGAAAGTATTACCAACAACAGCACCTCACCAACGTATTAGCTTTAGTTTTGCAGCTTTAAGTAAAAGTAAGCATACCTTCTTACACTTATGTGGCGAAAATAAGCAAGTTGTGCTGAATCAGGCACTTGAAGGTCAAGACAGTTTTGAAATGCCAATTCGGGCATTTTTACACCATCCTAGCTTGAATACACAAGTTTATTGGGCACCTTAGTTTATTGTCCGACATGCATTATCAACAGGTAGTTAAATTTCAATTATCTGAATAGATATTAATAAATATAGAGTAAAGGTTTACAGCAAATGAAACAGCAAATAGTAGATATAACTGAAAGAATTATCAAACGTAGTGAAAGTACACGTGCTGCGTATTTAGCAAAAATTGATGCTGCCAAGTCAACTACCGTTCATCGTGCTAGTCTGTCATGTGGTAACTTAGCTCATGGTTTTGCTGCTTGTGGTAAGGAAGAAAAGCAAACTATCAAGGGGTTAAATCACTCGGATATTGCCATTATTTCAGCGTACAACGATATGCTGAGTGCGCATCAACCGTATCAAACATATCCTGATATTATCAAAGCGGCAGTACAAGAAGCAGGTGGCATAGCACAGTTTGCTGGCGGTGTTCCGGCAATGTGTGATGGCGTAACTCAAGGGCAACCAGGTATGGATTTAAGCCTGATGAGTCGTGATGTGATTGCGATGGCTACAGCAGTTGGCTTATCACATAATATGTTTGATGGTGCGTTAATGCTTGGTATCTGTGACAAAATTGTTCCAGGTCTATTAATTTCAAGTATGACCTTTGGTCACTTACCTACAGTCTTTGTTCCTGCAGGTCCAATGCCGTCAGGTATTCCTAATAAAGAAAAAGCACGTGTTCGTCAACAATATGCTAAAGGTGAAGTTGATGAAGAAGCATTATTAGAAGCTGAGTCTGCATCATACCACGCTGCAGGAACATGTACTTTCTTTGGTACCGCAAACTCAAACCAACTTGTTGTTGAAGTGATGGGCCTACATTTACCCGGTGCTTCATTTATTGCACCGAATACACCACTTCGTGAAGAGCTAACTAAAGCTGCTGCTCGCCAAGCAACGCGCTTAACTCAACAATCAGGTAACTATATGCCTGTTGGTAGAATGGTTGATGAACGTTCAATTGTTAATGCTATTGTCGCATTACTGGCAACGGGTGGTTCAACTAACTTAACTATGCATATTATCGCATTTGCAAAGGCTGCAGGCATCATTATTAACTTCCAAGATTTTAATGATTTATCTGAAGCTGTACCACTATTAACACGTATCTATCCAAATGGTCATGCAGATATCAACCACTTCCAAGAAGCGGGTGGTATGGCACTATTATTTAAAGAGCTAATTTCTAATGGTTTAGTTCATGAAGATGTTGAAACCATTTGTGGTCGAGGCTTATCTAGATATACGCAAAAACCAGTATTAGAAAATGGTGAACTAAAGTGGGTTGATGGCATTGAGGCATCACTTGATACTGAAGTTATTACCACAGTGCAAAAACCATTCAAAAAAGATGGTGGCTTAAGAGTGCTTAAAGGTAATTTAGGCGTTTCGGTAATTAAAACATCATCATTGCGCGAAGGCAGCTTTGTGATAAAAGCACCTGCGGTAGTTTTTGAAGATCAAAATGAACTACAAACAGCATTCGATGCCGGAGAGCTTGAAAAAGATTTTGTTGCTGTTGTTCGTTTCCAAGGCCCTAAAGCCAGAGGGATGCCTGAACTACATAAATTAACGCCACTGCTTGGCGTACTTCAAGATAAAGGCTTTAAAGTTGCTTTAGTCACTGATGGTCGTATGTCTGGTGCTTCAGGTAAAGTACCTGCAGCCATTCATTTATGTCCAGAAGCGCTTGATGGTGGTTTAATCGCTAAAATTAAAGATGGCGATATGATCAATTTAGACGGTGAAACCGGAGAGCTATCGTTATTGGTCGATGAGCAAGAGTTAGCAAGTCGCGAAGTAGCACAGTTCCAAGTAAATGGGCATCACCAAGGAATGGGGCGTGAGCTTTTCGGCTTTATGCGTCGTAACTTGAGCTCAGCCGAAACGGGCGCATGTTCATTATTTGATTAGATAAATATTATTTACTAGGGCTATTTATTAGTTCTAGCTAAAACACTTGTAGCCCAACCTTAAGGGCTATAAGTCAAAATTATAAAAAATTGGTCGATGCTGAGTTTTTAGATTCGGCTCTACAAACTAGATAAAAGAGGATTTATGACAGTATCAAAAAATTGGCAAATCATGCCAAAGGACGTATTCGAAATGGGGCCGATTGTTCCAGTTCTTGTGATTAATAAAGTAGAAGAAGCATTACCAATTGCTGAAGCGTTATTAAAAGCTGACATTAAAGTACTAGAAGTAACTTTACGTACTCCAGCAGCGCTAGATGTTATAAGTACCATCGCAAAAGAGTTACCAGAAGCGATTATTGGCTCGGGTACAGTAACTAACCGTCAGCAACTTCAGCAGTCGTATGATGCAGGTGCAAAATTTGCTATCAGTCCAGGTTTAACAAAAGATTTATTACAAGCAGGTAATGAAGGTAATATAGCTCTAATTCCAGGTATTTCTTCAATTTCTGAATTGATGGATGGTGCTGACTATGGCTATGACCATTTAAAGTTTTTCCCAGCTGAAGCATCAGGCGGTGTAAAAGCGATTAAGTCTATTGGTGGTCCATTCCCTGATATTCGTTTTTGCCCAACTGGCGGTATTAATTTAAATAACGTCCGTGATTACTTAGCACTACCCAACGTTGTTTGTTGTGGTGGCTCTTGGTTAGTATCAAGTGATATTGTAGAAAACAAGAATTGGTCTGAAATTACTAAGTTAGCGAATCAAGCATTAGCACATGTAAAGTAATTCTTACTTAATCTTTATTACAGACATGAAAAAAGCCAGTCAATATTACCATTGACTGGCTTTTATATTTAAAAGCAACTTGTTAAAGTAAGTTAACCTATTAAGGTGATTTACTGATTGTTTTGCGCTAGTTTTAAACGCTCAGCCATGGATAACGGCTCATCTTTACCTTTAGGCGCTTCCTTAGCTTTAGGTGCTTCTTGTTTTTCTACCTTACTGTCACCTTTAAATACAGACTTCATCATGTTTTTCATACCATTGAAGCTTTCCTTTGGCGCATGATTGGCTTCATGGGTGTCATATAGATGCGTATCTGCTTTGTCTTCAACTTTAGCAGCCTCTTTCTTTTTGGCTGGTTTTGTTTGTTCTTTTTTAGCGGTAGGGGCTTTCTCAACCTTTTCTTCAACAGTCTCTACACGTCTATGTGGTGTAGCTAGTTTTTCTTGCGCTAATTTAGCTTTACTTATCTGCTGGCTTTCTGAAGAGCTGTGCTTAACCTGTGGTGCCTGATTACAAGAAGGCATGAAAATATCGTTTGAACTCATTTTGCGATCAAAATCTTCAACCACTTCAGACATTTCTTTTTCTGCGATGTGAACAGCATCTTTAACTTGAGATAATTTACGACTTAAATTCTTATATTTTTTCTCAATGTTATCAATAGCACCTTTAACATCGTCATTTAAGTTTATCGTTAACGATTTATACGCTTCAATTTGTTGATCAAACTTACCTAGTGATGATTGGCTATGATTTATGCTGTCATCAATTGAGGTGAGTTTAGTTTCTAAACGATTTTTTTTAGCTAAAAATTTATCAGAAATTTCTTTAGGAATCAGTGGCGCTTGCTCAGTAGGAGGAATAACATCAACAAATTCACTAATGCAATTTACGGGCTTCCATTGACTAAAAGAAGGGTGCCAACCATAAACATCAGGGTTACTTGCTAAATACTCTTTTGCTGCCTCTAAATCTAGTGGGGCAGTTACTTTGCCATCTTTTGAAAAAAACCATTTTTTCATTGTAAATACTCTTATTTGTTAATTTTAACTTTATTATTAATATGATGAACTATTTCACATGCATTGAAGTGAATAGATATTAATAATCGGTTTTGATCACGTTAGCTAAATTCTTCTGAAGAGAAGCATACTGCTCTTCAATTGATTTAACTACCACTTTAACTTCTTCAGTTAAATTATGGGTTATCTGGCTATATTCGTCCAGTTCAGCATCGATTTCATATAAAGAATCTGACGTGATTTTTATGGTTTTATCAATTCGATCTAGAGTCGTTAATAACTCTTTTTCTTCACCTATCATATCACCAATAAGATCGGTCGGAAGGTCAATCGGTGGTGGTGGTGGTGAGATTGTTGTATCGAACTCATTAATGCAACTAACGGGAACCCAATGAGTGTATGATGGGTGCCAAGCATACAAATCTGGATTCTTTGAAATTAATTCATTAGATTCCTTTAATCCGAAAGGACCGGTTACTTCACCATTGTCAGAAAAAAACCATTTTTTCATAATAATTATTACTCTCTTTAATATTCGCTATATCTTAAAATATACAGCAATTGCGACCTATTATATTTATTAACAGCGGGTCTACTTCTACTCACTATTTAACGTTAGCTAAAGCGAACAGTCAAGTGCTTTATTACTGCTAAGTTAAAGCCCTGTATAATCTTTAGCAATTGTTTATCGATAACGAGCAAAATATTTTAATTGATTATAATAATATCTGATCAGATATTTATTTTGTGAAAATCTTGGCGACACTTCTGTTAAAAAGTAAACGCCTTCTAATCTTTATTTGGGCAAAAAAAAACCAGCTAATATTAGCTGGTTTTTAAAGTGTAATTTTAATATTACGGCTTAGTAGCGCCTGCAGTACTTCTGCTAACTACATCAGAGATAACTGCTGTTCTACCAGAGGTTTGATGAGGTAATCTATCATCATCAGCCATAAAACTGGTTGGAATATCATTTATCGTAGTGATAGTCTCAGTTCTTGTCATAGGGGCAGTAGCACGGCCAGAAAGACGGTTAGCCTTTTTAACTTGTCTTGCTAACTTCTTGTCTTTTGCAGGACCTTTCTTATCGGCTTTCACTACTTTCTCTTTAACTTTAGCTTCTTTTGGCTCTGCTTTTTCTGGTTGAGTTTCAACAATCTCCTCAACAACAGCAGTATCTTTAGAGCTAGCTTCAACTTCAGTTGCTTCGCTTTCGTCTACAGTGCTAACTTTTGCTGGTGCAGACTCTGATGAAGCATCAGAAGTAGCAGAGATATCTAATTCAACAGCGACTTCTTCTGCTTGTTCTACTACTTTTTCAATAGTAGCTGTAGCTACTTTTGTATCGACGATTGGCTCATCTTTTTGCTCAAGAGGAAGTTCTTGTTGTAATTCTTCTTTTACTTGAGTTTCAGCTGGAACAACAACTTCTTTTTCAGTAGCTACTACTTCAGTTTGATTTTCTTCTGAAGATGCAACCGATGTTTCAACTACTGTTGACTCAACAGGAGTTTTTTCTACAGTCACTGAGTTTTGCTCTGGAACCGCTACTTCTGATTCAGTGGCAGGGTAACGAGCTTCAACGGCTTCATCATTCGAAGTAACTACTTCTGCTGCTACAGTTTGTTCTTTGTGTGAAGCATCTGCATTAGTATTATTGCGACGGCGTCTTTGTCCATTAGCACGAAGGTGTCTTGGTGAACGTCTATTACGTGGTCGCTCATCAGTATTCGCTGTGTCAACCTCAGGAGTTTGAGTCAATTGCTCTTTCTCCACTGACTTAGCTGCTACGTTTTTAGCTGCTTCGTTGTTCTTTTCAGCTTTATCTACACGAACTTTTTTACGGTTCGTTCTACGTTGACGACGTTCAGCAACTTTTTCTTCTTTAACTACCTTATCTTTTTCAACATCTTGCTTGCGCGGTTGTCTTTTAGGTTTATTTTGCTCGCCATCTCTCGCTGGACGATTACCTTTGCCTTCATTCGCTTTGTTAGCAGAACGATTATCGTTCGAGTCGTTGTTACGATCATTACGATTACGGTTACCGCCACGATTATTACGGCGTTTATTTTGTTGATTACCGCGTCTTTCTTGCGAACGTCTTGGCTTGTTAGTTGTACTCTCTTGCTTTTTCTCTTCAACCACATCTTCTGTGACAAAAAGACTCTTTAACCAACCAAAGAAACCTTTGGATTCAACTTTTTTAGTTACTTGTGAGCTAGCTGAACTATTCTTTTCAGCATTTTCGTCTTTAGGTGCACGTTTAGGTGCAGACATGCCTTGAATTAATGGTTCATCGCGCTTAGCTGCGGCTTTATCAAACTTAGGCATCTTAGCTTCTTCAAGCTCTGCTTGTTTTACCGGCAACTCATAACTTGCTTCAGTGATAGTCTCATCTTTCTTAACACGCAATACTTCATATTGAGGCGTGTCCATGTGCGGATTAGGAATAATTAATACGCGTACATTGTGATGTTTTTCAACATGCATTACCGAGCGACGCTTTTCATTAAGTAGATAAGTTGCTACAGGCACTGGTACTTGAGCTTGTACGTGTAGGGTATTATCTTTGATGGCTTCTTCTTCCATCAAGCGTAAAACAGATAAAGCTAAAGATTCAACACCACGGACATGACCGGTACCGCTACAACGTGGACAAACCCCTTGGCTTGTTTCACCAATAGAAGGACGTAAACGTTGGCGAGACATCTCTAGTAAACCAAAGCGAGATATTTTACCTAACTGGATGCGAGCTCTGTCTTGATGAACAGAGTCACGCATGCGGTTTTCAACTTCACGTTGATGGCGTACAGGCGTCATGTCGATAAAATCGATAACAACTAAACCACCTAAATCACGAAGGCGAAGTTGGCGGGCAATTTCTTCTGCAGCTTCTAAGTTAGTATTAAAAGCAGTCTCTTCAATATCACTGCCTTTAGTTGCGCGGGCAGAGTTGATATCAATAGACGTCATCGCCTCGGTTGGATCGATAACAATTGAGCCACCAGAAGGTAAGCGCACTTCGCGCTGGAAGGCTGTTTCTATTTGAGTTTCAATTTGATAATGGGTAAATAAAGGTACATCGCTCGTATAGAGTTTTATCTTGCTTAAGAAATCGGGACGAACAACTTCAATATGTTGTTTAACTTTCTCAAATGTTTTAGGGCGGTCAATTAAAACCTCACCAATATCACGACGTAAATAGTCTCTTAACGCTCGTTGTATAAGGTCAGTTTCTTGGTGAATTAAGAAAGGAGCAGGACGACTTTCTGCAACATCACTGATTTTTTTCCAATGGTGTAAAAGGACACTAAGGTCCCACTCTAATTCATCGTAATCTTTTCCAACACCAGCAGTACGTACGATTAAGCCCATACCTTTAGGTAAATCTAACTTACTTAATGATGCTTTTAGATCTGTGCGTTCATCACCTTCGATACGGCGTGAAATACCACCAGCACGAGGGTTGTTAGGCATTAGTACTAAGTAGCTTCCGGCTAAACTGATAAACGTAGTTAGCGCAGCACCTTTTTGGCCACGTTCTTCTTTATCAATTTGAACGATAACTTCTTGACCTTCACGTAAAACTTCCTTGATGTTAGGGCGACCTTGAAAGGTATAGCCTTTTGGAAAGTATTCACGAGCAATTTCTTTCATTGGTAAGAAGCCATGGCGATCAGCACCATAGTCAACAAAAGCAGCTTCTAAAGAAGGTTCAATGCGGGTTATTTTGGCTTTGTAGATATTTGATTTTTTTTGTTCATGACCAGGGCTTTCGATATCTAAATCGTAAAGTTTTTGGCCATCTACTAGTGCTACGCGCAATTCTTCTGATTGGGTAGCGTTAATTAACATACGTTTCATAGTTTGTCGGACTCATTTTTAAGTCACAACACACCGTTTGCTTAGGACACAAAGCAATCTGTTTTTCTGGTAACAGCACTTTGTCAACCTCACGGTTGTCACGATTAACCTGTCATTAAACCAGGTTAAGCTGTTATAAATTCTGATTGTTTCTAATAGCAATGCCGCAAATTGTCGCTGGCAATGTTAAATTATTCTTTATGTGCTCAGCATGTGCGCTGCGCTATATACCAGTTAAATACACTGGTATTATTTTATAAAATTGCTTTATGGTGCTGGGCTGAATAACAAAAATGTTTTTTTGCTAAAACTGTTTATGTTTTTTTGACAATTTACAGTGATTAGTGATCTTAATAGATTACTTCTGTGTCAATTTATACAATAGGCCGTTCTATCAAGTTGTCTTAGCTAGATTGTTAAGGCTGAATAAGCGTATTAAACAATTTAAAACTCGCAAAATGATGTGGCCGCAGTTTGCCTCTTACGTCTCTCTTTAAAGCTTCTAAGGTTAAATTATTAAGTTGAATAGCTATGTTACTTCTAGATTTAGCTATTTAATTCGCTGTTAGCGTTAAATATCAACTAATAACCTTCTTATTATCACACTATCTTGCAACATTAGCCAATAAAAAAGGGAGTTAATTGCATTATTCGTTAAATAAAATGTGTTAAACTGGCGTTATGAAAGAAATTAATATTAAAAAAGCGAATCACGTGCAAAAAAACAAAGCAAACGCTCAACATCGCTCAGTTGAAAATGACAAGCAATCTAAACAGAAAAATTCTGACACGATTAATAGACCTGTGGATGAAGATAAACCAAAAGTTAGGTTTATCACCATTGATAGTGAAGATGCCGGGCAGCGTATAGATAACTTTTTATTAAGAACCTTAAAAGGGGTACCAAAAAGTCACTTATACCGTTTAATGCGCAAAGGTGAGATCAGAGTTAATAAAAAACGTATTAAGCCTGTTTACAAATTAGCAGTTGATGATGAATTAAGAATTGCCCCTATTCGCGTATCAGAGCAAAAAGATGCTGTCTCTACTGGATTAAATATTGTTGCAAACCTCGAAAAGCAAATCCTTTTTGAAGATGATCGACTTATTGTTATCAATAAACCGTCGGGTATGGCAGTTCATGGTGGTAGTGGCTTAAGTTTTGGTTTAATTGAGGCGCTTAGAGCGTTAAGACCTGATGCACGTATGTTGGAGTTGGTACATAGGTTAGACAGAGACACTTCAGGTTGTCTTGTCGTAGCAAAAAAACGTTCTGCTTTAAGAAATTTACATGAACAGTTGCGCAATAAAAAGGTACAAAAATTTTATCATGCATTGGTAAAAGGACATTGGCCAACCAAATTGACCAGAGTGACCGAAGGTTTAAAGAAAAATGACCTTAAGTCTGGTGAACGTGTGGTTGTTGTTGACAATCAATTAGGTAAAGAATCAGAAACACGTTATAAAGTGTTAGAGCGCTACCGTGGTGCTACGCTTGTTAGGGCTTTCCCTGTTACAGGGAGAACGCATCAAATACGAGTCCATTGTCAAGTCAGTGGTCATTCTATTGCCATGGATGCTAAATATGGCCATGATGACTTTGATGAGCAAATGAAAAGTAAAGGGCTTAAGCGTTTGTTTTTACATGCTGCAAGTATCGAATTTACGCATCCTAAAACAGAAGAACGATTAAAAATTGAAGCACCGTTAGAGCCTAGCTTAGAAAAACTGCTATCTAAATTAGTGAAAGAATAAGTTAATGCATCATTATAAGTTAATTATATTTGATTGGGATGGCACCTTAATGGACTCAGTTGCGCGTATTGTTTCATCGATGCAAGCTGCAGCAAAGCAATGCCAACTAACTATTCCTACTCAGGAGCAAGTTAAAGATATCATCGGTTTGAGTCTTCCTAAGGCACTTGGTGTATTATTTCCCAAGGGCTCTAACGATCAATTAACCAATATGCTGGAACAATATAAGTATCAATATGTTGAGGGCAATAACCCACCAAGTCCGCTTTTTGATAATGCATTACTATTGCTTGACGCATTAAAAGGTGAAAATAAATTACTTGCTGTTGCCACAGGAAAGGCCAGGCAAGGTTTGCAACGGGTATTCTCGGTAACTGATACGGAACATTATTTTCATGCATCGCGATGCGCTGATGAAGCACTGTCCAAGCCTGATCCACAAATGGTGTTAAGTTTACTTGAAGAGCTAAATGTTTTACCTGAACATGCGGTGATGATTGGTGATACGAGTTATGATATGGAAATGGCCCAATCTGCAGGGGTCGACCGTATCGGTATTACCTTAGGTGTTCATGAGAGAGATATCTTAAATCGTTATCAACCTAGAGCAGTGGTTGATTCGCTTGCAGAACTACAACAGTTATTACTTCCTGTTACTACTAGAAATGCAGAATAATATTAGCACTTTTAACTACTATTAACACGGGGTAAAACATTGATGATTTTACCCCGTGTTTGCTTTATCTAGCCACTATTTTTTTGCTCAGCCAATACATCAAGACCTTGTTGCTTTAACAACGAAACAAGTCTAATCAGCGGTAAACCAATTAAGGTGTTTGGATCATCACCGGCAAGCTTGTCAAATAAACAAATACCTAACCCTTCGCTTTTAAAGCTACCTGCGCAATTGTAAGGTTGCTCTGCCTTAAGGTAGTTAGCTATTTCACTTTGCGTTAAATGGTTAAAATGAACGGTAAAAGGTTCAACTAACGCAATAGCTTTATCATTTTCACTATCAAACACACAAAGCCCAGTGTAAAAAGTGATAGCCTTACCACTGAACTTACTTAATTGAATAACTGCATTATCAAAATTATGTGGCTTACCTAAAATTTCACCTTCACATACAGCAACTTGATCAGAGCCAATAATTAATGCTTTTGGATGTTCTTCTGCAACTGCTTTGGCTTTTTCTATCGCTAAACGTTCAACTAAAGCTTGTGGTGATTCTCCATCTTTAGCCGTTTCATCTATATTAGGTTTTGCGCAGAGGAAAGGTAACTGTAGTTTTTCTAAAATAGATTTACGAAATGGCGAGGTAGAGCCGAGTACTAGGGTTTTCATGTGTAGCCTTTAATAGTGTCTTGATGAGAAAAATTGTAAGAATCAGTTATAATGCAGTTTTGGTACCAAGTGGTTCCTAAATAAACAATTATCAACGAATTACTACTATTATTGGGGCAATCTTGAGCTTTTAAACAAAATAGTGCAATTTTCTTTTGACACTTGCCTGTAGGGGCTTTATTATGCGCGCCTTATGCAGAATCTTAAACTTCCAATAACAATTAGTCCATCACGTAGTGCACAGCGAAGACTTGTGTGTGAAGGTGTATTTAAATTGCAGGATATGACTAGACTGCTTGCTGAATGCGAAAGCAAGAGTGAGCATGTTCAAGTTAGTGTTAAGTTTGATGTTGATGAACGTGGTCTGACAGTAATGACAGGTACGGGTTCGACATTAGTTGCATTAACTTGTCAGCGGTGTAACGAAAGTTTTGATCAGTTACTAAAAGTAGACTTTACTTTTAGTCCTGCCAAAAATGAGGAAGCTGCTGAGAAAATTCCGTCATATTATGACGTAGTAGAGTTAGATGAAAATGGCGAAGTAAACTTACGTGAATTAGTGGAAGAAGAGTTAATCCTCATGATCCCATTGATTCCAAGGCATGACATTAAAGACTGTCCAGCAGATGCTGATTCGGTTTGGGGTGAACTGCCTGAAGAGCTTGAGAAGCCAAACCCATTTGATGTATTAAAACAATTCAAGTAGTTAATAAGCATAACGCATTTTAACTAATAATTTACTTAGGAGTAACTCATGGCAGTACAAAAAAGCAAGAAGTCTCGTTCAAGACGTGGCATGCGCCGTTCACATGATGCCGTAACACCAGAAAACTTATCAGTAGACCCAGTATCAGGTGAAACGCATCGTCGTCACCATGTAACTGCTGATGGCTTTTACAAAGGCGTTAAAGTAATCGCTGTTTAAGCGATTACTTCGTTAGAGTAAAAAGTTTAGGCTTATCTCATTTGAGCTTAAATGCTAATCTAACCATCGCGTTAGATGTTATGGGGGGCGATCAAGGCCCCTTTATAACAATATCCTCCGCAATAATGGCGATATCACATCAGCCTAATTTGCACCTCATTTTGTGTGGTGATGAAAGTATCATTGCAGAAAATCTTGCTCATCATAAAATTTCAAAAACTGATCTTAAAAGCCATAAACAACTTAGTCTGTTTGCCACGACTCAAATTGTTTCAATGGAAGATAAACCTATTGTTGCACTAAGAACTAAAAAAGACTCTTCAATGCGTAAAGCATTAGATTTAGTTCATGAGGGAAAAGCGCAAGCGTGTGTTAGTGCTGGAAATACCGGCGCATTATTTTCTATGGCACATTTCGTGTTGAAAAACTTACCTGGGGTTGAAAGGCCCGCACTTATTTCCTCATTACCTACCCATGACAAAGATAAGCATGTTTTCATGCTAGATTTAGGCGCAAATGTGTTTTGTGACTCTCATGTGCTTTATCAGTTTGGTGTTATGGGTTCAGTTATGGCAGAGCAGGTCGATTGTATTTCTAAACCAAGAATTGCTTTGTTAAATATGGGTGAGGAAGCGATAAAAGGCAGCGATCACATTAAGCTAGCTGCACTTGAATTAAGTGAAAATAAAGACATTAACTATGTCGGCTTTATAGAAGGCTGTGACATTTTTTCAAACAAAGCTGACGTTATCGTTTGCGATGGATTTGTCGGAAACGTAGCGCTAAAAACCTGTGAAGGTGTAGCTCGTTTAGTTTATGAGAAATCTAAAGCAACGTTCAAAGCCAGCCTTTTGTCTAAACTATTTGGTTCACTACTCAAACCAAGCTTTAAAAAACTCTTTAAAACCATGAACCCCGACCAGTATAACGGCGCAAGTTTGATAGGATTACGCGGTATTGTGGTTAAGAGCCATGGTAATGCTAATTCAGATGCTTTTTTCGCTGCAATTATGGAAGCAGTGAAAGAGGTTGAAAGGCAAGTACCAGAAAAAATAAAACAATCTTTAGAACATGGTTTTTCAGCGCGTTAACTATCGAAATCACAATTAAAAACAAATTCGACAAAACTATCTTTTATAATAATTAATTGTATTTACTTAAAAAATTTAAATAGAGTATCACTATGCAAAATAAATTAGCATTCGTATTTCCAGGTCAAGGCTCACAAACTGTTGCTATGCTCAGTGACTTTGCAGATAACAGTATCGTGCAAGCAACCTTTGAAGAAGCATCAAAAGCTTTAGGTTACGATTTATGGCAACTAGTTGCTCAAGGGCCAGCAGAAAAATTAAATCAAACTAACTTCACTCAACCAGCACTTTTAACAGCCAGTGTCGCTTTATGGCGTGTTTGGCAAGCCGAGTCTGAAATAACACCTGATGTTATGGCTGGCCACAGTTTAGGTGAATATTCAGCATTGGTTTGTGCTGGCGTATTTTCATTAAGTGATGCAGTGGTACTCGTTGAAAAACGTGGTGAGTTTATGCAAGCATGTGTTCCTGCTGGTGTTGGCGCAATGGCAGCAGTCATCGGTTTAGCTGATGAAGATATCATTAAAGCATGTAGTGAAGCTGAATCAGGACAAGTTGTTTCTGCGGTAAACTTTAACTCTCCAGGCCAAGTCGTTATAGCTGGTCACAAAGAAGCGGTAGAGCGCGCAGGTGAACTTTGTAAAGCAGCAGGGGCAAAACGTGTTTTACCTTTACCTGTGAGCGTACCATCACACTGTGCACTAATGAGTGATGCAGCAACCAAGCTTGCCATTGAACTTGATAAAGTGTCTTTTAATACACCCACCGTTAATGTTGTCAATAATGTTGATGTTTCAGTTGAAACAAGCAGTGATGCAATAAAAACGGCGCTAGTTAAGCAGTTATATTCTCCAGTACGTTGGAGCGAAACAATCAGCCAATTATCAACTGATGGTATTGAAAAGGTTGTTGAAGTAGGTCCTGGAAAAGTTTTGCAAGGCTTAAACAAACGTATCAATAAAGCATTAAAGAGTGTGAGTTTTAATACGACAGACTCTCTACAACAAGCAAAAGATTTAATCAGCGGTTAACCTGAGCTTAATCAAATCAATACTCGTTAAATAGTGATTTAACGAAATAAAATCAAAAATAGTAGGTATATTATGTTTTCATTAGAAGGAAAAGTTGCACTGGTTACTGGTGCAAGCCGCGGAATTGGTAAAGCCATTGCTACCCAACTTCAATCACTTGGTGCAACAGTTATCGGTACTGCAACCTCTGAAAATGGTGCAAGCAATATTGCTGAGTACTTAACAGCAGATAACGGCAAAGGCATGGGTTTAGTACTTAACGTAACAAATGATGAGTCAATTGCTGAAATGTTTGCCGCGATTAAAGAAGCGTATGGCTCAATTGACATTTTAGTGAATAATGCAGGTATCACACGCGATAACTTATTTATGCGTATGAAAGATGATGAGTGGAACGATATCATTGAAACCAACTTAACTTCTGTATTCAAAGTCAGTAAAGCTGCGGTTCGTCCTATGATGAAAAAGCGCACTGGTCGTATTATTAATATTGGCTCAGTTGTGGGTACTATGGGTAATGCTGGACAAGTTAACTATGCTACCGCAAAGGCTGGTTTATTAGGTTTTACCAAAGCATTAGCCCGTGAAGTTGCTTCTCGTGGTATTACCGTTAATACAGTAGCACCAGGCTTTATTGATACAGATATGACGCAAACGCTAACAAACGAGCAAAAAGAGGGGATTTTCTCACAAGTTCCAGCTAATCGCTTAGGTAAACCAGAAGAAATTGCTAGCACCGTGGCCTTTTTAGCCTCAGATGCAGCCGCTTATGTTACAGGTGAAACTATCCATGTGAATGGTGGGATGTACATGGTCTAAGCCTTAATTTTTAAGGCTTAGCTAGTAATTTATTAATATTTTTCAATACATCAACAGGTTAGACCAGACAAAAAAGTGAATTAGAAGCTTGCATGGCGAGCTGTTGACGAATACACTACACGCAATTTGAAAAAATGCACTTTCAGTAAAGGAAAAAAAATGAGTAATATCGAAGAACGCGTAAAAAAAATCACAGTTGAACAACTAGGTGTTAGCGAAGCAGAAGTTAAAATTGATTCATCATTCGTTGATGACTTAGGTGCTGATTCTTTAGACACTGTAGAACTAGTTATGGCGTTAGAAGAAGAATTTGATACTGAGATTCCTGACGAAGAAGCAGAAAAGATTACTACTGTTCAAGCAGCAATCGATTACGTTACTGCTAACCAGTAATTGTTTATAAGTTCGAATTTTTCGAGCTTAATAAAAATATAAAAAGCGGTATACTTAATTGTAAGTGACCGCTTTTTTTATGTCTAAGATAACGATGTATCCCCGTAGCATTTACTTTAGGGGAGTATTAATAATTTCGGAGGCCGCTCTGTTATGAGACGTGTTGTAGTTACCGGTATTGGTGCACTTAGCCCATTAGCCAACACCGCAGAAGAAACATGGCAAAACTTACTACTTGGTAAAAGTGGTATAGGCAATATTGACCATTTCGACACCACAGATTACCCAACTAAATTTGCTGGTTTAGTCAAAGGTTTTGATTCACAAAACTATATGGAACGTAAAGAAGCCAAGAAAATGGATCTTTTCATTCAATATGGTATCGCTGCAGGTGTACAAGCCTTTAAAGACTCTGGACTTGAAGTGACAGAGCAAAATGCCCCGCGCATTGGTGTTGCTGTTGGCTCTGGTATTGGCGGCTTAGGTTTGATTGAGCAAAATCATGAGAAATTAATCAAAGCAAGCGGTAATCCTCGTAAACTATCGCCATTTTTTGTACCGTCGACCATTATCAATATGATTGCCGGTCACTTATCAATTATGTTTGGCTTACAAGGTCCTAATATTGCCATTACTACGGCATGTACTAGTGGTGTGCATAATATTGGCCATGCTGCGCGAATGATTGCATATGGTGATGCTGATGCAATAGTCGCCGGCGGTGCTGAAAAAGCATCAACACAATTGGGAATGGGTGGCTTTGGTGCTGCACGCGCATTATCTCGTCGTAACGACGACCCACAAGCGGCTTCTCGTCCTTGGGATAAAGATCGTGACGGTTTCGTCCTTGGTGATGGTGCTGGTATAATTGTTGTTGAAGAATACGAACATGCAAAAGCACGTGGCGCTAAAATCTATGCCGAGCTCGTTGGTTTTGGTATGAGCGGTGATGCTTATCACATGACATCACCACCAGAAAATGGTGATGGTGCAGCGCGTGCTATGCAAAATGCTATTAATGACGCCAAAATTGACGTGAGTAAAATTGGTTATATCAACGCGCACGGTACATCAACACCAGCGGGTGATATTGCTGAAACCAATGCAGTTAAAACAATATTTGGTAGTCACGCTAATAAAGTTATGATGGGCTCAACTAAGTCTATGACTGGTCATTTACTGGGCGCTGCAGGTTCGATAGAAGCAATTTTTAGTATTCAAGCTTTAATGAACAACCAAGTACCACCGACAATTAATTTAGATAACCCTGATGAAGGCTGTGATCTTGATTATATTGCCGGTAGTGCACGTGACGTCGAACTTGAGTATGTACTTTGTAACTCATTCGGCTTTGGTGGAACTAACGGTTCATTAATCTTTAAGAAAGTTTAGTTTTGGTTAAAAGTTTCAGGTAATTTAATAATTACTTGAAATAAGCATAACAAGCCTGAATACTACTCCTAAATGGGGAAGTCTTCGGGCTTTTTTTATGGCAACATTCAGATATTTAACAGTAATAATTATAATAAGACTACTATGAAATATTGCTCAATTAATGGAATGCAACAAACAGAGATTGCTGTCACTGATCGTGGATTAGCTTATGGTGACGGGCTCTTTACCACGGCGAAAGTCATTGATGGCCAAGTGATATTACTTGATAAGCATGTTAATCGTCTTATTGAGGGTTGTGAACATCTCGGGATTGCCTCGCCAACTCGGAATTATTTAGCTGAGCAAATGAAACGAGCAGCAACAGGCTTTATATTGGCATGTATAAAAGTAGTAATTACAACAGGTAGCGGTGGCAGGGGATATTCTAGGGGAGGTCTATCTGAAAATGCAATGCAAGTTATTGTGATGGTAAACGACTTTCCTACTAATTATCATACACTAAGAGAGACAGGAATAAGCCTTGGTAATAGTAAGAAAATTATCTCATCAAGCCCTATGCTCGCGGGTATCAAACACCTTAATCGTCTTGAACAAGTCTTGCTAAGAGCTGAATTGGACGCGAGTTTAGTAGATGACCTAGTAGTCACTAATGAGCAAAGCTTAGTGATTGAAACAACTTGCGCCAATATATTCTACTGGCGGGACGAGCAATTATTTACCCCTGATTTAATGTCTTCCGGGGTCAATGGTATTATCAGGCAAGAAATTCTCAAATACTTACCCTCAACAAGGGTCGTTAAGACGTCAATGGAAGACTTACATCTGGCTCAAGAAGTGTTTATTTGTAATTCTTTAATGGGCATTATGCCCGTTAATACGTACAATGAGCATCAATTAAAAAGAATTAACACATTGAAATTACAAGTGCAGTTATATGATGTTATTTAGAGGATAGCTCTTTTCAATATCTATATTTTATCAGCAGTGTTGCTAGCTAAACTGCTGAAGTTTGACTCATTGTTATATACCACTATCAAGGAAATTTTGTGATCAAAAAACTATTGATTGTTATGCTTTTAGCAACTGCAGCTATGGTGTCTACCCTATACTTTCAGTTTGAAAAAGCCTTATCCGCACCACTTAATCTCAATCAGGATAGCTTTTTAACGATTAATCCGGGTAGCTCTATCAGTTCATTTGCAAAGCAGTTAGAAAACCAACTGTGGATCCCTGATAGGTTTTGGTTAAGAAACTATGGAAGGGTATTTCCTGAGAGGGTAAATATCAAAGCGGGTACCTATTTAGTAAAGCAAGATTCAACCTTAGCAGAACTCATAAAACAAGTTATAGCAGGTCAAGAGCATCAATTTTCAGTGACCTTGATTGAAGGCACACGTTTTCAAGATGCACTGGCCATTTTAGCGAATCACCCCCATATTCAACAGACTGTTAATAATATGACAATCGCTCAAATTGCCAAAAAACTAGCAATTGATAATGCAAACCCTGAAGGTTGGTTGTTTCCAGATACTTACGCGTTTACCGCGGGAACATCTGATATAGCACTGTTAAAGCGTGCCCATCAAAATATGAAGTTGCAATTGAACAACCTTTGGCAAACAAGAGCTCAAGGTTTACCTTATAAAACACCATACCAAGCATTGATAATGGCCTCAATTATCGAAAAAGAAACCAGTTATATTGCTGAGCAGCCGCTGATTTCTTCTGTTTTTGTTAATCGCTTACGGAAGAAAATGCGTTTACAAACGGATCCAACGATTATTTATGGTTTAGGTGATCGTTATAAAGGTGATATCACTTATGCACACAAACGTGAAAAAACAGCTTATAATACTTACCGAATAAATGGCTTACCACCAACACCTATTGCGATGTCTGGACTCTCGGCAATTCAAGCAACATTAAACCCAGCAACGAGTGATTATTTTTATTTCGTCAGTGGCGGTAATGGTAAACATGTATTTAGTCGCACACTTGCAGAGCATAATAGTGCAGTTCGAGACTACTTAAGAATCGAAAAACAAAAAAACCAACAGTAACCTTAACTGAATAGCTTAAGGTCTGATTACAATCAAAACAGGTAATGTTTAAAAGATGTCTACTGGAAAATTTATTGTCATTGAAGGTATGGAAGGAGCTGGAAAATCTTCTGCTATCACCGCGATAGAAAACTTATTAACACAGCAAGGAATCGAGTTTGTTAATACTCGTGAGCCTGGTGGCACACCACTTGCGGAATCTTTGCGCGACATGGTTAAATCAGTTGACCATCAAGAAAAGTTAACCGTAGAAACTGAGTTATTGTTAATGTACGCGAGCCGAAGTCAACTTCTGGCCAATAAAATACTGCCCGCGTTAGCAAAAGGGCTATGGGTCATTGGTGATAGACATGACTTAAGCTCCCGTGCATATCAGGGTGGTGGCCGTGGTTTTGATGAAAAAATAATGAATACTATCAGTGATATTACCTTAAAAGGTTTTAAACCCGATTTAACATTGTATTTAGATATAGATCCTCACATTGGTTTATCACGGGCTAAAGCACGTGGTGATTTAGATAGGATTGAACTAGAACAAATGGAATTTTTTATTCGTGTCCACCAAAAATATCGTGAGCTAGCGGCTCAAGACCCTTCTATTGTCAGTGTTGATGCATCGCAAACTATGGCACAGGTACATCAAGATATTATTGAAGAAGTTCAGCAATTTATGTCAACCATCGAACAGGCTTAAGTAAATACTATGCTTGAGATATGTCAAAAGACTCAGTTACTGTTAAGTAGACAGTATCAAAATCAAACCTTGGCACATGCTATCGTTATCCAGGGGCGTAGCACTTTAGCGAACAGAGCTTTAGCCGATTGGTTAATTGAGTTACTTATTTGCCAAAAGCCTGTAACAAAGCTCAGTAAAATTGATGAACAAGCTTTAGTTTTGCAGGCTTGTGGCCACTGTAAAACATGTCTTCTTAATAAAGCGGATAATTTTCCAGACCATTTGAACTTACAAAGTGAAAACAAGACTATTGGTGTTGATGATATACGTCGGGGAAACAGTTTCCTGGAAAAAACTGCACATATAGGACAAGTTAAAACCGTACTTATACCTGCTTCTGATACCATGACTGTTGCGGCAAGTAATGCATTATTGAAAACACTAGAAGAGCCTAATCCAAATAATTATATTATTTTATTAACGCAAGAATTGGACTCCTTGCTGCCTACTATCGTTAGTCGATGTGCAGTGCTCACTATCAAATCTGAAGTAGGGCAAGCTCTATTAAATAGTTTACAACTATCAATGGATTCAAAAAATCTCTATTTCGATAATGGGCTAAATGATAATGCATTTATTAACTCAAGCCAGCTGGCAGAGTTAACGAGCGAAGATACTTTTCACGCTTATCAAACCTTTACTCAGTGTTATCTCGGTTATTTAAACAATACCGTTGAAGAAAAGCAGTTATTAGACCAACTCAATGATAGTGAACATGCCATTCGTTGGTTAGAAAACCTTACTTGTAATTTAATTAGAAAGTTTTATCTGTCCGACATTGTCCAACAAACTAACTTTTCGAAACAATTTGGCATTGAAGTATCGGTGTTAAAGCAACTTTATCAAGCTATCATCAATAGTAATAAACTGATAAAGTCTTATGCTCAAGTTAATCGCCAACTTATTTGCCAACAATTACTTGTGACAATTAATAATATCATTAGGTCATCGACATAGGAGAGCCAACTTGGTTCCATTAAACGTAGAGTTACACTCAGAGCGTGATTTATACTTAGCTTTTATGCCTTTTCTAAAAGAAGGTGGCATCTTTGTTCGTACCCCGCGTCAATATGATTTAGGTGACGAAGTTGAGCTGCATATTTTATTACCTGATGCGTTAGAAGAGTCAACAGTAAAAGGCGAAGTGTGTTGGTTAACGCCTGTCGGTGCGCAAAATGGTACTCCTCCGGGCGTGGGTGTTACTTTTATAGATGACCCTGAAAAGGTACGACATCAGATAGAGCAGATTATTGCACGCCATTTAAACTCATCAGAGCCAACATTAACTATGTAACATCGTTTTCTTAACGCATCGTTATAATTTTATCCAAAAGCCAAAAGCCCAAAAAAATTCAAAGCACAGGAGCTCCTCGTTGTTTATAGATTCCCATTGCCACTTAGACCGTCTTAATTTATCCCTGTATGACGACAATCTTGATAACGTCATTGAAGCAGCAAAGGCTGTAAAAGTAGATAAAATGCTTTGTGTTAGCGTTACGCTTGCAGATTTTCCCGCCATGGCAGAAAAAACTGCAAAGTTCGATAATGTAATGCTTACCTGTGGTACTCATCCATTAAATCAAGAAGATGAAGTAAATTCAGAAGCGTTATTAACCCTGAGTAAAAATGAGCGGGTAATTGCCATTGGCGAGACAGGATTAGATTATCACTATGCGCCAGAAACTAAGGCACTTCAGTTAGATTCATTTAAAAAGCATATACAAGTGGCAAAACAGTTGAATAAGCCATTAATAATACATACTCGAGATGCCCAAGAAGACACGTTAGCTTTACTTCGTGAAGAGCAAGCGGCAAGTGTTGGTGGAATTTTACATTGCTTTACCGAAACATGGGATATGGCTGAACAAGCGATAGAGTTAGGCTTTTATATTTCTTTTTCAGGTATTGTTACATTTAAAAATGCATCAGCATTAAGGGAAGTTGCGGCAAAAGTACCAGATGATAAAATATTAATAGAAACTGATGCGCCATATTTAGCGCCAGTTCCTCACCGAGGCAAAGAAAATCAACCTGCTTATGTGGTGGAAGTCGCAAAACACCTTGCAAGTATCAGAGGTCAATCTGTTGAAGAAATAGCCCGTTTATCGACAGAGAATTTTAATCGATTATTTAACTTGTAAAGTAAACAACTCAGCCATAAAAAAGATAAAAAAAAGCCCAAACAGTCGTTTGGGCTCAAGGAATGGCTCAAGGGGTTTGAGCCGTGCGCTAATTAACCATTATCTGGTAACTAAGAAAAACAAAAACAAAAATAAACTAGGGTGTGTAATCCTGTTTACTAACACCTTAACAATAAAAATCTTACTTCATGCTAAGCTTGTGTAACTAAGTGTAGTGTAACTTTTTTAAATTGCTAATATTTTTTTGTTTATTTGTTAATCGCTTTTAAAACAATTGCTTACCTCGAAAATAATAATAAAGTCCCTTACGAAATGAAGTGTATTATTAACATGTCAGACACGGTTTTTTCACAACTTACCCACAGTCTTTTCAACAGGGCGTTTTAGCTAGGTTACTCGCTATTATTTGCAATGAAAGCGTTAGTAATATACAAGCACTCTTGTCAAAACAGTGTTGATTTATGCCTGTCTTTAAATTTTTTTAGGGAGCAAAGCTAAGCTTTCTTCAGCAAAACCAACACCCGCTTCAGTATAAAAGTTAAATACCTTATCTATACCAAAAGTTTCTAATTCTGAACGTTCATCATCATAACGAGCGACAGCTGCTATTTTACCTTGGTATTTTGCCGCGTGAAGTTGAGTTGTTATGCTTACTGCATCTTGAACAGTAGGAAGAGCAAGTAAAACAAGCTCCAGTTGGGAAAGATCGATACTTTCCCAAAAATGAACATCCTCAGCATCACCATAATAGGCTTCAACATTATTTTTAGTTAGCCAGTTGATCTTTTCTTTATCGGCATCTAAACCCCATGCATGGTTAGTACTGTGACTATTAATCGCTTGATAGGCACCCATACCAACTCTACCCATGCCAATAATAACAATCGGTCGCTGACAGGGCTGACAGAAACTGTCTTCTTCAAGTTTATCTTTACGTTCAAATTTCGATAGGAAAACACGGTAATCGGCAAATAGGGTATGTGCGAAACGGTAAACTATATTGGTTAATATAAAAGAGATAGCAACAGCCAAAGCAAGTATCACTAACCAGTCGTTACTGAGCCAACCGGCTGTAACACTTAAAGCGCCAACAATGAGACCAAACTCACTAAAATTACTTAATGATAATGCACTTAAAAACGCACTTCGACAACGCATCTTCAATAGGCTGAAGATACCGTAAAACATGACAAATTTAACGGGAATTAACAGTACCAGTAAACTTGCTAGCCCTAGCATTTCAATAGTCGGGATTGCGGTAAAACCGATGGAGAGGAAAAAGCCGATTAAAAATATATCCTTAAAGCTCATCAACGCTTTATTAATTTCAGTGGCTTTTTGATGTGACGCTAGAAACATTCCGATAATCAAAGCGCCTAAATCGCCTTTGATATTCACTAACTCAAATAATTCATAACTACCTAGAGCAAGGAAAAAACCCATTAAAGGAATTAACTCGCCATGTCCTACATGGCTAATAAGTCTATTTATAATCGGCTTAATCAAAAACAGACCTAATAAAGCAAATGCCCATATTGATGGGGTTTTGCCTGTAGCAGCAACTAAAAATCCAACGGCAATAATATCTTGGATAACCAAAATACTTACCGCTAGTTTTCCATGGCGGGTACGCATTTCACCGTTCTCTTCTAATAATTTAATTACACATACCGTACTACTAAAGCTTAAAGCAAAGGCGATTAATGCTGAGGTCATTAAATCTAAGTCACTAAAGTAACTGACTGAAAGTAGAGCAAGTAATTTCACAAAAGTGATAGTTACCACTATCCAAAGTAATGTGTGTAACGAGCAGCCCAACCATACTTCAGTTTTAAAGAGGTTTTTAACATTTAACTTTAAGCCAATAGTGAAGAGCATAATGGTGATGCCTAAATCACTTAACATACTTAAACTATCATCCGCTTGATATCCGATGAAATTAAGAATGAATCCGGCAGCAAGATAACCAATAGAAGGTGGCAAGGATGTAGTTTTAGCGATTAAGCCACAGATGAAAGCAAAAAGTACCCAAATAAAATCCATAATGATGCTCTAATGTAATAAATGTTTTTGCTGCTAAATGGGGATAGTTAAATAGGCATTTTGTTCAAATTCTATTCATTATCCAGAAAGGTGTTAAGGCAGTGAAATTAGCTTTAAGCATGTCACTGGCCACAAGAGAAGTTTACCTTAAAAACAACTCTTTACACCAGTGAGATTTATAGATTTGCGTGTAGAAAAGTGCTTAATTAATGTTGCAACCACTTATCGATTTCAATATACATAAAATCTCTAATTAACGGTTGAGCTGTTGCATTAGGATGAAGATTATCATTAAGCATTAATTTGGGGTCCACCGCTATTTTGCTCATAAAATACGGCATTAGGTATGCACCAGTACTATTTGCCACCTTGCTATAGCTTTGAGTAAACATTTGTGTGTATCTTGGCCCTAAATTAGGCGGTATATGAATTTCCATCAAAGCAACATTTGCACCGTGTTTTTGGCTGGTAGTAATTAGTTTTGTTAAATGTTTTTGAATTAATTTAACGGGAAAACCACGAATACCATCATTACCTCCAAGCTCAATCAGTACATGACTTGGTTTGTGGGAGCTAAGCCAAGCATCAATTTTTAATAAAGCATTATCAGTTGTTTGGCCGCTAATGGCAGTATTTATGATGGTAATATCGGCATTTTTCTCATTATATTTATTTTGTAACAAATGAACCCATGCTTGTGCTTGCTCAAGCCCATAGCCAGCGCTTAAGCTGTCACCTATAAGTAGGATTTTTTCACTTGCCGAGCTAGTAAGTGATATATTCATTAAAAATAAGAAAATAATAGATTTTAGGAAACAACGTGTCATGTCAGTTTTATCTCAGTTAAATGTAATTCAGGTTTCAGGGTTAACAAAGAGTGTTAATACCCTTGAAGGGAACCTAACTATCCTTAGCGATATTAACTTTGCTGTCAAGTCAGGAGAGTCCGTTGCAATCGTTGGGGCGTCGGGATCAGGTAAGTCTACTTTACTTAGCTTGTTAGCGGGTCTTGATGTAGCAACGAAAGGTGAGGTTCACCTAGATGGTGATGCCTTGAGTACGTTAGATGAAGAAGCTAGAGCACAAGTAAGAGCGCAAAAGATAGGTTTTGTCTTTCAATCCTTTATGTTGGTGCAAAGTCTGACAGCCCTGGAAAATGTGATGTTACCTGCTGAACTTGCTGGCGATCATGACGCTAAAGCCCAAGCACTTGAACTACTCGATAAAGTGGGTTTGAGTCATCGCCTTGAGCATTACCCTTCTCAATTGTCAGGAGGAGAGCAACAAAGGGTTGCCATAGCGAGGGCATTTATTGGTTCACCTAAAATACTTTTTGCAGATGAGCCCTCTGCAAACCTTGATAGCAAAAATGGTCACCTTATTGAAAAGTTGCTCTTTGATTTAAATAAGCAAAATGGCACAACGCTAGTTTTAGTAACTCATGATGAATTACTTGCCAAACAATGTCAGCGCATCATTCATATTGAGGCAGGGCAATTAGAAAAAATCAGTGAAGGAGTATCTGCTAATGTGGGTTAAGTTAGCAGGTAAATTATTTGCTCGAGAGTTTCGCCGTGGTGAGTTAACAATTATCTTTGCCGCTATCGCTTTAGCCGTGCTCACCGTATTTAGCTTATCGTCTATCACAGAACGAATCAGCTTAAATATAGAACAAAAGAGTAGTGACTTTATTGCAGCAGATCGTCGTTTATCAAGTAATCATGCATTTGAGCCACTTATCTTAACTAAAGCAAAAGAATTTGGCTTAAATACCGCAGAAATGCTTTTCTTTGACTCTATGCTTTTTGCAAATGACGAATTAGTTTTAGGCTCAGTAAAAGCCGTAAGCAATGAATACCCATTGCGAGGCAAAGTTACCATCAAAGATAATATCTCCAGTCAGCCATTTGACGTTGAACATGGTCCACAACCTGGCTCTGTTTGGCTTAGTGAAGGTTTATTTTATACCCTTGGGGTTAATGTTGGCGATAATGTGGAACTTGGCGCCGGTATATTTAATATCGCCAAAGTATTAGTCAAAGAGCCTGACTCGCCATTCTTTTCGCTATCAGGTAACAAACGCGTATTACTTAATTACCAAGATATTCCTGCTACGCAAGCAGTACAAGCGGGCAGTAGGGTATTTCATCGTTTACTTTTTTCAGGAGATGATCAACAACTAACTGACTATTATCAGTGGTTGAAACCACAAATGAAAAGTAATCAAAACTGGCAAGGTATCAAGGATAGACAATCGCCACTTGGGAATAATCTTGACCGAGCAGAACGCTTTCTATTATTAGCGGGATTATTTGGCATTATGCTTGCCGCAGTCGCGATGGCAGTATCTGCGAAGCGTTATTGTGAGCGTCAATATGATCCCGTTGCGATGATGAAAACGTTAGGGGGCAGTCGCCGTGTTATTCGTAATATTTATCTATTGCATTTATCTTTAGTGACAGGATTTTCGATTATTGCCGGTTTCGCAGTCGGCTATTTTTTACAGTCTGTAGCGGGAGAGTATTTAGCGCAATTTATGGGTACTGAACTTCCTCAAGCAGGAATTCGCCCGTGGGTATTATCAGCGGCAATTGGTATTGTCTGCGCATTAATGTTTTCCTTAAAACCATTATTAGACTTGTTTGATATACCGCCGTTAAGGGTATTACGTCGAAACCTTGGCGATACCATTGCAATTAGTCGAATTCATATCACCATATCACTACTGACCATTTTTGTTTTGATGTGGGTATTTAGTGGTGAGCTAGTTACTACCTTGATTTTATTTGGTTCTACTTTATTAGTGATTGCTATTTTGTTTGGTATTTCGCGTTTGATTTTTGCTGCAGGCAGACGTCTTGGCTTAAGTCCTGGTTCTAGTTGGTCATTGGCCATTGCCACTTTACAAAAAAGAGCAAACGCTAATGCCATCCAATTGATCAGTTTTGCCCTAGCCATTAAATTGATGTTGTTTTTAGTGGTGCTAAAAAATGACATTATTTCTGATTGGCAGATGCAAGTCCCTAGCGACGCTCCCAACATGTTTATTGTCAACATTAATGAAAATGAAGTGGAGCCTATCAAACAGTTCTTTAATGAAAATGATATCGCCCATGAAGCTTTTTATCCTGTTTTTAGTGGCAGAATTGATGCGGTTAACGGTGAAGAATATTCTCGTAGAGTATCAAAACAAGAAGGTGAGGAGAAAGATGAAGAGGCAAGAGACGGAGTTAGTCGAGAGCCTAATCTAACTTGGCTAGATGAGTTGCCTGAGGGGAACGATATCATTGAAGGGCAATGGTTCACTGGTGGCGATGAAATAGAAGTGTCTGTTTTTGAAGGCTGGCGTGAGGTGTTAAATTTAGAGCTGGGAGATTCAATCTCAATTTTAGTGAACGAACAGGAAGTCATTGCGAAGGTGACCAGTTTTAGAACCGTGGATTGGGGAACACTTAAGCCAAACTTTGTCATGATTTTAAGCCCCAATATGGCAGGTACAGTTCCAGTTACCTACTTTAGTGCTGCGCAATTGTCAGATAGCCATACCAAAGGTATTAGTCAGTTATTACAGCGATATCCGACAATTAGTATGATTGATATAAAAGCGCAAATAGAACAAGCGCAATCAATTATTGGCCAAGTGTCATTAGCTATTGGTTTTGTCTTATCAATTGTTTTAGTAAGTGGCGCTTTAGTCCTTATTTCACAGGTGCAAGCAAGCTTAGCAGAGCGATTACAAGAAGTGGTGATACTTAGAACACTAGGCGCAAAAGGGCGATTAATTAAATTAGCAACACTTTATGAATTCTTATTGCTCGGAGCTATTGCGGGATTAGTTGCTGCAATTGTTAGTGATTTGGTATTGATGATAATCCAGCAGCAACTCTTTGCTGTTGACGGTAAGCTTCATCCTTACATTTGGCTACTTGGTCCAACAAGTGGTGCGATATTTGTCGCTATGATTGGTTATTTTATGGTGGCGAATACTATGAAGCAAAATACCCAAGGTTTACTTCGAAAAATAGCTTAGAAAAATTGCCTAGCACTTTACACCCTGCAATGAATAATGCGTCTAATAATCATTAGACGCATTAATTTAACGACAAACAGCCTTCTCAAGGCTGCTTTCTTATATAATTGATTGATAACAGTTGCTTAAATACTTGTAAGCTAGTCTAGTAAAGCTAATTGCGGTATATTGAAACGATAAAAATATAAGGATTAATATTTCATGGTTTCAAATACGACCCATAGCTCTATTGTTAAAGCGTTTGTAACGGTAGCTGCTATTTTCATCATCTTTGCCGGTATCAAAACCGCAGCAAATATATTAGTGCCTTTCTTACTTTCAATTTTTATTGCCATTATCTGCAATCCCCTGATAAATAAAGCAAGTCAGTACAAGATCCCAAAAGCAATTTCAGTCATTTTTGTTATTGCTGTGTTTGTAACTATGGCTGTGTTTTTAACGGGTTTAGTTGGTAGCTCTTTAAATGAGCTTTCACAACATTTACCGGAATATCGTATTCAATTAAAACAGCAGTTTTCCTGGTTAACAGATTTCTTTTCACGTCATGATATTCAACTCTCTACAGCAGTTGTAACCGAGTACTTTGATCCTGCTGCGGCAATGGGCTTAGCCGCTGAGATGCTGTCAAGTTTTGGCTCGGTTATGGCAAATCTATTCTTAATTATTCTGACTGTGGTCTTTATGTTGTTCGAAGCGTCGACATTCCCCCATAAATTGCATTTAGCCCTTGATGATCCACAAATGCGAATTAAACAAATTGAGCGATTCTTATCTTCGGTCAATCATTATATTGCCATTAAAACCTTGGTTAGTATTGCGACCGGTTGTATTGTTTCGATAATGTTATGGGCGTTCGGTTTAGACTTCTTCTTACTCTGGGGGGTATTAGCTTTTTTACTTAATTATATTCCTAATATCGGTTCAATCATCGCTGCTGTGCCGCCGATGACTTTAGCAATTTTGCAGTTAGGTATTGGTGAAGCTGGCGCAATCGGTTTAGGTTTCGTGTTAATAAATATGGTGATGGGGAATATGGTTGAGCCTCGCTATCTAGGCAAAGGACTAGGGTTATCAACGTTAGTGGTTTTCTTATCGTTAATCTTTTGGGGTTGGCTTTTAGGCACCGTTGGTATGTTGTTAAGCGTACCATTAACCATGATTTTGAAGATAGGCTTAGAAAGTTCCCCTGAAGGGCGTTGGCTGGCAGTAATGTTAAGTGATGAAGAAGAGTTGGAAGATAAAACAGAGCAAGCTTTACTTGATTAGCTAAGCTTGCTCAATCGCTATACTTTTATTGGCTTGAGTTTGTCGTATTAATTTTACTTAATGCCATAATTCTGCTTTGGCTTAAATTTACGTAACAAGTCTTATAGGCTAAATCAGCGCCAGTTTGCGGAGATATTGCCAAATACTGCCAACGGCAATCATTCTCCCGATAAGTAATAAAGTTACTTTGCGAACGTTTGAACATTTTAAGCGCTGAGTAACGACCATTTACCAAGGCTTTTTCTTCTAAATTAAAAGTATGTAAGTTAACCCACGTTTGCAGCTCTCTATCGACAAAAGAAATGACACTATCTAAACACCGGGATTGTGCATTGTCTTGAGCACCACTTAACTTCTGACACTCCTCGACACTTTTTGCAGCATAAGCTGGCAAATGCATGAAAAGTGGAGACATGAGTAGGGCGATAATTACTTTATTATTTCTGATCATTTTACTTTTACAAACTCTAGTTTTTTTGATTAAAGTGTTTTCAAACGCTAAACAAGATTAGCATCAAGTTTAGTTGATTTTTAAGCGGGTAAAACTTTTTTATACGGCTTAACCGTTACTTTTTTATAAACACCAGCGCCAATGTAGGGATCATTATCGGCCCAGGATTGTGCTGCCGTTAAACTATCAAATTCTGCGACAATTAAAGAGCCGGTAAAGCCAGCTTCACCCGGATCTTCACTGTCTATCGCTGGACAAGGTCCGGCTAATAATAACTTACCTTGGGATTGTAATTCTTTCAGACGGGCAATGTGCTGGTCACGAACAGCTAAACGTAAACTAAGTGAGTCTTCAACATCTTCACTGTAAATAACATAAAACATAACTATATTCCTTTAAATAAATGTGTGCTAACAAGAGGCCCTAGCTTTGAGGCTTATCTTCTTTTATTTCATCTGAATCAGGCTCAGCTTCTTCAAGTGGTAAATGCTTATATAAAGCTAAAATGGAAGTGATTGAGAAAACAAACATTAAACCTGTTAAACCAAAAACTTTAAAATTTACCCAGGTATCAAGATCATAATTAAAAGCAACGTAGTAGTTTAACAACGCACAAAATAGGAAAAATACTGCCCAACTAAAATTTAATTTTGACCAGATATTTTCAGGTAGGGTTAATGACTCGCCAAGAAACTCTTTGATAATATTTTTATTAAATACGTAATTACTGATCAGTAATGCGATAGCAAAGAAAGCATTAATGATAGTGACTTTCCACTTTAAGAAAGCATCGTTTTGTAAATAAATGGTTAGACCGCCAAACACCACTATTAAGCCAAAAATAATCCATTGCTTGGCGGGAATTTTTTGCTTTGTCAGCTTGAAATAAATAATTTGAACAAAAGCGGCAACAATTAAGCTTGCCGTTGCCCAATAGATACCAGCGAGGGAGTTAATAATGAAAAAAATAAAAAGCGGAAAGTATTCAAGAAAGAGTTGCATATAAAACCAATAAAAATAACAGCAGTACGACTAATAGCTAGATTTTAACGAATGCGCGTTAAAATAGCCAAGCTTATATTTTGCATTTCATGGTGGGAAAATTAACTATTTCTCCAAGGTCATTGATCTTCATCAACGAACCAGCTCAGTGCAATTGTACTTTCCTTAGGGGCAGGGTATTTTAGCTGCAAGTTTAATAATCACAGAATATTTATAATGACAACCGACAAGCTATTTTACCAAGAACAAAAGAATGAAGTTTCGTTATTTAATTATGCCTTTGAACATCAGTTACCTGTTTTGATTAAAGGGCCAACGGGTTGTGGTAAAACACGTTTTGTTGCTCATATGGCTGAGCAACTTAACAAGCCACTTTATACGGTTGCTTGTCATGATGATTTAACGGCTGCCGATTTAGTAGGTCGTCACCTAATTGGACCTGACGGTACTTATTGGCAAGACGGTCCTTTAACCCGAGCAGTTCGTGAAGGAGGAATTTGTTATTTAGATGAAGTTGTTGAAGCGAGAAAAGATACCACTGTTGTGTTACATCCTCTTGCAGATGATCGACGCATATTACCTCTAGAGCGCACCGGTGAATTACTTGAAGCAGCCCCTGGCTTTATGTTGGTGGTCTCTTATAACCCAGGTTATCAAAATTTATTAAAGGGTATGAAAGCGAGTACTAGACAACGTTTTGTTGCATTACGTTTTGAATACCCAGATGCAGAGCTTGAACAACAAATTTTAATTAAAGAAGCCAACGCCGAGCCACATCTAGCTTTTAAATTGGTTGAGCTTGCTGGTGCTTTACGTCGTTTAGAGCAAAACGATTTAGATGAGGTTGCTTCTACGCGTTTGCTGATTTACGCAGCCAGAATGATCACTTCAGGTATGGAACCATTAGAAGTGTGTCGTTGCTGTTTAGCAGAGCCTTTATCTGATGATCCACAAACCGTAAAAGCGTTGATGGATGTTGCCAAGATTTATTTTGACTAACGCTTAGCGGCTAATGTCCAGTTCATCAATAACATTAGAGCATTGTAATAAAAAACTACCTGGGGATTTAGCCATGTGGTTTTTTATTTTGGCTGAATTAACGGTTTTTGCCATTTTCTTTATTGGTTTTGCAATCAGTGAACAGCAAAACCTTGAAATGTTTTCTCAGGGTAAAGCACAGCTTCATCAACTATCAGGGCTTATCAATACAATAGCGCTAATAACAAGCAGCTATTTTGTCTCGTTATCACTGGCAGCAATACACAAACAAGCCGCTAATAAAGCTGCTTTGCTATTACTCGGGGCTAAAGGCTTCGCATTAATCTATATTTCGGTGAAAATTTGGGAATATTTTTCATTATTTGAACAAGGTATTACCATAGAAACTAATACCTTTTTTACTTTATATTTTTTGATAACCGCTTTTCATTTAATGCATGTATTACTGGGTATGGTGATTTTAACCTTTATCGCAAAAGCAGCGTGGCAGGGTAAATATCAGGGGAAATCACTCTCTGGTTTTGAAGCGGGAGCAAGTTACTGGCATATGGTTGACTTGCTATGGATTATTTTGTTTCCACTTATCTATGTCATTTAAATTCATGTTGTTTAAGTTGATGACATTTATCTCAATGTATTAGGAGGGCAAAATAATGCTAGCTTTTCGTTTAGCAACAACTAGTTGGCTAGTGCTGGTTGTGTTAACACTTGTCACAATGTATTTCCCAATCATTATCAGTGAGAGAAGTGCTTATATAATTTGTGCATTAATTATTGTTGTAATCAAAGGACAGCAAATTGTTGATGTGTTTATGGAATTGAAGTCAGCACCAAGGTTTTGGCGTTTGCTATTATTAAGTTATATCGTAATGTTACCGTTAATTATTAGTGTGATTTATCTAAATTAATAAGCAATAGGCATTAAGTAACTAAGTAAAGTGAGCAATCTAAAGACAAGGAGATACAAATGATTAATAGAAGTCCTAGCGCAAGTGGAAGGTTTGCCATTATTTGTCAATCGCTTTACCTTGCCAACTTGCTATTGCTACCGGGAGTATTTTTCTTGGTATTAGTTTATTACTTACGTCAACTTAATCAGCAAAAAAATAGTACTCAAAACAGTTCTGAAAATAGTACTCAAAGTATCCAATCCCCACAGGGTGAAAATAAAGTGAAACTGAAAAATTTGGGTATTGGTAAGATTCACCTAATTCGAAGTGTTCAGTTGTCGATACTAGCGGGGGTATTGCTGGCTATTGTACCGCTTGCTGTTATCTATTTATCGGAGCAACAACAAGTATCGATTATGGTCGGTTTGATTTACTTTGTTACGCTACATGCAGGGTTTGTTCTGATTGGCATGTTCAATTTATCTCGAGCAATGGCAAAAAAACTGCCTATTTTTTAATAACTTTCTACATTTTACTCTATAGTTTATTTAACACAGAAGATAAGTAACCTTAGGGTAAATGTGATTGATGAATAAACTCGATGAGTTTAACCGTATCGGCGGTCGTGAAAGTCTTATTGCCATCAACAAAGTTTTTTACGATAAAGTCTATAAACATCCATGGTTAAAGCTTTATTTTTTAGACATTCCTCAACAGCATATCGAAGATCAACAAGTAGACTTTATGCAAAAAGTGCTTGGCGGTGAAAATCTATATATTGGAAAAGCGCCCCCCATTGCCCACAATCACATGTTTATACCTGAAGCGCTTTTTGATGTTAGAAAGCAGTTGCTTATAGATTCTTTTGAAGAGCTTGGTACACATCCCGAAATGAAAAATAAATGGTTGAATTTAGATGAGTCATTTCGCCGTGTTCTCGTTAAAAAGTCTGTCAATGAATGTAAAAGAAGGTTTGCCAGTGAAGCAATATTGAATTTTGCTAAGCCAAAGTAAACTTCTGTTGACCCAAATCACAGCATGGTTAATTTTTATTGATACAATCATATCATTATTAATTTAGACGAATGTAATATTGTTATGGAAGAGTGGGTTGGTGGACTTTGGCACAAATATATAACTCGCAAAGCAAATCCTGAATTTGATGAAGCTCGCGTTAATTTTGATCAGGTAAGTAAATCTGTAGCTATGGTGTTTAGAGCGTTAGGTGGCGATGCGGTAAAGCGTGTCGAATCCGCAACTGGCAGAGAATATCTTACACGTAAAAGCTTTTTACAAAAAGTTTCAGGAGACAATCAGTTAGTGAGTCTTGCTTGGCAAGATGAAGAAAGCCTGCGATTACCAGAGTCTCTAGCAGTTTTTAATGAAACAAACCTCAATTACGACCTTTACATTTGGCTGGCAGTACTCGCTGCACACCACAGTGGTAGCTTTCGCCATTGGGCAAAGGATAATCAAGCGCTAGTGGTTGAAGTCTTGGAAAAATTTCCTGCATTACAAAATCGATATCGTCGCTTAGCAAAGGCTTTTGTTGAGATGAGGGCATCCATGGATAAAATGCCTCAGGCAGAGCGCTCAATGGAACGCGCTATTAGGCAAGCAATTCTAACACCGGGCTCAGTCAATGAATTTCCCAAAGTAAATTTTGCCCCAAAAGCGGTATATTTGTGGCTTTACCCTTCGGCAAGCAGTGACGATGTGCTTGGCGCTGAATTTGATGAAGATAAACTGTTAGAAGAAAATGGACAAGACAATGAGAAGAAGATAACTAAAAAAGCTAATTCTGCTCGTAAAAAAGCAGAGCGGGTCGATTCACCCGACGGCAGAAGCGGCATGATGATATTTAGATTAGAAAGTTTGTTCTCATGGAGTGAATTTTCCAAAATGGACCGAGGCACTGATGATAGTGATGAGGATGAAGAAGATTATCAAAGCACTATTGATGATCTAGACAAGATCACGTTAACCAAGCAACAAGAGCAACAAAAAAGCGGACAGATAAAAATTGATTTGGACTTACCGTCAGCTTCTGAAGATGATATTCCACTCGGTGAAGGTATCAAACTGCCTGAGTGGGATTATAAAAGCCAAACATTACAAGATGATCGCTGCTTGTTGCAGCCGATGTTACCTCGTGATGCAGTGCCGGCAAAATTGCCAGTAAAGCTACAAAAAACTGCAAGAATGATCCAAGCGCAATTTGAACAATTGCGAAGTGTTCGATATTGGCTTAAAGCTCAACCGCAAGGTGAAGAATTAGATCTCAATGCTTGGCTTGATTATCATATAGAAAGTAAAACTGCTGCGACGGCAGAAAAAGGCTTATTTCAGTCATACCGAGGTAATAACCGCGATCTGTCATGTTTGCTATTAGCGGATCTGTCAATGTCGACAGATTCTCACATAGATAATGATAATCGCGTTATTGACGTCGTACAAAACAGTTTGCTGTTATTTGGCGAAGCGTTGCAGTCTGTTGGTGATAACTTTGCTATGTATGGTTTTTCATCGGTTAAGCGCAGCAATATTCGCTTCACCATGCTGAAAAATTTCAATGAAAATTATAATGATCATGTCAGAGGCAGAATTCAAGCGATAACGCCTGGCTTTTACACCAGAATGGGGGCGGCAATTCGTCAAGCTACTAAAGTTATTAGTGAACAGAAAACAGCGGATAAACTTCTGCTTATCTTAACTGATGGCAAGCCTAACGATATTGATCACTATGAAGGCCGCTTTGGCATTGAAGACACTCATCAGGCCATTAATGAGGCAAAACGTCTTGGTATAAAACCCTTTTGCATAACAATAGATGTTGATGCACAAGATTACTTGCCATACTTGTTTGGTAATGATGGCTTTACCCAAATATTGCGACCAGATCAATTGCCGATGAGACTTCCTCAGTTATATCATCAATTAACATCCCAATAATAAAAGATATTGATTTTAGAGAGGTCAATAATGAGCCAAATTAAGAAGACATGTTTATATTGTCAAACTGAAAATATCAGTGATGGAGATATCCAACAGTGCAAACATTGCGGAATGGATTTACCAGAAAAACACCCCAATGATCGAAATTTGAAAGTTAAATTTTTTGTTAAAGCTTTTTGGTTAATCGCTTTATTTTGCTTAATTATGGTGTTTTATTTACCACGTTAAACCGACTTCATTCTCCTTACCATTAAGTAATAATTATTGGTAACTGTCTAAAAAGTGTAAGGAAAAGCTTCATTCCTTGCACTCTACAGTTTTTTTTCTCCCTAATAAATTCATATAATTCAATGATTTAAATTACTAAGCTGTTTTTGGTTTTATATTTAAATCAATGACTTATTACTTTCAGTATTTTTTATTTTAACTTTCTTGCAATCCATTAAATCTGGCATATGCTTAATTGCACAAGGCAAAATAATAAAAAATATGGAAATAATTTAAAAAATGATCAAGTTCCCCAGCGATTTAACTATTGCTCAAGTTGACGAATATCAAGCACAAATTCTCCCACTAATTGATGACCACGATATTATTACTATCGACGATGGTGATTTAGTTCGCATTGATACCATTGGTGTGCAATTTATCTTAGCCGTGGTCACCTACATTATTGCCCAAGGTAAAGATATTAAGTGGCAATCAAAATCCACCGTTTTAAAGGAAAGTATTCAGCAGTTAGGCATTAGCGATGTGATTTTATTGCAATACTTAATGGATTGATACTTCAGTAAATTAAAATAATAACTTTTACGCGAAGACTGTGAATTAAAGACGAGGAAACCAGTATGACTAAAGTGTTAGTTGTTGATGACTCAAACTCAATAAGGGACATGGTAAGTTTTACCCTAAAAAGTGCAGGTTACCAGACTGTTGAGGCAAAGGATGGTCGAGAAGGTTTGTCCAAAGCGCAAATGGATGGATTCGATTTAGTGATATCAGATGTAAACATGCCAAATATGGATGGTATCAGCCTATGTACCGAGCTGAGAAAGTTAGCTGCTTTTAAATTCACTCCTATATTAATGTTAACGACTGAGAGTTCAACCGATATGAAAATGCGAGGCAAGGCTGCTGGCGCTACAGGTTGGTTGGTTAAGCCGTTTAATCCCGAGAAGCTCTTGGCAACGATAAAACGCGTAGTAAAATAATTTACTGTTCTTAATATAATTATCTGAAAACATAAGCAATATACTTGTCTAAAGCACTTATTCTAAAAGTGCTTTGTTGTGATAACGTCCCCGGTTTTAACAAGGAAAAGTAGGTGATCAGTTATGAGTGTTGATTTATCACAATTTATTCCAAGCTTTTTAGAAGAAAGTTTTGAAGGGCTTGAGTTAATGGAGTCCGGACTATTAAATTTACAGCCGGGCGACAATGAAACTATCCACTCTATTTTTAGGGCGGCCCATTCAATCAAGGGTGGGGCTGGAACCTTTGGTTTTGACAGTGTTACTGATTTTACTCATTTAGTCGAAACCCTGCTAGATGAAATGAGAGATGGTCGAAGAGAGGTTACCAACGCTGATACTGAAATATTACTTGAGTCAGTTGACTGTATGCGACTGCTCATTGAAGCCGCTAGAGATGAATCGGATTATGATACTGAAAAAGTAGCTCAAACCTCTAGCCGTTTAGCGCAAACATTAGGTAACGAACAACTCACTTCTGATGAAAATGTTAGTGTTGATAAAGTAGGCTCAGAATCAGCTACGGGTTTTAATATCAAGTTTGTTCCGGAGCATAGTCTGGCAAAAACAGGTAATGATCCGCTGTTTTTATTCAGTGCTTTAGCAGAGTTAGGCAGCTTAACCATTCACGCTAATACCAATGAACTTCCTGCTTTAATGGACATTGATGCACAAGAGCTTTATTTAAGCTGGCAATTAACGTTGATTGGAGAAGTTGACGAAGAAGAGGTTAAAGAAATTTTTGAGTGGGTTGAAGATGAGTGTTTACTCGAACTCACTCCTATCGATAATAAGCTGCCACAAGAAAAAACTGAAAATGAGCCTACCTTCCAACAAGAAAATACAACAGCTCCTGCCATCGATGAAACGACGCCTCAAATTCAAGAAAGTCAGATAGCAGCAGCTAATCCTAAAAGTGCTGATGAAAAAGCAACAGTTAGCAAAACTAAAGCGAAAACTGAAGTTGGCTCTATTCGTGTCGGCGTAGATAAAGTGGATAGCTTAATTAATTTAGTGGGTGAATTAGTTATTACTCAGTCTATGTTGTCAGAGTTAGGCAATGACTTCGTCATGGAAAAAGTAGAGCGCCTTAATAGCGGGTTAGAGCAGTTACTACAAAATACCAAAGAACTACAAGAAAGTGTGATGCGCATTCGTATGCTACCTATCAGTTTTGCCTTTAGTCGCTTTCCACGACTAGTTCATGATTTAGCTGTAAAAACCGGCAAAGCAATGGAACTAGTTATCAAAGGAGAACAAACCGAGCTTGATAAAACTGTTATGGAGCAAATTGGTGATCCCTTAGTACATTTAGTTCGTAATGCGGCGGATCATGGAATTGAAGCGAGTGATATAAGGGTTGCACAAGGGAAACCAGAGAAGGGCACCATTTCGCTAGACGCATATCATCAAGGTGGCAATATTGTTATTGAAATAAATGATGATGGTGCAGGTATTAATCGTGAATCTGTACTAGCTAAAGCTGTTGATAAAGGTTTAATTGACGCTAATGCAACTTTAACAGATAGCCAAGTTTATGATTTGTTATTTGAACCTGGTTTCTCTACCGCAGCAGAAATTACCGATATCTCTGGTCGTGGTGTCGGTATGGATGTGGTTAAACGAAATATTCAAGCACTTGGTGGAAGAATCCAAGTTGAATCTACTTTGGGTAAAGGAAGTACTTTTAAGGTAAACCTGCCATTAACTCTTGCCATACTAGATGGTCAGTTAGTCAAAGTTGGCAGTGAAACTTACATAATCCCGCTTATTGCTATCGTAGAGTCCCTTCAAATAGATAATAAATTAATAAACCGAGTTTCAGGCGACATGGTTCTGTATCGATTGAGAGACGACAATGTTCCGGTACTTCCTATCTACCAATTGTTTGATTTAGAGACAGAATGCATTGAAATAGATAACGCGTTACTTGTTGTGGTTGAAGCTGACGGGCAAAAGGTTGGCTTGATGGTAGATGATTTACTTGCTCAGCAACAAGTAGTCATTAAAAGCTTAAAAGATAATTATCAACAGGTTGCAGGGATTTCAGGGGCAACGATTTTAGGCGATGGCTCTGTTGCTATGATTTTAGATATTCCAGGAATGATAAGTATGGCACTTGAAAAAGCACAGTATGCTCAAAAATTTAAAAATGGTGGAGACAGTGTCAAAGCAGAGGTTTGTATATGAATATTCAAGCAATGGCTCAAGATATTCCTGTTGAAGGTGAGCACTCCATTGAAGGTGTAGACTTTATAACCAGTGGCGATCAATATTTAACATTCCTACTTGCCGATGAACAATATGCTGTTGATATCTTATGTGTAGAAGAGATCAGAAGCTGGGAAACACCGACTAAGATACCTAATGCTCCTGGCTATATTAAAGGTGTAATTAATATGCGTGGTGTGATAGTTCCTATTGTTGACTTACGATTAAAGTTTGGAATAGGTGAAGCAAGCTACCTAGAAACAACGGTAGTAATAGTTTTAACTTATCAGAATGATGATAAATCACGCACTATAGGTTTCGTTGTCGATGCGGTATCTGATGTTTTGAACGTTGAAAGTGTTGATATTAAACCTGCGCCAGCATTTGGCGGTTGTGTAAGTCAACAATTTATAGATGGTCTAATAAATAGTGAACAAAAAGTTGTCACCATTCTTAATGTTGCTCATTTACAGCAAGTTGAACAGCACCCAATGAATAGTTAGTGATTAAATTATCTTGAGTAACACCCAACAAGAGTAATGGTTAATAGGAAATTAACATGGCTGAAACAGAACAAGAATATCTTACTTTCTTACTTCAAGGTGAAGAATATGGCGTAGATATTTTATGCGTACAAGAAATTCGTGTATGGAGCTCAGTAACCGAGTTGCCTAATAAACCAGGCTATATAAAAGGTGTCATAAACCTCAGGGGAGTGATCATTCCAATCATTGACTTACGGATGCGCTTTGGCCACTCGGCGCTCGATTATGATGAGCAAACAGTAACCATCATATTACGCCAACAATCTCAATCTCGCACCATGGTTGTCGGTATAGTGGTAGATGCGGTTTCAGAAGTCTATAAGTTTTCCGAAAAGTCCATACGTCAAGCACCTGCCTTTGGTAATAATATAGATAGCTGTTTTTTAAAAGGTTTAGCATCGGTAGAAGATAAACTAATCATTCTTTTAGATAGCGATTCATTACTTAATGAAGACGATTTATATTGCATCAGCAATAACAGTGAGGGCAATAGTGAAGGTAACCTTGATATCGATATTAAAGCTCAAGATATGCAAACGAACTCTGTAACTGGCATTTCAACTGCATAACAAACAGCGCAGGTTTCATTTAAATATAACGATATAAAGCAAGAAAGAAAATACCAAACAGTTCAAAAATAACAACACAGGAAATTAACTTATGACACCAAAACAGATAAGTTTAGTGCAACAAAGCTGGGAAAAAGTGTTACCAATTGCACCTCAAGCAGCAGACATATTTTATACCACCTTGTTTGAAATGGACCCTTCACTAAAAGCCCTATTTCCTGAAGATGTTACAGAACAAGGTAAAAAATTGATGGCTATGCTTGATACAGCTGTCAAATTACTTGATAACCCAGATAAGTTAATTCCAGCGGTTCAAAAGCTCGGCGCCAAGCATGTAGAGTATGGTACCAAGCCAGAGCATTACGATACAGTTGGTGCCGCGTTACTTAAAACATTGGCACAAGGCTTAGGTAAAGAGTTTACAGCACCTGTTAAAAAAGCTTGGGTAGCAGTTTATCAAACCTTATCAACAACAATGATTGATGCAGCAAATAATGTCGCACCATCCCAGTCCTCAAAAGGAAAGAACATGGATAAGAGTAAGGTTCAAAATAAGAAACAGGATGATTTGGCAATACAATTACAAGGCGCACTAGATCAATCATCGACAGCATTTATGATGATTGATAGAGATTTCAATGTAACTTATGCAAACGATGCAACGCTCAAATTGTTAGAGCAACATGAAGAGACCTTTGTACAAAAATGGCCAGGCTTTAAAGCCGACAAAGCAGCATTACTGTCATCTAACATAGATAGTTTTCATAAAAACCCGGCACATCAACGCATGTTACTTGCCGACCAAAACAATCTGCCATACAAAACCGATATTCAAATTGCCCATTTAACCTTTGAATTAAATGTCAGTGCTACGTTGGATTCTCAAGGCGAATACATTGGGAATGCACTAGAGTGGCAAGATGTTACTGAAGTGCGAGCACAAGAAAACAAATCAGCTCAACTACAAGGAGCGATAGATCAATCTGGCACAGCTAATATCATGATCGATAGAGATTTTAATATTACTTATGCTAATGCTGCAACTTTGGCACTGCTGAAGGAACACGAAGCAACATTTGCTGATAATTGGCCTGGTTTTAAAGCCGAACCTGAAGTGATTATTGGTACTAACATTGACAGCTTCCATAAAAACCCAGCCCATCAACGTAAATTACTCGATGACCCAAATAATTTACCTTATAAGACCGATATCCAAATTAAACATTTATCGTTTGAACTCAACGTTACCGCAATTTTAGACGCTAACGGCGAATACATAGGTAACGCATTAGAGTGGCAAGATGTTACTGAAGCGCGTGCACAAGAAAACAAATCAGCTCAACTACAAGGTGCTATTGACCAATCAGCTACCGCTAATATTATGATCGATAGAGACTTTAATATTACCTATGCCAATGCTTCGACGCTGGCCTTATTGAAAGAGCATGAAGCCACCTTTGCTGAGAATTGGCCAGGATTTAAAGCTGACCCTGATGTGATTATTGGCACCAACATTGACAGTTTCCATAAAAACCCAGCCCATCAACGTAAGTTACTAAGTGACCCAAATAACTTACCTTATAAGACCGATATCCAAATTAAGCATTTATCGTTTGAACTAAATGTTACCGCTATTTTGGATGCTAGCGGTGGATATATTGGTAACGCCTTAGAATGGCAAGATGTTACCGCAGCAAGGGAGAAGTCGGTGGAAGTAGGCCGATTAACTTCAGCGGTAGAAGGAATGACAACCAATCTTATGATGGCTGATACTCAAGGTAATATAGTTTATGCCAACCCAGCAGTACAAACCATGTTACGCCGTAGAGAGGCAAAACTACGCACAGCGTTACCTTCGTTTAGTGTCGATACCATGGTAGGGACTAATTTTGATACCTTCCATAAAAACCCTGCACATCAACAGAATCTGTTAGGTAATCCTGACAATCTTCCTTACACCACAGAGATATCTGTAGTTGGCTTAACATTTCAGTTAATTGCCATAGCACTGAGGGACGAAGAGGGTAATCATGTTGGTACGGCGGTGCAATGGGTTGATTTAACTGAAGAAAGAGATGCTCAATCACAAATAGATAATTTAATTACCGACGCCATTTCAGGTAAGTTAGATAGCCGCATAGAAACAGAAGAATACCAAGGCTTTATGAAAGAATTAGGCAATAATATTAATAGCCTAATGGACTCGATTGTAGCACCCATAAATGATGCCATTAATATTGCCCAAGCGCTCGCCGATGGTGACTTAACACAAAGCATGAGAAATGATTACGGTGGTGAATTCCTTGCACTAGCGAATGCAATGAATGGCTCTATTGATAATTTAAGTAACATGGTTGAAGAAATTCGTAATGCTTCAACCAATGTTTTCGATTCTGCAAAAGAAATAGCATCGGGTAACAATGAGCTAAGTCATCGCACCGAGTCTCAAGCATCTAGCTTAGAAGAAACAGCGTCAGCTATGGAAGAGTTAACGAGCACAGTACAACAAAACGCTGAAAACACCACAGAAGCCAGTAAATTATCTAACTCGGTTATGGATAAAGCCAGTAATGGTGGTGCTGTGGTTAGGAATGCTATTACCGCAATGAGTGATATCAATAAATCGAGCAAGAAAATTGCCGATATTATTAGTGTTATCGATGAAATTGCTTTCCAAACTAATCTACTTGCACTCAATGCTGCGGTTGAAGCAGCACGAGCTGGCGAGCAAGGTCGAGGCTTTGCCGTTGTTGCAGCAGAAGTGAGAAATTTAGCTCAACGATCAGCAGGTGCTGCTAAAGAAATTAAAGGTTTAATAAATGACAGTGTTGAAGCGGTTGGACAAGGCACTAAGTTAGTAGATGAAACCGGGCAAACCTTTAGCGACTTAGTTACCGCCATTGAAGATGTTAGTAAGATGATTGGTGATATTGACAGTGCAGGTAAAGAACAATCTGCGGGAATAGGAGAGGTGAGTGCAGCCGTAAGTCAAATGGATGAAATGACGCAACAAAATGCTGCTTTGGTTGAGGAAGCCGCTGCGTCGAGTAAGTCGATGGAAGAACAATCTCAGTCATTGCTAGATCAAGTTGCCTTTTTCAATAATGGTGAAAATGTTGAGCAAGCTGTTGCTGTACAGCGTCCTAATCGCTCGGCGCCAAGACAAGCACCCGCGAAAAATTCGTCAAACTTTAGCCCTGCGGTTACGCCTAAACCTGTTCGCGGCACTAAACGTCCGAGTACGCTGGTAGATCAAGAATGGGAAGAGTTTTAACCCCTGATTAGAATAAAGGAATAGTGTGTTTAAATTAATTAGGAGACTGTGTTGATGACTGAGCTAAAAGGAGGTGCAAATGATATGCGAGGTCATCAAAGCCGTAACGCACAAAGGGAAAATGCGATGCGACTCACAGAAAAGGATTTTAAGTTTATTTGTCAGTTTGTTTATGACAATACAGGTATCGTACTGAATGACAGTAAACGTGAAATGTTATACCGCCGTTTAACACGCATCATTCGAGAAAGGAAGCTGAAATCATTTTCTGCTTATTGCCAGTTACTTAAGGATCAACCCGAGCATGAAAAAGATTTCTTTATTAATGCCATAACCACAAACTTAACAAGCTTTTTTCGTGAAAATCATCATTTTGACTTCTTGAGTAAAGAAGAGTTGCCTAGGATTATTGAGAATAAAAAAGTTTTAGCAAATGGTAAGAAGCGTTTAAGGATATGGTCTTCGGCTAGTTCAACAGGTGAAGAGCCATATAGTATAGCCATTACTTTATTGAATACTATGAAAGCTGAATCATCTCAATGGGATATGAAAATATTAGCAACAGATATAGATAGCGATGTTTTAGCAAAAGGTAAGGCTGGGATCTATGATATTGGGCGAATTGAAGAACTACCACAAAAAGTGAAACAGGATTACTTTTTTCAAGGTTGTGGCAAAAGCAGTCAGAGTGTAAAGGTTAATGATAATTTAAAGGAGCTGATAACTTTTAAACAATTGAATTTACTTCATGAATGGCCAATGAAAGGCCCATTTGACGTGATTTTTTGCCGTAATGTTATTATTTATTTCGATAAGAAAACCCAACAAGAGCTGTTTGCTCGATACTATGAAATGCTAACCCCGGGAGGTTTACTCTTTTTAGGGCATAGTGAAAATTTAGGGAATTATCAGCAGTATTTTAGCAATGTTGGTAGAACAATTTTTAGAAAGCCTTATTAGCTTTGCTTTCAAAAGGAAATTTTGTGTTAAGAAATAATCACCCAGAATTATCAAAATATTTAACCCAATGCCAGCCAGAGTTTGTGCAAGTTAACCACTATTGGGATAAACAGAGGGATATGGTGGTTGCTAAAATATTACCTGGTGAATTTTATATGACTACACAAAATGTTGCTATTGCAACAACATTAGGCTCATGTATTTCTGCATGTATTTGGGATGAGAGAAGTAATGTCGGTGGCATGAACCATTTTATGTTACCGATCACCAATAAAGACGCACATGAAGTAAATTGGGGAAGCCGAGAGAAGACTGCAGATGCAACACGCTATGGTAACTTTGCTATGGAACACCTTATTAACTGTATTTTAAGGTGCGGTGGTAGGAAAGTTAATTTAAGAGCTAAGCTTTTTGGTGGTGCTAAGGTGCTTAACCAAATGTCTGATGTAGGACAAAAAAATATTGATTTTGCTCTAGCTTATTTAGAGCAAGAAGAAATCATTATTGAAAGTAGTGACATTGGTGATATTTACCCAAGAAAAGTGATATTCGAACCTGGTAGTGGTCGCGCTTTTATCAAACGGTTAGATAACTTGCACAATGATACGATCATCAAACGAGAAAGTGATTATAGCAATAAAATATACAAGAAAGAGGTTAGTGGTGATGTTGAACTGTTTTAAAAACCTCAGATTTGGAGAGCATTAATATGGATTTAATCAAAGTACTGATTGTTGATGACTCTTCTGTAATTCGTAATATCATTAAAGAAGCATTAAGTCATAGCGATGCTATTGAAGTGGTAGGTGAAGCAGAAGACCCGTTAGTTGCAAGAGAGCTTATCAAAAAACTGAATCCAGATGTTTTAACCTTAGATGTTGAAATGCCAAAAATGGACGGCATTACTTTCCTTACTAACTTAATGCGTCTGCGCCCTATGCCGGTAATTATGTTATCAACATTAACAACCAAAGGCGCTGATATCACTTTACAAGCATTAGAGCTTGGCGCATTAGATTTTATCGCAAAACCAACGGTCCAAGAGCTGATTGCAACAAGGTCAAGCTTTAAAGAGGTCCTGATTGAAAAGGTAATGCAAGCAGTTACGGTTGATCAAAAGAATTTTAAGCTGTCTGATACCCTTGCGACAAAAAAAGTTTCCACTGAAAGAACTAACATTTTAAGCTTTACTGGGATAAAACGCTCCAATCATCTTGTTGCAGTTGGTGCATCAACCGGTGGCACAGAGGCGATAAAAAAACTGTTAGAGACGTTGCCTAGTAATTCACCAGCAATTGTTATTACCCAACATATCCCTAAAACTTTTAGCTATCGATTTGCGCAACGTTTAAATGAAAATTGTCAAGTTACCGTGCATGAGGCAAGTCATGGTCAAAAGATTAAAGAAGGTCATGTTTATATTGCACCTGGAGATAAGCACTTAGAGGTTGTTCATAAAAATGGTGCGTTATTTTGTACGTTAAGTGATGGCCCAGAGGTTAACCGTCATAAACCTGCGGTTGATGTTTTGTTTGATTCTTTAAATGATATCGCTGATAACGTTCAGGCTGTTCTACTAACAGGCATGGGGCAAGATGGTGCACATGGAATGTTGCGTTTAAAAGAACTTGGTGCGCGAACTATAATTCAAGATAAAAGCTCAAGTCTTATCTGGGGAATGCCGGGTAGAGCGCATGCAATTTCCGCTCACACAGCACAAATGCCTTTGATGTCAATTAGCAAGGCCATATTACAATACGCGTCTTTAAAAAGGATTGAGATGCAAGATGTCTTGGAACAAAGTGATATTGAGGGTGCTTTATGAGCAGAGTTACCAATGTTCTTTTTTTGGCTAGTGCTTTGTGCTTAGTGCAACTTCTTAACTTCATGTTATTTGAAAACAGCACTATATTCATCATATCTCTGTTAGGACTTATAGTAAGTATAGTTTTTAGCATTTATTCATTAAATAAAGTATCACCAGGCAAAAGAAGCGTAGAGCAATTGACAGAAATGTCTACTGTTGATGATGAGTTAATTCATAGTGTTATCTTTGAGTTACAACAGTTCATTCACCAGGAAGTTAACATTGTAGAAAAAGAATTAGGGCGAACAAAGACCTTAGTTTCTGATGCTGTTACAGGAATATCTGACAGTTTTAAATACCTTCAAGGCTTAAGTGATGAACAACAGCAAATGATCCAGTTACTAATTACGCAATCCGGTAGTATGGAGGATGAAAGTGGCACTTCATTAGAAAGCTTTGTCGTTGACTCAAATAAAACATTAGATGAATTTGTTGGTGTCATTATCAACACGAGTAAGCAAAGTCTTGAAACGATGGCTTATACTGATGATATGGTGACACAATTTGATAGTATATTTAAATTATTGTCTCAAGTGGAAGGCTTAGCCAGTCAAACGAATTTACTAGCATTAAATGCTGCGATAGAAGCTGCGCGAGCGGGTGAGGCTGGAAGAGGTTTTGCTGTGGTTGCAAATGAAGTCCGTAGCTTATCTGTCGGGTCTACAGAGCTTAATGAAGATATTCGCAAGGAAATAAATAATGCAAAAGAAATTATCTCTAAACTTAGAAATTCTGTAGAAATAATGGCATCTGCTGATATGACGTCTACTCTAGAAGCAAAAGACAAAATGACTGTAATGATGGGACATGTTGAGCATGTAAATCATCAATCAAACGAGAGTGTAGAAGAGCTCGCTATTATCGCACCAAAAATTACCGATGCAGTCAGTCTTGGAGTCAGATCATTACAGTTTGAAGATTTAACTCGTCAATCCTTAGAATCTTTACAGATGAATGTCGCCAGTCTTCATGAAATCAGTGATGTTTTAGCTACTTTTGTTAAAAACCCTAGCATTGGCGTGCATGATCAATTAGTAAATTTGAAAGAAACTTGTCAGCAAGTTTATCAACAAACTCAACAAGCAGAAGATATTCGTAGCGTTAAACAAATCAGCATGGATGAAGGTGAAGTTGAACTATTTTAATGATTAAACGATAAGGAAAGAGATTATGACAGTCAGTAGCAGGCTATCTTCAGATAATAAACAAATGGTTATAAGTATTAATGAACGCTTCGATTTCTCTTCACATCAGCAGTTTCGCGATGCTTATAATAATGAAAGATTAAAAGGACTAACCTATATTCTCGACTTAAGTAAAACAGAATATATGGATAGCTCAGCATTGGGGATGATTTTACTATTAAAAGATCATGTACATTTGTACTCAGGGGATCTCATTATTTCAAAGCCAAGTGCTACGGTGAGAAAAATCTTAGAAATTGCCCAATTTCAACGGTTAATGACTATTGAGTAGGTTACCTCTTTAGGTGCCTTGAGTAGTTAAAAAATTCTAGGACGTATTATGCCTAACAGCCATAAACTTGCGCTTATTGTTGATGACTCAAAAATGCAATGTAAATTGCTATCTGTTTTGCTTCAGGAAGAAAATTACCAAGTCGTCGTAGCAAATGATGGAGCAAGTGGTGTTCAAATGTATATTGAACACCAACCTGATCTCGTCTTAATGGACATTAATATGCCGATCATGGATGGCTTTGAAGCAACTAGACGGATAAAACAATTATCTGGGGCTGGTAATTTAGCGCCACTAATTTTTATTACCAGCATGGACAATGAGCAAGCTTTTATTGAAAGTGTGGAAGCGGGCGGTGATAGCATTCTTGTCAGGCCGTTTTCACCTCAAGTGTTCAAGGCCAAAATAAAAGCAATACAACGAATCAGTGATCTTGTTGAGCAAGTTAAAGGGCTCCAACAAGAGCAACAAAATGATGCTGAACTTGCCGAAAAAATGATGTCGGGGGTTATAGAGGCGAGAAATTATGGTTTAGATAAAATTGGTGTTATCAAAAAAGCAGCGACTATTTTTAGTGGTGACATACAATTAAGTGCATTGTGTCCCAATGGTAATATTCACGTATTACTTGGTGACTTTACCGGTCATGGTCTTCGTTCTTCTATTGGTGCAATACCGGTCACTGAAACCTTTCGAGCAATGACTAATAAAGGTTTTTCAATCCTGGAGATTGTTTCACAATTAAATAAACAATTACATACCTTGTTACCTGGTGATTTATTTTTTGCTGCAAGTTTTGCCTGTATTTCTGATCATGAAAGATCTGCTTATATCTTTAATGCAGGTTTACCTGAAGGTTACCTATTTAATGGCGAAGGGGAAATTAAGAAACAATTTAGCTCAAGCCATCCACCTTTAGGTATATTGCCGCAATTATTACCCGATACCCAACTTGAAGTTGTGCAGATATATTCAGGAGACAGGTTAGTATTTATCACTGATGGTATCGTTGAAGCAAGAAACCCAGAAGGGGAGCTTTATGGATTCCCACGCTTTGAAAATGCAGCAATAGCTGGGATAAAACAGAACCAGTTGGTCAATAAGGTTTTAAATAGTCTTGATGATTTTTGTCAACACTGCGAGCAAGAGGATGATATATCTTTGGTTGATGTCCCTTGTAGTGGATGGCAGAAAATAGAGTTTAACAATAAGACTTCACCTGAACACCTTATTCTTAATGAAAGCCTTATAGATGATGAACAAACTTATTTACCTACTTGGTCTTATCACTTGCATCTGACAGGAAAATTACTCAAAACGGTTAATCCAATACCGTTAGTTATGAATCAAATTAATGACATAGAAGGAGCCGGTGAGCATTGGCAGAGTTTATATACTATATTAACAGAGCTGTTTGTTAATGCGTTAGACCATGGTGTTTTACAATTAAATTCATCATTAAAAGACTCTGCTGAAGGCTTTAGTCAGTATTTTAATGAGCGTGCAAAGCGTTTGGATAATTTAGCTGTTAACACCATAAACTCACCTGATAACTTTGTTAGGATAACGTTAGAGTACTTTCCATTATCTCATGGTGGAAAAATGATCATTAATATAAAAGATAGTGGCAAGGGCTTTGATATTGTCGATGTTATGAAGAGAAACAATATTGCCGAGAATGATGGAATTAAGTTGAGCGGTCGAGGGGTTGAGTTAGTAAATCAACTTTGCGATACGTTGGAGTATCTAGAGCATGGGACATCTGTGACCGCTAGTTATATTTGGCATGATTAACTCTCAATATCGCAGCTACAAAAAGGAATTATGATGATAAAGCACAATCTTTTAATTATTGATGATGACATAGATTACTTAAAGCTACTTGCTGAGAGTTTAAGCGATGTTTTTGAAGTAAAATGCGCAAGTAATATTACTGTGGCTGAAGACCTCCTAAAAGAGAATATTACTTTTGATATTGCATTAGTTGATGAAAATATTGGTAGTGATAAAGGCTCTGATTGGATTAAATTACAGCAAGGTAAAGCCGAAGCCCCAACATCATTTGTTTTATATTCGGGCATGGCGAGTGAAGAAGCTATTTTAAAAGGGCTTGAATGTGGAGCAGATGACTTTTTAGCAAAGCCCTTCTCGTTATTAGCGTTGCATTCTAAACTTGATAAATTAATTGTTTATCAGGATAAGATTCATGATTTTGAAGATGAAATAAAATCAAAGAATAATGTCATCAATGTCTCTATGGCTCAGGCTTCTAAATATGGCAGCTGTATGCAACTGACCTCTAAACTCAACCACTGCTTTACTTATGAACAAATTAGAGATGAAGTTTTTTCATATTTTCATAGTATGGATCTTCATGGTTGTATTGCCTTCTACCCTATCAATGACAAACCAAGCTTTTATAGTGCACAAAAAGGTGTGTGTTCACCGGTAGAAATCGAGGTAATGGAACTTTTAAAAGTAAAACCAAGACTATACCGCTTTGGTTCAAGAACCATCTTTAACCATTCCTTAGTATCATTATTTATATTAAACCTAGAGCATGGCAGTATTGACACCGATATATACATTGATGCATTAGCTTCTGTTATTGAGTGTATAGGCGCTAGAATGGCATTTATTACTTATAAAAACTCATTAGTTGGTGTGCAAGAGCAAATAAAACAAGCCGTCAGCACAACGAAAAAAATGGTACAAATATCAAAACACCATCAACAAGAAGTGATGAATGAGATTGTTCAGAAAATGGGGACTAGTTTTCATATTCTTGACATGACTCAAGATCAAGAAGATTACTTAACAGACATGGTACATGGTGCTTTAAAAAAGCATAGTCAAGATGACATTAATTTTATTGAAGTAACCCAACTGCTTGATCAAGCTTTAACGAGTGTTGATCAACTACAGCAGTTAAATACAGAAAATGATCAAATTGACAATGCTTATGAAATAGATGATGAGGATGAATTATTTTGAACTCAAAATCCCTAGAATTAACGCATAGAGTATTAACCGGTATCGACGAAGCTTATTGGCAGTGGGATCTTATCGATGATCATGTTTTTTATTCTGCTCAATTAATGACGCTACTCGGTTATAGTAACGAACAACAAATTACTTCAAGCTCACTTTGGGAGCAGCATGTTGATAGTCATAGCCTTGAAGAGGTCCATGAACAAATACAGCAACATATTAAAGGGTGCTCTGAGCGGGTCGATATTACTCTAAAAATAACCAATAATGATGCAAAGCAATTGTGGCTTCATGTTGTAGGTAAAGTTGTAGAGTGGACTGATGATAAAGCAAGCTTAATGTTTGGTACCGTGAAGGATGTCACCGACACCAAGAGTATGATCGTGCAGTTGAAAAAACAGAATGACTGGCTGATGCTAGCAGAGCGCATTAGTAATTCAGGCCATTGGCGTTTTGATATTGAAACCGGCTCTCTTGACTGGTCAGCAGAAATTTTCCGCATTCATGGTATAAGTAATAAATCTATTATTCCTAGCTTGGATCAAGCAGTCGATGCGCTGGAAGCAAAAGATAGACCTAAGTTTAGAGCTAATTTTCATAATTCGATCCATCAACAGCAACCTTTCTTTTTAAAAACAGTGTTAACTCAGCCGTGCGGCCGTAAAGTTAAAGTAGAAATCATTGCTGAAGTTGAGCGTGATAATAATGATATAGCAGTAGCGGTTTTTGGCGTATATAAAGATATTACCCGCAGTGAGGATTTATTTGAAAAATTAAAACTACTAGCAATGGTCAATTTTACCATCAAAGTGCCTATATTCTTTATTGATGATAACGACAATGTGGTATATCAAGATATTTCGCCTCACCATGACAGTGCAAGTGCTGTACTTTTTAATTATATAAACTTCAGCATTACTGAGTATATGGAGTTTAAAAAGCAAGCTAAGGAGCGAGGCCAAATAAAAGAAAGTAATGTCAGCTTTGACAAATACACCACTGTATTTGATTTATCTGTCACTTATGAGGCGGATGAAGGAATTTATATCTGGATTGTTGAAAACGTCACTGAAAAATTTAGAAAAGAGCAACAACAAGTTATATCAAATCGCTTAGCTTTACTTGGTAATACTTTCGGTAACGTATCCCATGACATCAACAATGTTTTAGGTGTCGCATTGGGAGCTATAGAAATGTTGGAGATGCGCTTTTCTCGAGGCGAACAAGATATATCATCCTATATTGAGAGAGTTAAAAATGCGATTGATAAAGGAAAAGATGTTACTGAGCGTTTGTTAGCTTTTACACGAAAACCCACCGTTAAAGTGGTGAGTTTTGATCCAATACAAGAAATTTATGACAATCAATACCTGTTTAAACAGCTTTTGCTGAGTACTATTAAAGTTAATTTTAATTTTGAGCCAATCCATTGCTTGATAAAATTTCCTCAAGGGGAGTTTATCAATATCCTACTGAACCTTGTCCTTAATGCGCAAGACGCTATTCAAGAAAAGGGCTTGAGTGGGCAAATAGAAATTTCTGCAAATTTAATTGAAAACAACAGGTTAGAAATTCATGTCAAAGATAGTGGTATTGGCATAGCTAAAGAAAACCTTACTAAAATTTTTGATCCCTTTTATAGTTCAAAATCAATAAATAAGGGAAATGGTATTGGTTTAGCAAATGTATATAGTACTATGTATAAGCATAATGGTTTGATTCAAGTTGAAGGGAGTAGCGACTTAGGCGGCGCGCATTTTACTTTAGTTTTTAAGTGTAAAACACTTCAAGAAAAGTATTTAGCGAATGAATCTCACATCGAATCTCTGTGTTATCAAAATACTAATATTCTTGTGTTAGATGATGAGATTAGTATTGCGGAATTTGTCGCGTTATTTCTGGAGGGGAAGGGAGCTAATGTTGTTGTTGCAAATAACAAGCAACAGCTTATTGAAAGGCTCAACGAAAATATTAACTTTGATATTTTTATCACCGATATGATTTTACCTGACTTATCAGGAAAAGAAGCGGTTAATATGGTTAAAGAAAAATTTCCAGAGATAAGTATTTATTCAATAAGTGGCTATATAGCAATTGAAGATAGAAGTTGGGATTACCCAGTTTTACGTAAACCTTTTAATTCTAAGGAGCTAGCGGAGTTTTTAGCGGTTTAAGTTATTTCTTTGATATGATTAAATTTAATAGTGGTAGGTAGGGTCTTTGTAAATGAGTTTAAAAGAAAAAAATCGAATACTGGTTGTCGATGATGCAAAAGACACGCAAATGCTATTGGAATTTGATCTTAGTGCGGCAGGTTATATTGTTAATTGCTGTGATAATGGTCAATCAGCAATTGATACTTTGGAAACTTTACAGGTTGATCTTATTTTACTCGATATGTATATGCCTGGCTTGTCAGGCCTTGAAACATTAAGACAACTAAAAAACGAGAGCGCGACAAATACTATACCTGTGATCATGCTGTCAGCCTCAACTGATGAAGATGAAGTTGTTGCAGCACTTGAGTTGGGTGCTGGAGATTATGTTAGTAAACCTTATGTTGCCAAAATCTTACTTGCACGGATGAGAACAGCTATCAGGCTAAAAGAAAAAACAGATCAACTTGAGCACTTAGCTAAAACAGACTTTCTTACCGGTATAAATAACCGTGGAAGCTTCTATGAATTAACTAACAATGCAATTAGTTTAGCGAATAGAGTAGGGCAACCTATTGTTATTGCAATGTTAGATATTGATTTATTTAAACATGTTAATGATAACTATGGTCATGATGCAGGAGATCAAGTTTTACGTTGTTTTAGCCAAGTAATGACAGAAGTGTTTCGAGACTATGACATTATTGGTAGAGTCGGTGGCGAAGAATTTTCGGTTTGTCTTCCTAATACTAGTCGAGAGGCTGCTAGTGCCGCATGTGAAAGATTCCGTCAACATGTTGAGCAACTAAGCGTCGATATTACTACTGACGGACAAGAATCTGTGGCAATTAATGTTACGGTTAGTATTGGTCTCATTAAGGCCTCAAACGATGATACAGAACTTGACGATTTGATGAAAAAAGCAGACGTAGCCCTATACCATGCTAAAGAGCATGGAAGAAATCAAGTTGTGGATGCAGCATATCTAAATCATTTTGAAGAAAAAGTTAATGTCGAAGAAAATACAGTGGTTAATCAGGAGGTAAAAACAATGGTTGATAACAGTTCATTTGAAGGTATTGATTTTTCTGTAGGTGTAAATAATGTCTTAGGAGATGTCGAGCTATTTAATGAAATACTAGTTATGTTTTATCAAGATCATTATTTAGATGGTGAAAAATTAAGCATTGCAATACAGAAAAATGATATTGATACTGCAAAACATATTGCTCATACCTTAAAAGGCGTAGCTTGTTCCGTTGGCGCGATGACATTATTCGAAGTAACTAAATCACTTGATAATGCTATTAATATGAATCAACAAGAAAGCTTTAATGAGCTATTTTCTATTTTGAAACCAGAGTTAAATCGAGTAATGAAAGGGATCGCTGTAAAGCTCGATGTTGCTTAAACCTAATCTATTTTTAAGCTAATATCTGTGATGGGTACACAACAGCAAGGTAAAATCTCATTTTCTGCGACAAAAGCTAAAGGCTCGCCTTGCGGGTAGTTTACTTCACCCTCAATTAACGTTACTCGACAAGCTCCACAAAAACCATCTCGACAATGAAAATGTACTTCTATGTCGGCACCTTCTAAACATTCAAGCAGAGTCTGTTCATTGTTTTTATAATGAACAGACTTATCTTCAACGGTTATCTTAGGTTGCAACTCGATGGAGCCATTGTCATATTCAGACGGGGCTTGAGGTTTCATAGGTTTATCATGCAAGAATAATTTGTCTAGAATACAATTTACAAATCGAAATCGTCAAAATCATCAGCGTCAACAGCAGAATCAACTTGCCCAACTAAATAACTAGATATTTCAGTCTCTTGTGGTGCAACTTGTACATTGTCACTCACTAAATAAGCATTCATCCATGGTAACGGGTTACTTTTTATGTTGAATGGTGCATCATAACCAATCGCAGATAAGCGTTGATTAGCGATGTATTCAATGTATTGATTCAAGATATCAGCATTTAACCCTATCATTGACCCATCTTTGAATAAATATTGTGCCCATTCTTTTTCTTGTTCTACAACATCTAAAAATATTTGTAGGCCAGCATCTCTCATTTCTTCACTAATAACTTTCATTTCAGGGTCATCATTACCTGCTTTCCAGTTATTTAAAATATGCTGCGTTCCGGTTAAATGAAGTGCTTCATCACGCGCTATCAGCTTGATTATTTTTGCATTTCCTTCAAGTAATTCACGTTCAGCAAAGGCAAAAGAACAAGCAAAACTAACATAAAAACGAATAGCTTCTAGGGCGTTAACAGAGCATACAGCGAGGAATAAACGTTCTTTAAGCTTCCTGCTTGATACTTCGATTGTTTTACCTTCAACCTCGTACGTACCTTCACCTTGTGATTGCAATAATTGGGTAGTTAATATTACTTCATCAAAATACTTAGCAATACTGGATGCACGCTTTAAAATCGCTGGGTTAACGATAATATCGTCAAATACTTCACCTGGCTCGGTAAATAAATTACGCAAGATATGTGTATATGAACGAGAATGAATGGTTTCACTAAAAGCCCATGTTTCTACCCAAGTTTCGACTTCAGGTAATGAAACTAATGGTAAGAAAACCGCGTTAACTGAACGAGCAGCCATTGAGTCTAATAACTGTCTCTTATACACATCTCCGAGCCCACGAGACCGTACTAGATCTC
>OLII01000003.1_pt1 | contig 77286 bp, 82 predicted proteins | sample 1609481 | NCBI WGS metagenome assembly OLII01 (sample SAMN05416859, study PRJEB24817) | seawater metagenome | isolation source: Sea water | place: Canada:Atlantic | collected 2013-11 | reverse complement strand
ATCTACACAGAGTAGATCGTCGGCAGCGTCAGATGTGTATAAGAGACAGCCAGCAGGCCGTCTTCCAGCTGGGGGGTGATGCGCACACTCACGTCAATCGACTCGCGCGCGTGGTCCACACGCCGGTCGCTCGTAAGCAATTCAATTGAAAGCTGCGGATAGCGCAGGTTGAATGCCGGCATCAGGGGCGCCAGCACATAGCGCGCGAAGGCCGAAGAAGAGGAGATGCACAACCGGCCCTGGGGTTCGCCGTCATCGGCCGTGACGGCCAGCTGCGCCAGCTCCAGATCACGCTCCACATGCCTGACCTTGTCGTAATAGGCGCGACCATTGGGCGTCAACGCCATGCTGCGGGTGGTGCGGGCCAGCAGGCGCACTTGCAGATGGGCTTCCAGGCGCGCGATGTTCTGGCTCACTGCGGCGGCGCTCAAGCCCAGGGTGCGGGCCCCACCGGCGATGCTGCCAGCCTCGACCACCTTGATGAAACTGCGTATCGAGCCCAACAGGTTCACGGCCAAACTCCAGGATTCGTAAGGTTCTCTTTATAAAGACCTAAGCTGGCGTCGTCTACCTCGTACCCTGGCAGCCTGCTAGTCTGGCGCCTCCCCTACCCTCAGGAGCCTGCATGACCAGCCAGACCCGCCCTCGCCCACGCCTGAAACTCGGCGTACGCGCCACCCCCTACGTATTCGCGTTCTACATGTCGTCGATCATGGCGCTGCTGATGTGCTTCGTGATCACCGCCGCCAACAGCGGCGTCGGCGAGCATTACCTGGCCAATGTGCTCAAGGCCTACCAGCTGGCCATGCCGGTGGCCTTCGCCTGCGTGCTGGTGGTACGGCCGATCGTGCTCAAGCTGGTGGCCTGGACCGTCCACCCGGGCAAGGCCTGAGCCCACCTCAGGGCTGCGAGGCGATGGCCTTCTCAATGGCAGCCCTGAACGCCGGGTCGTCCGGCTTGGTCAGGCTGGAGAAGCTGGCCACCACCTTGCCCTGGCGATCGACCACATACTTGTAGAAATTCCACCTGGGCGCATTGCTCTGCCTGGCCAGCTCGCGAAACAGCGGCGTGGCGTCGTCGCCGCGCACCTTCTGTGGCTCGGTCATGGTGAAGGTCACGCCGTAGTTGGCATAGCACACCTTGGCGGTCTTCTCGCTGTCGGCGTCTTCCTGCTTGAAGTCGTTGGACGGCACCCCGAGCATTTCCAGGCCCTGCCCGTGATAAGCCTTGTAGGTGCTCTCGAGCCCTTCGAATTGCGGCGCGAAGCCGCAATAGCTGGCGGTGTTGATCACCACCAGCGGCTTGCCGGCGAAGCGCTCGCACAGGTTCACCTGTTCCTTGGCGCGCAGCTTGGGCAACTCGCCCTGCAGCAAGGCCGGGCAGTCGGCGGCCAGCACGGCCCCCGAACCAACCAGGATCAATAGCGGTACCAACAGCCAGCGTGCGTACATGGTGCGTCTCCCTTGCCTGAGTGCAGGGGTTCAGCTTACGCCTAGCACACGCCCATGCCCAACTGCATCAGCGCCAGACCACCCTGGTGCCAGCCCCACCACACCAGCGCCAGCATCAGGCCAGCCAGCACCAACGCTACCAGGCGCGCGGTCATGCCGCCTCCGGCCGCGCCTGCAGCCGCGCCACCGGGCGCTCGCGCACCGGCCAGTTGAGCGCGGCAGCCAGCAGGCTGAGCAGGATCGAGATCTGCCACACCAGGTCATAGTTGCCGGTACGGTCGTACACCACACCGCCCAGCCAGCCGCCCAGGAATGCGCCCAACTGATGGAACAGAAAGACGATGCCGCCCAGCATGGACAGGTTGCGCACCCCGAACAGGGTGGCGACGGTGCCGTTGGTCAGCGGCACGGTCGACAGCCACAGCAGGCCCATGGCGATACCGAACAGGTAGGCGCTGAACTGGGTCACCGGCGCCCACAGGAACAGCACGATCACCACCGCCCGCAGCAGGTACAGGGTGGTCAACAGGCGCGGCTTGGACATGCGCCCGCCCAGCCAGCCGGCGGTGTAGGTGCCGACGATATTGAACAGCCCGACCAGTGCCAGCACCGTGGTGCCGATGGTGGCCGGCAGGTGCTGGTCGACCAGGTAAGCCGGCAGGTGCACGCCGATGAACACCACCTGGAAACCGCACACGAAAAAGCCCAGCGCCAGCAACCAGAAGCCCGAGTGCGAACAGGCTTCGCGCAGCGCCTGCATCAGGGTCTGTTCGTGCCCCTGGCTGGGCAGCGGGTTATCGCGCAGCATGCCCACCAGCGGCACGATGAAGGCCACCAGCAGGCCCAGCACCAGCAATGCCGCCGACCAGCCCAGCCAGCCGATCAGGCCCAGGGTGCCCGGCAGCATCGCGAACTGGCCGAAGGAGCCTGCGGCGCTGGCGATGCCCATGGCCATGCTGCGCTTGTCTGCCGGCACGGCACGTCCTACCACACCCAGGATCACCGAGAACGAGGTGCCCGACAGGCCGATGCCGATCAGCAGCCCGGCACTGAGCGACAGTGACCACGCCGAGTCCGCCATGCCCATCATCACCAGCCCCACGGCGTAGAGAATGCCGCCGATGATCACCACCTTGGCCGCGCCCAGGCGATCGGCCAGGGCACCGGCAAACGGCTGGGCCAGGCCCCAGATCAGGTTCTGCAAGGCGATGGCGAAGGCGAACACTTCGCGCCCCCAGCCGAATTCGGCGCTCATCGGCGCCAGGAACAGGCCGAAGCCATGCCGCACCCCCAGCGACAATGCCAGGATCAGCGCCGCCCCCAACAGCACCCAACCGCTCGTGCGCCATACCGATGTCATTCTTGTTCTCCCAGACCGCCGCAAGGTTACACGGGTATATACCCGCTTATTGGTGTAATACGCTCAAGCCAACTGTTCCAACAGGCGCACCAGTTCATCGCGCTGCCCTTCGCCCAGGTTGCTCACCAGGGCATCCTGGGCCTGCTCCCAGGCAGGCGTGGCGGCCACCAGGCGCGCCAGGCCTTTCTCCGTCAGCAGTACGATGCGGTTGCGCAAGTCGACACCTTCGGCCAACGCCACCAGGCCGTCGGCTTCCAACACCCGCACGTTGCGACCCAGCGTGCTGCGATCCAGGCCCATGGACTCGGCCAGCACCGAGATGCTGGGCTGATCGAGACGCTGCAGATGCCGCAGCAGGGAAAACTGGGCGACATTGATGCCGAAGCCCACAAGGGCTTCGTCATAGTGCCGGCTGACCCCACGGGCGGCCCGGCGCAGATGAGTACAGATGCAATGGCTCTTCAACATAGATGCGTGTATATACCCGGAGTTTCCAGGATGCAAGCGTTCAGTGGGGTACGCCATTGAGGGCAAGGCGTTTTCGAATCGGTTCCAACAGGCTGGAGGGCGTGCGCTTGAGCGGGTCCGGCAGGCCCTTTTCGATCGCCTGCCAATAAGCCCACGGCACTTTGGCGCTGCCCAGCTCGTAGTCCATCCCGTCCCAACTGTCTTCGCGAAAACTGTAGAAGGCCCAGTGCACCTGCTGGCGATCTAGGGTGCCCAGTACATCCTCCAGATAGGCGGTACAGCCCGCCCAGCGGCGCATGCAGCCGAACTCGCCGGCCACCAGGCGATTGGCCGGCACCGCGTGCCTGCCGGCCCAGTCCAGCGGGCGCTGCAGATACTGCTGCACCCGGGCCTTGTTCCATTGCGCAACGCTGCCGCCAAAGGGCGCGGGCCCAGGGTAGGCATAGGGCGTGGCGCGCTCCAGGTTGGGCGCGCTGGTGGCCGCGTAGGGTTCGTACATGTGAAAGCTGTAGAGCAGGCGCTGGTCGTCGAGCGCGCCAGGCCAGTACTCGAAGGCATCGGCCGCGGCGTACCAGCCGGCATCGAGCATGATCGGGGTGAGTGGATCGACTTCGCGTATCGACGCCACCAACTGGCGATACAGCGCCGGCAGGTCGCGGGTGCTGCCCTGCTGCTGTCGGTACCAGGCGCGCATCTGCTCGGCGCTGGCGTGCTCGGCCAGGCCGCCGAGTTTCTCGGGCGCCGGTTCGTTGATCAGGTTGTAGGCCGCCACGGCAGGATGGTCCTTGAGCGCCCGCGCCAGGTCACGCCAGAAGTCGGCGGCCTGGGCCCAGTAGGCCTTGTCCTGCCAGAGCCGGTCATCGAACTGGCCGGCGTTGTTCTGTGCCCAGCGCATGCCGGGCAGTGAGAGGGGCGTGATAACGACCTTGAGGCCTGCGGCGTGCGCGCGGTCCAGGGTGGCCTTGAGCGTGGCAAGGTCGGCGGCCGGCAGCCCTTGGTAGGTATCGGCATTACCGAGCAGAAAATCACGCTGCGCCGCTTGCCACTTGTCATAGGACAACCGCACCCAGCTCGCCCCGTAGCCGTGCAGCGCCTCGAAATAGGCCTGGTCGGGCGGCAGGCGGTTGAAGCTGTTGCCGCCATGGCGCGGCGTGTTCCAGAAGTCGATCAGGTCGGCGGCGTGGGCCGGCAGGGACGAACAGGCGATAAGGCAGGCCAGCAGTTGGTTGCGCATCGGGGCACCCCGCAAAGACAGAGGGACGTAAGGCTAGCGCTTGCGAAGGCTGACCACGTGCTGCATTCAGTTGCAAAACACTACGGATTCATGACCGCAGCGAAGAGCTCCTGACAGCCCCTTCAGAGTGCCAGGCTTACCACCACCGCCAGCTCCAGCAGCTCCAGCAACGCCCCTGCTGTATCCCCGGTGGTGCCCCCCAGGCGCTTGAGCATCACCTGGCGCAGCAGCGCGAACACCAGCAGCGCCACGCCCACGGCCAGGATACCGTTCCATCCCGCCAGCACCAGGCACCCCAAACCGGTCGCCAGCAACACGGCCTTGGCTTCGCCACGCGGCAGATGCTCGGCCAGCGCCTGTCCCAGGCCGCCTGCGCGCACATACGGCGTGCACAGGAACAACCCCAGCATCGCCGCCCGCCCCAGTACCGGTGCCAGCAGCAGGCCCACCGCCTGCCCGCTGTCGACCAGCGCGAGCAACGCGCAGAACTTGAGCAGCAGCACCAGTACCAGCGTCACCACCGCAATCGGACCGCTGCGCGGGTCCTTCATGATCGTCAGGGTGCGTTCGCGATCGCCGAACCCGCCCAGCCAGGCATCGGCGCTGTCGGCCAGGCCATCCAGGTGCAACGCACCGCTCAACCACACCCAGATGCACAGCAGCAGGGCCGCCTGCAGCATCGGCGGGCTGTCCGCCAGCAGCGCGCTGGCCCCCCACAGCACCCCGCCGAACAACAGCCCCACCAGCGGGTAGCACAGCAGGGAGCGCCCCATCTGCTCGGGCGCGGGCATGCCCGCCAGGCGCACCGGCAGGCTGCTGAGAAACTGCAAGGCAATCCAGAACGCCTGCATCAGGCGGCTTCCGTGAAACGACCGTCGGCCGCGCAATGCAGACGGTGCACCGCGCCGTGCCCGACCACCACCTGCAGCAGCTGCTCGCGCGGCAGGCCGCGGGCACGGGCCAGCAGCAGGCGCATCACGCCGCCGTGGGTCACCAGCAGCACGCGCTCGCCGGCGTGGGCCTGATACGCCCGCGCCATGGCCGCCAGCACCCGCTCGGCAAACGCCGTGACCGGCTCGCCACCCGGCGGCGTGAAGGCATAAGGGTCGGCCCAGAACAGCCCCAGGCCCTGTTCGTCGGTAAGCATGAGGTCGGCGGTGCTGCGCCCCTCCCAGTCGCCGAAGTGCAGCTCCTGCAGGCCGGCCTCCAGTTGCATGGGCACGCCCACCTGACCGGCAAGTTCTTCGGCAAATCGCGCGCAGCGTTGCAGCGGCGAGCTGATGATCCGCGTCCACGGCCCGCCCTCGACCACAGCCGCACGCATCTGCGCCCAGCCAAGTTCGGTCAGCGCGTCGTCCAGGCTGCCGCGCAGCCCACCGCCCAGTTCGGTTTCACCATGACGCAGCAGGTCGACGATCATGTATCGCGGTCCGCCACCGCCGCCTCGGCGAAGGTCGCCATCTGCCCGTGCAGGTCGCAGGCCATGCGCAGCAGCGGTACCGCCAGCGCCGCCCCGCTGCCCTCGCCCAGGCGCAGGCCCAGCTCCAGCAGCGGTTGCGCCTGCAACGCTTCGAGCACCCGCTGGTGCCCGGGCTCGGCGCCGCGATGACCGAACAGCAGCCAGGTCCGGCAACCGGGGTTGATGCGCGTTGCAACCAGCGCCGCCACGGTGCAGATAAAACCGTCCACCAACACCACGATGCCTTGCTGCGCGCACGCCAGGTACGCCCCCACCAGCGCGGCAATCTCGAAGCCGCCAAAGCACAACAGCTGCTCCAATGGGTCGTCGGCCAGCGCCGCGTGGGTGAGCAGCGCGCGTTCGATCACGCGGGTCTTGTGTTCGACACCGGCAGCATTCAGGCCAGTGCCGGGGCCGGTCAGCTCGCCAGGGGTGCATTTGAGCAATGCACTGGCCACCGCACTGGCAGAGGCCGTGTTGCCGATGCCCATTTCGCCGCCGATGAACAGTTGCGCCCCGGCATCACGCGCACGCAAGGCACTCTCGCGCCCGGCCTGCAGCGCCAGGCGCCCCTGCTCGGTGGTCATTGCCGGCACCTGGGCGAAGTTGGCGGTGCCCGCCCCGATGCGCAGATGGCGTACACCGGCAAGTTCCAGGGTCAGGTCGACCGTCCCCAGGTCGACCACCTCCAGCTGCGCACCCAACTGGCGGGCCAGCACGCTGATGGCTGCGCCGCCGCCGACGAAGTTCTGCAGCATCTGCCGCGTGACCACCTGCGGATAGGCCGAAACCCCCTCGGCCACCACGCCGTGATCGCCCGCGAAAATCGCGATCCATACCTGCCGCACGCCAGGCTTGAGCTTGCCCTGCAAGCCCGCCAGCTCCACCGCAACCTGCTCCAGCCGGCCCAGTGAGCCGGCTGGCTTGGTCAGCTCGCGCTGGCGCTCCAGCGCCTGTTCGCGCACAGCCAGATTGATCGGCTGACACGCGTTCTGCCACCAGTTTTGACTCATGTTCAGGCTCCCTTGAGCTTAAGTGGCAGGCCGGCAACAGTCAGCACCACGTGCTGGCAACGTTCGGCAATGGCCTGATGCAGCCAGCCGGCTTCATCGACGTAACGACGGGTCAGCTCGCCCATGGGCACCACGCCCAGGCCGGTCTCGTTGCTGACCAGGATGATTTCACCCGGCAACTGCGCCAGGCAGTCCAACAGTGCATCGCGCTCGGCGGCCAGGCGCTCGGGCTCTTCGAGCATCAGCAGGTTGGTCAGCCACAGGGTCAGGCAGTCCACCAGCAGGCAACGCTCGGGCGCGGCGGTTTCGCGCAGCACCTGCGCCAGCGCCAGCGGCTCCTCGATCAGCGCCCACTCGGCAGGGCGACGCGCACGGTGCAGTTGCACGCGGGCATTCATTTCACCGTCCAGCGGCTCGCTGGTGGCGATATAGGTCACCGCCAGCGCGCTGTCGACGGCATATTGTTCGGCCAGGCGGCTCTTGCCCGAACGGGCGCCGCCAAGAATCAGCTTGAGCATGTCAGTCCAGCCCGCAGAGTTGACGAAGCCGGGCGCCGTCCAGGTGCGTGTCCACCAGGTCGGCCAGGCGTTCGATGTCCAGTTCACGCAGAGCATGGTAGTCCACCTGCTGCACATCGTTCAGGCCAGCCCAGCGCAGCAGCGCCGTGCACGAATGCGGCGACTCGAACAGGCCGTGCAGGTAGGTGGCCAGGATCTGCCCGTCGGCGCTGACCGCGCCATCGCTGCGACCGTCGGCCAACTGTACGGCGGGCTGCGCCAGCGCCGGCCCGCGGGTGACCCCGGCATGGATCTCGTAGCCACTGACGGGCGCCTGCTCCAGGTTCAGCGTGCCGCTGACATTGCGCAGCTGCTTCTCGGCCTCCAGCTGCGTGCTGTAGTCCAGCCAGCCCAGGCCCGCGCTGCTGCCGGCGGTGCCTTCCAGGCCCAGTGGGTCATGCACGTGGGTCCCGAGCATCTGCAGGCCACCACAGATGCCCAGCAGTTTGCCGCCGTAGCGCAGGTGGCGGGTTATCGCCTCTTCCCAGCCGCGCTCGCGCAGGTGCGCCAGGTCGCTGCGCACGCTCTTGGAGCCTGGCAGGATGATCAGGTCGGCCGGCGGTATCGCGTCGCCCGGCCCGATGAACTGCAGATCCACCTGCGGATGCAGGCGCAGCGGGTCGAAGTCGGTATGGTTGCTGATGCGCGGCAGCACCGGCACGATCACCTTGAGCACCTGCGCGGCTTTCTGGCCCTGGCGCCGGTCCAGGCCATCCTCGGCTTCCAGATGCAGGTCCAGCACATACGGCAGCACGCCCAGCACCGGCTTGCCGGTACGCGCCTCGAGCCAGTCCAGGCCGGGCTGCAGCAGGGCGATGTCGCCACGAAAGCGGTTGATCACGAAGCCCTTGACCCGCGCCTGCTCGCTGGGCGACAGCAGCTCCAGGGTGCCGATCAGGTGTGCGAACACCCCGCCGCGGTTGATATCGGCGATCAGGATCACCGGGCAGTCGACCGCCTCGGCAAACCCCATGTTGGCGATGTCCCCGGCCCGCAGGTTGATTTCGGCCGGCGAGCCCGCGCCCTCCACCATCACCACCGGGTAGGCGTCGCTCAGGCGCTGGTGCGAGGCCAGTACCGCCTGCATGGCGATGGCCTTGTAGTCGTGATAGGCCACCGCGTTCATGCTGGTGACCGCGCGGCCATGCACGATCACCTGGGCTCCGGTCTCGCTGTTGGGCTTGAGCAGTACCGGGTTCATGTCGGTGTGCGGCGCCAGCCCGGCGGCCTGGGCCTGCACCGCCTGGGCGCGGCCGATTTCGCCGCCGTCGGCCGTCACCGCACTGTTGAGTGCCATGTTCTGCGGCTTGAACGGCACGACACCCACGCCCTGGCGCGCCAGCCAGCGGCACAGCGCGGTCACCAGGGTGCTCTTGCCGGCATCGGAGGTGGTGCCTTGCACCATCAGGGTGGTCATGGGTGTTCCTTGCGGTAGTCGTCCAGCGCCTGGACCAGGCGCTGCCAATCGGTGTCGGTGGCCGGCAGGCCGAAACGCAGGCTGCCCAGGTGCTCGAACAGGCGCAGCAGGATGCCGCGCCGCGCCATGAACTGGTGCAACTGCGCGACGTGGGCAAGCTCCAGGTACTGGAACAGGTCGCAGCCGCCGGTCGGCGTGAAGCCGGCAGCATCGAGTACCTGCGCCAGGCGTGTGCTGGCCTCGGCGCAGCGGGTGATCTGGCGCTGCTGGGCGCCATGGTCGAGCAGGCAGGCCTGGCCCAGCACCCGCGTGGGCCCGGCGATCGACCAGGGCCCCAGTTGTTCGGCCAGCAGCTGCAGCAGTTGGCGTTCGGCCAGCACGAAGCCCAGGCGTACACCGGCCAGGCCGAAGAACTTGCCGAACGAGCGCAGCACGATCAGCCCGTTGCGCCAGGTTTCGGCGGCGATGCTGTGTTGCGGGGTGTTGTCCATGAACGCTTCATCCACCACCAGCCAGCCACCGCGCTGGGCCAGGCGGGCGTGCCAGCCCAGCAGGCGCTCGGCGCTCAACAGGCGCCCGGTGGGGTTGTTGGGGTTGACCACCACCAGCACATCGAGGCTGTCGAGAAAGAACTCCACCTCGGCCTCGCCGACTTCACGCACGCGGTGCCCGGCGCGCCGCCAGCCCTCGGCATGTTCGGCGTAGCACGGCGACAGCACACCGACCTTGCCACTGCGACGCAAGCGCGGCAGGGCCTGGATGGCGGCCTGGGACCCGGCCACCGGCAGCAGTTGCGGCACGCCGTAGTACTCGCGGGCCGCCTGCTCCAGGCCATCGTCGGTTTCGGGCAGGCGTGCCCAGGCGCGCAACGGGATCTCGGGGATCGCGAAGGGCCACGGCGCGATGCCGCTGGACAGGTCGACCCAGTCCTGCACTGCGATGCCGTACTCCAGCACCGCCCGTTGCAAACGACCACCGTGTTCAAGCATAGAATTGCGCCCCCACGCACAACAGCAGCAACCACAACCACACGCCCTTGCACACCAGTTGCCAACCATGCTCGATGGCGTCGGCATCGGCCGGCGGGCCTTCGCCCAGTTGCGGGCGCTGGTGCAGCTCGCCGTGGTACACCGCCGCGCCGCCCAGCTCGACACCCAGCGCACCGGCGCCAGCTGCCATCACCGGGCCGGCGTTGGGGCTGTCCCACAACGGCGCCTGACGGCGCCAGCAGCTCAGTGCCAGGCGCGTCCTGCCCAGCACCGCGTAGGTCAGGGCCACCAGCCGCGCCGGAATATAGTTGAGCAAATCGTCGATGCGCGCTGCGGCCCAGCCAAAGCGCTCGAAGCGCTCGTTGCGATAGCCCCACATGGCATCCAGGGTATTGCTCAGGCGATACAGCACCACACCTGGCGCCCCCGCCACCACGAACCAGAACAGGGCGGCGAACACTGCATCGCTACCGTTCTCCAGCACCGATTCGGTGGCGGCACGCGCCACGGCGGTGTCATCCAGTTCGCCGGTTTCACGGCTGACCAGGTAGCCCACGCGGCGGCGCGCTTCATCCAGGTCGCCGCCACGCAGCGCCTCGGCCACGGGCCGTACATGTTCGCCAAGGCTGCGCAGGCCCAGCGCGCAGTACAGCGCCAGTATCTCCACTAGCCAGCCGATGTAGGGCAGCCACGACAGCACAGTCACCAGCAGGGTCAGGGGCACCACCGCCAGAAACCACGCGGTGACGCCATGGCTGCGCCAGCCACGACCGCCGGCATTGAAGCGTTGTTCCAGGCGTCCGGCATAACGGCCGAACGCGACCAGCGGGTGCGCACGCCGGGGCTCGCCCAGCAAGGCATCCAGCGCCACCCCGGCCACACTCAGCAAGGCCACACTCATCAACGCTCTCCCCAATGGTTTTCGTAGAGCATCTCGCTCAATGGCCGCTCGCGGGCCCAGCCTTCGAGCACCAGCATGGGCGCCTCGTAGAACGCCTCGACCGGGCCCAGGCACAGTACCGCCAGCGGTTTGGCACCGGCCGGCATGCCCAGCAGGTCGGCCAGTGCCTGCGGTTCGAACAGCGACACCCAGCCCATGCCCAGGCCCTCGGCACGGGCCGCCAGCCACAGGTTCTGGATGGCGCACGACAGCGAGGCCAGGTCCATTTCCGGCAAGGTGCGACGGCCGAAGATGTGCGCCTCGCGCCCGTCCATCAGCGCCGCCACCAGCACCTCGGCGCAATCGTTGATGCCCTCGACCTTGAGCCGCATGAAATCGTCAGAACGCTGCCCCAGTGCCTCGGCGGTGCGCACCCGCTCCTGCTCCACCAGCGCCTGGATCTGCTGGCGCAGCTCGCGACGGGTGATGCGGATGAAACGCCAGGGCTGCATCAGACCCACGCTCGGGGCCTGGTGCGCCGCCTGCAGCAGGCGTGCCAGCAGCTCGGGGGCCACCTCGCCGCCGCTGAAATGGCGCATGTCGCGGCGCTCGCCGATGGCGCGGTAGACCGCCGCGCGCTCGGCGTCGTTGAAGGCCTGGTCGCTCATGGTGCCAGCAGCGCCGCCAGCGCAGACGGGTTGGACGGGAAGTAGAAATGCACATACGAGGCCGTCAGCCGGCCGCAACGGTACACCGCCTCGGCGCCGCGCCCGCCGTTGGGGCTTTGCCCGCGGGCGATGGGTTCGAGCGCGGTGCTGGTCAGCGAATGGTGATAGGTATGCCCGCGCAGGGTGCCCTCGGGCAGCTCTACCGCTTGCAGGGCCAGGGCCGCCAGGCGCTTCTGCATCACCGCCTCGCCCGGCAGCAGGCCGGCCAGTTCGGCCCGTTCGCCGGCCACATCGGTCAGTGCATCGAGCAGGTAGAGCATGCCGCCGCATTCGGCCAGCAAGGGCTTGCCGGCCTGGTGATGGGCCCGGATCGCCGCCAGCATCGGCGTGTTGGCGGCCAGCGCATGGTGGTGCAGCTCAGGGTAGCCGCCGGGCAGGTACAGGCTGTCGCAGTCTGGCAGCAGGCGGTCGTGGATCGGCGAGAAGAAGCTCAGCTGTGCGCCCATCTCGCGCAACAGGTCCAGGCTGGCGCCATAGGTGAATGCGAAGGCTTCGTCGCGCGCCACGCCGATCCGCACGCCGGCCAGCAGTGGCTCGACGCTGCGCGGCTGCGGCGCATCGAAGGCCACCGCCGGCGGCAGGGCCGACTCGCAGCTGTCGCCCAGGGCGTTGGCGGCGGCGTCCAGGCGCAGGTCCAGGTCGGTCAGTTCGCTGGCCTGCACCAGGCCCAGGTGGCGGCTGGGTAGTTCGATGCCGGTTTCCCGCGACAGCCCGCCGTACCAGCGCAGGCCTTCGGTCAGGCTGCCTTCGAGCAGTTGCGCGTGACGCAGCGAGCCCACCCGGTTGGCCAGCACGCCGGCAAACGGCAGGTCGGGCTGGTAGCGTGCCAGGCCCAGGGCCAGCGCGCCGAAGGTCTGGGCCATGGCCGTGCCGTCGATCACCGCCAGCACCGGCACGCCGAAATGCCGCGCCAGGTCGGCGCTGGACGGCGTACCGTCGAACAGCCCCATCACCCCTTCGATCAGGATCAGGTCGGCGTCGGCGGCGGCTTCCCACAGCAGGCGCCGGCTTTCCTCGGCGCCGACCATCCACAGGTCCAGCTGGTACACCGGGGCGCCACTGGCGCGCTCCAGAATCATCGGGTCGAGAAAGTCCGGGCCACACTTGAACACCCGGACCTTGCGCCCCTGGTTGCGGTGCAGGCGCGCCAGTGCGGCCGTCACCGTGGTCTTGCCCTGGCCAGATGCAGGTGCCGCGATCAGCACCGCCGGGCAATGACGGGTTTGCCTCATAGTTCCACGCCCTTCTGGGCGCGAATGCCAGCCTGGAAGGCGTGCTTGACCATGCCCATCTCGGTCACGGTGTCGGCCAGCTCGATCATCTCGGGCTTGGCGCCGCGGCCGGTAACGATCACATGCTGCATCGGCGGTCGAGCCTGCAGGTCGCCGAGCACCTGGTCGAGGTCGAGGTAGCCGTGCTTGAGGGCGATGTTGAGCTCATCGAGCACTACAAAACCGATGGCCGGGTCCTGCAGCAACTGGCGCGAAACCGCCCAGGCAGCCTCGGCGGCGGCGATGTCGCGCTGGCGGTCCTGGGTTTCCCAGGTAAAGCCCTCGCCCATCACGTGGTAGCGCACCTGTTCGGGGAAGCGGCGGAAGAACAGCTCCTCGCCGGTGCTGTTGCGGCCCTTGATGAACTGCACCACGCCACATTGCATGCCGTGGCCCAGGGCCCGCGCCAGCATGCCGAAGGCCGAGCTGCTCTTGCCCTTGCCGTTGCCGCTGAGTACCAGCAGCAGGCCGCATTCGTTGGGCGAGTTGGCAATGCGTTCGTCGATTACCGCTTTTTTGCGCAGCATGCGCGCCAGATGGCGTTCGTCGCGATCGGTGGTATCGGTCATCGGAGGCTCCGTGGGCAACTGGCGCGCACAGGGACCGGGGGGATCGAGTCGGCGCGACAGCAGGTTGGCGATGGCACACGGAAAACGCGCAGGCCCTGCCACTGGCCGGGAGAACCGCGCATCACCCTCCGTGATGCCGTTGATCTGTGACAGGCCGGTCTCCGGGCTCATGGGCGGGTCTGATCGACCCGGATCGCGCGCCTTCCCGGGCTGTTGCACCCAGTGGCCCTGCGCGATCCCGACTCATTTACCGTTGCGGGGGCAGCGCCGGAATCGCACGTTGCACGTGCCCACCGGCTTCCCTGTTTCACCCTGCCGGCACCTTGGCCGCAGAGCACCTGAAACAAGTCGCGAAGGTTAGAGGGTTGGGCCATGAGCGTCAATCAAAGGCGCTGCGAAGCGGTCTGGATCAATGGCATTTATGTCATCTTGTGTCACACTCACTGCAGTGATATCACATAGCCATTATCCGCACCTCTCCGATCCACAATAACAATGGAGCACGGCATGCAAGGTCTGATCATCAACAACCCGCGTCTGGAGTTCCTGCGCCCCGCCCTGGAACGTTGGGCCGAGTGCCTGGAGCGCTACAACCAGACCCTGGGCGACAGCGACGCCCCCTACTGGCAAGGCGTGCAAAGCAACCTTGGCGTGCTGGGCGCGGCGGCCTGGCAGGCGGAGCTGGTGACCTTGCAGGGTGCGCAGACCAAGAAGCAGCGCGACGAAGGCGAGCGTGCGGCGCACTGCGACCTGGTGATCGCCAGCAAGGAAGAGACCGCCTACCTGCAAGCCAACCAGCGCTGGCCACGGGTCGGCAAGCTCGACCTCACCGATGCCCTGCAGGAGAGCGTCGCCCAGGCTCGCCTGGTGGGCTATGCCAGCCAGCTCAAGGTCGCCGCGCTGTTCGTCAGCCCGTACAAGGCCGGGCAACACGCCAGCCCCGAAGAGCTTCAGGACCTGGTCGACGACCTGCAAAAGCACAATGCATGCGCCATCGCCTGGGTGTTCCCCTATGGCTACCGCAAGCTGCACGACGACGTGGGCCGCTACCACCCCGGCATCGCGCTGCTGCTCAAGCAGGCCTGAGCCCCTGTCGAGGGAACCTCGTCGACGTGCCCGCCTCTACCTTACTGGACACGGCCAACTTCGCGAGGGACACCGATCATGGGCAACATGCGCATTGCTGTACTGCTGGCACTCACCACCGGGCTGGTGGCCTGCGGCGAGAACGCCCGCCTGGACGTCACCGATGGCACCGGCCCGTCGCCGCGCCTGCCCGAACCGAACAAGACCCTGATCCCCACGGTAAACATCGCGCCGGCCATCGGCTGGCCAGAGGGCGGCAAACCCAAGGCTGCGGCAGGCACCCAGGTGGTGGCCTTCGCCGACAAGCTCGACCACCCGCGCTGGCTGTACGTGCTGCCCAACGGCGACGTGCTGGTGGCCGAAACCAACGCGCCGCCCAAACCCGATGACGGCAAGGGCATCAAGGGCTGGGTGATGGGCAAGGTGATGGGCCGCGCCGGCGCCGGAGTGCCCAGCCCCAACCGCATCACCCTGCTGCGTGACAGCGACAAGGACGGCGTGGCCGACACCCGCACCACCTTCATCGAGGGGCTGAACTCGCCGTTCGGCATGGCCCTGGTGGGCAACGACTTCTATGTGGCCGACACCGATCGGCTGTTGCGCTTCACCTACGAGCCAGGCGCCACCCGCCTGCAGGGCAGCGGCACCAAGGTGGTCGACCTGCCGGGCGGCACGCTCAACCACCACTGGACCAAGAACGTGATCGCCAGCCCCGACGGCAAGAAGCTGTACGTGACCGTGGGCTCCAACAGCAACGTGGCCGAGAACGGCATGGAGCAGGAGAAAGGCCGCGCCGCGATCTGGGAGGTCGACCCGGCCACCGGCAGCCAGCGCCTGTTCGCCACCGGCCTGCGCAACCCCAACGGCCTGGCCTGGGAACCCCATAGCCAGCAGCTGTGGACGGCGGTGAACGAACGTGACGAGATCGGCAGCGACCTGGTGCCGGACTACATCACGTCGGTGAAGGACGGCGCCTTCTATGGCTGGCCCTATAGCTATTACGGGCAGCATGTGGATGAGCGCGTACAGCCGCAGGATGCAAAGCTGGTGGCCAGCGCGATAGCGCCGGACTATGCGGTGGGGCCGCACACCGCCTCGCTGGGGCTGGCGTTTACCGTGCCGAACGCCTTGCCGGCGCCGTTCGACCAGGGCGCGTTCATCGGCCAGCACGGCTCATGGAACCGCAAGCCGCACAGTGGCTACAAGGTGATCTTCGTGCCGTTCAGCACGGCGGGCAAACCGTCGGGCAAGCCCATTGATCTGCTGACCGGGTTTCTCGACGAGGACGGCAAGGCCATGGGGCGCCCGGTCGGCGTGGTGAACGATCAGCGTGGCGGGTTGCTGGTGGCCGACGACGTGGGCAATGTGATCTGGCGGGTGAGCAAGGCGCAGTAGCACTGCGCTGACGTGTTCGCCGGCAAGGTCGGCTCCTGCTGGAGCCGGCTTTGCAGGCCACGCTGTCAGGGATTGCGCGCCAGGTGCGGCGGCTGCAGCACGCGCTTGGCGTTGAGGTAGGTCTTCTGCCAGTAGCTGTTGGACAGGTAGTCCAGGCGCACCGTACCGCCCGTTGACGGTGCATGCACGAAACGCCCCTCGCCCACGTAGATACCGGCATGGCTCACCTGAGTGCCGCCATTGGTGGCGAAGAACACCAGGTCGCCCGACTGCAACGCACCCTTGTCGATGTCCGGGGCACGAATGCCGATCATCTCGCGGGTTGAGCGCGGCAGGGCGATACCCGCCGCGTCCCGGTACACGTAGCCAATCAGCCCGCTGCAATCGAACCCCGAGTCCGGGGTATTGCCGCCCCAGCGGTAAGGCGTGCCCACCAGGCCCAGAGCCCGGAACAGCACATCCTCGGCCACTGGCGAGAAATACACCTGGGGTGCCATCACCTTCGGCTCGACCACCTGAGGTTTCTGCGGGGCATGGCTGGAGCAGGCACCCAGCAGGGCCGCCAGGGAAAGTACAGCAACGCGCGCGAGTATCGACATAGTCAGAACATCCTGTCTGAAGCCGCCCGACCCCAAGTCGGAAATAGGTGAGAAACTAGATTAGACGTTTTCTGTAAACACGCACGGCGGCGAGCTTTTCAGCTACGCCGCCGTGCGGGACATCACGCGCAGACTCAGTTACGCGACAGGGTAGTCGGTGCCATGGCCAGCGCGCGCTTGGCTTCGATGAAGGTCTTGCTCCAGTAGCGGTCACCGAGATTGTCGATGCGCACGCCACCGCTGCGGCGGCTGCTGGAGTGGATGAACTGATCGTCGCCCAGATAGATGCCGGCGTGGCTGACGCGGCCGCGACCATTGGTGCTGAAGAACAGCAGGTCGCCTGGCTTGAGCTTGTTGCGCGCAACCAGCGGGGCTTTCACGTTGATCATTTCGCGGGTGGAGCGCGGCAGGTTCATGCCGGCCTCTTCGCGGAACAGGTAGCCGATGAAGCCGCTGCAGTCGAAGCCGGACTTCTCCGAGGTACCGCCGAAACGGTAGCGGGTACCGATCAGGGACATGCCACGTTCGAGAATGTTGTCGGCCAGGGCTGGCAGTTCGTAGGGCTTGGTGCTGGAGGAGAACGCTTCCAGGTCCTGCTCGGTGGCCAGCTCTTCTTCGAACACCGATGCAGCGGTGGAAGGCTTGGCGGCAGCCTGGGCAGCAACTGGAGCGGGAGCCTGCTGGTGGGTGACGGGACCGGTGGTCGCGCAGCCGAACAGCAAGGTCACAAGTGCGAGGGGCACGAGGGGTGCGAAGCGATTTAGCATGGGCACGACCGTGGCTTGAATTTGATGAAGCCGAGACTATGCCTTCTATCGGATCGATTTGCAAATTCAATCGAAAAAAATGTGACTTTTATGTGCCGAGGCTCTGGGCCGGCCCTACCAGCCCAATGTCTCTTTCAAAAACGGGATGGTCAGCTTGCGCTGCGCCTGCAGTGAAGCCTGGTCGAGGCGTTCGAGCAGGTCGAACAGTGCGCTCATGCTGCGCGTGCCTCGGGTCAGGATGAAATGCCCGACTTCGTCGGTGAGGTGCAGGCCCCGGCGCGAGGCGCGCAATTGCAGGGCACGCAGCTTGTCTTCATCCGACAGGGCGCGCATCTGGAAGATCAGCGCCAGGGTCAGGCGCGACTTCAGGTCGGCCAGCTTGATCGGCAATTCCCGGGGGGAGCTGGACGCTGCCAGCAGCAAGCGGCGGCCGCTGTCGCGCAGGCGGTTGAACAGGTGGAACATGGCCTCTTCCCAGTCCGGCTTGCCGGCAATCACATGCAGGTCGTCCAGGCACACCAGTTCGTACTGTTCCAGGTTGTCGAGCAGTTCCACGCCGCGATCGAGCAGTTGCGCCAGAGGCAGGTACACCGCAGGCTCGCCCAGTTGCTCGAAGCGCAGGCACGCGGCCTGCAGCAGGTGGGTACGCCCTACGCCCTGCTTGCCCCACAGGTAGATCAGGCTTTCGGTCCAGCCGGCGTCGGCTTCGCAGAGTCGCTCGACGTAGCCCAATGCGGCGGCGTTGGCACCCGGATAGTAGTTGATGAAGGTGGCGTCATCACGCAGACGCACACCCAGGGGCAACTGGATCGGTTTCATGCTGGCTGGGCAGTCCCGAGGAACCGCAAGGGGCCTTTGGTGAAAAGTCCGCAAAGTCTATACCCGTGACGCCAACCGCACAATGCGTTAGCAAAATCAAAGGCTTGCGCGGCATATGGGGCAGGCATGGGTCAATCCTCCAGCAGTTCCTCTGCACTCAGGCGAAACAGCTCCACGGTGTTGATGCTCGCCCCTTCGAGCGAGCCTTCCTTATCCAGTACCTGGTTGGCCGCGTTCATCTCCGAACTGCGCCCGGCAACGCGCTGGAAGGTGCTGCGCGGTAGTGCGGCGCTCCAGCCATTCTCGAAGGTGTTGTAGGCCAGGGTCAGCGCCGCGGTGAAGTAGTGCTGATTGGCGACCGGGATCCGCACCGCATTGTCGTCCTGGTCATAGGCCGTGAAATGACTGGGCAGCGCCTTGAGCCCCAGACGCTTGAGCACCACCCAGGAAAACGCCGAGGGTACGAACATCGTGAGCTTCTCGGCCGCGTGCCGCGAGTAGCCCTGCTGCTGCAGGGCCGCTGCCACCTCATCCTCGTCGAGGTCATCGGCCAGCAGCGGCAATGCATCCATCACGCCTGCCAATGCACAGGCGTGGTCGGTTTCATGTTCCATCACTCAGGGTGTCCTTCAAAGGTCCGGGTCGATTTCACCAGCATACATGTCCGACTCTTTATAGAGGTCGTGCATGTGCCGCAGCAACACCATGATCACCGCCGCCACCGGCAGCGCCAGCAGTACCCCGGTGAACCCGAACAGCTCGCCGCCGGCCAGGATCGCGAAGATCACCGCCACCGGGTGCAGACCGATGCGGTCGCCCACCAGCAATGGCGTGAGCACCATGCCTTCAAGCGCCTGGCCCACCATGAACACCGCGACGATGCCCAGCATCGGGTACAGATCGCCGCCGAACTGGAACATGCCGGCGATCAATGCCGCGCCGATGCCGATGATGAAACCCATGTACGGCACGATGGCCGCAAGCCCGGCCATGATACCGATCAGCAGGCCCAGTTCGAGGCCCACCAGCATCAACCCGGCGGCGTAGATCACCCCCAGCGCCAGCATCACCAGCAACTGCCCGCGCACGAACGCACCGAGCACCTCGTGGCATTCCAGGGCCAGCGACACCACCTGCTCTTCGCGCTGGCGCGGCAACAGGCGGCGCAGTTTGGCCATCATCAGGTCCCAGTCGCGCAGCAGGTAGAAGCCCACCACCGGGATCAGCACCATGTTGGCCAACCAGCCGATCAGCGCCAGCCCGGACGCGGTAGCCTGGCTGAGCACGATGCCGACGATGTCGGTGGTCTGGCCCATGTGCTCGCTGATCGCCGACTTGATCTTGTCGAACTTCCAGAAGCCATCGGCCAGCCCCAGGCGCGTCTGCACCCACGGCAGCGCCACGTGCTGCAACCAGTCGAGCATCTGTGGTGCCAGCTCGTACAGGCGCACCAACTGCTTGGCCAGCATCGGGATCAGCACCAGCAGCATCGCCATGAACACCAGGGTGAACAGGGCGAACACCACTACTACGCCCCAGGTGCGTGACAGCCCGGCGCGCTCCAGCCGGTCCACCAGCGGGTCGGCCAGGTACGCCAGGCCGATACCTATGAGGAAGGGCGAGAGGATCCCGTGCAAGAAGTACAGCAGCGTGCCGATTACCAGCACCCCCAACACCCATACCCAACGGCGTGTATCCATCATTCAGTCACGCTCCCTGCCAACGAAACCGCAAACCGGTGAACGGTGCGGGCGCAGCCACCTGGGCCTCGCCTGGGGCTGCGGGTGCGACCGGCGCTGGGGCGGCGGCCTCTGCCGGCACCTCCTGCAGCCTGGCCAGGCCCAGTTGCGCACGCACCTGTTCGGGGGTGCCGCTGACGGTGTAGGTCAGGGTATCGCCGTCCACATAGGTCAGGCGTCCGCCCAGCGGCTCAAGGGTCTGCAAAAGCTGCGCATAGCGCTCCAGGGTCATGCCCTGCACCTGTATCTGGTTTTCGCCACCGGTGCCCGGCCGCGCGACAAAGCGCGGCGCCAGGCGCGTGCTGACGGCCAGCATCACCGCATCGGCCAGGGCGGCCTGATCGGCGCCTTCGACCTTGCCCTGCTCGCGCTGGTCGCCCAGCCACAGGCGCCAGGTGCCCTGCCATTTGCCCTCGCCCTCGGTGGCATGCACCGCCAGCAACGCATCGGCCGCGTAGCGCTCGGAGGCCTCGCGCAGGGGCGCGGGGTCGGTGCCTTCGAGGTTCTTGGCAGTGGCCACCAGTTGCTCGTTCAGGTCGCCCATGGGCAGGCGCAGCGGCAAGCCACGGTGTTGCGCGGCGCGGCGCAGCGGTTCAGCGCTGCTCTGGCCATCGCCCACCAGGCTCGAACCGCCCACGCTGTCGTTCAACCACCAGCCGAGGATGGCCGGCCGGTTGCTGCCCCACAGGGCCAGCCCGGCCTGGCGCAGCGCCCGGTCGGTGCTGCCGGGGTCGAAATCCACCAGCACGGTTTCAGGCGGGCCGGCCTCGAAACCGAACTGGCTGATGATTTGCTGCGGGTCCTTGCGTAGCCCTGCCAGGCCCGCACTCTGCGGCGCCTTGGGGTCGCCCGTGAGGCGCACCACCAGGGTACTCAGGGCATTCTGGGTGGCCTGGGCGCGGGCTTCGGTGCCCTCGCCGCTGACCGGCTCGCGCACCTGATAAAGGCCAGTGAGGGTTTCGGCCTGAACGCTCAGGCCAAACAGGGCAAGGCAGCCAACGGCCAGGTATGAACGCAAACGCATGGAGGATTCCTGTCCAGGTAAATAGAAAGCGCGGTCAGTGAAAAGTGAAGCTCTGACCACCCCCGCGGGTAAAACATTCAGCCCTGCGGTCAAATTTCATTACCTATACCTTATACAGCCCATGGCGCGGCAACCAGCGGCCATACCGAATCAATGTTTTTATGTCGAATGAGGCCCTGCCCGTCGGCCTGAGGATGGCCGCTACCGGGTAACCCTGATAAAATCGCGCGCCTTCGCAGACCGGCGACGCTCAGGCAGCAGGAAAACCCTCGCAATGCCTGGCAGGTGCCGGTCGATTCCCCCGAATCCCTCCCCCTAAAGGCCTGGATCATGAGCAAGCAACCCTCCCTGAGCTACAAGGACGCCGGTGTAGACATCGACGCCGGTGAAGCATTGGTCGAACGCATCAAAGGCGTCGCCAAGCGCACGGCGCGCCCGGAAGTCATGGGCGGCCTGGGGGGCTTCGGCGCCCTCTGCGAAATTCCGGCCGGCTACAAGCAGCCGGTGCTGGTTTCGGGCACCGACGGCGTGGGCACCAAGCTGCGCCTGGCACTGAACCTGAACAAGCACGACACCATCGGCCAGGACCTGGTCGCCATGTGCGTCAACGACCTGGTGGTGTGTGGCGCCGAGCCGCTGTTCTTCCTCGACTACTACGCCACCGGCAAGCTCAACGTCGACACCGCGGCTGACGTGGTCACCGGCATCGGCGCCGGCTGCGAACTGGCAGGCTGCTCGCTGGTAGGCGGCGAAACCGCTGAAATGCCGGGCATGTACGAAGGCGAAGACTACGACCTGGCCGGCTTCTGCGTCGGCGTGGTGGAAAAGGCCGAGATCATCGACGGCTCCAAGGTGGCTGCCGGTGACGCCCTGATCGCCCTGCCATCGTCGGGCCCGCACTCCAACGGTTACTCGCTGATCCGCAAGATCATCGAAGTGGCCGGCGCCGACATCCAGAACGTCCAGCTCGACGGCAAGCCGCTGACCGAACTGCTGATGGCCCCGACCCGCATCTACGTCAAGCCGCTGCTCAAGCTGATCAAGGACACCGGCGCGGTCAAGGCCATGGCCCACATCACCGGTGGCGGCCTGCTCGACAACATCCCGCGCGTGCTGCCAAAAGGCGCCCAGGCCGTGGTCGACGTGGCCAGCTGGCAGCGCCCGGCGGTATTCGACTGGCTGCAGCAGCAGGGCAACGTCGACGAGACCGAAATGCACCGCGTACTCAACTGCGGCGTGGGCATGGTGATCTGCGTGGGTCAGGATCAGGTCGACAACGCCCTGAACGTGCTGCGCGAAGCCGGCGAGCAGCCTTGGGTGATCGGCCAGATCGCCACCGCTGCCGAAGGCGCCGCCCAGGTCGAGCTGAAGAACCTCAAGGCGCACTGATGCCGAGCACGTCTTGTGATGTAGTGGTGCTGCTGTCCGGCACCGGCAGCAACCTGCAGGCCCTGATCGACAGTACCCGCACCGGCGACAGCCCGGTGCGGATCCGCGCGGTGATCTCCAACCGCGCCGATGCCTACGGCCTGCAGCGCGCCCGCGATGCGGGCATCGACACCGCCGTGCTCGACCACAAGGCCTTCGACGGCCGCGAGGCCTTCGACGCGGCGCTGGTCGAGCTGATCGACGGCTTTGCCCCGCAGCTGGTGGTGCTGGCCGGCTTCATGCGTATCCTCAGTGCCGGTTTCGTGCGCCATTACCACGGCCGCCTGCTCAATATCCACCCTTCCCTGCTGCCCAAGTACAAGGGCCTGCATACCCACCAGCGTGCGCTGGAAGCCGGGGATGCCGAGCATGGCTGCAGTGTGCACTTCGTCACCGAGGAACTCGATGGCGGGCCACTGGTCGTACAGGCTGTGATACCGGTAGTCTCGGATGACACGCCGGCGCAACTGGCCCAGAGGGTTCACAGCCAGGAACACCTGATTTATCCGCTGGCGGTGCGCTGGTTCGCCGAAGGCCGTTTGCGCCTTGGCGAGCACGGTGCTCTACTGGATGGCCAGCCCTTGGCGGCCAGCGGCCACTTGATTCGACCCTAGGAGATTTTATGCGTCGTGCCCTGCTCTTCGCACTTGCCGTGCTTGCACTGCCGCTTCAGGCAGCCGATCTGAAGCCTTTTTCGGCCAGCTACACCGCCGACTGGAAGCAACTGCCCATGAGCGGCACCGCCGAGCGCAGCCTGGCCAAGAACGCCAACGGGACCTGGAGCCTCAACTTCAAGGCCTCGATGATGATTGCCAGCCTGACCGAGCAAAGTACCCTGCGCCTGGACAAGGACACCCTGCTGCCGCAGACCTACCACTTCGAACGTGGCGGCCTGGGCAAGGCCAAGAAGGTCGACCTGGACTTCGACTGGTCGAGCAAGAAGATCACCGGCTCCGACCGTGGCGACGCGGTCAACCTGCCGCTCAACCGCGGCGTGCTGGACAAGTCGTCCTACCAGCTGGCCCTGCAGCATGACGTGGCAGCCGGCAAGAAGAGCATGACCTACCAGGTGGTGGATGGCGACGAGATCGACACCTACGACTTCCGCGTGCTGGGTACCGAAAAGGTCAGCACCAAGACCGGCCAGGTCGATGCGATCAAGGTCGAGCGCGTGCGCGACCCGAGCCAGAGCAAGCGCGTCACCGAGCTGTGGTTCGCCAAGGACTGGGACTACCTGCTGGTGCAACTGCGCCAGGTCGAGACCGACGGCAAGGAGTACGTGATCGTGCTACAGGACGGCACGGTCGACGGCAAGTCGGTCAAGGGCAGCTGACAGGCCGCTAGCGTGCATTACCCGAAACCCCGCCGTGTGCGGGGTTTTGTTTTTGTGGCGTAACCCTCCCTGCAGGCACCAGCCTTGCTGGCGAAGGAGTCGCCTCGACCGTGCGGCATGAAAGATGTTTCATGCGCCAAGCATTTACTTAGGCTGCTAACAAATTCTATAAAAGAGGCCTGCGACACGGTGCCGCAGTTAACTGGATTTGGAGTTAGCAGATGACTGTCAAAGTAACTGAGCGCGATGAATCGAAACTGTCCCACGAAGGCCTGGCCGCAGGCGTGCGTATCTGGGATGTGCATCAGCAGGACCAGCTGGTCGGCATGTTCCACAACGAACAGGAAGCCCACAGCTACCGGATCGAACTGGAGTACCTCGAAGCCAAGCGCCAACCCCAGTAATTCCCCGTCTTCAGAAACAGCAAACCCCGCCGAGGCGGGGTTTGTCGTGTCTAGCCCAGCAGGCTTACCACATCAGGTCATCCGGGATGACGTAGGCGGCGTACGGGTCGTCCGCATCCGGCGCTTCGACCTGGGTGTTGAGCAGCACGATGCGCTGCGGGTCGCGCTCCTGGATCTTCAGCGCGGCCTCGCGCGGGATCACCTCGTAGCCACCGCCATGCTGCACGATCGCCAGCGAGCCGCTGCTCAGCTTGCTGCGCATCAGCGCGTTGACCGACAGGCGCTTGACCTTCTTGTCGTCGACGAAGTTGTAGTAGTCCTCGGTGGTCAGCTTGGGCAGGCGCGACACCTCGATCAACTGCTTGACCTGGGCGGCACGGGCCTTCTGCTCGGCCTTCTCCTGCTGCTGGCGGTTGAGCTCCTGGTCACGCTTGGCCTTCTCGGCCATGGCTTCCTTGGCCAGGCGCTGCTGGGTGTCGTCGACTTCGACCTGGCCTTTGTGCTCCAGGCGTTTCTGTTTCTTCTGTTCTTTGCTGACCTGCTTGACCTGCTTCTGGTTGACCAGGCCGGCTTTGAGCAGTTGGTCACGAAGGGAAAGGCTCATCGGTGTTCACTCACTTATGCAACAGCTCAGCCGCAGCTGGGCAGGTTCTTTTCCTGACGTTTGGCTTCGCCCCAGAGCGCGTCCAAGTCTTCGAGGGTGCAATCTTCAATCGGACGCCCCATGTCGCGCAATGCCTGTTCGATAAAACGGAAACGTCGTTCGAACTTGCGATTGGCGCCACGCAGGGCGTTTTCCGGGTCCAGCTTGAGGTGGCGGGCCAGGTTGACGGTGGCGAACAGCAAATCGCCCACCTCGTCGGCCAGCGCCGCCGGGTCGTTGTCGGCCATGGCCTGGAGTACTTCGTCGAGCTCCTCGCGCACCTTGTCCAGCACCGGCAACGGGTCGTCCCAGTCGAATCCGACCTGGGCCGCACGCTTTTGCAGTTTGGCCGCACGCGACAGGGCCGGCAAGGCCGCCGGCACGTCGTCGAGCAGCGACAGTTGTTCGGGCTCGCCCTTTTCGGCGCGCTCCTGGGCCTTGATCTCTTCCCAGCGCTGCTTGACCTGTTCTTCATCGAGCCGTGGCAGATCCAGCGGCGCATGGAGCTCGCCGGTGGGGAACACGTGCGGGTGGCGACGGATCAGCTTGCGGGTGATGCTGTCGATCACCCCGGCGAATTCGAAACGGCCCTCTTCACGGGCCAGCTGGGCGTAATACACCACCTGGAACAGCAGGTCGCCCAGTTCGCCCTGCAAGTGTTCGAAGTCGCTGCGCTCGATGGCGTCGGCCACCTCGTAGGCTTCTTCGAGGGTGTGCGGGATGATCGTGGCGTAGGTCTGCCTGAGGTCCCACGGGCAGCCGTACTGCGGGTCGCGCAGGCGGGCCATGAGGTGGAGCAGGTCGTCTAGGGTGTACATCGTGTGCTCTCTGTTCGGCAGGTCTGGCCACATCGCGGGTCAAGCCCGCTCCCACAAGGATCCTGCAGGAGCGGGCCTGCCCGCAATGGCGCCCTCAAGGCGTACGGTTGCGCCGCGTCTCGATGATGTTGGGCAACTGCGAAATGCGCCCCAGCAAGCGCCCCAGGGCGTCCAGGCCCGGGATCTCGATGGTCAGCGACATCAGCGCGGTGTTGTCCTCCTTGTTCGAACGGGTGTTCACCGCCAGCACGTTGATGCGCTCGTTGAGCAGCACCTGCGACACGTCACGCAGCAGGCCCGGGCGGTCATACGCACGCACGATGATGTCCACCGGGTAGGTCTGCACCGGCACCGGGCCCCAGCTGACCTGGATGATGCGCTCCGGCTCGCGACCGGCCAGTTGCAGCACCGAGGCGCAGTCCTGGCGGTGAATGGTCACCCCACGGCCCACGGTGATGTAGCCGACGATGGCATCGCCCGGCAGCGGCTGGCAGCACCCGGCCATCTGCGTCAGCAGGTTGCCCACGCCCTGGATCTGGATATCCCCGCGCTTGCCCGGCTTGTAGCCGGTGGCCTTGCGCGGCACCAGCTCGATGTGGTCGATGCGGTCCGGCTCCACCAGTTGCTGCGCGGCGTTGACCAGGTGCGCCAGGCGCAGGTCGCCGGCGCCCAGCGAGGCGAACATGTCTTCGGCAGTCTTGAGGTTGGCCTTTTCGGCCAGGCGCTCGAAGTCCACCTGCGGCAGGCCCAGGCGGTTGAGTTCGCGCTCGAGCAGGGTCTTGCCGGCGGCGACGTTCTGGTCGCGGGCCTGCAGCTTGAACCAGTGCACGATCTTGGCCCGCGCCCGCGAGGTGGTGACGTAGCCCAGGTTCGAGTTCAGCCAGTCGCGGCTCGGATTGCCGTGCTTGCTGGTGATGATCTCCACCTGCTCGCCGGTCTGCAGGCTGTAGTTGAGCGGCACGATGCGCCCGTTGATCTTGGCGCCCCGGCAGTTGTGGCCGATCTCGGTGTGCACGCGGTAGGCGAAGTCCAGCGGCGTGGCGCCCTTGGGCAGGTCGATGGCGTGGCCGTCGGGGGTGAACACGTACACCCGGTCCGGCTCGATATCCACGCGCAGCTGTTCGGCCAGGCCGCCGATGTCCCCCAGTTCCTCGTGCCATTCCAGCACCTGGCGCAGCCACGAGATCTTCTCCTCGTAGTGGTTGGAGCTGGGCTTGACGTCGGTGCCCTTGTAGCGCCAGTGCGCGCAAACGCCCAGTTCGGCCTCCTCGTGCATGGCATGGGTGCGGATCTGCACCTCCAGCACCTTGCCCTCGGGGCCGATCACCGCGGTGTGCAGCGAGCGGTAGCCGTTCTCCTTGGGGTTGGCGATGTAGTCGTCGAACTCCTTGGGGATGTGCCGCCACAGGGTATGCACGATGCCCAGCGCGGTGTAGCAGTCGCGCATCTCGGGCACCAGCACGCGCACGGCGCGCACGTCGTAGATCTGGCTGAACTCCAGGCCCTTGCGCTGCATCTTGCGCCAGATCGAATAGATATGTTTGGCCCGGCCGCTGATGTCGGCCTTGACGCCCGTGGCCAGCAGCTCGTTCTGCAGCTGGTTCATCACGTCGCTGATGAAGCGCTCGCGGTCGAGCCGGCGCTCGTGCAGCAGCTTGGCGATCTGTTTGTACTGGTCGGGTTCCAGGTAGCGGAACGAGAGGTCTTCGAGCTCCCACTTGATGTGGCCGATGCCCAGGCGGTGGGCCAGCGGCGCGTAGATGTCGAACACCTCGCGGGCCACGCGGTTGCGCTTCTCGTCGTCGGCGCCCTTCACCGCACGAATGGCGCAGGTTCGTTCGGCCAGCTTGATCAGCGCCACGCGCACGTCGTCGACCATCGCCACGAGCATCTTGCGCAGGTTCTCGACCTGCGCCTGCGAGCCCAGCACCAGCGAATGGCGCGGGCTGAGGCTGGCACTGATGGCCGCCATGCGCAGCACGCCGTCGATCAGCTTGGACACCACCGGGCCGAAACGCTGGCCCACCTCGGCCAGGGTCACCTTGCCTTCACGCACCGCACGGTAGATGACCGCCGCCACGAGGGAGTCCTGGTCGAGCTTGAGGTCGGCGAGAATCTCGGCGATCTCCAGGCCCGCCTGGAAGCTCGAGGTACCGTCGGCCCAGGAATGCTTGGCCGGGTTACCTTTTTTCTCTATGTCCTGAGCGAACTCGCAGGCCGCCTTGAGGGCTTCCCGGTCCAGCGCCAGGTCGACGCTGACCACATGATCCAGCCATGCTTCGAGATTGATACTGCCGTCGGTGTTGACCGGCTGGTGCACTCTCACCTGTACCATCTTTGTTTACCTTTCCCTACAGCGCATGCTCATGCGCTTGAAAACACGGGTGTCGCCCCTGCCAGATCGAAGGGGCTACACCGGGCGGGCCAGCGTCGCTAACCCACCTCGAATAACGCCATGGCCTCGACATGCGCAGTCTGCGGAAACATGTCGAGGATCCCGGCACATTTTAACCGGTACCCCTGCTTGACCAGCTCGACGGTGTCGCGGGCCAGCGTCGCCGGGTTGCACGACACGTAGACCAGACGTCGGGCGCCAAGTGCGGCGATGTTGCGCACCACCTCGAAGGCACCGTCGCGCGGTGGGTCCAAGAGTACCGCACAAAAGCCTCCTGCCGCCCAGCCTGAAGTCGCCAGAGGCTGGGATAAATCGGCCTGAAAAAACTGCGTGTTATGCAGTTTGTTGCGTTGGGCATTGGCCGCGGCCCGGTCGACCATGGCCTGCACCCCTTCCACCGCCACCACTTCGCGGGCCTGCCGGGCCAGCGGCAGGGCAAAGTTGCCAAGGCCGCAGAACAGGTCCAGCACACGCTCGTCGGCCTGTGGCGCAAGCCATGCCAGGGCCTGCTCGATCATCGCGGTGTTGACCTGGGCATTGACCTGCACGAAGTCACCTGGCCTGTAGGCCAATTCCAGGTTCCACGGTTCCAGGGTAAACCCTAGCGTGTCCGCTGGATTGGCCGGGGCCGGTTGCCCCTCACCTTGTAACCAGAGTTGTACACCCGCCTCGCTGCAGAACGCCTGCAAACGTGCCAGGTCGGCCTCGACCAGTGGCGCGGTATGGCGCAGCAGCAGTGCCAGGGCGGTACCGCTGAACAGCTCCACGTGCCCCACCACCTGTGGCTTGCTCAGGCTCTGCAACAGCAGCGGCAGGTGACGCAGTATCGACTGCAAGGGTTGTACCAGCACCGGGCAGTCGTCGATGGCGACGATGTCCTGGCTGGCTTCGGCGCGAAAGCCCACGTCGAGCTTCCGGGCCTTGGCGTCCCAGCGCACCGCAACGCGGGCGCGCCGGCGGTAACCGAATTCGGGGCCGGACAACGGCGCGGCCCACTGCTCGGGCACCACGCCGGCGACCCGCTGCAACTGCTCGGCCAGCAGGCGCTGCTTGAGTTCGAGCTGAGCGGCATGGGGCAGGTGCTGCAGGTTGCAGCCGCCACAGCGATCGAAGTGCTTGCACGGCGCCGGGCGCCGCGCCTCGCTGGGGCTGAACACACGCTCCAGGCGTGCCTCGACCACCTTGCCGTGGGCATTGAGTACCCGTGCCTCGACCTCTTCACCGGCCAGGGCGCCGCTGACGAACCAGGTGCGCCCTTCGAAGAAGGCGATGCCGCGGCCGTCACCGGCCAGGCGCTCGATGCTCAGGCGCTGTTTCTTGCCCGTTGGCACCTGGGGCGCACGGGTACCACCGGTCGGCTGGAAGCGCAGACCGCCATTGCGTTTGGCCTTGGACATCAGTTGGCCGCGTCGAAGATGCCGGTCGACAGGTAACGGTCGCCACGGTCACAGATGATCGCCACCATTACCGCGTTTTCCAGCTCGCGCGACAGGCGCAGCATGGCCGCCACCGCACCACCGGAGGACACGCCACAGAAAATGCCCTCTTCGCGGGCCAGCCGGCGGGTGGTTTCTTCGGCTTCGCTCTGGGCCATGTCGACCACACGGTCGACGCGGCTGGCGTCGAAGATCTTCGGCAGGTACTCGTAGGGCCAGCGGCGGATCCCGGGGATCGCCGAGCCTTCCATCGGTTGCAGGCCGACGATCTGCACGTTGGGGTTCTGCTCCTTGAGGTAGCGCGAGCAGCCCATGATGGTGCCCGTGGTGCCCATGGAGCTGACGAAATGGGTGATGCTGCCGCCGGTCTGCTGCCAGATTTCCGGGCCGGTGCTGACGTAGTGGGCTTCGGGGTTGTCACCGTTGCCGAACTGGTCGAGCACCTGGCCACGGCCTTCGGCCTGCAGGCGCTCGGCGAGGTCGCGGGCGCCCTCCATGCCTTCTTCCTTGCTGACCAGGATCAGCTCGGCGCCGTAGGCGGTCATGGCAGCCTTGCGTTCGGCGCTGGAGTTGTCGGGCATGATCAGGATCATCTTGTAGCCCTTGATCGCCGCTGCCATCGCCAGGGCGATACCGGTGTTGCCGGAGGTCGCCTCGATCAGCGTGGCGCCTGGCTTGATCTGCCCGCGCAGTTCGGCACGGGTGATCATCGACAACGCCGGCCGGTCCTTGACCGAGCCTGCCGGGTTGTTGCCTTCGAGCTTGAGCAGGAGGGTATTGCTGGTCTCGCCGGCCATGCGCTGCAGGCGAACCAGGGGCGTGTTGCCGACGCAATCGGCGATGGTAGGGTACTGCAAGGTCATGGCGTATTTCGCAATCCAGACTGCGGGGGCGCCTATCATACCGGCAAACGGCTTTGGCCCATATCACGCAATGGTTGAGGGTTATAGCCGAGGGATATAAGCAGCCCGCGCGCAGCAACTTGAAACGGTGGTGGTGCATTGGCCGGCAAGGCCGGCGCCTACAGCCGCAGCGGTGCTAGATCACCGCCGGCAGCTGCATGTTCACCCGCAAGCCCTTGGCATTGTTCTGCGCCCACAGCTGCCCGCTCTGACGCTGCAGGGCATTGCGCGCAATGCTCAGGCCCAGGCCGAAGCCGCCGTTCCCCGGCCGCGAGTCGTCCAGGCGGGTGAACGGCGCAAAGATGTGTTCCAGCTGGGCCTCGTCCACGCCTCCGCCTTCGTCCTCCAGCCACAGCAGCCACTGGCCCCCCTGGCGGCTTCCCGCCAGGCGTATCACCCCGCCCGGCGGCGAGTGGCGAATGGCATTGCGCAGAATGTTCTCCAACGCCTGGGCCAGGCTGTTGAGGTTGCCCTGCACCCAGCAGTCGGCCCCCAGCGTGCACACCAGTTGCTCCCGCGGCCAGCCACTTTCGAAGCAGGCATCCTCCGCCAGCATCTCCCACAACGCCTGCACCTGGATCGGTTCGCTGACCAACTGCGTGCGCTCGGCGTCCAGCCAGGCCAGTTGCAGGGCGTCTTCCACCAGGCGCTGCATGTTGTCCACTTCCCGGCCCAGGCGTTCGCGCAGCGCCTCCAGGTCGGTCTCGCCCTCGCTGGCCACCCGCAGGCGGCTCAGCGGCGTGCGCATTTCATGGGACAGGTCGCGCAGCAACTGCTGCTGCAGGGCCACCGTGCTCTGCAGGCGCTCGGCCATGTCGTCGAAGGCGCGCCCCAGCTCGCCGAACTCGTCCTTGCGGCTGGTGGTGTCGCTGGCCACCCGCGCGGTGAGCCGGTCGGCGCGCCAGGCATTGGCCTGCTCGCGCAACTGGCTCAGCGGGCGAATCAGCATGCGATACAGGCCCACGCAGAACACCAGGGTCAGCAAGCCGGGGATCAGGCCGTTGGTGACCATGCGCCAGAACAGCATGTTCAGGCGCCCCGGCATCAGCCGCTGCGGCAGTTCGATCACCAGGCTGCCCAGGCTGGAGTCGTCCGGGAACGGCACGAGCATCCACGGCGAGCGCGCCGAATGCCGGCTTACCGGCCAGTCGGTGCCGCGCAGAAACGTCAGGCGCTGGCTCTGGGCGTCGGTCAGCGGCACGCTGCCCAGCGATTGCAGGTCGCTGCCGATCACGCCCACGAAACCGCGCTCGCGCTCGTGCATCTGCGTCAGCCACGCATCCACGCCGGCCTGCCCGCCGCGGCGCACGGCGTTTTCGGCCTCGCGGGCGTAGTCTTCCAGGGTGGCGCGCGCCTTGGGCGACAGGTAGGCGTTGCGGATCTCCATGTGCCGGCCCCACTGCCAGCTCAGGGCAATCATCAGCAGGCAGAACACCACCAGCAGCAAGGCCAGCTTCCAGAACAGGGAATGACGGCTGAGCACCTACAGGTCCTCGCTGGCGCTGAGCACATAGCCCTTGCCCCACACCGTGCGCACCTGGCGCTCCAGGTAACCGATGGCCTTGAGCTTGCGGCGGATCTGGCTCACGTGCATGTCCAGGCTGCGGTCATGCCGGGCATAGCCGCGCTGCAATACGTGCTGATAAAGGAATGCCTTGCTCAACACCTCTTCATGGCTGCGGTGCAGGGTGTCGAGCAGGCGGTACTCGCTTAAGGTCAGGCCGGCCCGCTGCTGCCCGTGGAGCACATCGCAGGCCAGTTCATCGAACACCAGTTCGCCCGCGGGCGTGCCCTCCCCCGGCTGGTGCCGGCGCTCCAGCGCCACCCGCCGCAGGATAGCCTCGATGCGCACGCGCAGCTCGACCATGCTGAACGGTTTGGGCAGGTAGTCGTCGGCGCCGCGCTGGAAGCCGGTGATGCGATCGCCTTCGGCGCCCAGCGCCGACATCAGGATCACCGGTATCGAGCTCTTCTCGCGCAGCCTCGCCAGGGCATCCAGCCCGTTCAGGCCGGGCAGCAGGATATCCATCAGCACCACATCGAAGCTGCGCTGGCGAGCCATCTGCAGCCCTTCGCGGCCATCGCGGCACCAGGTCACCAGAAACCCGCTGCGCTCGAGCTGCTCGTGCAGGTGGGCACCCAGGACCGGATCGTCCTCGATGGCAAGTATGTTTGAGGCGTTAATGGCGACGGGATTCATTGGCGGGTGCTAGCAATTCTCAATCGCTCGATTATTGAGCATTCCCCCCATGCAAGCAACACGCGCCGACAAAAGCACCTGCGCCTCCTACAATCGACAAAAACAGATACAAATGAGTGCATTAGATACACAGTCGCGGTAATTTTCAGAGTTGGGTCGTCGGAACATGCCGACGAAGGTCCTACAGCGCTAACCGAGCACAGGAGAGTGGGCGTGCTGAATCGATTGGGAATCAGAAGCCGCGTACTGCTGCTCGCCCTGCTCCCGGCCAGCATGATGGCGCTGGTGCTGGGTGGTTACTTCACCTGGTTGCAGCAAAGCGAACTGCAGGCCCAGCTGCTGCAACGCGGTCGTATGATCGCCGAGCAACTGGCGCCCCTGGTGGCCCCGGTGCTGGCCCGCAACGATTCGGCGCAGCTCGAGCGCATCGCCGCCGAGGCGCTGGAGCAGGCCGACGTGCGCGCCGTGTCGTTTCTGCACCCCGACCGCAGCCACCTGGCCCACGCCGGCCCGAGCATGCTCAACCAGCAGCCCAGCGGTGGCGGCACCCAGTTGCTGCAACGCAGCGGCAACGATGCCACGCGCTACCTGTTGCCGGTGTTCGGCCGCCATCGCGAGCTGGCCGGCGAACGGGTTCCCGGTGAAGCCGACCGCCTGCTGGGCTGGGTCGAGATCGAACTGTCCCACGATGGCACGCTGCTGCGCGGCTACCGCAGCCTGTTCGCCAGCCTGCTGCTGATTCTGGTGGGCCTGGGCGCGACCGCCCTGCTGGCGCTGCGCATGAGCCGCACCATCAACGGCCCAATCGGGCAGATCAAGTTCGCGGTCAACCAGCTCAAGGATGGCAACCTCGAACAGCGCCTGCCGAGCCTGGGCAGCCATGAGCTGGATGAACTGGCCAATGGCATCAACCGCATGGCCGAAACACTGCACAACGCCCATGAAGAGCTGCAGCACAGCATCGACCAGGCCACCGAGGACGTGCGCCAGAACCTTGAGACCATCGAGATCCAGAACATCGAGCTGGACATGGCGCGCAAGGAAGCCCTGGAAGCCAGCCGCATCAAGTCCGAATTCCTGGCCAACATGAGCCACGAGATCCGCACGCCGCTCAACGGCATCCTGGGCTTTACCCACCTGCTGCAGAAAAGCGAACTGACCCCGCGCCAGCTCGACTACCTGGGTACCATCGAAAAATCCGCCGACAGCCTGCTGGGAATCATCAACGAGATCCTCGACTTCTCCAAGATCGAGGCCGGCAAGCTGGTGCTCGACAGCATCCCGTTCAACCTGCGCGACCTGATCCAGGACACCCTGACCATCCTCGCCCCGGCGGCCCACGCCAAGCAGCTCGAACTGGTCAGCCTGGTGTACCGCGACACCCCGCTGTCGCTGGTGGGCGACCCGCTGCGGCTCAAGCAGATCCTCACCAACCTGGTGAGCAACGCGATCAAGTTCACCCGCGAAGGCACCATCGTTGCCCGCGCCATGCTCGATGACGAGACCGAAGACAGCGTGCAGTTGCGCATCTGCGTGCAGGACACCGGCATCGGCCTGTCCAGCCAGGATGTGCGTGCCCTGTTCCAGGCCTTCAGTCAGGCCGACAACTCGCTGTCGCGCCAGCCCGGCGGCACCGGCCTGGGGCTGGTGATCTCCAAGCGCCTGATCGAACAGATGGGCGGCGAGATCGGCGTCGACAGTACCCCGGGCGAGGGGTCGCAGTTCTGGATCAGCCTCAACCTGCCCAAGGCCCGCGACGACGCCGAGGACCTGCCACCCCAGGCGCTGCAAGGCCGGCGCATGGCAATCGTGGACGACCACGAACTGGCCCGCCAGGCATTGGCGCACCAGATGCAGGACTGCGGCCTGGACGTGACCACCTTCACAACCAGCGAGCAGCTGCTCAAGGGCATCGAGGCCGCCTTCCTTGCCGGCCAGCCGTTCGAGCTGGCGATCATGGGGGTCAACCTGCAATCGCTGGCGCCCGAGCGTCTGGGCCAGTACATCCAGCGCCTGGAGCACTTTGCCTGTCAGGCCCTGGTGCTGTGCCCCACCACCGAACAGGCGCTGTACCACCCGCACCTGCCCAATGCCCACGGCCAGTTGCACGCCAAGCCTGCGTGTACGCGCAAGGTGCGCCGGGCCCTGCTCGAGCTGGTGCAGCCCAGGCGCACCAGCGGCGAATACAAGGTGCCCAGCGGCCAGCGCCAGCCCCGCGTGCTGTGCGTGGACGACAACCCGGCCAACCTGCTGCTGGTGCAGACCCTGCTCGAAGACCTCGGCGCCGATGTGCTGGCGGTGGACAGCGGCCATGCGGCGATCAGCGCAGTGCAGGACGAGCACTTCGACCTGGTGCTGATGGACGTACAGATGCCGGTGATGGACGGGCGCGAATGCACCGAACAGATCCGCCAGTGGGAAGCCACGCGCAGCGCTCCGGCCTTGCCGATCGTGGCCTTGACCGCGCATGCCATGGCCAACGAGAAGCGCGCCCTGCTGCACAGCGGCATGGACGACTACCTGACCAAGCCGATCAGTGAGCGCCAGCTGGCCCAGGTGGTGCTGAAGTGGACCGGCCTGCAACTGGGCAGCCCGACCAACGAGCGCGGCGCCGAACTGCCGGTCGACGGCAACGACCTGAAGGTGCTGGACCCTGAGGAAGGCCTGCGCCTGGCGGCAGGCAAGCCGGACCTGGCCGCCGACATGCTGGCCATGCTGCTGGCTTCGCTGGATGCCGACCGCGACGCGATCCGCTGCGCCCGCGAGGCCGACGACCGCCACGCCACCATCGAGCGCGTGCACCGCCTCAATGGCGCCACGCGCTATTGCGGCGTACCGCAGCTGCGCGCCGCCTGCCAGCGCAGCGAAACCCTGCTCAAGCAGGACGACCCCGAGGCCCAGCGTGCCCTCGACGAACTGGACCAGGCCATCAACCGCCTGACGACCGTGGCCCGCCAGAGCGCCTGATCTCTGGCAAGGCCCGGGCCTTGCCGGTTGGTTACACTGACGGCATCCGACCCTTGGGAACCATGCCATGCAAGCCTTGCTCTTCAGCAGCCAACACTATGACCAGGACAGCTTCAGCAGCGCGCCAGGGGCCACGCAACTGGCGCTGCACTTTCAAGGCGCGCGCCTGACCGAAGACACCGCGGCACTGGCCGAAGGCTACGAGGTGGTGTGCGCGTTCATCAACGACGACCTCTCGGCGCCGGTGCTGACCCGCCTCAAGGCCGGCGGCACGCACCTGATCGCGTTGCGCTCGGCCGGCTACAACCATGTCGACCTGGCCGCCGCCAAGCGCCTTGGGCTGACGGTGGTGCGGGTGCCGGCCTACTCGCCGCATGCGGTGGCCGAACACGCCGTGGCCCTGATTCTTGCCCTCAATCGCCGCCTGCACCGTGCCTACAACCGCACTCGCGAGGGCGATTTCAGCCTGCACGGGCTGACCGGTTTCGACCTGCACGGCAAGACCGTCGGCGTGGTCGGCACCGGCCAGATCGGCCTGGCGTTTGCGCGGATCATGGCAGGCTTCGGCTGCCAGCTGCTGGCGTACGACCCCTACCCCAACCCCGAGGTGGAGGCGCTGGGTGCACGTTACCTGGACCTGCCGGAGCTGCTGCGCGAATCGCGCATCATCAGCCTGCACTGCCCGCTCACGCCGCAGACCCGGCACCTGATCAACCCGCAGAGCCTGGCCAGCCTGCAGCCGGGCGCCATGCTGATCAATACCGGGCGCGGCGCGCTGGTCGACACACCGGCGCTGATCGACGCGCTCAAGAGCGGCCAGCTCGGCTACCTGGGGCTGGACGTGTACGAGGAGGAGGCGCAGATCTTTTTCGAGGACCGCTCCGACCTGCCGTTGCAGGACGACGTGCTGGCGCGGCTGCTGACCTTCCCCAACGTGATCGTGACCGCGCACCAGGCCTTCCTGACCCGCGAGGCACTGGCGGCGATCGCCGCCACCACGCTGGAGAACATTGCCCGCTGGGCGGCAGGCAATCCGCAGAATCTGGTCGAGGGATGATGCTAGGATACGCGCCATATTTGGAGGACCCATGGTCGAACACGATTTCCGCTACACCCTGTTCAATCCGCAACACACCCTGATCGAATGCCGCTCGCTGGTACCCGGTCGCTATCAGGTCACCGGCAACGGTGGCTCGATCCAGAAAGGCGACGTACTGCTGGTGACCCTCAAGGGCAGCAAGACCCTGTCGATGCGCCTGACGGTCGAGACCGTGCGCCACCTGATCAACCCCACCGGCCAGTGGGTGGCGGTAGCGGCGGGCCCGGTGTTCGGCGAGCTGGCGATTCATGCATGGCAGGTCAACTGCGATGGCTGCCAGGCCACCCTGGACTTCGAATTCGCCGTGGATGCCAAACTGGGCACCAAGGCGCAGAAGCCGGCGGCCGTGGCGCGCATCGCCGAATTGGGTTGGTGCACACAGGGCGACAAGCACCTGTGCCCGAAATGCCAGGAGGCTGCAAAGTGAAACCCGTGATGGTCTGTGCAGCGGTGGTCGCGACCCTGGCCGGTTGCGCAGCCGAGCCGATGAAGCTGCAACAGGAACAGAGCTACGTGCTGGAGTGGATTGGCGAACGTCCGCTGATCGACTACAGCCACCTGACCCTGACGCTGGCCGAGGATGGCCGGGCGTATGGCAATGCCGGCTGCAACCACTGGTTTGCGCCGTATACGCTGGACGGCGAGAAACTCAGCTTTGGCCCGGTGGGCAGCACGCGCAAGCAGTGCGCGCCGGCGCTGATGGAGCAGGAAAAGCGCTTTCTGAAGGCGCTGGAGACCGTGCAACGCTGGGACATCTCGCCGATCGAGCAGGTGCGCTTCTGGCCCGAACAGGGCAAACCGCTGCGCTTCTGGCCTGAGGAAGGCTGACAGACCGCATCGCCTGCATCGCGGCCCAGGCCCGCCCCCACAACGCTGTGGGAGCGGGCTTGACCCGCGATGGGCGCACCGCCGATCAGGCGCCCTTTAGCACCTTGATCTTCTCGGCCAGCCCCTCGGCCGTCTGTTCGCCCATCAACTGCTCACGCACCTTGCCCTTGTCGTCGATGATGTAGGTCACCGGCAGCGCCTCGCTGCGCGGCAGGTCGTAGCGCTCGGCCGGGTCGTCGGCCAGCACGGTGAAGTCGATGCCCAGCGCCTGGCTGGCCTTTTTCAGCTCATCGCCGCGCAAGCCGTCGAAATTCACCCCCAGTACGGTGATCCCCTGCGCCTGCCAGTCCTTGGCGGCTGCGTTCAGTTCGGGGATCTCGGTGCGGCACGGCCCGCACCATTCGGCCCAGTAGTTGAGCACCACCCAGCGCCCTTCGATCTGCTCGGCTTTCACCGCATTGCCGTTCTGGTCGAGGCCGTAGTCCACACCGCATCCGCCGAGCAACAGGCTCGCGGTGATGGCCAGGGCTGCTGCCAATCGCCTTGTCATGGGTCAATCCTTCTTCAAGATTCAGGCAAAATGCCAATTCGCTGCGGTTAGAATAGCCGCCACCCCCTGCCGGATGCGACCCCGAACATGACCGAACTGACCCTGTATCACAACCCGCGCTGCTCCAAGTCCCGTGGCGCGCTGGAATTGCTCGAAGCCCGTGGCCTGACCCCGGAGGTGGTGCGCTACCTGGAAACCCCACCCGACGCCGCCACCCTCAAGGCCCTGCTCGGCAAGCTGGGCATCGGCTCGCGCCAGCTGCTGCGCAGTGGCGAAGACGAATACAAGACCCTGGGCCTGGCCGACCCGGCCCTGAGCGACGACCAGTTGATCGACGCCATGGCCCGGCATCCCAAGCTGATCGAACGCCCGATCCTGGTGGCGGGCGACAAGGCCGTGATTGGCCGGCCGCCCGAGAAGGTGCTGGAGATTCTGCCGTGAGCGCGCCCTATATCCTGATCCTGTTCTACAGCCGCCACGGCTCCACCAGCGAAATGGCCCGGCAGATTGCCCGTGGCGTCGAACTGGGTGGGCTGGAGGCGCGCCTGCGCACGGTGCCGGCGATTTCCACCGAGTGTGAAGCGGTGGCCCCCGACATCCCCGAGAACGGCGCGCTGTATGCCACCCTCGACGACCTGCGCCATTGCTCGGGCCTGGCCCTGGGCAGCCCGACGCGCTTCGGCAACATGGCCGCGCCGCTCAAGTATTTCATCGACGGCACCAGCAGCCTGTGGCTGAGTGGCGGGCTGGTGGGCAAGCCGGCGGCGGCGTTCACCTCCACGGCCAGCCTGCATGGCGGCCAGGAGTCGACCCTGCTGTCGATGCTGCTGCCGCTGATGCACCACGGCATGCTGATCATGGGGCTGCCCTACAGCGAATCGGCGTTGCTCGACACCCGGGGCGGCGGCACGCCGTATGGCGCCAGCCACCATGCCGGGGCCGATGGCAAGCGCGACCTGGACGCCGACGAGATCGCCCTGTGCCGTGCCCTGGGCCAGCGCCTGGCGAGCACTGCCAAACTGCTGGAGAACGGCCGTGGCTAAGAAGCCCAAGGTGCTGCCGCCGCTGGAGTGGCTGGAGCCACGTGTGCGCGCTACCCGGGTGCTGAGCCTGGTGGCGTTTTTCAGCCTGATGGCGTTGCTGACGGTGAACAACCTGTGGTTCGCCAACCTGCACGGCGCGCGCGTGGGGGTGATCCTGGCCATCGAGCTGGTGCCGTTGCTGCTGGTGCTGCCGGGCATGCTGATGGGCAGTGCACGGGCCCATGCGTGGACGTGCTTCGTGGTGAACCTGTACTTCATCAAGGGCGTGCTGGCCGCGTTCGACCCGGCGCGGGCGCTGCTGGGGTGGCTGGAAGTGGGGATCAGCCTGGTGCTGTTCGTGAGTGCGCTGCTGTTTGTGCGCTGGCGCTTTCAGTATGAGCGGCGGGTGGCAATGTAGGAGCCGGCATTGCCGGCGAAGGGCTGCAACGCAGCCCTGTAGCATCAGACTGAATCGCGTTGCGGCCTTCGCTGGCAAGGCCAGCTCCTACAGGCGACAGCGACACCGTCGTTCTCAATGGTTGACGGTATACGCCAGCATCATCGACAACTGGCACATCGGCCGACCGCTCTGGGCATGCCACTGGTTGAACGCCTGCTGCACGGTGGCCAGGTCGCGCTGGCTGGTCGGCTGCCGGTCGATCACATCCTGCGCCACCAGCGCCGCCACCACGTCATTGCTCGGCACGAAGGTGTCCTTGCCGACCATGCGCAGAAAACGCGGCGCCGACAGCCCGCCCATCTGGTTGCCCTGCTTGGCCAGGTACTTCCACAGGCCGACGATGTCGGTCACCGGCCAGTCGGCGATCAACGCACCGAAACTGCCCTTCTCCCTGGCCACGTCGAGCATGAACTGCGCATTGCGCGGCACGCTCTTGAGCTTGCCCAGGTGGCGGATGATGCGGGTGTCCTGCATCAGCCGCTCCAGGTGCTCGGCGCCCATCAGCACCACCTTCTCTGGGTCGAAGCCGAAGAACACCTGCTCGAACGCCGGCCACTTGGCATCCACCAGGCTGTGCTTGAGCCCGGCGCGAAACACCCGCAGGGCCATGGTCGAGAGGTAGCGGTCGTCGCTGATCTGGCGCAGCTGCGCCGGGCTCAACGGCTCGGGCAGGTGCGCCTCGAGCGCCGCCGCCGAACCGAAGCGGTTCAGGCAGAATTCATGCAGCCACTGATAATCGCGCATGCCGGTCAGAGGTTCAGCACATCGACAAACCGCGGGGTGGCGGTCTCATCGATGCGCAGGTTGGTGAAGTCGAACAGGTTGCGGTCCGCCAGCTGCGACGGCACCACGTTCTGCAGGCCGCGGAAGATGCTCTCGGTGCGTCCCGGGGTCTTGCGCTCCCACTCCACCAGCATGTCTTTGACCACCTGGCGCTGCAGGTTTTCCTGCGAGCCGCACAGGTTGCACGGGATGATCGGGAATTGCTTCATGTCCGAGTAGGCCTGGATGTCCTTCTCGGCGCAGTAGGCCAGCGGACGGATCACCACGTTGCGACCGTCGTCGGCGCGCAGCTTGGGCGGCATGGCCTTGAGCGTGCCGTTGAAGAACATGTTGAGAAAGAAGGTCTCGACGATATCGTCGCGGTGATGCCCCAGGGCCATCTTGGTCGCGCCGATCTCGTCGGCGAAGGTGTACAGCGTGCCGCGACGCAGGCGCGAGCACAGCGAGCAGGTGGTCTTGCCTTCCGGGATCAGTTCCTTGACCACCGAATAGGTGTCTTTCTCGACGATGTGGTACTCGATGCCCAGGGTCGCGAGGTAGGCCGGCAGGATGTGCTCGGGAAAGCCTGGCTGCTTCTGGTCCATGTTGACCGCGACGATGTCGAACCTGATCGGCGCCACTTTCTGCAGGTGCAGCAGAACATCGAGCATGGTGTAGCTGTCTTTGCCGCCCGACAGGCAGACCATGACCTTGTCGCCCTCTTCGATCATGTTGAAGTCGGCGACGGCTTCGCCGGCAAGGCGACGCAGGCGTTTTTGCAGTTTGTTCTGGTTGACCGAAAGGGTGCCCATGGCGATTGAATCCGCAAGGTGTGACAAAAGCGGCACATTTTACGCACAAACCTGACGCTCGCGTAGCCCATCCGATAAAGACTGCAAGGAAATGAAGCGCCGCGCTTACAGCGCAATTTGCTCTAAAAAAGCGGATTTGTGCAGCGAACCCCTTCCTATACTGCGTCATAAGGCCACAGCAAGCGTGACCTGATCCCGTCAGGCCCAGCCACTGGGCCGCGCAAGCGCTCCGCTGGGGGGCGATGGCAACAACGAGGGAGTGACTGGCATGATCCATCACGTTCTGGGGCTGTTCACCCATCCTGACCAGGAATGGAAAGAAATCCGTGGCGAAGACGAAACCATCAGCCACATGTACCTGACCCACACCTTGATACTGGCGGCGATACCCGCCGTTTCCGCGTTCATCGGCACCACCCAGGTGGGCTGGGTGATCGGCAACCGCGCACCGGTCATGCTCACCGTCGACAGTGCGATCTGGATGACCGTGATGTCCTACCTGGCCATGCTGGGCGGCGTCGCGGTGATGGGCGCCTTCATCCACTGGATGGCGCGCACCTACGACGCCACCCCGAGCATGGCCCAATGCATCGCGTTCGCCACCTACACCGCCACCCCGCTGTTCATCGGCGGCCTGGCGGCGCTGTACCCGCACCTGTGGCTGGGAATGATCGTCGGCACGGCAGCCATCTGCTACACGGTGTACCTGCTGTACGTGGGCCTGCCGACCTTCATGAACATCCCGTCCGACGAGGGCTTTCTGTTCTCGAGTTCGGTGCTGGCGGTGGGGCTGGTGGTGCTGGTTGCCATCATGGCCTTCACCGTGATCGTCTGGGGACTGGGCGTGGGGCCCGTCTATACCAGCTAGACAATACGCCAACCTAGGGGCTGTACCCATCAGGCCGCCGCAAGGCGGCTTGATGCTGTGCGGACCAGCGGTCTCGGCAGCGCCGCCCGGGTTGCGGCATAATTGCCGGCCAGGAGTGTCCAACCGATATGCCAGAGCTGCTCAATTCCCGCGTCGAAAGCTGTTACCAGCAAGCCGAAAGTTTTTTCAAGCGCCCCTTCCTGCGTCCCGAGGTGAGCTTCAAGCTGCGCGGGCAGAAGGCCGGTGTCGCGCACCTGCACGAAAACCTGCTGCGCTTCAACCTGCAGCTGTACCGCGAGAACAGTGAAGACTTCCTGCGCCAGACCGTGCCCCACGAAGTCGCGCACCTGGTGGCGCATCAACTGTTCGGCGACCGCATCCAGCCCCATGGCGAGGAGTGGCAGCTGATCATGCGCGGGGTGTACGAGCTGCCACCCAACCGCTGCCACAACTATGCAGTCAAGCGCCGCAGCGTGACCCGCTACATCTACAAGTGCCCATGTGCGGGCAGTGACTTTCCGTTCTCGGCGCAGCGCCACGGGCTGGTGCGCCAGGGGCGGCGGTATCTGTGCCGGCGGTGTCGGCAGACGCTGGTGTTCACCGGCGAGACGCGGGTGGAGTAGACGCTTCGCCGGCAAGCCAGCGCCCTGCAGGAGCCGGCCTTGCGGCGAAGACGCCTGCACAGGCACAAAAAAAAGCCCATCCGAAGATGGGCTTTTTGCGTTTGGCTAACCTCAGCCCTGGCGCACCGCACCTTCGGCGACACCCAGGTCGTCGGTAGGACGGGTGTCGACCAGCGGCGAACCACCCGAAGCCAGCTCGGCTTGCAGCTTGTCTTCGTCCAGCTCGTTGACCCACTTGGCCACCACCACGGTTGCCACCGCGTTGCCGATCAGGTTGGTCAGGGCGCGGGCTTCGGACATGAAGCGGTCGATACCCAGGATCAGCGCCAGGCCGGCAACCGGCAGGTGGCCGACCGCCGACAGGGTCGCGGCCAGCACGATGAAGCCGCTGCCGGTAACGCCTGCAGCACCCTTGGAGGCCACCAGCAGCACCAGCAGCAGGGTGATCTGGTGGGTGATGTCCATGGTGGTGTCGGTGGCCTGGGCGATGAACACCGCAGCCATGGTCAGGTAGATCGAGGTGCCGTCCAGGTTGAACGAGTAGCCGGTCGGGATCACCAGGCCAACCACCGATTTCTTCGCGCCCAGACGCTCCATCTTGGCCAGCATGCGCGGCAGGGCCGACTCGGACGACGAGGTGCCGAGCACGATCATCAGCTCTTCACGGATGTAGCGGATCAGCTTGAGTACGCTGAAACCGTGGGCACGGGCGATACCGCCCAGAATCACCAGGATGAACAGCAGGCAGGTGATGTAGAAGCAGGCCATCAGGTAGCCCAGCTGCACCAGCGAACCCACGCCGTACTGGCCGATGGTGAAGGCCATGGCACCGAAGGCACCGATCGGGGCCAGCTTCATGATCATGTTGATGATGTTGAACATGACGTGGGCGAAGCGGTCGATCAGGTCCAGCAGCGGCTTGCCGTAGGCACCCAGGCGGTGCAGGGCGAAACCGAAGATCACCGAGAACATCAGCACCTGCAGGATGTCGCCGTTGGCGAAGGCACCGACCACGGTGTTGGGGATGATGTTGAGCAGGAAGCCGACGGTGGTCTGCTGCGCACCGGCGGCGGCATAGGCAGCCACGCTGCTGGCGTTGAGGGTGGTCACGTCGATGTGCATGCCGGCACCCGGCTTGACCACGTTGACCACGACCAGGCCGATGATCAGCGCGATGGTCGAGACGATTTCGAAGTAGAGCAGCGCGTAGCCGCCGGTCTTGCCGACCGATTTCATGCTCTGCATGCCGGCGATGCCGCTGACCACGGTGCAGAAGATGATGGGGGCGATGACCATCTTGATCAGTTTGACGAAACCGTCACCCAGCGGCTTGAGCGCCACACCGGTGTCGGGATAGAAGTGACCCAGCAAGATACCGATGGTGATGGCGATGATCACCTGGATATACAGCGATTTGTACAGCGGCTGACGCGTCGTCATGGCTATTTTCCTCAATGTGCCGGCCCATCCTTCCCAGGAGGCGATCGGCACCTAAAGCGCGAACCCTCCTGCATTGGAGGGATTTGTTGTGTCGAGCTGCGTGGCAATGCTCTGCGGAGTCAATAGCAAGGCTGATGCCAGGATGTGCCAAGGCGGTGCAAACACCCTGTTTCAGGGCATTTCGTGCACCGCAAGGCAGCAAGGCAGGACGCACCAGTTGGCGGATTTCCGCCCGGCACTCAAAGAATAGACCCGATGATGGCGGTAATCCGCCCACTGGGCGGAATGTGGCAGGCGCTCAGTCGAGCGGAAAGCGGATACGGAAGGCAGCGCCGCCCAGGGGCGAATCGTCGAGAGTGAGGGTGGCGTCGTAGCTCTCGATGATGTCCTTGACCACCGCCAGGCCGATGCCCTGCCCCGGGTACTGGCGATCGAGGCGCTCGCCCCGCTGCAGGATACGTTCGCGCTGGTGCACCGGTACGCCGGGGCCGTCGTCCTCGACACACAGCTCCAGCGCCGTGTCGCTGACCCGCAGGCTGATGCGGATCTGCCCCAGGCACAGACGGTAGGCGTTTTCCAGCAGGTTGCCGAGCAGTTCGAGCAATGCGCCCTGCTCCATGGGTACCAGTGCCTGGTCGGGCACTGCGTAGGTGATGTGCACCTGCTTGTCGCGGTAGACCTTGGCCAGGGTGCTGCACAGGCTGTCGAGCAGCGGGTGCAAGGCCACCTGGTGGCGCACCAGGCCGCTCTTGCGCAGGCTGGCGCGCTGCAACTGGTAGTCGATCTGCTGGCTCATGCGCTCGATCTGGCTCTGCAGCACCCGCGCCTGCTCGCGCTCGCCTTCGCGCTGGGCCATGCTTTCGCTGACCCCTTGCAGCACCGCCAGCGGGGTCTTGAGGCTGTGCGCCAGGTCATCCAGCGAGTCGCGGTAGCGCCCGCGCTGCTCGCGCTCGCTGCGCAGCAGGCGGTTGAGCGAGCCGGTCAGGCGCAACAGCTCGCGCGGGTGTTCGGCACTGAGGCCCTCGCGGGCGCCAGACTCCACGTCGTCCAGCTCCACGCTCATGCGCCGCAGCGAGCGCAGGCCCCAGGTCAGCCCGGCCCAGAGCAGCAGCATCAGGGCCAGCAGCGCCGCGCCAAAGCCCAGGTAGAGCTTCTCTTGCAGGCCGTTGAGGGTTTGCTGGTACTCGCGCACCGGTTGCAGGGCAACGATGCTGAAGGCCGCGCTCTTGCCGCCCAGCAGCTTGACCTCCACGTCATAGACGAAGAACTCCTCGCCGTGGTCCTGGCGGATGCGGGCGAACTCGTTGCCGCGCCCGTCGTAGCGGGGTGTGTAGTTGATGTTCTCGTCGTTGGTGGCACGCGAACGCCACACCAGGTTGCCCTGGCGGTCGTAGATGTAGCCGAGCAGGCGGCTGTCGGGCAGGTTGAATTTCTCGTCCGGCAGCAGATCGGGCATCTGCAGCTTGCCGCCGTCTATGCGCGCCGCCGAGATCAGCGTGGTCACGTCCGAGGCCAGGCGCTGCTCGATGGACTCCTGCAGGGCCAGGCTGAAGGCCTTCTGCAGGGCCGGCAACAGGGCCAGCATGAACAGCAGCGCCAGCACCGCTGCGGCCAGCATCAGACGCAGGCGCAGCGAACGAATCACAGGCAGCGCTCGGTGAACAGGTAGCCCAGGCCACGTACCGTGTCGATGGGCTTGAAGCCGTTGTCGCCCTCGAGCTTGCGGCGCAGGCGGCCGATCAGCACTTCTATCACGTTGGGGTCACGCTCGCCGTCGTCGGGGTACAGCTGCTCCATCAGACGGTCCTTGGCCACCACCTGCTGGTGATGGCGCATCAGGTATTCGAGGATGCGGTATTCGTAGGCGGTCAATGCCAGGGGCTGGTCATCGAGCAGCGCCTGCTTGCGGTTGAGGTCCAGGCGCAGGGGGCCTGCGATGATGGTCGACTGGGTGAAGCCGCTGGAGCGGCGCAGCAGCGCATTCAGGCGCGCCTCCAGCTCTTCGAACTGGAACGGCTTGACCACGTAGTCGTCGGCACCGGCGGCCAGGCCTTCGACCTTGTCCTGCCAGTTGCCACGGGCGGTGAGAATCAGGATAGGAAATGTCTTGCCCTGGCTGCGCAGTTGGCGGATCAGGTCCAGCCCGCTCATGCCCGGCAGGCCCAGGTCGACGATGGCCAGGTCGTGATTGAACTGTTCGGCCTGGTACAGCGCCTCCTCGGCATTGGCCACCGCTTCGACCACATGCCCGCTTTCGCTCAGACGGCTGAACAGGTGATGCCGCAACAGGGCTTCATCCTCGACCACCAGCAGTTTCATACGCTCCTCCATAACCAGGCCCGGCCTGCTTGGCCGGGCATCTCGCTACATAACGGCAGAATAACAGCGAACCGGCCAGAGTGAAGGCCGGTTCGGGTATTGCGCGGGGGTTCAGAACAGGTAGTTGGCCGACAGGTAGGTTTGCGCGCTGCTTTTCAGGCGCAGGGCACCGAGCTTGTCGCCGTCGTGCTCGGACAGTTCGGTGGTGGCGTTGCTGCGCAGGTAGCGGTAGCCCAGCTCGACCGAAGCATTGCTGCTGACCTGTTGCAGTACGCCGGCCTGCAGGCCGTAGGCGTAGCCGGTGTCGGTGTCGCGGCTATAGCCGGAGGATTCCTGGCTGAGCTTGGTCACGCCCAGGCTCGCACCGCCGAATGCCTTGGTGCTGCTACCCAGCGGATAGAACACGTCGTAGCTGCCCAGCAGGTTTTCCTGGCGCATTTTCAGGCCGCTGTGGTTGTTGGAGACGTTGTCATAGGTGAGGTAGTAGCGGCCCTGGTCGTTCTGCTGACCAATGCGCGCACCCCAGGTGCCGTCCTTGCTGATGATGCCGTCGGTGTTGAGGTGGTCGGTGTTGCTGCTGAGCAAGCCGGACTTCTTGATCTTGTCGCTGGTCTGGCCGTAGGTGAGGCCGGCGAAGGTGGTGTCGGCAGCCTGTACCAGGGAGCTGGCACCCAGCATGGTGATGGCGATCAGTACGGTATTGAGGCTTTTCATGAGTGTGTACTCCAGAGTGATGCGCGGTGTTTGTGTGGGAGCTAGAGTAAGCAGGGCGCCCTGAACCGCCGCTGAATGCTGGCTGAACCCCGGCTGAACGAGCGGGCATCAACGGAAAAAAGGAGACTGACCATGCGTTACCTGCTCGCACTTGCCCTGATCGGCGCCACTGGCCTGGCCCAGGCTGCGGTGCAAACCCGCCAGATCGACTACCAGGACGCCGACGGCAAGCGCCTGGTGGGCTACTACGCCTATGACGACGCCGTGAAGGGCGAACGTCCCGGGGTGGTGGTGGTGCATGAATGGTGGGGGCTGAACGACTATGCCAAGCGCCGCGCCCGCGACCTGGCCGGGCTGGGCTACAGCGCGCTGGCCATCGACATGTATGGCGACGGCAAGAACACCGAGCACCCGGCCGATGCGCAGGCGTTCATGGCGGCGGCCCTGAAAGACCCGAAGACGGCGGCAACACGCTTCGATGCCGGGGTCGAGTTGCTGAAGATCCAGCCGCAGACCTACCCCGACAAGATCGCCGCCATCGGCTACTGCTTCGGCGGCAAGGTGGTGCTGGACGCTGCGCGGCGCAGTGAGCCGCTGGCGGGGGTGGCGAGCTTTCACGGAGCGCTGGTGACGGCCACGCCGGCAACCAGCGGCAGTGTGAAGGCGCCGTTGCTGGTGGAGCATGGCGCCAGCGACAGCATGGTCACGCCCGAGCAGGTGGCTGCGTTCAGGAAGGAGATGGAGGCAGCGGGCGCCGACCTGAAGTTCGTGAGCATCCCGGGTGCCAAGCATGGCTTCACCAACCCGGATGCCGACCGCCTGAGCCACGGCGAGCACGGCGGGCCGGATATCGGCTATGACAAGGCCGCCGATGAAAGCTCGTGGGCAGACCTGCAGGTGTTCTTGAAGAAGGTGTTTGACTGAAGCCCGCTTGGCGGCAACGCTGGCTCCTGCGGCAGGCCGCGTGAACCTGCAGGCGCCAGCGTTGCTGGCGAAGGCTCGTGGGCCACGGCACAATAGCGCCCATGAATCGACTCCCGCACTGCTGCGCCCCGCTCCAGCACCACTGGCCCCTGCCCCACCCGGTCCCCGGTGCGGTGCTGGTCAGCTGCGCCTTCGACCCGGCCAACCTCGCCGCCGATGACTTCCGGCGCGCCGCCATCGAACCCACCCCCAGCCTGCAACGCTCGGTGGCCAAGCGCCAGGCCGAGTACCTGGCTGGCCGCGTGTGCGCCCGCGCCGCCCTGCAGCGCCTGGACGGGCGCGACTACCTGCCCGCCACCGGCGACGACCGCGCCCCCCTATGGCCCGCCGGCATCAGCGGCTCGATCACCCACGGCAAGGGCTGGGCGGCCGCAGTGGTGGCCCGCAGCAGCGACTGCCAGGGCCTGGGCCTGGACCAGGAAAACCTGCTGCAGGCCGAACGCGCCGAACGCCTGATGGGCGAAATCCTCACTGCCGATGAGCTGCAGCGCATGGACCGCAGCCAGCTGAGCCTGACCACCACGCTGACCTTCTCCCTCAAGGAAAGCCTGTTCAAGGCGCTGTACCCCATCGTGCACAAGCGCTTCTATTTCGAGCACGCCGAACTGCTGGAGTGGTCCGCCGATGGCCACGCCCGCCTGCGCCTGCTCACCGACCTGTCGCCGCTGTGGTGCCACGGCCGGGAAATCCAGGGGCAGTTCAGCCTGCAGGGCGATCAGCTGCTGAGCCTGGTCAGCGTGTAAGCCGCAGGCTTACAGCGGGCACTGCGCGCAGCGCCCTACCCATTCCACCTTGTAGCTCAGGCAACAGGTGCGCCTGACCCGCCGCCCGTCAGGGGTGTAGCGCACCGCGCCGTACAGCGGGTTGCCGGGCGTATCCAGCAACCGCTGGACCTCGGGCCGCTCACCTGCAATCTGCTCCAGGCAGTCACCGGCATTGCCCCACAACACCGCCGCCGGCACGCTGCCCAGCACGGCCAGTTGCTCGACGATGGCTGGCAGGTGCCGTTCCAGTACCGCCACCACACCGCCCACCGCCGCGGACGTCGACAGGTCGGTTGGCAGGCCTCGCCCATCCAGCGTCACCGCCAGCGCCTGAACCTGCAACGGGGCGCGCCCGACCAGGGCCGCACGCCACAGCACGCCGAAATAGTACTTGGACCATTGCGACACCAGCACCGGCCGTTGCGCCGGCATCAGCTCGGGGCCGTACAGCCCCAGCAGCAGGGCATCGAAGGCGTCGGGGCGCAACAGCTCAGCGAGCCTCAAGGCCGTCCTCCTGCGCCTGCTCCGCGTCATGCGCGCGTGGCCAGCTCAGGCTGAAGCAGGCACCACCCAGGCGCTCGCTCTTGCCGATCAGGGCGCGCCCGGCATGCCAGTAGATGATCCGCCGCACGATCGACAAGCCCAGCCCGTGCCCGCCAGAGGCGCGGGTACGACTGTCGTCCAGGCGGGTAAAGGGCGTGAAGATGCGCGACCAGGCGCTTTGCGGCACCCCCGGCCCATCGTCTTCGACGTCGATGCGACAGCGCTGGGCGCCCAGTTGATAGCTCAGGCTGACCTGCGACTCGGCGTGGCGCATCGCATTGCTCACCAGGTTCTGCAGGGCGCGGTGCAGGTAGCGCGGCTCGGCCTCGACCCACGCCCCCTGCTCGCCGCCCTGGCACGGCCCGCGCAGCACCCGCACCTCGCGGCGCAGCGGCGCCAGTTCGGCAATCACCTGGTCGAGCAAGGCGTCCAGGTCGATACGCTGGAAATTCAAGGCCGGCGCCCCTTGCTCAAGACGTGCGTAGGTGAGCATCTCGTCGACCAGTCGGTCGAGGTCCTGAATGTCGTTGTCCATGCCCAGCAGGTATTTCTCGCGGGCGTGCTCGCTGCTGGCGTTCTCGACCATCTCCAGGCCAAAGCGCAGGCGCGCCACCGGGGTGCGCAGCTCATGGGACACCGCCCGCACCAGTTCGCGCTGCATGTTCAGCGATTGCTGCAGGTGCCCGGCCATATGGTTGAACGCCGCGGCCAGGCGCCCCACCGAGTCGGCGTCGTCCGCTGCCACGCGCACGTCCAGGCTACCCTGGGCAATCTGCGTGGCTGCCGCCTCCAGGCCCGACAGACGCCGCTCCAGCTGGCGTACCAGCAGGTACACGATCAGGCCGATCAGGCACAGCCCCAGCGCCGCGATCACCAGCAGCATCTGCGGTGGATACGGGTTCATCTGATACAGCGGCCCGATCTCCAGCACCCAGGGCGTGGCCACCATGCCGGCGAACACGCGGATCGAGTTGCCGTCCTTGCCCAGCGCCATCACGGTGTCGCCTTCGTCGACGCGACGGCGCTGGTCGCCGTCCATGTCGGTCTGGTCGAGGCTGAGCAGGCGCAGGTCGAAGCCAAACCCCTTGCTCTGCTTGAGTTCGGCCAGGCGCTGCGGCTGCTCGCCCACCGGGTAACGCACCAGTTCGTCGGCCAGCAGGTAGATGGTGGCGCGGGCCAGTTGCTCGCTGATCTGCTGCACCTCGCCGGTCAGCAACAGGTTCTGCCCGCGCACCTGGCGCAGCACCCGCGCCGCATGGGGGCCGGTGCGCTGCACCAGCACATGCCCGCGTTGCAGGCGGGTGCGCTGGCTGCCGTCGAGGGCGGCCTGATCGATCGAGGCGAGGGCCAGCGGAATGCCCAGCAGGCGCCCCCATATCGCCAGCGCCCGGGTACGCTCCACATCGCTCATGGGGGCCAGGTTGTCGGCCATCAGGGTAAAGGTGCCGTGGGCCAGGCGCTCGCGGTACTGCTCGGCACGCACCTCGTTGAGCAGGTGCAGGCTGAGCGCGCCCAGCAACGCCACCAGCACCAGGGCGGCCAGCATGCCGCCGTAGATGCGCAGGAATATCGAGTTCATTCAACCAGGCCCAGCGCCTGGGCAGCCTCGCCCACGAACAGGTAGCCTTTGCTGCGCACCGTCTTGATCATGCGCGGGTGGTCGGGGTCGTCGCCTATCTTGGGGCGGATGCGCGAGATGCGCACATCGATGGAGCGGTCCTGGCCGTCATAGCCCACCCCGCGCAGGGAGGTAAAGATCTCTTCGCGGGACAGGATGCGCCCCGCGTTGCTCACCAGCAGCCACAGCAGGTCGAACTCGGCAGCGGTCAGCTCGATGCCGTTGTCGCCGAGCCAGGCTTCGCGCAGGGTGTTGTCCACCCGCAGCGGGCCGAACTGCAGGCTCTGGCGCTCGCCCGTGGTGGCCGGCACCTCGGTGCGACGCAGCAAGGCGTTGATCCGCGCCAGCAACAGGCGCGGGCGCACCGGCTTGCACACGTAATCGTCGGCGCCCAGGTCCAGGCCCTGCACCTGGTCCAGGTCCTCGCTGCGCGCGGTGAGCATCAGGATGACCCCGTTGTACCGCGTGCGCACCTTGCGGCAGATGCTCAGGCCGTCCTCGCCGGGCAGCATCAGGTCGAGGATCACCAGGTCTGGCTGCTCGGCCACGATGCGCGCCGCCGCCTTCGCCCCATCGCCCTCCACCGCCACGTCGAAGCCATTGGCTTGCAGGTAGTCACGGGTCAGCTCGGCTAGACGCTCGTCATCCTCGACGATCAACACCTGACTGTTGGGCTGCTGCACGGATCACCTCGGCTGGGCTTTTTATTGTTGGAGTGAAGCCCTTCAATAAAGGGCAACATTGGCCCGCGATACTACCACTGCCGGGCGCCGGAAAAAGCCGCGCCAAAGTCGCTGGACAAGTGCGTTTTTTGTGATAGGGTTCGCGCCCTCAAAAATGCCCCTGCGACGCTTTGCCCGGGCAAAAAAAGAGTGACGAGCGGTGGAATGGCGGTGGGACGCGGCCTACAAGGCTTTGCCCATAATCACGCACAATCTACCCACACGTTATCCACAGGCCACTGCCTTGCAATACCCCCGATACCGCATTATCTTGTATCCCCAGCGCGACAAAACACTACATGTTGGGTTTTGAACAAAAATCCAAGCACAAGTGGAGCAGAGAACTCAAGCCTTCAGAGGCGCTTTTTTTGCTTGAACTTTGATTGAAATTCGCAGCCAAACCGCTCCTGCGGAAGGCGACCGGTGCAAGCCCGCGACGGGCCTTGTTTCGGGTACGGGTGTTGCAAGTGCAACCCCGTCAGCAACAGTTTTTGGGCCGTGGCCCAGAACCTTTGACTTCGGCCAGGGAGCGGCAAGCGATTGCCCCTTTTTTTCCTGATCTGTCCCGAAGTCGGTAGACCCTGCCCGGCCAGGCGCGCATGCGCCGGTGGGCAAGTTGGCGAGCTTTCGGACGGAACGGTAGGTGCCCAAAAGGCATCTGAACAAACATAGAGAACGTGGAGACACCCATGCAAACCGACACAACTCGCGAGAACCCGCAGGCGCTGGCGCCGCAGGCCGCTGATTCGAACCAGGATCTGGCTGCCACCGCCCCCGGCCAACTGCGCGTGATCAAGCGTAACGGCACTGTCGTCGCCTACACCGACGACAAGATCACCGTGGCCATCACCAAAGCGTTCCTCGCAGTTGAAGGCGGCACCGCTGCCGCCTCGTCGCGCATCCACGACACCGTCGCCCGCCTGACCGAGCAGGTCACCGCCACCTTCAAGCGTCGCATGCCTTCGGGCGGCACCATCCATATCGAAGAGATCCAGGACCAGGTCGAACTGGCCCTGATGCGCGCCGGCGAGCAGAAAGTCGCCCGTGACTACGTGATCTACCGTGACCAGCGTGCCAAGGAGCGTGCCACCCGCACTCCGGCCGACGCCTCGGTACAGCCGCACCCGAGCATCCGCATCAGCCTGGCCGACGGCAGCTTCGCGCCGCTGGACATGAACCGCCTGAACACCATCATCACCGAGGCCTGCGAAGGCCTGGCCGAAGTCGATGGCGAGCTGATCCAGCGCGAAACCCTGAAGAACCTGTACGACGGCGTGGCCATCAAGGACGTCAACACCGCCCTGGTGATGACCGCCCGTACCCTGGTAGAGCGCGAGCCGAACTACTCGTTCGTCACCGCCCGCCTGCTGATGGACACCCTGCGTGCCGAAGGCCTGAGCTTCCTCGAAGTGGCCGACAGCGCCACCCACCACGAAATGGCCGAGCTGTACGCCAAGGCGCTGCCTGCCTACGTGGCCAAGGGCGTGCAGTTCGAACTGCTCAACCCTGCCCTGGCCGACTTCGACCTGGAGCGTCTGGGCAAGGCGATCAACCACGAGCGCGACCAGCAGTTCACCTACCTGGGCCTGCAGACCCTCTACGACCGCTACTTCATCCACAAGGATGGCGTGCGCTTCGAGCTGCCACAGGTGTTCTTCATGCGCGTGGCCATGGGCCTGGCGCTGGAAGAGAAAGACAAGGAAGCCCGTGCGATCGAGTTCTACAACCTGTTGTCGTCGTTCGACTACATGGCCTCGACCCCGACCCTGTTCAACGCCGGCACCCTGCGTCCGCAGCTGTCGAGCTGCTACCTGACCACCGTGCCGGACGACCTGTCGGGCATCTACCACGCGATCCACGACAACGCCATGCTGTCGAAATTCGCCGGTGGCCTGGGCAACGACTGGACCCCTGTGCGTGCACTGGGCTCCTACATCAAGGGCACCAACGGCAAGTCCCAGGGCGTCGTGCCCTTCCTCAAGGTGGTCAACGACACCGCTGTTGCGGTCAACCAGGGCGGCAAGCGCAAGGGCGCGGTCTGTGCCTACCTGGAAACCTGGCACCTGGATATCGAAGAATTCATCGAGCTGCGCAAGAACACCGGTGATGACCGTCGTCGTACCCACGACATGAACACCGCCAACTGGATCCCCGACCTGTTCATGAAGCGTGTCTTCGATGACGGCAAGTGGACCCTGTTCTCGCCAAGCGAAGTACCAGACCTGCACGACCTGACCGGCAAGGCCTTCGAAGAGCGCTACGAGTACTACGAAGCCCTGACCGAGTACAACAAGATCAAGGTGTTCAAGACCGTCCAGGCCAAAGACCTGTGGCGCAAGATGCTGTCGATGCTGTTCGAGACCGGCCACCCGTGGCTGACCTTCAAGGACCCGTGCAACCTGCGTTCGCCGCAGCAGCACGTGGGCGTGGTCCACAGCTCGAACCTGTGCACCGAGATCACCCTGAACACCAACAAGGACGAGATCGCGGTCTGCAACCTGGGCTCGATCAACCTGCCGAACCACATCGTCGACGGCAAGCTGGACACCGCCAAGCTGCAACGCACCGTGAACACTGCCGTGCGCATGCTCGACAACGTGATCGACATCAACTACTACTCCGTGCCGCAGGCGCGCAACTCGAACCTCAAGCACCGCCCTGTGGGCCTGGGCATCATGGGCTTCCAGGACGCGCTGTACCTGCAGCACATCCCGTACGGTTCGGACGCTGCGGTCGAGTTCGCCGACAAGTCGATGGAAGCGGTCAGCTACTACGCGATCCAGGCCTCCTGCGACCTGGCCGATGAGCGTGGCGCCTACGAGACGTTCCAGGGCTCGCTGTGGTCCAAGGGCATCCTGCCGCTGGACTCGCAACAGATCCTGATCGAGCAACGTGGCCAGCAGTACATCGATGTCGACCTGAACGAGAGCCTGGACTGGGCACCGGTACGTGCCCGTGTGCAGAAAGGCATTCGCAACTCGAACATCATGGCCATCGCACCGACCGCGACCATCGCCAACATCACCGGCGTTTCGCAGTCGATCGAGCCGACCTACCAGAACCTGTACGTGAAATCGAACCTGTCGGGCGAGTTCACCGTGATCAACCCGTACCTGGTCCACGACCTGAAGGCCCGCGGCCTGTGGGACTCGGTCATGATCAACGACCTGAAGTACTACGATGGTTCGGTGCAGCAGATCGAGCGTATTCCGCAGGAGCTCAAGGACCTGTACGCCACCGCGTTCGAAGTCGAGACCAAATGGATCGTCGATGCAGCCAGCCGTCGCCAGAAGTGGATCGACCAGGCCCAGTCGCTGAACCTGTACATTGCCGGCGCTTCGGGCAAGAAGCTGGACGTGACCTACCGCATGGCCTGGTACCGTGGCCTGAAAACCACCTACTACCTCCGTGCCCTGGCCGCCACCAGCACCGAGAAGTCGACCATCAGCACCGGCAAGCTCAACGCCGTGTCCAGCGGTGGCGACAGCGCCCCGGTCCAGGCAGCAGCGCCAGCCGGCCCTGCCCCAGTGCCAAAAGCCTGCGCGATCGACGAGCCAGACTGCGAAGCCTGCCAGTAAGGCCTGAAGGCGCCGCTTGCAAGCGGCGCCTTGCGCCTACCCTGTAGGCGCTGGCCTTGCCAGCGAAGAGGTCAGCACAACCACCGGCCTCTATCGCCGAACACCCAGGTGCGGGTCACCCCGCCCTCCCCGAGGGGCTGCGCCCCCGGAAGCATTCCAAGATTTTGCGTGCACACCTTAACCGCGAGCAGCGCAACCCTAGATCCAACCGGCCATACTCTTTCATGGCCCTCAAGCAGGAGACCCATCATGCTGAGCTGGGACGAATTCGAAAACGAAGACGGCGAAGTCGCCGCCAAAGGTCAAACCGCCTCTCAGGTGGCTGAAGCGGGCATCGACAAGCTCGACAGCGCTGGCGGTGTGGCCGCGCAGGAAGCCCGTGCAGTGACCGCCGCCGACTCCGACGCGGTCAAGCGCGCCAAGGCGGCCCTGGACGATCTCGACATCGCCGAAGGCCTGGCCGAGCTGGAAGGCTCAGCTGCCCGTGTAGCGGTCGACGAGAAGCGCATGATCAACTGCCGCGCCGACCTCAACCAGCTGGTACCGTTCAAGTACGACTGGGCCTGGCAGAAGTACCTGGATGGCTGTGCCAACCACTGGATGCCGCAAGAGGTCAACATGACCGCGGACATCGCCCTGTGGAAGACCCCCGAAGGCCTGACCGACGACGAGCGTCGCATCGTCATGCGCAACCTGGGCTTCTTCTCCACCGCCGACTCGCTGGTTGCCAACAACCTGGCACTGGCCGTGTACCGCTTGATCACCAACCCCGAGTGCCGCCAGTACATCCTGCGCCAGGCGTTCGAAGAGGCGATCCACACCCACGCGTACCAGTACTGCATCGAATCGCTGGGCATGGATGAAGGCGAGATCTTCAACATGTACCACGAGATCCCTTCGGTCGCGAAAAAGGCCGCCTGGGGCCTGCGCTACACCCGTGCCATCTCGGACCCGGAGTTCGACACCGGCACCGTCGAGACCGACAAGGAGCTGCTGCGCAACCTGATCGCCTACTACTGCGTACTCGAAGGCATCTTCTTCTACTGCGGCTTCACCCAGATCCTGTCGATGGGTCGTCGCAACAAGATGACCGGCGTTGCCGAGCAGTTCCAGTACATCCTGCGTGACGAGTCGATGCACCTGAACTTCGGTATCGACGTGATCAACCAGATCAAGATCGAAAACCCGCACCTGTGGGATGCCGAGATGAAGGAAGAGGCCTCGCAGATGATCCTGCAGGGTACTCAGCTGGAAATCGAATACGCACGCGACACCATGCCACGCGGCGTGCTGGGCATGAACGCGGCGATGATGGAGGACTACCTCAAGTTCATTGCCAACCGTCGCCTGTCGCAGATCGGCCTGAAGGAAGAGTACCCAGGTACCACCAACCCGTTCCCATGGATGAGCGAAATCATGGACTTGAAGAAAGAGAAGAACTTCTTCGAGACGCGGGTTATCGAGTATCAGACTGGCGGCGCGTTGAGCTGGGATTGATTGGAATGCAATGGGCCGCACTTTTGAGTGTGGCCCTGAGTTGAGATGCTGTTTTGCAGCGCCCCAAAACAAGAAACCCACGACAACCTTAGTATCGGCGGCAACCGATGCAAGCTGTCGTGGGTCCTTAACCGTACTGATGAACCGAAGCCCAAAGGTACGGGCCGTGACTGAGAATCCAAATCACGAAGCATTGGGAAAATGCGAAGCGTGATTATAGAGAACCTACAGACGGTTTCAACGGCCTCGCGTCGGAGAATTCGTAATGAGCGAGTTTCCTACACCACCTCCGGGCTTCAGAGCAGTGTTTTGCATGAGCTTTAAGCACTGGCGGAGTGGTAAAGACGTCTTCCGAAAGGACGGACGACCTTTTTGCTTTTTCGTGAAAATGTAGTTCAGCAAGGGGCAGAAATGCCCCTATCTATACATGCTTCGAGGATTTAGATATGAGTAAGAAGAATCAACACGTCGTGCCTCACAATGACGCATGGGCTGTTCGCGGTGCTGGCAACTCCAAAGTGACCAAGCAGTTCGATACCCAAAAAGAAGCAATCGACTTTGGGCGGTCTATCGCTGCAAATCAAAATAGCGAGCTACTGATCCATGGTAGGAACGGTCAAATCCGTGAGCGAGACAGCCATGGTAATGACCCATTTCCGCCCAAGGGCTAACCTATTCGTCGCTCAAGGATGAGCGACATCTGATGACATGAGCCAAAAATCTTAATTTCAGAAATGGATTACACCTTTCTAATTGACCCTACCTCTCCACTCTCTTACCTTCTTCCCTGGCGCCTAAGAAACGCCTCACACAGCGGTTCACCCGCTCCCGACAGATGCGGCATTTTTGTGCCTGTGGTTTACTGCTGCGCGCAGAAACACTCTGTTATGTCGGGAGTGGGCTAATACAAGACCCGAAAGGGAAATACGTCCGGCCCGCTGTGTGGGGTTTCTTAGCTCCCGACACCTAGCCCTGAGAAGGCTGTCATCACACAGAGGTAATAGAAATGCCTAACGTAGCTCATGCTCGCAGGCTTTTCGCAGACGCGGCCCGCCTGAATCAACACACCTGCACCACGGAGGTCAGCCATGACTGATCTCTATGAACCTACCCTTTTCTCCCGCCACAACCGCCCTCTCCACGCCCTCTGGCTCGAATCCCAAGCCTGGTTCTGCGCACGCGAACTTGGCCGACTGATCGGCCGTTATCTCGACGAGCAAATCATTCGCAGGCTCGATGCGGATCAGCATCGTACCGTCATGCTTTTGCGATACGGCGAGTACCGGAACACCGTGATGATCAGTGAGTCGGGCGCGTACACCGTATTGGCACACCACTACATTCCAGAGAATCGCAGCCTGCGACGTTGGCTCACCTATGAGGTGATTGCTGTGATGCGTGACGCACAAGGTCCAACACAGCACGATGCTCCGCAGACCAGCCTGATGACCTGGACCGGGCGGTCGTTGTGCTTGCTGCATTGGCAGAGCGAACCGTGGATACGGTTGCGGGATATGCCGGAGGTGCTTGGTAAGTCATCGATTCATACGCCCTCGATTAATGCCAAACTTGCACAACCTTGGAGACAAGCCGCTGCTCGGCTGTTCAGAGGGTGATCCGCGCGCTGGCGTTGTAGCGAGCGAAGCGGATTATGCCTATACAACCAATGAGTGTAGCGTCAGACCGATGCATGTCAGACCTCACTCCGAAAAACCGGACCTGGGCCAGGATTTGTCTACATCAAACTTGGCGCGTGCAACTCCATTGGCGTTTTTGATGGAGTTCAGTGGACATGCTGCATATCCGCCGCCTAGTTAAATGCGCAGTTGCCGAGTAGTTAATATCGCTGCGCCTACCAGCGTCTGGCGCCGTGGCTCCATGTTCCAGGCTGCTTTGCAGCCCTTCGCCGGCAAGGCCGGCTCCTACAGGGTCACGCTGGAACCCGGTAGGAGCCAGCCTTGCTGGCGAAGAGGCCAGCAGACCTTGCGCACTACTACAGTTGATCCGGCAAAAACTGCGGCACCCTGGCCTTCAACAGTTCAACCAACTCCGGCGCCATGAACCCATAGTCGTCCGGGATGCCCAGGCAAACGATGCGCTTGTCGCCCAGCACCGAGCGGAATCGCGCCGACAGTTTCTTGCGGTGCGCCTGTTCCATCACGATCACCAGGTCTGCCCACGCCAGCAACTCGTTGCCCACCGGCACGTCCGCATCATTGCCCACACCGGCAGAGGCCGTCTCCACCCCCGGCCAGTCGGCAAACACCTGTTCAGCCGTGGGGCTGCGCAAGCGGTTCTGAGTACACACGAACAGTACATGCAGTGTCATTGATTACCTGGAATTACAACAAGATTAGGGTTGGCAGACAGCCCATCGCGGGGCAAGCCCGCTCCCACAGGAGGGCGCAAACACTTTGTGGGAGCGGGCTTGACCCGCGATGGCGTCGGCAAATCAGAGGGTCGCGCGATGGCTACCCGCGTTGCGAATCGAAAAACCGATACAACGCCCGCAAACCGATCACGACGGCCTCGACCGAAGCCGCATGCTCCTGCGGCTGCAACGCCTCGACTTTTTCGATGTTCTCGTCCAGCCCATGCAGCGCAATCGCCTCCAGGTGCCGCACCTGCACCGGCGGCAGCGCCGGCCAGCGCGCTACCTGCACACCCCGCAAATAGCCGAAGCACCACTCCTCCACCACCACCTGCGGATCAGGCTCGGACTCGTCTTCGAGAAACAACGGTTCGAAGGCATCACACGCCTCACTGAGCTCGCCCGCCACGTTGTTCATGTAGCGCATCAACAACGCCGAAAACGCCTCGGCCTCGGCCGGCTTCTTGAACCGCGGCGCTCTGCCGCCGGTCACTTCGGGCAGCCATTCGTTGGGCGTCAACAACACGGGCGAACTGGCCAGCGCCACCAGAAAGCCATCCAGCTCCGAGAGCGTGAGGATGGCTTCATCGTTACCGTACTTGAGCAGAAAACCATCAAGACGGGTCATTTCCTTATCGTTCAAAGGCTGTACAAAAGCTGTCATGGCATAGCCTCAAGGCGGGATCCTGCCGTAACACTACATCACCCCGCCCTTCAGCGCTTACCCGGCGCCCGTCAGCCACCCCACAAATGGCAGGATCATCAGCGTGCAGGCAGCCATCGACAGCACGTTGCCAATGTACCCATGCAGATGGCTGGGCAGGCGCTGGCTGATTGCGACCGCCAATGGCGGGGCCATCACCGCGCCCAGGCCGGCACTGAGCACCACCACCTCCCACGTGCCACCCAATGTCAGCACCGCCGCCGGCACCACGGACACGATCGGGATGTAGGTCGGGTACCACCCCCTCTGCATCCATTGCCTGCGCCACAACAGCACGCCGATCAGCGACGCCAGCGCCTGCCCGCCCACCATCTCCAGCACCAGTTGCGAGCCGTAGGCCGGCCCGGCCGGCGACAGCAGGTAGGCCGCCAGCACGCCGAGCAACAAGCCCAGGCTGGCCAGCTCATTGCCGAAGAACGGCGCCTCGCTGAAGTCGGCCAGCACCCGTCGCAGCGTCCAGCCAACGCCGTGGTGCGGTGTCGCTCTCTCGACGACCGGTGCCGGTGACGGCGCATCGACAGGCGACGTCGAGCGCACCAGGCCTGCAAACCGCCGGCACAGCATGAACGCCAGCACGCTCGCCACGGCCATGCCGCCAACATTGCCGATCACCACCGGCAAGCCGAATGGGTAGCACAGGTAATTGACCAGCAGCAGGCTTGCTGGCGTGACCAGCAGTGCCCCCAGCAACGCGCCATTGATCGCGACCTTCCAGCCGCCGCCGAATAGCAGCACCATCGCCGCCGGCAGCGAGACGAACGCGACGAAGGTGGGTTGCCAGGTGCTGGCGCTGAGCGTCCAGCCCCACAGCACATGGCTGAACACCAGCCCCAGCAGCGAACTGGTCACCAGCCAGGGCCACAACCCGGTGCCATAGCAGATCGCAAAGCCCTGCCATGCCCGGCCCGTGCGGTGCGCCCAATGGGCCAGCGCGGCGCCCAGCAGCAACCCGATCGCCGGCAGCTCATGCTTGTAGAACGCTACCTCGCTGATATCGCCGACGATCCAGCGCAACCGCGCCAGCGGCTCGTGCAGGTTGGCGACCATGTGCGCGTAGTCGGGCCATACCCCGACCCAGGATGCCGCACGCCCGCTGATGACCTCGATGAACACCCCGGTGCCCAGCGACACGCACACGCACATCAGCAGCAAAGGCAGAAAGCCTGCCTCCACCTTGTCGATTGACTTGTCCATGGCGACTCCTCAGCGCGGCAGCGCTGGATGCTGGTCATAACCCAGCATCGCGCCATAGCAATCGGTGCGACGGTCCCGTGGCAGGTCATTCAGACTGTTCCAGACCGGCGCGCTGCGTGCAGTGCTGAGGTCGACATCGGCATACAGGATGCACTCGTCCTCGGCGCCCCCCACCTTGCCCAACGGCCAGCCATTGGTGCCCGCGATCAGCGAACACCCCAGAAAACGCCCGCCACGCTCGCTGCCGATGCGGTTGGCGGCGGCAATGTAGACATTGTTGACGTGGGCCGCAGTGATGGTGAGGTACGAGGCCATGCACCTGCCGCTGGCATCGAACAACGGGGGCGGTGTCCACACCCAGTTGTTCAGGCTGCAGATGATGTCTGCACCCTGCAACGCAAGCAGGCGTGGCACCTCGGGAAACCATAGGTCCCAGCAGATCATCAGGCCGATCCGGCCGATCGGGGTTTCAAACACCGGAAAGCCCAGATCACCGGGGCTGAACCAGAGCTTTTCCTGGTTCCACAGGTGTGCCTTGCGGTAATGCCCCAGCAGGCCGTCGGGGCCGAACAGCACCGCGCTGTCATACAGCTTGAGGCCATCGCGCTCGGCAAATCCTGCCACCAGGTACACCTGATGCTCCCGGGCGAAGGCACGCCAGGTCTTGATACTGGGACCTTCATCGAGGGTTTCGGCATGCGCATAGGCTTCTGCTCGGGTCTCGAAGGTGTAGCCGGTGTTGGCAAGCTCGGGCAGCACGATCAGGTTGGCGCCGTCATGCACCGCCTCTTCGGCGAGCTGCAGACCTTTGCACAAGTTGTTGTCGCACTGGTCCAGCCCGACCTGCGGGTCGAACTGAATCACGGCAATACGCACGGGGCTGACCGGGACAGAGGGTGCAGGCATGGGAGTGTCCTTTTTGTTGTTCGAGTTGTCGTTTGGAGGCTTTCCAGTGGACAAAACAACCCTCAAGAGGGACAAGTCGGCCCCTTCCGACAATGCTGCAAGGCCGCTCTGCGCCTGTAGGAAAGGCCTACCAGGACGCCTGGGGCTGAATGCGATAGTGCGGATAGACCGCCATGCTGAAACCGCCGTTGAACAGCGCCCCGGTGTCGTTGCACAGGTTGATCACGGCATCGATCGCGGTACGCAGGCAGGGCTCGGTCCAGCCTGCATCCACCGAGGCATAGCGGTCGTTGTAGCGGCAGGCATAAACACCGTGGATAAAGCTGTCAGTAACCAGAACTTGCGTGATGGCCTGATTACGTTGCAAAAAATTTTCTGCAACGGCTTATACGCCTTGCAACGGGTTCCCCCTGGCGCCGTCCTTTACGCGTCGATGAAGTCGCTGCCGGCTGCAGCGGTGCTACATAGTTGAACGCCCTCACTCCGGCAGTTCGAGCGCCACTCCACCTGCATGCTGCCTCACTATCCGATACGGCAGCACCGCCCAGCCCACCCCACGACAATGGCGCTGCACGCTGTCGAACACCGGGTCGAACTGGATGCCTTCGGGGGTAAAGCGCCATGTGGGCATCTGCCACACCTGCGCCTGTGCGTAATCGCAGCCGTCCTCGCCCACCTCGCCCAACATGTGCTGCGGATAAAGCTGCTTGAGCTGCTCCAGCAACCACGGCGCAAAGGTGCGCGAGCGGTAGTCCACATAGGCACCGAAACTCACGGTGGCGAACTGCTCGGGGTTGGGGCCAGGCTGGTACTCGTAGTGAAACGGCTTGCCCTCGCCCACCCACAGCACATCGTCCAGGGTCAGCTCCTTGCCCGACTCCACCGCCAGGTTGAGCGGCGCATCGGTGGGCAGCATCGGCGTGCCGTCGCAGCTGTAGTCCTGCACGATGCTGACACTGAGCAGCGCATTGCTCATGAACCGCGGCGTCACCGTCTGCCGGTAGTACCCGCCAGGGCGCCCCAGCAGCATGCACTGGTGGTAGGCCACCACATCACTGGACAGGCGCGCGCGCAGCAACTGGTTGAGGCGTGTGAGCTGCTGCGCAGGGTAACCGTCCTCGATCACGAACAGGCTTATCCCCGAGGACGGCTCGCTCAGCCAGCGCAGCGGGTAGCCTTGAAAGTGTTCAAGCTCGCCCGGCTTCAACGGCAGTTGCATCAGCCTCAGGTATTCATAGGGTGAGTCGGTGTACTGGCGGGCCAGGAACGGATCGGCACCCGACGGTACCTGCGGCAGTCGTGCCGGCAGCAGCGTGATCGGCAGGCGTTTGCCCTGGGCGCTTTGCCACTCACCTTGCAGGCCGCCCTGGGCAGCCGGCCACAGCGCGAGTGTTGGCAGCGAGTCGATGCCTGCCTCCGGGGCCGGCTCATGCCCCTCCACCAGTTGAATCCGCGTGCCCTGGATGCTGCCGGTGAGCTGCAGGTCGTGGTGATGCTTCACGTAGAAGTAACGCCCGCTGACATCCTCGGGCACGGCGCGGTCGAGCTCCAGCACGATCGACTGGGTACCCAGGGTACCGGTGAACACGTCGCTGTCCAAGCCCGCCTGGGCGGGCATGGCTGCGGTCAAGGCCTGCGCGGCCAGCAGTGCGACGCAACATCCATGTTTCATGGGAAAAACGTCCGCTATTCAAGAGGGGTGAATTATGCCGACAAAGCCTGCGGCACAAGGCAACTAATTGAACGGCGGCGGATCTTTACTCAGAGCCCCCCACGGAAACCTCCCCCATGAACGAGCAGAAAAGCGGCAAGACCCCGGGCCTGTCAGCGGACGAAGAGCAGGAGGTCAGCCACAACCAGCCGCCACGTGCCGCTGTGCTCCACGAGATCATCCGCGCCCAGGGCGACAAGGAACTGCAGCGCACCATCGCGGCGCTGTGGTGGTCGGCACTGGCGGCCGGCTTGAGCATGGGCCTGTCGCTGATGGCGATGGGGCTGTTCTATTCCCGCCTGCCCGAGGGCGACAGCAGCCAGGTGATCGCCAGCCTGGGCTACTCGGCGGGCTTTCTGGCGGTGATTCTCGCGCGCCAGCAACTGTTTACCGAAAATACCCTGACCGCCGTGCTGCCGGTGATGACCAAACCCACGTTCAACAATGTGGGGCGCCTGTTGCGCCTGTGGGGCGTGGTGCTGTTCGGCAACCTGGTGGGCACCGTGCTGGTGTCATACGTGATGCTGCACCTGCCGATCTTCGACACCAAGACCGATCTCGCCTTTCTTGAAGTGGGGCGCAAGGTCATGGAAAACGAGGTGGGCCAGATGTTTGCCAAGGGCATCATCTCGGGCTGGATGATCGCGACCATGGTGTGGATGATCCCGTCGATGGAGAACGCCAAGATCTGGATCATCCTGCTGATCACCTATCTCATGGCGCTGGGTGACTTCACCCATATCGTGGTTGGCTCGGTCGAGGTGTCGTACCTGGTGTGGGCCGGGGAAGTGAGCTGGCAGCAGTTCTGGCTGCACTTTGCCGCGCCGACCCTGGCGGGCAACATCGTGGGCGGCAGCTTCATCTTCGCGCTGATCAGCCATGCGCAGATTCGCAGCGACGCCGGCCTGCCCGATGAAACCCTGAGCAAGGGCCGCGAGCGCCCCTTGCCCGGCCGGCGCGACCCTAGCGACGCACCTTAACGCTGCCCGGAGGCCAACACGGCCGCCTGGGCCTGCTGTTGCTCCAGTGGAAGCCACCACGCGGTACCCCGCTGCGGTTGCACCAGGCTGACCCGCTCCCCCATCTGCGGGGTGCTCAGCGGTACCCCTGCGTTGGCCGCCAGGGCCATGATGCGGTCGAAGGGTTCATGCCAGGCGTGGGTGGACAGGTCGAAGGTGCCGTTGTGGATCGGCAGCAACCAGCGCCCGCGCAGGTCCAGGTGCGCCTGCAGGCTCTGCTCGGGCTGCATGTGCACATTGGGCCAGTTGACGTTGTAGGCGCCGGTTTCCATCAGGGTCACGTCGAATGGCCCATAGCGTTCGCCGATCTGCCTGAAGCCCTCGAAATAGCCTGTATCGCCGCTGAAGAACAGGCGCAGGTCCTCATCGAGCACCACCCATGACGCCCACAGGGTGCGGTTGCTGTCGAACAGCCCGCGCCCGGAGAAGTGCTGCGCCGGGGTGGCGACGAACTGGATGCCCGCAACCTCCGTGGCCTGCCACCAGTCGAGCTGGCGCACCTTGGCCGCAGGCACGCCCCACCCGACCAGGGTGTCGCCCACCCCAAGCGGGGCAAGGAATACCTCGGTGCGCTCGGCCAGGGCCAGCACCGCCCGTTCATCCAGATGGTCGTAATGGTCGTGGGACAGTATCACCGCCGTGATCGGCGGCAGTTGCTCCAGCGCCAGCGGCGGCTGGTGAAAGCGCTGCGGGCCGGCCCACTGCACCGGCGAGGCGCGCTCGGCGAACACCGGGTCGGTGATGAAGAAACGATCGCGCAGCTTGAGCAGCACCGTGGAATGGCCCATGCGCCACAGGCTGCGGTTCGGCGCGGCCAGCACCTGGGCCTGGCTCAGGGGGTGCACCGGTATCGGCAGGGTTGGCCGGGTGTCGGCCGGCTTGCTCAGAAACAGGAACTTGAAACCGATGCGCAGTTTTTTCAGCACCCCGTCGCGGGGCAACTGGGCCTGGTTGCGGTACCTCCCGTCCTGCTGCAGCGAAGGCTGCGCGGGGGTTTCGGTGGCTTGTGCTGCAAGGGAAGCCATGAATGCAAATACTCCGACTAACCGTTTCAGGTGCATGCCCATTGCCCGTACCAACTGTGAAATGGCCTGCAAGGCCATTCTTGAACAGCCCGGCTTTGTTCAACAATATTCACGCAAATTATGCGATGAACGGCGTCAGGCAGATCGGCAAATCATGACTCAAATCAGCAACGGCAAGGGACTATCATTTGTCAGAAGAATTTACCTGCCGCGTATCATCGGCTCGGGTATCGGCCTGTTCAGCGTGCTCTCAGGCGTGCTGCCCCTGCAGCTGCCGTACTGGGTCGTAGCGCTGCTGGTGTTCAACGGCCTGGGCTGGCCGCACCTGGCCTACCAGCTCGGCCTGCGCTCGCAAGCCCCCTATCGCGCCGAACAGCGCAACCTGATGGTCGACTCGCTGATGGGCGGCTTCTGGGCCGGCACCGTGCAGTTCAACCCGCTGATCAGCGTCACCATCCTGGCCATGATGGGCATGAACAACGTCGCCGCCGGTGGTCAGCGCCTGTTTGTGCAAGGTCTTTTGGCCATGGGGCTGGGCATGGTGGCGGCGGTGGCGCTGTTCGGGCCGAGCCTGCAACTGGAGGTCAGCACCGTGCAGGTGTACGCCTGCCTGCCGATGCTGACCCTCTATCCGCTGGCGCTGGGCTGGGTGTGCTACCGCCTGGCGATCAAGCTGGCCGAGCACAAGCGCAGCCTCAGTGCGCTGAGCCGCACCGACAGCCTCACCGGCCTGTTCAACCACGGCTCATGGAAAGACCTGCTGCAACTGCGCTTTCAGCTGTGCCAGCAGGCCCCGGCCCAGGCCGTGATCGCGATCATCGACATCGACCACTTCAAGACCATCAACGATGTGTATGGCCATGTGGTGGGTGACTGCGTGCTGCGCCAGCTGAGCGTCGAGCTCAAGCGCAACCTGCGCGAGGACGACGTGCCGGGGCGCTACGGCGGGGATGAATTCGGCGTGATCCTGCCCGGGTGCAGCCTGGAGCATGCCAGCCAGGTCATGGAGCGCCTGCGCCAGCGGGTCAACGAGTACCGCAACGAGCAGCTCCCGCAATTGCGCATCAGCCTGAGCATCGGCCTGGCCAGCTTCCAGCCAGGCTTCGCAGACTCCATGGTGTGGCTGAACGAGGCGGACAAGGCGCTGTATGCGGCCAAGCAGAGTGGCCGCAACAAGGTCAATGTGGCCCGCGGCGAGGTGGTGCCGCTGCGCCTGGCCTACCCGGACTGAAATGCAGGCACCACGTTCCGGCGCCTTCGCCGGCATGGCCGGCTCCTGCAGCTAGGGCTTGCGGCCCTGTGTCACGCCCGCAAGCGGCGCTGGGCCGCGATCTCCGGCAGGTCGTTGCGACGCAGGTACACCCGCAACGGCTCGGTGATGTTCAACCGCTCGTCGACATTCTGCGCCAGCAGCACCTCGATCAGTTCGCGGCGCAAGGTCATCACCTCGCCGCCGCTCGCCTGCCACACGAATTCATGGCTGGGGATGATGCTGTCGTCGGCCACGTCCATGCCGAACGAGTCTTCGCTGAAGCGCACGATATGCCGGCCCAGCTTGTGGTTGAAGCCTACGAAGCCCTTGAGCTGGTCGGCCGCGGCGCAGATATCCTGGGAAGTGATGTGCATGTCAAACCTCACTGAAGCATCGTCGAAGATGCGGGGTGAATGGAATTGGCACGCGGGGCGGGTCGTCTGCGGCCCTCTCTGACGGAGAAGCTCGACAGGCAGAGGTTACTAAAAACCCGCCTGCGCCTGACACCCTTTTTTTCGCTAAACTGCCAGACATCCTCACCTTGCCGCCAGCCACGTGGACGTTCCATGAGTACTGCCATCACCGCCGACCTTGCCACGATTGCGCGGATCAACGCCGTGCCGGCCATCCTCCAGGTGATCTGCGAAACCACCGGCATGCGCTTTGCGGCCGTGGCCCGTGTCACCGAGAACAACTGGACCGCCTGCGCCGTGCTCGACAACCTGGGCTTTGGCCTGGGAGTGGGCGGCGAGCTGGACGTGGCCACCACGCTATGCCACGAGATTCGCGGCAGCCACCAGACCATCGTGATCGACAAGGCCAGCGAGGACGCCCGCTACTGCCACCACCCCACCCCGCGCCTGTACCGCTTCGAAAGCTATATCTCGGTGCCGGTGTTCCGTACCAACGGCAGCTTTTTCGGCACCATCTGCGCGCTCGATCCGGCCCCGGCCGCCCTCACCGGCAGTGCCATCCAGCCGATGATGGAGTCCTTCGCGCGGCTGTTGACGATCCAGATCGAGAGCGAGGAAGCCGCCCAGCAGACCGAGGCGGCGCTGAAGAAGGAACTGGCCATCGCCGAGCTGCGCGAACAGTTCATCGCGGTGCTCGGCCACGACCTGCGCAACCCGCTGTTCGCCATCACCGCCGGCGCCGAGCTGCTGGTCAAGCGCCTGGGCGATGCACGCTCGCGAACCATCGCCGAGCACATCCTCGCCTCCGGACGCCGTGCCACCGAACTGGTGCGCGATGTGCTGGATTTCGCCCGCGGGCGCCTGGGCAACGGCATCATGGTGAACATCCAGCCCTGCCCCGACCTGGAAACCGCCTTGCGTCAGGTGGCCTCCGAGCTGCAACGGGTCTACCCGCAGCGGGTGATACGCCTGCATATCGATGACCTCAGCGGCATGTGCTGCGACCGCGAGCGGATCACCCAGCTGCTCTCCAACCTGCTGGCCAACGCCCTGAACCATGGCGACGCCAACAGCCCGGTAGATGTATCGGCGCGTATCGAGCAGCAGGTGTTCACCCTGGGCGTGCACAACCAGGGCGCGCCGATTGCCCCGGCGGTGATGGCGCAACTGTTCCAGCCGTTTTCGCGCCCGCTCGACGGCACCCCGCAAAGCGGCCTGGGGCTGGGCCTGTACATCGCCAACCAGATTGCCCTGGCCCATGGCGGGCGCATGGAAGTGGTGTCCAGCCGCGAGGCCGGCACGCTGTTCAGCCTGCGCCTGCCACTGGATCGAGTTGCCCCGCCAGAACCTGCTCCAGCCACCCCATGAACGCCGCCACCCGCAACGGCAGGTGTACCTGCCGAGCGAACAGCAATGACACCGGCATCGGCTCGGGCACCTGCTGGTCCAGCACGCTGACCAGTTGTCCGCTCTCCAGGTACTCGCGCACACCGGCAAAGGGCGCCTGGATGATGCCCAACCCGGCCAGGCAGGCGCTTTCGTAGGCATCGGTATTGTTCACCGTGACTGCACCGCCCATGGGCTGATACCGCGTCGTGGCGCCCTGTCGGTACTCGAACCCCGGACAGCGCGCCCCCAGGTTCTGTACGTAGTGGATCAACTGGTGGTCGCGCAGGGCCTCCAGCCGTGTCGGCACCCCCATGCGCTGCAGGTAGGCAGGGCTGGCGCAGTTGACCATGCGCAGGCTGCCCAGGGGCCGGGCGACCAGCGCAAGGTCGCTGAGCGCACCGATGCGCAGCACGCAGTCGAACCCCTCGCGCACCAGGTCGACCTGGCGATCGGTGCAACTGATCTCCAGCGCCAGCCCCGGGTGCTGCTGCATGAACGCCGGCAAGGCCGGCAGGATGATGCGCCGTGCCATCAGCGTCGGCAGGTCGATGCGCAGGCGACCGTGCAACTGGGCCGGGTCGGGCCGAAACAGCCCCTCGAGCTCGTCCATTCGCGACAGCAGGTCTTTGCTACGCTCGTACAGTTGCAGGCCATCCTGGGTGGCCTGTACACGCCGCGTGGTGCGGTTGAGCAGGCGCGTGCCCAGGTGCCTCTCGAGCAGGCGCACCTGTTCCGAGACGGTAGAACGCGGCAGCCCCAGGCTCTCCCCGGCCAGGGTGAAGCTCGACAGTTCGGCAACCCGCACAAAGGTGCGCAACAGCTCCAGCGTGTTCATCCAGCCCCTCCATTGTTCGACCCTGCCGAACAGTATTTCCGAATCCAGCGGATTTATCAGTACCGGAGCGACCAATAGACTGTGCTCGACTTCAGCCACCCCGAGGAACCGACCATGACCCGCAAGATCGCACTGATTACCGGCGCCAGCCGTGGCCTGGGCAGGAACACCGCGTTGCACCTGGCAGCCCAGGGCATCGACATCATCGGCACCTACCACAGCAAGGCCGACGAGGCCCACGCGCTGGTGGCCGAGCTTGAGCAAAAAGGCGTGCGCGCCACCATGTTGCAACTGGACGTGAGCAACAGCGCCAGCTTCGAGGCGTTCGCCGCCACCCTCGATGACACCTTGCAGCGTACCTTCGGCCGTCGGCAGTTCGACTTTCTGGTGAACAACGCCGGCATCGGCATCAACGCAAGCTTCAGCGAAACCACCGAAGCGCAGTTCGATACCCTGCTCAACATCCAGCTCAAGGGCCCGTTCTTTCTCACCCAGCGGCTGCTGCCGCTGCTTGCCGACCAGGGCCGCATCGTCAACATCTCCACCGGGCTGACCCGCTTCGCCCTGCCCGGCTTTGCCGCCTACGCGGCGATGAAGGGGGCGATGGAGGTGCTGACCCGCTACCAGGCCAAGGAGCTCGGTGCGCGTGGCATTCGCGTGAACATCCTGGCCCCCGGTGCCATCGAGACCGACTTTGGTGGCGGTGTGGTGCGCGACAATGACCAGGTGAACGGCTTTATCGCCAGCAACACCGCCCTGGGCCGCGTCGGCCTGCCGGATGATATCGGCGCGGCGGTGGCTGTGCTGCTCGGCGACGGTGGCAGCTGGATCAACGGCCAGCGGGTGGAGGTGTCGGGCGGGATGTTCCTGTGAAACCTCAGAGGTGCCTGTACAGCTCGGTGAGGCGGTCCAGTGCGGCCTGCACGAAGTCCTCGGGCAGGTCCTGGATCAATCGCGACGGGGCCTCGAACAGGTCCTCGCCGTGCGCTGCCTCAAGCGCCTCGAGCACTTCCATGCGCGCGTCACGACGCTCGGGGTAGTGCGGGCCGAACAGCGCCAGGGCATCACCGAACGCTTTGGCAGTGACCGGCATGTGCAGGGCATGCAGGCCGCGCAAGGCGATCAGGGCCTGGTCGCCGGCACTGTTCCAGAAATACTGGTCCAGCCGCCCGTTCATGGTTTCGGCCTCCAGCCACCACAGCGCGATGGCTTCCTGCTCCTGCGCCAGCAAGGTGTCGAAACCGTGACCCCAGCGTGCTTCGAGTTGCGCCCAGGTGGGACTGTTGGTGATGCTCATGTACTTCCCTCGCCCACGTGCCGAATCGATGGGCGCGATTATAGGCGCCGCCTCAGTCCTCGCGCACCTGCACGCTGGCGGTCATGCCTGCACTGAGGTTGACCCCCGCCGGCACCTCGTCGAGCCGGATGCGCACCGGAATGCGCTGGGCCAGGCGCACCCAGTTGAAGGTCGGCTCCACTTCGGCCAGCAACTGGCTGTCGGGGGTGGCGTTGCGATCGGTGATGCCGCGGCTGATGCTCTGCACATGGCCCTGCATCGGCTCGCCGGCGCTCATCAGCCACACCTTGACCGGCGCACCGACCTTGATGCGCGGCAGCTTGGTTTCTTCGAAATAGGCCTGCACATAGAAGGTCGAGTCGTCCACCAGCGCCATCACCGGCTGCCCGGCATTCACATAATTGCCCTCGGCCAGGCGCAGGTTGGTGATGTGCCCGTCCCGCGGTGCCTTGACCTGGCTGCGCGCCAGGTTGAGCGCGGCCACCTTGACCTCGGCCAGGGCCTGGCGCAGCTCGCCACGGGCCACGGCGGCGTTGATCTGGGCGTTTTCGCGCAGCTCGGCGCTGATCGCCTGCGGGCCCAGTGCAGCGCGGCGCGAGGCCTCGTGTTCGCGCAGGCGCAGTTGCTGCTGGCGGGTCTCGGCCACGGCATTGGCTTTATCCAGCGCGGCCTCGAAGCGGTCCTTGTCGATGGACATCAGCAAGTCCCCCGCCTTGACCTCCTGGTTGTCGTGCACCTTGAGCTCGCGCACCCAGCCCGACACATCCGGGGCGACGATCACCACGTCGGCGCGGATCTTCGCGTCGCGGGTCCAGGGGGTGAGCATGTAGTAGCGCCACAGTTCGAGGCCGGCGAACACCGCCACCACCACCAGGCACAGGGTTACGGCAACACGCACATAGGTACGCATGGTCAAACTCCTTACAGGGGCCCCAGTACGCGGGTGACCAGGGCCAGAATACAAACGAACAGTGCAGTGTCGAACAGGGCTTCATGCCACACCCAGCGCCCCAGCGGGGTCAGACGCAGCAGCAGCCGCACCGCGAAGGTCAGCAGCAGCGCCAGCACCGCATAGATCAGAAACGGGCTGAGCAGTACCCCGCCCATTGCCCACTCACGCAACCCCATGGAGTTCCTCCTGTCGCCGGCACCATTTGGCCCAGCTGTGTCGAAGTTGCAGTACCGCGCCCACGGCAAGACGCAGCGGGTCGCTGTCGGGGCGTTGCTGCAACGCCGCGATGAAGGCTTCGCTGGCAGCATCCAGGCGCTGCCCGCGCCCGGCACCCGGGCCCTGTGCCAGCACGTTTTCCAGCTGCTGGAAATACGCACGCTGCGCCGCGTCCGGTGGCACCTGGGCCACCGCCAGGCACATGCGCAGGTGCAGCAGTTCGTCGCCGATGTCCAGCCCGTGCAGGCCATCGTCCCAGTGGCCGCGCTCCTGCTCGGGCAGCGCGGTGTAATGGCGCGCCAGCTGCAGCAGGCGGTCGGCCATGCGCCCGCCAAACCAGGTTTCGGCGCCGCGCAGGTCGCGCCGGGTCAGGCGTACCAGGTCGTTCTGGGTGGCGGCGCGCAGGCGCCGGCCGTGCCATGCCGGGTTGCGCAACACCAGCAGCTTGAACGCCAGCACCGCTGCGCCCACCCCCAGCAGCATGGCCTGGGCACTGTTGAGAAAGTTGGCCACATCGAACGTCATGGTATTGAGCGGTGCCACCAGCACGATGAAGTGCAGGCAGTACGAAGTGGCTGTGGCGCCGATTTTCGGGTTGGCCATGCCCAGCGCGCCCAGGAACAGCGGCACCCCCATGCCCATGCACAGCAAGGCAAAACCGCTCCACTGCGGCAGCAGGATCTGCCCGACGAAGAACGCCACGGGCACCGCCAGCAGGATGCCGCGCAAGAAACTCATGCCGATCTGCGCGCCGTTCTCGCGACTGGCGAACAGGCTGCACACCACGCAGGTGAGCACCAGGCCGCCGGGCGCCGCCGACCAGGCGGTGGCCAGCCAGAAGCTGGCCATGGCCAGGAACGCCAGCGCACTGCGCGAGCCGAACAGCAGTGCCAGCGGCACGTCGCGGTGCACCGCCAGGCTGTCGGGCAGGTCGGCCGGTGCCTTGCCCTCCTCCACCGCGCGCAGGGCCAGGGTCGCCGCCATGGCGTTGTCCAGCAGCAGGGTCAGACGCGCCAGGCAGTAATGCTGCGCGGGGCTGTTGTGCTCGTCATGGGCGGCATCCCAAACGCGCTGGCGCAGCACCAGCAGTGCAGCCTGATCGGGCTCGGCCAGGGCGGCCTGCACCTCGCTCAGCCATGGGGCCATGTGCTGCGCCTGTTCGTCGTCGAGCTGGCGCCACTGACGGCGTACAGAACGGGCGATGCGCAACAGGATCAGCAGCTTCTGGCTGAGCCCGCGAATCGCCCGGGCACGCTGGCGACCCAGGCTGCCTTCGAACCAGGCGTGTTCGCGCTGGGCATCCACTGCGACGATGCGCCCCAGAATCTCCAGAAGGCCCTTGCGCCCCTGCTCCTCGCCGGTCAGGGTCGCACTGGCGGCCTGCAGGCCGCTTTGCCAGGCCTGGCGAGCCTGCCCGCTGAGCTGCTGCTCGACCCGCATCGGCCAGAGCAAGGCGCTGACCAAGGTGGCGCAGATGATACCCAGGCTGATCTCGGTGCAGCGTGCCACCGCCTGGTCGAACACCAGCAGCGGGTGATTGATGGCCGGCAAGGCGATGATCGCCACGGTGTAGCCGGCCAGCACGAAGGAATACGCCCAGGCGCTGCGCAGCAGGGTCGAGCAGGCCGTGCACAGCGCCAGCCACAGGGCCAGCGCCAGCAGAAAAAGCCACGGCGTCTGGGCGAACAGGCCCATGAACACTACTGACATGATCGTGCCGACCAGCGTGCCGAACAGCCGTGCCAGGCCCTTCTGCAGCACCATGCCCGACAGCGGCTGGGCCACGATGAAAGCCGTCATCAACGCCCAGGCCGGTTGCTCCAGCCCCCAGCGCAACGCCAGCCACAGCGCCAACCCGCCGCCAAGCAGGGTTTTCACGGCAAATTGCACAGCGAGTCGGTTGGGCGCCAGCAGGGCCTGCAGAGTGATGGGCACGGATCGAACCTTGGGAAGCGATGAAGTAAAGATAGACACAGATACGCGGGAAAGGTCAGATGCGAATTATTAGCTAGCTAACTACTTATAGTCCAGAATTTTTCTGCCTTCCCGCGCCGGCAAGGCCGTGCCTACAGGGCCCATCCCGGCAGGCCCCGGTACTGCCACCCCAAATTCCAGGCAAAAAAAATGGGCAACCGAAGTTGCCCTAAATGCCTTGCGTGCTCGTGTATCGGAAAGGATCAGCCCTGCTTGCGCTTGTTCGAGTCCTTCCAGATGAAAATACCCAGGCCTGCGAAAAACAGCAGCATCAGGCCGACTGTCACAACGCCAGCGATAACCACATTATCGAAGAACATATCGGCCTCCATTCGCCTGCACCTGTCTGATGGGGTAACAGTAGCGAATGGGGCGGGAGAGGAAATTGACCGAGGTCAATGGCGCCCATCAACGGACGCGCGAGGCGGGTGCAGGGTTGACCTGCATCAAGAATCAGCGCTTCTTCGGCTTGCCCTTGGGCTTTTTCTTGCCCTTGCCCAGGGGCATTGCCTGCTCGAACGCCTGACGCACTTCGTTCAGGCGCTTTTCCTTGAGGTCGTGCACGCGACGGGCGCGCTCGGCGCCGAAATCGATCAGGTTGTCGTCTTGGCTCATGTTCAGGCTCGTGGAACGGACTGCGGAAGTCGCCATGATGAGGGCTCGCGCCCGCACTGAACAGCCCCGCTCAGACTTCGATGTCCACCAGCAGGCCCTGGCGCGGCTGTTCGCCCATCAGCGGCGCCACCGGCACGGTGTTGTCGGCGTTGACCTCGTCGCCCGGCAGGGCCTGGTACAGTTCTTCGTCCGGGGCCTTGCGGCGTTTGCCCTGGCGGCGGCGCTGCTCGTCACGCAGCAGTACCCCCGACTCCTGCGGGTCGCGCTTCTTGAAATCGATATTGCTGTCGGTGGCGCTGGGCTGGGCCGGCACCACGGGGGCGATGGTCGGCGGCTGCTTGACCGGGTCGTGTTGCGTGGTGACCGGGGCGGCACTGAGGGGAATGATGGGCGGCAGCATGGTTGTTGTTCTCCTGTCGCCAATGTGTCGGCTGCCAAACGGCAGCCTTGAGCGCCGATGGCAAAAGTGTGGCACCCGTCACAGCCAGGGGTGTGCCTGAGTATAGTACGCTGCGCTTCCCGTTTTTCGCCCTATAAGGCAGGAGCCTACGATGCGCATCCCCTATCGCCTCCTGGCGAGTATCGGCCTGGCCACGGCCGGCCTTGCGGCTATGGCCGACCCGGCTCCGGCGCTGTTCGGTGGCTGGCGCAACCTCGCCACGGCGGCCGATGCCGGGTATGTCGAAGAGAACATGGCATTCGCCATGCTGCCGGCAGTGGTTGCCCGCGGCACGCGCATGGCCGTGCTGGACGAGCAGCGCAAGCAGACCGTGTGTTGCCTGGAGGTGGTCAGCGTGCCGCTTGAAGACAGCCTGCTGCGCCACCGTTTCGACCTGCCGGGCGTCTGGGTGAGCGACCTGCGCAATGACTGGAACATCGACCACCGGCCCTACCTGCCCGAGGTGTTCGCCCTGCAACGACGCGACGCCCTGGTCGACTATCACTTCGATGAAAATGGCTACGGCCACCTGGGGGGCCTGCTCGTCCCGGCCGATGCGCGAATCACGCCCCAGGGCACGCTGCACACCGGTGGCCAGACGTTCATCGTCGACATCGATACCCAGCCGATGGCCAACGACAACGGCTCGATGAGCCGCTACACCCTGACCGACACACGCAACCCGCAGCACCGCTATACAGTGGAAGTCCCCGTCGCCACCTACTGACGTGCCCTACTGATCGGGGTCGTCATCGTCCGGTTCGGGCGCCGCTTCGCTCCACGGGCGCTTGAGCACGCTGTTCCAGACCTTCTCCAGGTGTTCGCGCAGCACCGGCGGTGCGTCCTTGAGGGTGGGGCCGTCTTCGCGTTCACCACCAAAGGCATCCTCGCCTTCCGGGGCGATCAGCGACTGGCCATTGATCACGTAGCTGGCGGCCCCTTCGCGCAGTTCCACATGCAGGTCCTGCGGGTCGACACCGCCACCGCAAAAGGAATGGCTGGCAACGGTCAGTTCGGCCACACCATCGTTGTTCAGGTCGCTGGCGCCGCTGACGTCGGTATAGAAGCCCACGTCCAGGTCCAGCCCCGGGCAGGTGGTTTCATTCTCGATGGTCCAGCGCGCCTTGTAGGTTTGGGCGTCGTGGCTGCGGCCATACAGGGTGGCGGTGAGCACCACCCGGTCGACCTCCTGCTGGGTTTCCTCGTCGCTGACCTGGTCGTCCAGGCGGCTGAGTACCAGCACCGCCTCGCCGTCGCGGTCGCGAAAGTGCACGTTCTGCACCGGCACCTGCACGCCCAGCGCCGCCAGCGCCGGGGGCTCCAGTGGTGGCAGCAGTTCGAAACCCTGCTGGTCGCAGGCGCCGAGCGAGGCCAGGCTGGCCAGTACGATGCAGTGGCGTAACGGGAGGGACAGCAGAGGGTGTCGGAGCATGGGTCGAGGCCTGTGGTGGCAAAGACGGCTTTCGTCGATGAAATCGCCAGACGCTTTGGTCTGTGCAGCCCTATCCGTTAAGATAGTCGCCTTTTGAATGGCGGGAGTCAGGCAGTATGGCGCAGCAGTATCAACCGGGGCAACGCTGGATCAGCGACAGCGAAGCCGAGCTGGGTCTAGGGACCGTTCTGGCACAGGACGGCCGCTTGTTGACCGTGCTCTACCCGGCCACTGGCGACACCCGCCAGTACTCCCTGCGCAATGCGCCCCTGACCCGCGTGCGTTTCTCGCCGGGCGACCAGATCACCCACTTCGAAGGCTGGAAGCTGACCGTGCGCGAAGTCGAGGTCATCGACGGCCTGATGGTCTACCACGGCCTCGATGCCCAGAACCAGGCCTGCACCCTGCCTGAAACCCAGCTGTCGAACTTCATCCAGTTCCGCCTGGCCAGCGACCGCCTGTTCGCCGGGCAGATCGACCCGCTGGCGTGGTTCTCGCTGCGCTACAACACCCTGGAACACACCAGCCGCCAGTTGCAGTCGTCGCTGTGGGGCCTGGGCGGCACCCGTGCCCAGCCGATCGCCCACCAGTTGCACATTGCCCGCGAAGTGGCCGACCGTATCGCCCCGCGCGTACTGCTGGCCGACGAAGTGGGCCTGGGCAAGACCATCGAAGCCGGCCTGGTGATCCATCGCCAGCTGCTCACGGGTCGCGCCAGCCGCGTGCTGATCCTGGTGCCGGAGAACCTGCAGCACCAGTGGCTGGTGGAAATGCGCCGCCGTTTCAACCTGCAGGTGGCTCTGTTCGACGCCGAGCGCTTCATCGAAAGCGATGCCAGCAACCCGTTCGAGGATGCGCAACTGGCGCTGGTGGCGCTGGAGTGGCTGACCGAGGATGAAAAGGCCCAGGACGCGCTGTTCGCCGCCGGCTGGGACCTGTCTCTTATACACATCTCCGAGCCCACGAGA
>OLII01000002.1_pt1 | contig 78432 bp, 72 predicted proteins | sample 1609481 | NCBI WGS metagenome assembly OLII01 (sample SAMN05416859, study PRJEB24817) | seawater metagenome | isolation source: Sea water | place: Canada:Atlantic | collected 2013-11 | reverse complement strand
GTGTATAAGAGACAGGAGAAAGCCGGTAAGGCAATGTTTTGGGAAAAAGCGCTTTAGCTTGGCTACTTAGTTTTCACTTAGTTTTACTTGGTTACTACCTCGTTGGTAACAGCGTTAATCTAGGTTTCTGCAATCAGCTCTAGATTTAACGCTTTATCGATAAATTTTTTTTGTTAAAAGGATTTTGTTAAAAAGAAATAGGTCTTCTCTTTTTAGGAACACCTTCAGATGCAGGCGCTTTTTTATTCGGCTTTTTATCTTCGGCTAGTTTGGCTGGGGACTCTGATTCCGGCTGCTCTAAAGTTTGTTCATCTTCTGATAAAGGCAAGTGTTCGTTAAGTTCATCATTGATAATTAACTGCACTATCTCACCATTGAACTCGACAACATCTTCATGATAAACCTTTTTACGCTTTTGATATTCCACTTCACCATTAAGAAGAACGTAGCCTTCACTAATGACTATTTTAGCTTCACCGCCACCACCAACTAAGTCGGCAATTTTAAGTAACTTACATAACTCCACTGGTTGATGGTTTAATTCAACAACTAAGTAACTCTCGGACATAATGCGCTCTTATAAATGGAAGCTGACAATAAATTAACAGCTTGAAAGGTTATTACTGCGTTAATTGAGATAAAAGCTCAGCGATTTCAGCTTTCAATTCATCACTATCAATGCCTTGGGCTGCTTCACTGGCTTTTTGAGCAAAGCTAATTGCTTGTTCATTTTCTTCAAATTCAACATAGCGTTGTGCCATAGATAAATAAGAAGAAGCAGTAAACGTAGGCAGTTTCAATTTCTCAGCTGTAGCGATAGCTACCTCATAGATATCCATCGCTTGGTCACCATCTTCGGTAAAGTCAGCCAGAGCTTCCCATTGCAGAGGGTGATCTTTAGGTGAACCTTGGTTGGTTGCACAAAGTACTTGCAACTTTTTACAGCTTGCTAGTCTTTGTTCGTCATTGTCGTTAGCTGAAGCATTAGCAATTTCTTGGCAAATGGCAAGAATGTCATTGTATAAAGGGGCTTTCATAAGAGAATCCTAGGGTAAATAAGCAGTTACTGAAAAAAATTAAAATGAATATATTTACAGGGAAATAATTTCAGGCGATATTAGCATACTCATGCACGCTTTACATTAGTGACATTAGCAATACTAAGTTTGTAGTAAAGACCAAGCAATTACATATCGCAGCTTACATTAAGGAATGATAATGAACATGAATACAAGCATTAAACTGAGTGTTATCGCTATATTTACCACACTGGCTATCGGGTGTACTTCTACTAACCCGACAAATGCGCCACAAGTTTCTCCAGAAGGTATGGAGTTAGTAAAATCAACCCGCTCAACCGTTGCCTATAAAAAGGAAGGCGTCGATTTTTCTGAGTATGACAAAGTTCAAATTCTACCAAGTGCTGTGGCTTTTAAGAAAAACTGGAAGCGAGATTACAATAGAGATCAAAGCTCTTTAAGCACAAGGGTTCGTGATAAAGATGTTATCCGTATCAAAACACAATTGGCTGAACTATTTGACGAGGTCTTTGCTGATGAGTTTGGCAAGGGGGGAAAATTCCCGATTGTTAGTGAGGTAAGTTCCAATACCTTAGTAATCAAACCCGCGATTGTAGATTTAAATGTCTCTGCGCCTGATTTGAGATCAGCAACTAATGTAAGAACATTCTCCAATGATGCTGGTCAAGCAACATTGTTTTTAGAACTCTATGATGGCGTTAGTGGAGAACTTCTTGCGCGTGTTGTTAATGCCTCAGTTGCTGGGGATGATAGCCATTACAGTTGGGCGACACGCGTTTCAAATAGAGCGGATGCCAAGCGAATGATTCGAAAATGGGCCAAAGCACTGCGTATCAAGTTTGATGAAGCGCACATGACCCAAACGCGCTAATGACAGTGGACTGCTAGTTTGTCATTTAATCGTTACTTTTTAACAGGGAGGAATAAGCAACTCACCTTGCTATTGCTAGCTGCACTGACGCTATTATTTGTAGCTTCAGTGGCAGCTAAGCCGCCTAGCCAAGTTAAATATTCTGTAGAACGTCAAGAAAACACTAAAATGCGCGAAAGTCTGATACTACCTTATGCTTTTAGTAGTGATGATCTTGGCACCGTAATCGGTGTTGGCGCAATGGCGACAGGTTTACATCAAAAACAAATGACCGTTGGCGGTACTGTTTTTGGCGGAGAGGAAACTAAAGGTTTAGCGTTAAGCTTGTGGAACTATCGAGTTTTAGACAGTAAAAGATTATTCTTTAGTGCTATCGGCATGGTTGGAGAGTATCCGCTGTTAAGAGCTTATTCTCCTTTGCCCGGAGAATACACGTCGCCACCTCGCGCAGGCTCAAACGATTCTAGTTTTGATGACTCCATCGAAGCTAGTGGCATTAATAACTGGTGGGATGTCAAACTCGAGTATGTACTGCCTTGGGGTAGTGCAAAACAACAAAGTATGGCGCGCTACCAACTTGTGGGTGGTTTATTAAAAAATGATATTGAGCCTAGCGATTGGAATCCACTGGAAACTGGCACCAGTATATTAATCGCCAGGCAGTTTAATCGCTATCAAAAGTACACTAATGAACGCGGTGAATTATCCGGTGCGGTACATGCCCTTGAATTAGGTTTGTTTTACGACAATACTGATTTTCCGGCAAATCCGAGTAAAGGTAGTTCACAATATATTGCTTATACTTACAATCCCAAATGGTTAGAGTCAAAACAGCAATGGGACTTTATTGAGGCAGAAGCGAGTAAGTATTTTTCATTAGGGAGCAATGCCTTTGCTAAACAAAACATAATTGCCCTTAATGGATGGTTAGGCTATTCGCCCAGTTGGCAAAATCAATATGATGCACAAGGGAATATATTGGTTGAAAATGGCGCGCCGTTTATGGAAGGTGCTACATTAGGAGGCATGTATCGCCTTCGAGGGTTTAGGCAAAATCGTTTTCATGATAAAGCCGCGATTTATGCTACTGCAGAATATCGCATGACCTTAGATTATAACCCTATCGCCGATGTCCGTTGGCTTAGGTTTCTTAATTTAGATTGGTTGCAAACGGTATTGTATGTTGAAGGGGGCAGGGTATCACCAACGCTTAATAGTGATACTTTATTTTCTGATTGGAAAACAGATGTTGGGGTTTCATTAAGGGCATTAACTGCTGGTATTGTTGTTAGGTTAGATTTTACTCACTCAAATGAAGGGAACAGTACTTGGGTGATGGTAGGGCACCCATTTTAGTTATTACAAAAGCGACAGTCATTAAATTTTATGTACACATATTCAGCGTTCTGATGGAAAATAAATCAAACATTTAGTTTTTTGAAAAAAAACAGGATTTTTAAAGTTTTTCTGTTGACAGCTTTTTCTATCTCCCTATAATACGCCCCACTGAAACGCAGATGGCTTAGCCAAAACGTTACAGTGTTAGTACAAATCGGACGATTAGCTCAGTTGGGAGAGCACCGCCCTTACAAGGCGGGGGTCACTGGTTCAAGCCCAGTATCGTCCACCACTTCTTATTTTTAAATTCCTATATTTTAATTAATACGATTCTCTTCAATCGATATTTTTGCAAAAGCACTTACTTTTTATAGACTCTTTCTCTCAATATATTCTTTTACCTTTCGTTTACTCGTTCAATTAATCACAAGCTCTAATAAAGTAAGCTCCAATAAACTAAGCGGCAATATTCCCCTTTCGAATAAATTATTTAAGTGATGAATTAACTGAGTTGCGATGTTAAAATGCAGCCAATTTTTAGATTTACCTGATTAATGCCATATTCTTTCATGATGAAATGACGCATTAGTTACCTGATATTGAGATTTTTATGACTTTAACAACACGTTTTGCTCCAAGCCCAACAGGTTATTTACATGTTGGTGGTGCCCGTACTGCCCTTTATAGCTGGTTATACAGCAAGAAAAACGGTGGTGATTTCATCCTTCGTATCGAAGATACTGATTTAGAGCGCTCAACTCAAGCATCGGTTGATGCCATTATGGATGGTATGAACTGGCTGAACCTTGAATGGACACATGGTCCATATTTTCAGACAAAACGTTTTGATCGTTATAAAGAAGTAATCGAACAATTACTCGCCTCAGGCAATGCTTATCGTTGTTACAGCACAGCGAAAGAAGTTGAAGCGATGCGTGAAGAAGCGAAAGAAAAAGGCGACATTGAAAAGTACAATGGCTTATGGCGTGAACGTACTGATTACCCTGAAGATAAGCCTTTTGTTATTCGCTTTAAAAACCCACTTGAGGGTGATGTTGTAATTAAAGATATGGTTAAAGGTGATATCACTATCAGCAATGAGCAGTTAGATGATTTAATCATTGCCCGTTCTGATGGTACGCCAACGTATAACTTAACGGTTGTTGTTGATGACTGGGATATGAAAGTGTCACATGTTGTTCGTGGTGATGATCATATCAGTAATACGCCAAAGCAAATCAATATCTTAGAAGCTTTAGGTGCGACGGTTCCTGAATATGCTCACATTCCGATGATTTTAGGTGATGATGGTAAACGTTTATCAAAACGCCATGGCGCGGTAAGTGTAATGCAATACCGTGATGATGGTTATTTACCAGAAGCACTTCTAAACTATTTAGTACGTTTAGGTTGGTCACATGGCGACCAAGAGATCTTCTCTCGTGAAGAGATGATTGAATTTTTTGATCTTAAAGATTGTAACCGTGCACCTTCAGGCTTTAATACCGATAAGCTTATTTGGGTCAACCAGCATTATATGAAAACAATGGCTCCAGAGTATGTAGCTGAGCATTTAGCATGGCATATGAACGATCAAGGTATTAACACTGAAAATGGTCCAGCATTAAGTGACGTTGTTAAAATTCAAGCAGACCGTGTGAAAACATTAAAAGAAATGGCTGAAATATCACGTTATTTCTATGAAGATTTCACCGAGCTTGATGCCAAAGCGGTTAAAAAGCATTTACGTCCGGTAGTAAAAGAACCAATGTTACTGGTTAAAGAAAAATTAGCAGCGTTAACTGATTGGTCTCCTGAGCCAATTCATGCAGCAATTAACGATACTGCGGTTGAGTTAGAGCTAGGCATGGGTAAAGTTGGTATGCCACTACGTGTTGCAGCAACAGGTGGCGGTAATTCCCCTTCACTTGATATCACCTTAGCGTTATTAGATCAAAGCAAAGTGTTAGAGCGTATTGATCAAGCGTTAGTGGTAGTTGAAGCAAGAATTGCTGCTGGTTAATGGTGATTTCATTTTTAAAAGAGTTAGGGAGTATGCCTAGTGCAGTTTAGTGATTTTGGCTTAGAACGACGCTTAATGAGTACCGTTGAACATCTAGGTTTTAATGAACCAACACAAATCCAGCAACAGGCTATTCCTGCGGCAATGCAGGGGCATGATTTAATTGCCTCGTCTAAAACAGGCTCGGGTAAAACCTTAGCGTTCATAATTCCGGCATTGCAGCGCTTAACTAAAAATCGCGCGTTATCAAAGCGCGACCCACGTGTGGTTATTTTAACGCCAACGCGTGAGTTAGCTAAGCAGGTTTTTACCCAGCTGCGTTTATTTACCGCGAATACGCAATTTAAAGCGGTGTTGATATTAGGTGGTGAAAACTTTAATGACCAAGTAAAGGTGTTAGAAAAAGACCCTCACTTTATTGTCGCAACTCCAGGTCGTTTGGCGGATCACTTAACTCAGGGGCATTTTTATTTAAATGGTTTAGAATTACTGATTTTAGATGAAGCTGATCGCATGCTAGATTTAGGTTTTTCTAAAGAGTTAAGCCAGATAAATAAAGCTGCTGATCACCGCAAACGTCAAACATTATTGTTTTCTGCGACATTAGATCACGCGCAAGTTAATGAGTTTGCCACTGAGTTATTGACTAAACCAAAGCGTATCGCGATTGAAGCTGGGCATACTGAGCATAAAGATATCAGTAAACGTTTTTATCTTGCCGATAACCTTAGTCAAAAAGAAGCACTATTACAGCACTTCTTGAGCACGGAAGAATCACAGCAAGTGATTATATTTACTGCGACACGCAGCGATACCGAGCGTTTATCTGCGTTACTTTCTGAACAGGATGTTAATGCGGTTGCTTTAAGTGGAGAGTTAAATCAAAGTCAACGTAATCAAATTATGGACAGCTTTGCTAAAGGGCAGCACAAAGTATTGGTTACCACTGATTTAGCATCGCGTGGTTTAGATCTGGTCAATGTTTCACACGTTATTAACTTTGATATGCCAAAGCACACTGAAGAGTTTGTTCATCGTATCGGTCGAACTGGCCGCGCAGGAACAAAAGGTGACGCCATTTCACTCGTTGGTCCAAATGACTGGTTGAGTTTTAAAAATGTCGAAGCGTTTTTACAGCAAACGATTAGCTTTGATAAAGTCGCAGGGATAAAAGCTAAATTTAAAGGCTTAAAACCTAAAAAAGCTAAAGTAGTCAAGGCAAAGGTTGATACTTCAAAAGCGCAAAAAACAGCAACTAAAAAGAAGACAAGAGTTATTAAGAAGACTTTTGTTGATTTACAAGATGTTGGTGCAATGAAAATCAAAAAGCGTAATAAGCCTTTATCGGCGCAGCAAATTGAAGATTCATCAGAGCAAGAAAACGATTAATTTCTCTGCTGAGTTTATTGTTATTAACACAGAAATATAAGGCAACCTAGTGTTGCCTTTTTTATGGAAAAATTTTTGCTAATCACTTTAACTAAAAAATAATGACTTAAGTTAAAACTTGAGTATATTCAAAGCTATGTCAAAGATGATAAGTTATTGGCTTAAGTTAGTTATAAGGAAGTTTCATGACAATAATGCAAAAAACTCTCTGGCTCATAATCACGCTAGGTAATTTTCTTGCCGGCTATTTTTACATGTATAGCCAAAGTGCTTTAAGTCTGGTTTTGGTGATTTTCACACTGTTTTATAGTGTTGTTGGTTTATATGACTTGCTTTACAGTCGTCATAGTTTAAACCGCCTTTACCCAGTTGTTGCCTATCTTCGTTATTTCCTTGAGTCTTATCGAGTAGAAATACAGCAATACTTTATTGCTAATGATACCGAAGAGCGTCCCTTTAACCGAGAGCAGCGCACTTTAGTGTATCAGCGCGCTAAAAATGTTCGAGATACCATTGCCTTTGGTACGCAGCGTAACTTGGTTGAAGATAACTATTTAAGTTTATGGCATTCATTATCACCAACTCATGTTAAAGAAGCTGCAAAGCGAGTCACTATTGGTGGCGAACAATGCCAGCAGCCATACTCAGCTGCTTATTTAAATATTTCAGCAATGAGCTTTGGCTCATTAAGCACCAACGCCATTGAAGCACTTAACTTAGGCGCCAAAAAATCAGGTTGTTATCATAATACCGGTGAAGGTGCAGCAAGCCCTTATCATTTAAAGCATGGTGGAGATATTGTCTGGCAGCTGGGAACTGGCCTATTTGGCTGTCGTGATGAGGCAGGGCGCTTTAACCCAAAAACATTTGAGCAAACAGCTACATTACCTCAAATAAAAATGATTGAGATAAAACTCTCTCAAGGCGCTAAGCCTGGCCATGGTGGCGTTTTACCTAAAGCGAAAATTACTGACGAAATTGCTCGCATTAGACATATTTCCAAGGATCAGGACTGTATATCACCAGCGGTAAACCCTGAGTGTACTTCACCCAAAGCATTACTCGCTTTTGTACAACAATTGAGAATGTTAAGTGGCGGTAAACCTGTTGGTTTTAAGTTGTGTATCGGTAATCCCGCTGAGTTTTTAAGTATTTGTAAGGCAATGCTAGAAACAGGCATTACGCCTGACTTTATTACTGTGGATGGCGCTGAAGGTGGTACAGGTGCAGCGCCGGTAGAATTTACCAATCGCCTTGGTTTGATTTGTATTGAAGGCATTAGCATTGTCAATAATGCACTTGTTGGCGTTGGACTAAGGGATAAGGTTAAAATTATTGCTTCAGGAAAGACCGCCTCTAGTTTTGACTTGTTAGCAAAAATAGCCGCGGGTGCAGATTTGGTCAATGCCGCTAGAACCATGATGATGGCGATTGGCTGTATTCAATCAAGGCATTGTAATACCAACCTTTGTCCGACAGGTGTAGCAACGCAAGATCCCGCCCGAGCAAAAGCGATTGATGTGGAAAGTAAAAGCGATAGAGTGAAAAACTTTCAACATAATACCCTGAATAGCTTTTTCGAGTTAGTGGGCAGTATGGGTTTAGATGATCCTGCCAAACTCGTACCACAAATGATTAAGAGGCGTTCTCCTTATGGCACGCAAATGTCGATGGGCAGTTTAGTGTCGCCTTTAGCTAAAGGGGCACTAATCGCTGGTGATATTGATGGTAACGGTATCGATGAAAATTGGCGGCGCTGGTGGCAGACTAGTAGTGCTGAGCAGTTTTATGTTGATGACTTGTTTATTTTAAGAGCGCCCGAGTTTCATCAAGCAAAGGCCACCAATGTTTAAAGAAGTACTTTGGTATTTTATACCAACTTGATTAAATTTCAGTGCATAAGACACATTAACCTAGCTAATTCACGTAGCTAGTTCAGGTGGTTAAGTTAATGTGTCTTGCAAAGCTGGTATTTATTCGGCAATGAGTTGTTTAAGGGTATAACTGGTGTTATTACTACCTAATTTCGCTTTCATATAAGGTAATATTTGTTCAAGTTGCTCTGATAACTGCCAAGGCGGGTTAACAATAAATAACCCAGTGCCCGTCATACCGTATTCTTGTGTGTCATCTTCTAAACAAAACTCTACTTGAAGTACATTTTTTACATCACTATTAGTGAAGTCTTTTTCCATTTGTTCAATAAAGTGACGTTTAACGACAGGATACCAAATTATATAAGTGCCGGTTGAAAACTTACTATACGCTTTGATAATAGTTTTCACCGCTTTTTGATAATCTGCTTTTAATTCATAAGGCGGGTCAATTAATACCACACCGCGACGACTTGGCGGTGGAACTAACCCTAGCACTCCTTGATAACCATCCGATTGCTTGACAAACACTTTACGCCAGCGCTGACAAAAATCCTCTAAGTGTTGTATATCTGTAGGGTGCAATTCAAATAAATGACTAGAATCTTGACGGCGAACAAAGGCTTTCGCAACCCCTGGTGAGCCAGGATATATTTCAAGGTCACTATCGCTAGGGTTTAAGTTAAGCGTCTTGATTAATGATAAGTAAGGCTCAAGCGCTTCAGGGGCTTCGTCATCGTTAATTATCTTAGCGATACCGTCTTTATATTCACCGGTTTTTTGCGCATATTCATCTTTAAGTTGATACATGCCTGCACCCGAGTGACTATCGATATAGCAAAAGCCTTTTTCTTTACGAGTCATGTAATCAAGCACCAGTGATAAAACACTGTGCTTTAATACGTCAGCAAAATTTCCTGCATGAAATGCGTGGCGATAACTAAGCATAATAAGCTCTTAATATAATTGGTTTAAAGTGAATAGCAAAAAGCGACAAACTAGAGAGGTTCTCCAGTTTGTCGCTAAGTGAAATTGCTATATTTATGCTTGGCTTGCTAGGTACTCATCATACGTACCGGCAAAGTCTACGTAACCATCTGCGGTTAATTCAATAATACGGGTCGCAATTGTTGAAACAAACTCCCTGTCATGACTAACAAAAAGCAATGTGCCTTCATATTGCTCTAACGCCATGTTTAATGACTCAATCGACTCCATATCCATGTGGTTAGTTGGCTCATCGAGCACCAAAATATTTGGTTGTTGCATCATTAACTTACCAAACAACATCCGACCTTTTTCACCACCAGATAGTACACTAACATTCTTTTTAATATCATCAGCTGAGAACAGTAAACGGCCTAAATAGCCACGAACCGCCTGTTCATCATCGGTAGGCTGACGCCATTGACTCATCCACTCAAACAAGTTCATGTCATTTTCAAATTCGTATTCATGATCCTGAGCGTAGTAACCGATATTAACGTTTTCTGACCAATTAAATTCACCAGAGTTCGGCTCGTAACCAACTTCATTCATTAAACTGCGTAAAAAGGTGGTTTTACCAATACCATTCTCACCAATAATAGCGATACGTTCACCGACTTCAATTAATGCTGAAATATCTTTTAGGATATGAGCATCATCAAAACTCTTGTTTAGTTTTTCAATGACTAGCGCATTTCTGAAAAGCTTCTTCTCTTGGTTGAAACGAATAAATGGGTTAGTACGACTTGAGGCTTTTACTTCTTCAAGTTGAATTTTATCCATTTGTTTTGCACGAGAGGTTGCTTGCTTAGCTTTTGATGCGTTAGCTGAGAAACGTGCAACGAACGCTTGTAACTCACCAATTTGTGCTTTTTTCTTAGCGTTATCGGCCAATAAGCGCGCTCTTGCTTGTGTGGCTGCCAACATGTACTCATCATAGTTACCAGGATAAACACGTAGCTCACCGTAATCTAAATCAGCCATATGCGTACAAACACTATTTAAGAAATGTCTATCATGTGAAATGATGATCATGGTTGAGTCACGTTCATTTAAGGTTTCTTCAAGCCATTGAATGGTGTGAATATCCAAGTTGTTGGTTGGCTCATCAAGTAACAAGATATCTGGATCTGAAAACAGTGCTTGCGCAAGTAATATACGTAATTTAAAGCCTGGGGCAATTTCGCTCATCAAACCATAATGTTGAGCAACGTCAATACCAACACCAATTAATAACTCACCAGCGCGACTTTCTGCGCTGTAACCGTCCATTTCAGCATATTGAGACTCTAAATCACCAACTTTCATGCCATCTTCTTCACTCATTTCAGGCAAAGCATAAATACGATCACGCTCTTCTTTTACCGCCCAAAGCTCAGTATGGCCCATGATTACGGTATCGATTACGCTGTATTCTTCAAAGGCAAATTGGTCTTGGCGTAATTTACCTAAACGCTCGCCCGTATCTAAACTTACATTCCCAGAGGTTTGCTCTAAATCACCACCTAAAATTTTCATTAAGGTTGATTTACCACAACCGTTAGCACCGATTAAACCATAACGGTTTCCGCCACCAAATTTTTGTGAAATGTTCTCAAACAGTGGCTTAGCGCCAAATTGTTGGGTGATATTATTTGCTGCTAGCATGATAAATTCCGTTGTATGTAAATAATCACTCGGATTGAAACATCGAGTAAATTGACCAATAAAATATTGCGCGCGATTATACACTACTGAAGAATACACGCCTACGATAATTTGCTTAGCGTTTATTAAGCACAGCAATTTTATGAATTTCACATATACTTAGTAAATTGCCGTTTGAATTTAATCAGGGAGGATACAAGTTGTTTGCGTTGTAAAGAGAGGTAGTATTATGAAAAACTTCATTAAGTTTTTATATTTAGTTGTCTTTGTGTTCTTTGCCATATCATCTAAACCCTTTAGATTTATCGGTGTTTATTCCCAAGAGCGTTTCTTATTAGTAGCCAAAGAGGTTGCAGATAAGCTGTTGTCTGATCGAGCCGTTAAACTCACGTGTAGAATCAATAGAAAGGTAAAAGAGTTAAAATCTTATCTAAACCTTAACGGCCCTGTAGCCGTTACCCAAGATGAATCGCTTATGCTAACCAATGAAGTCAATTACTTGGTAAGTGAGTTGGTCGCAGAGAATACTAAAAGCTACCTGTATCGTTGTTTTGTGTATTTCACCTAATCATATTGCGCTAGCACGCGACTATTTTATTGGTTATAGCTATTTTTTTTGATTCCCTTGATAAAACGCCAGTCACTGCATAAGCTTTTTAGCAACATTATGATATTTAGCGATTTAACTTTTTGGGGGCGTAATGAGCAAAACAATTTTAGTGGTGGATGACAGTTTAGTTTCACGGATGATGATCAAGGCAATTATCCAGTCTCATGTGCCAGAGGTAGACATTATTGAGGCCGGCAGTGGTGTAGAAGCGCTGGAAAAAATTTCACAACAAAATGCAATTGATATTGCCCTTGTCGATTTTAATATGCCAGGTATGACAGGCTTGGAATTAATTACTGCGATGGCTGATAAAATCACAGTAGATAAAATAGCGTTATTGACAGCGAATATTCAAGACGAAATTAGAGAGCAGGCGTTAGCGGCAGGAGTAACATTTTTAAATAAACCAATAAACGAAGAGGTGATTACAAGTTTCTTACACTCATAGCCTAACACGATAAATACGAGTAATTATTTTATGCCAAATAACTTAACCCCGCTTGAAATTGATGCTTTAACCGAAATTTTTAATATTGGTATTGGTCGTGCTGCCAATTCGTTGAATCAGATGGTCTCGCAAACTGTGGATTTAACCATACCTGAAATTGAAATTTTACCGAATAAAGATGCTATCAATAAGCTAGATATTGATAATTCCGTAGAGATCAGTGCAGTAACTCAGCAGTTTTCCGGAGATTTTAATGGTCAGGCTTTACTGATGTTTAGTAAAGAAAATGGCTTACAATTAGTAAGCTTATTACTCGGTAATAAAATTCCTATCGAAGATTTATCAGAGTTAGAGCAGGATTCTTTGGTTGAAATTGGTAATGTTATTTTAAATGCTTGTTTTGGCACGGTTATTAATTTTCTTGAATCGTCTATTTTTATTGAAATGCCAGAATTTATTCAAGGCAATCTCAATAAAATTTTTACCTACAGTAGCGAGCAAGATTGGTCATTGTACATTAAGGTCAAATTTACCCTACCGAGTGAAAAAATTGCCGGACATATTTCGTTTATTATGGACATTACGTCATTGGAAATTTTCCAAGAATCCGTGAGGAAGTTTGTTTTCGGTATCACAAGTAAAGCGCAAGGATAAGTAACTGAATGACAGTCTTATCGAATGATATCCTCTATGCAGCACTTAATGAACTTTCCGTTGGTATTATTATCATTGATGAACAGCAGCGTTTAGTTTTCTTTAATAAATGGTTAAGTGATTGCTCAGGAAAAGAGTTAGATGACGAAGAAGGTAAGCTACTCAGTGATATTTTCAAACAATATCATGACTCTAGATTAAGTAGTGCTTGCGAAGCCGCATTAACATTTGGTTTGCCTACACGGCTATCGCATACTTTTAACCCAACACCTTTGCCTTTATATCAAAAACACTTTATTGGTGATGAGAGATATCTTATTCAGCAACAAGTTAGCGTAAAAAACATCGCTAACAATAACGGTAAGCCGTTGTGCCAGATAGTGATTGATAATGTTACTCATATGGTTAAAAAAGAGAAAACATTACAAAAGCTCGCTGATGATAATAAAGTTCAACGTAAAAAAGCAGAAGTAGCAAATCGTGCTAAATCACAATTTTTAGCCAATATGAGTCATGAAATCAGAACGCCAATTAACGGCGTGCTAGGTATGTTAACACTCTTAGCAGATACCCAATTAAGCAAAACTCAGCAACACTTTTCAAAACTAGCCAAAATCAGTGCTGAGACCTTACTTTCTTTGATTAATGACATTTTAGACTTTTCAAAAATAGAGGCGGGCAAGTTAGAGATTGAGCACGTAGAGTTTAATTTAGCTGAATGTATTGTTGACTCTGTGCAGGCCATGTCCATTAAAGCTCAGCAACAAGGCCTTGAAATCATCATCGACACGACAGAGCTATCAGATGATTTTGTTATTGGCGACCCAAGTAGATTAACGCAAGTTATTACGAATTTAGTGAGTAACGCAATTAAATTTACCGAACAGGGTGAAATTGTTATTACTGTTAGCTTAAAGGAAAAGTCTTCAACACAATTAACATTATCCGCCACGGTTAAGGATACTGGTATTGGTATTCCTGAGCAAAAATGTGCAGATTTATTCAGTGCTTTTACCCAAGTTGATGCTTCCACTACAAGAGAGTTTGGCGGAACTGGTCTAGGACTTACTATCGTTAAGCAATTATGCCAACTTATGGGAGGCGATATAAGCGTTACGAGTATCCTTGGGAAGGGCAGTGAGTTTACTTTTTCATTAGACTTAGGCAAAAGTACCCATGTAATACCAGCCTTGAAAAAATTTAATCAGCAAACAGTGTTAGTATTCGCGACAAATAGCAAGCAGCTAAGCTTGCTGAATAAGCAATTATCTACTTGGGAACTAAATGTTGCTATTTCTAGTATTGACAATATTAAGCGAGAAAGTGATGAGCTTGCAAAAAATGACTATGCACTACTGTTAATCGATGAGAGTGTTAGTAAGACTGCATTGATTAAGCTCATTGACATACTTAGCGATGTTAATGCTGTGAAACCTCACGTTATTATTATGACGACAATATCGAATGAAAATAACAATTCACTTTACCTTAATCAATTACTTAAGAGTGGTTTTTGTCAAAAAGTGACTAAACCAATCACCCCAACGAGCTTACACAATAAAATTACTCAAGCATTTGATTCAACACATCAGCCATTACCGGTTAAAAGTGCTGTTGTTAACCAAGCAAACAGTGAATTAATGCAAAATAGCACCGAACTAACGAAAATATTATTAGTTGAAGATAATCGAATTAATCAAGAAGTTGCTTTGGGGTTATTACGTAAAATAGGGCACCAAGCGGATGTTGCTAAAAATGGTATTCATGCCTTAGCACTTGTCAGTGAAAGGCAAAGTACTCAGCCATATAAATTGATTTTAATGGACTGCCAAATGCCTGAAATGGATGGCTACCAAACGACTATGGCCATTAGAACAGAGCTTAAATATCAAGCATCGAGTAATGTAGTTATTGTCGCAATGACCGCGAATACCATGAAGGGCGATCAAGAAAAGTGCTTAGCCGTGGGAATGAATGATTATCTTGCCAAGCCTATTAATCCCTCGTTGTTAGCAGAAAAACTATCTTTTTGGTTATCAAAACCAAACTAGCTTAACTTTAAATAAAGCTAGTTTGGTTGTATATATTCCCAAGTTATTTGGACTTTTTACTTTTCTTAAACTGGTCATCAGAAAAACGTGTTAAGCCTTTTTTATGTTGAGGCGTTTTCTTAGCTTTACCTTGACCAGATTTATTTCGGCTCTGCCCAGGACTTGTTTTAAAGCCTTTTGAATTGTTTTTACCTTGTCTGTTTTTATTGGCTAATTGTTGCTCGTTGCGTGTCTCTCTTGGTACTAGGCAGTTCGGTGCAGAGCCAATTAATTTCGTTAAGCCCATTTTAGTAAGCGCCTGACGTATTTGTGGCCAGTTAACCGGATCATGGTAACGTAAGATGGCTTTATGCAAGCGACGTTGGATGGTGCCTTTAGGTACGGTAATTTTACCGTCCTCTTTAGCTAAATTCTTACTGGTGACGTTACGCAGTGAATTTAACTCGGTATGGTAAAGTGTCGTTGCATTGGCTAATGGTGATGGATAAAAGTTTTGCACTTGATCTAATTTAAAGTCATTACTTTTAAGCCATAGAGCAAGATTGACCATATCTCTATCTGACGTACCTGGGTGTGCAGAAATAAAATACGGGATTAAATACTGCTTTTTCCCGGCAAGTTTAGAATAATGATCGAACATCTCTTTAAATTTATCATAACTGCCCATACCCGGCTTCATCATGTTATCGAGCGGCCCTTGCTCGGTGTGCTCTGGAGCAATTTTTAAATAACCGCCAACATGATGAGTAGCTAATTCTTGCACATATTCAGGGTGCTCAATGGCTAAGTCATAACGAACACCTGAAGCAATTAAGATTTTTTTGATACCTTTAACCTTTCTTGCTTTGCGGTAAAGTTCAATTGTTGGCGTATGATCGGTATCTAAGTGACCACATATGGTTGGCCATACACACGAAGGCTTTCGACAAGTCGCTTCAGCTTTTTCGCTTTTACAATTAAGCTGATACATATTCGCTGTCGGGCCACCAAGATCAGAAATTACACCGGTAAAACCCGGTACTTTCTGTTTAATATCTTCGATTTCATTGATAATAGATTCATGAGAGCGACTTTGTATAATTCTGCCTTCATGTTCGGTAATTGAACAAAAAGTACAACCGCCGAAACAACCACGCATGATATTAATGCTGGTTTTTATCATGTCATAAGCAGGTATTTTAGCTTTACCGTAACTTGGATGTGGAACACGTTGATATGCTAGGCCAAAAACACCGTCCATTTCTTCGGTAGAAAGCGGTTTAGCTGGTGGGTTCAACCAAATAAGGCGCGTACCATGGCTTTGTACCAAAGGCTTAGCCGATGTTGGGTTAACTTCTTGATGAAAAATACGTGAAGCATGGGCGTAAAGTACTTTATTGTCCTTTACTTGCTCAAATGTCGGTAAGTTAATGTAGGTGGTTTGCCACGGCTTAGCTTTTTTATCCCAAGTTTTATTACGATAATCGGCTACTTGAACTACTTGTGCGGTTTTGGTGATATCACTTGCCAATGAAGCTTCTTCCGCTTGTGCTTCATTGTCACTACATGTTGCAGGTGTAATTTCTTCATAAGGACTTGGGATAGGATCAATTTTACCCGGTCTATCAATATCCCGAGAATCAATGCCTTGCCAACCAGGCAAAGCTTGGTTGGTTAAAAAAGCACTACCACGAACGTCAGTAATGTTTTTTACATCTTCGCCACGGGCAATGCGATGTGCAATTTCAACTAATGGACGTTCAGCATTGCCAAAGATTAATAAGTCAGCCTTTGAATCAAACAAGACAGAGCGACGGACTTTGTCAGACCAATAATCATAATGAGCAATTCGACGTAAACTCGCTTCAATACCACCAATAATAATAGGTACGCCTTTAAATGCTTCTTTACAACGTTGAGTGTAAGCCGTTACCGCGCGATCAGGGCGTTTACCGCCTTCATCATTTGGCGTGTAGGCATCATCATGGCGTATTCTGCGCTCTGCAGTATAACGGTTGATCATTGAATCCATATTACCGGCAGTGACGCCAAAAAATAAATTAGGCTTGCCTAATTTCATAAAATCATCTTTTGAATGCCAATTTGGCTGAGCAATGATACCAACCCTAAAACCTTGTGCTTCAAGCATACGGCCAATAATCGCCATACCAAAGCTTGGGTGATCAACGTAAGCATCACCAGTAACAAGAATAATGTCACAACTATCCCAACCTAGGATGTCCATTTCTTTACGCGACATAGGAAGAAATGGCGCGGTGCCGTAGCATTCTGCCCAGTATTTAGGATAATCAAATAACCCTTGTTGCTTCGGTGAAATTATTTGCTTTTTTGCTGAAGTCATATCAGTGTCTCATTACAGTTAACTAGCTTAATCCCGCCTTACTAAACGCAATGTACATCGTCAGTCAGTGAGGGCGCGCGATTATACCAGAAATACCCTGTGAGGTATAATTTGATGTTTATTAACTAAACTGTTTATTTAATAGTGAATAAAGAGGATTGTATAATGTTTACAATCCAGGCTGTATTTGCTCTAATCTCTTACATAAATATAACACTCCCCCAAGCTTTTAAAACAAGCGCTTGGTTACTTTTTATAGAGGAAGGTATGAGAACAAACTTCAAAAAAGGCATAGTCGCTAGCGCGATTGTCGCTACATTTGCATTAACCGCATGTGAGCAGAAAAGTGCACCAGAACAAACAGTTTTGGCAACTGAAACGGTTAAAGAAAGTGAAAGTAACGCGCTCAACAACCAAACAGCTGAAGACAAGCAACAAGCCTTGTCGGTTTTATATCTTCAAGCAAAGCAAGTTTTATTTAAGCAACGTGCTATGTCTGCAACCATGTTTGGCTTAACTAAAAAAGATGTTGGCGATGTTGTTAACAGTAAGACTGAACTTTATGGCCCAGAAAATGAAGCAGAGCTAAGAGCTAAGCTATTAAAAATCTCAACTGAGATAGCGGCTATTGATCTACGCGATGGCACTCTTACTGCTAAAAATAACCAACAAGTGATGGCCGGACTAACCCGCTATTTTGCCGGTTCGCCAGATTTTACTATTGGCTTTATTGATACTTGGATGGGGTTGTCTCCTTTTGTGGTTAACCAAATCAATGGTCCATTAATTGATATGCCGCGTATCATGCAAAATGATCAAGCCATCACCACCGAGCAACAAGCGCTAGACTACATTGCTCGATTAGGACAATTTGATTTGGTGGCGGCAAGTATTATTGAGAAGCAAGCCAAAGATGCTGAACAAGATTGGTTACCGCCAAAAGTAACTTTACAAGGAGCAATTAACTACTTAAGTGCTTTTACTAGTAGCGCTGTTGATTCACACGTTTTTGTTACGGTTTTTGCAACCAAGGTCAATGCGATTGAAGCGTTAACTTCACAGCAAAAGCAGGCATTGATCGCCCAAGCTACTGACAAAGTAGAGAAGGTTGTTTACCCAGCGTTTAAATCGGTTGAGCAGGCGAGTCGTAAATTATTGACACAAGCAAGAGCTGAATCTGGTATTTGGGCACAACCTAACGGCAGTAAATATTATCAAGATGCCATTAAGCAATTAGGTGATAGTGATTTATCTCCAGCAAAAATTCACCAAATAGGTCTAGGTGAAGTAGCTCGAATTAGCACTGAAATGGATGCGATTTTAAAAGCCGAAGGCTACAGTAAAGGTACTGTTGGTGAACGTATGGTTGCGCTTAATGAAGAGCCTCGTTTTTTATATGAAGACTCAAAAGCGGGCAGGGAGGAACTGTTAAGTGATATTAATGGTTATATTCAAGATATCACTACTAAAATGGCGCCAGTATTTAAGACCACACCAAGTTATCAAGTGGAAGTTAAAGCTTTCCCGGTAGAGGTACAAGACGGTGCGCCAGGTGGTCAATATACTTCACCTGCAGTAGATGGCAGTAAGCCTGGGGTATATTGGATTAATCTTCGTGATATGAAAGCCAATCCAAAGTTTGCACTTAAAACATTAACTTATCATGAGGCTAACCCTGGTCATCACTGGCAAATAGCGTTAAACCTTGATCAAGCAGAGTTACCTTTTTTACGACGTATTGCACCGTACAATGCTTATACCGAAGGTTGGGCGCTATACAGCGAGCAAGTAGCTTATGAGCTTGGCATGTATGAAAATGACCCCTTTGGCGACTTAGGACGTTTACAAGCGGAGTTATTTAGAGCGGTACGATTAGTTGTCGACACGGGTATGCATGATAAACGTTGGACGCGTGAGCAAGCTATTACTTATATGGCAGAGAAAACCGGTTCAGCGAAATCTGATGTTATTTCAGAAATAGAGCGATACATGGCTTGGCCAGGTCAAGCGTTAGGCTATAAGCTAGGTATGTTGAAAATGTTGAGTTTACGTGAAATGGCAAAAGCGCAATTAGGCACAGCGTTTGACTTAGCAGAGTTTCATGACGTGGTACTATTAAATGGTGCGGTTCCGATGGCAGTTTTAGAGCGAAATGTGAAACATTGGTTAGCGAGTAAATAACCCTGTTTCGCAACTTATTTTAACAAGTCGCTTTTTAAAGGTTAAAAGTTAAAAAGTTTAAAATAGCAAAAGCCGTACTGATTACTCAGTACGGCTTTTTTAATCGCTAATGATAATAAAGTTCTCATGCCATAATTTAATCATCTAGCATTTAACAGTGTATGGTAACTGCTTAGTGTTTCATCCCTTGATTTTTTAATAGCACACACTGAGTTTCACCTAATTGTGCACAATTATTTAGTGCGGCAATTTCTTCATTGGCAAACGTCGCATTAGACAGAATAACAGCAGAGCAATTGCCTCGACATAAGACATTTTTTATTTGCTCAATATCTAAATGAGCAGAGTTTTCATCAACAATATTATTAACTTTATTCTTGCCTTTAAAACTCACGCAAAGCACTTTTGATACATCAACACCATGAGTTTGTGCAAGCTGCTCTAGTGATGCCTCTTCTGGATTAATAAACAATACCCATTTTTTTTCTTGCTTATGTTGCTGACATATATCGGCATATTGGTTTGATAGTTCTTGGTTGTTTTTCACACTGGCTGACATCAACCAAGCTTGCTGTGAATAGCTGTCGATATGTTTGTTGTTATCTTGGGTATTGATTGAGTACATAGCTGTGCCTCGCGTTTAATATGACTTTGAAACTATACTGTATGAATGTACAGTATATGGTTTTTGCAGGAGATTCAAGCATTATTTGCTATTTTTTTATCCATAAATGGCGCAGTGAAATAAACTTAATCTGCTGTAACTTACAACGTGATTAGATTTATTGGACTGGTATTGAATGACGAATTAGAGATAATTGATAAGGGGTTGAGGAGTGTCAGCAAAAACTTGCTGTGGTTAGACAAGGGTAAATAAGTAGAATTGAACTAGTGTGGTGAGAATATGGGCAAGCACTTTATCCCCAACTAATGAAAATTAATTGGGGGTAAATTAAAGTTACTAAGGGATGTCGGTGATTAAGAGAGGGGATTTACTTTAGGGAAGAAAGTTGTGCTTCAAATTGTTCTGCGCCTGCTTTAACTTGATAAAGCTTTACTAATAAATAGTTTAACTCAGGGGCAAACCAAGCGTAAGTAATTCGTTTTTTCTCAACAATTTCTCGTTTTAACCTGATGGTTTTCACTAAGCCATAGGGCAGTATTAATTCTTCTTCACCGTCATAGCGATATTCATAATTTTTAATGGAGCCGCGGGTACTTATTACTGGGTATATAAAATGCTTTTTCTCAGGCGATTGAATCAAATCTATGCGATTCTGTAAGTGATAGCTGAGTTTATCGAGCAAGCCATCCGTAAACTCTAGACTAATTTGCTTATCTTCTTTTAGATTTGTCGCAGTTTTCTCAGCTAAATTATATTGCCACCGATAACTTTTGTCTCGACCTGTACCTTCTCGTTGGTAATCATATTTCAATGGTATTACTTGCCCTTTTTCTACATTAACTATTGCAGTTTCACTGCGTTTATCTGAAAAGATTAACCAACTTATATCGGTTTCATAATGATATTCAATATTACCATTATCAAGGTAAGCTAGCTGCCTTATGGCTGTCCCGACAGGGTCTGATTTATGTAGAAGGGTATAGGTTGCTTTATAAGCAGGAATAACGGTAGAAAGCGATGATATTTGCGTAGAGTTGTTTTGTTCGTTGGCAAGACTTGTATTAGCAAGTGCCATTAAAGGTAAGCTTAAACAAAAGAGAGAGAGTAGTTTGTACATAACAAGCAGAATTCCAAAGCTATTAATATGGTCATTATATTAACAGCTTCTGCTTGTCTTTAATTGATAAAATGGTAAAAACTTGTGCGTAAGTAAGTCACTGTGTAGGTAACGTTAATATATGCTTAGTCGTTTGCGTAACCAGAAGTAGGTAGTTTGTTACCATCAAGCACAGCGTAATCGCCTTGCATGGAGAGCCTCTGTTCAGCAAACCATTTAACCACTAACGGATAAATTCTATGTTCCTGTTCATGGACACGGGCAGCTAGATCATCAGCTTTATCACCTTCAAATACGGGGACTTTCGCTTGTAAAATGACAGGACCGCCGTCAAGCTCTTCGGTGACAAAATGAACACTTACACCGTGAACCTCATCACCCGCATCGATAGCGCGTTGATGGGTATTGAGACCTTGATATTTTGGTAATAACGAAGGGTGGATATTTAACAATTTCCCTTGAAAGTGCTGAACAAAGCTTGGCGTAAGAATACGCATAAAACCAGCTAAGACAATTAAATCAGCATCAAAGTTATCGATTTCTTTGATTAGCGCTTGATCATAATCTTCACGGCTAGCAAAGTCTTTATGAGAGAGGGCTACCGTGGCTATCTCAGCATCTTTAGCACGAGTTAAGCCATAGGCGTCAACTTTATTCGATACCACGCCGACAACTTCACCTGGGTAATCAGCTTCAATACAAGCATCGATTATGGCTTGTAGATTTGTACCACTACCAGAAATTAATACAACTATTTTGCTAGACATGTTTTTTCCTTATTCATTTTTAACGCATTGGAAAAGAGATAAATTAAAGGGGCTAATAAATAGCCCCTTTACAATATCTTTTCTTTTACTCAGTAAGTTATTACTTAAGCAAAAACAACTTGCTCTTCGCCATCTGCTTTATCAGCGATTTCACCGATATGCCATGCGTTTTCACCGTGAGCTTTAAGTACTTCAATACTTTCTGCTACTTTATCAGCAGGAACAGCGATAATCATACCAACACCACAGTTAAAGGTGCGGTACATTTCGTGCTCTGTAATGTTACCTTTTTCTTGTAACCAGTTGAAGATGCTCGGCCATTGCCAGCTATCACCTTTAATTACCGCTTGTGCGGTTTCAGGTAATACGCGAGGAATGTTTTCCCAGAAACCACCACCAGTGATATGAGAAAGCGCATGAACATCTACATTTTTAAGTAATTCAAGCACAGATTTTACGTAAATCTTTGTAGGTTCTAATAAATGGTCAGCAATCTTTTTGCCATCAAGTAATTCATTGGTATCAGTGTTATTCACTTCTAATACTTTACGAATTAAAGAGAAACCATTTGAGTGAGGACCAGATGCGCCAAGGGCGATTAATTGATCACCAGCAGCAACACTTGTACCATCTAATAAGCGAGATTTTTCTGCAACACCAACACAGAAACCAGCGATATCATAATCACCTTTGTGGTACATACCAGGCATTTCAGCGGTTTCACCACCAACAAGGGCACAACCAGATTGAATACAACCTTCAGCGATGCCTTCAACAACTGATGAGGCCACGGCTACATCTAGTTTTGCTGTTGCGTAGTAATCAAGGAAAAATAATGGTTCCGCACCTTGTACAATAAGGTCATTAACACACATAGCTACTAAATCGATACCAACAGTATCGTGCTTTGCTAAATCAATAGCTAAGCGTAGTTTTGTGCCAACACCGTCAGTACCAGCTACTAATACGGGCTCTTTATATCCAGTAGGCAATTGACATACTGAACCAAAGCCTCCAAGTCCGCCCATCACTTCTGGGCGTGTTGTACGTTTTACCGCACCTTTGATGTTTTCAACTAATGCATTACCTGCATCTATATCTACACCTGCATCTTTATAGCTTAGGGACTGATTTTGCTCGCTCACAAGAAACCTCAATTCATTACCAACTGAAACCTATCAAGCTATTGAAAATAACCCTTACCATTAAGAATTATTCTGCTTGATATTTAAGGCGCGTATTCTAACAGTGCCAAGACTCATACTCAAGGTGATAACGGTATCTTAGTCGTGTTTTATTTTAAGGAGAGTTTTTCAAAGAAATTATCGATATTTGCTCAGTTTAATAATAGCTATTGTGGTAAGATAACATTTATAAAATCATGGAGTTTTAGAAAATTTTAGTTGATATGCTTAGATCCCTATTTTTGTTATTAACGCTGCTATTATCATTTTTTAGTAAAAACCTAGCGGCCATTGAAGTTAAAGATTTATACCAAGCTACTGTAAATGTAGACTCACAAGCAAGTGCACAACGTGAACAGGCAGTTCAGAGTGCCCTTGCAGGTGTGTTTTTAAAAGTTGGTGGGAAACAGGGTATTGGTAATAACCCTTTGTTAAAGAAAGCACAAAAAAATGCCAGTCGTTATGTTAGCCAATATCGCTATCAGCTTAATGATGAGCAACTTAGCTTAGTTGTTCACTTTAATGAAGATAAAGTAAATCAATTATTCAAACAGGCTAATCTAGCACTTTGGGGCAGTTTGCGACCACAAGTGCTTTTATGGTTGGTTGATGAGCAAGGTAATACTCGCCAAATAATTGCAGATTCAGACTTAAGTTCAAACTCAAACTCAGACTCAGTTTCAGTCCCTAGCGCAACCTCAGAGCTAGATTACGATGCTAAAAACAACGCGGCTATTCAAGCAGAAACTAATATTCCTCAGGTAATCAACACCTTTTCAGAGTTACGTGGCTTACCTCTTATTATGCCGTTAATGGATTTAACAGATAGTGAGCAAGTGAGTATTGAGGATTTTTGGGATTACTACCCTGAACAAGTAAAGCAGGCTTCATTGCGTTATTTTGCTGATACTGTTGTTGTCATGAGAGTATCAGACTCAACACTACTTTCTTTAGAAGAACAGGTGTTAACGCAAAACCAAGAAAGCACATTAGATAATAACCTAGATTGTGGTTTGTTATGCCAACAACAAGAAAAAGTACAACAGCCGAAGGTTTTGGATTGGCGGGTATACTCTCAAGGCACCATCTATTTTAAACAATATCATGGCGTTAATAAGGTTGAGTTAATAAACCAAGGTTTATCAGATATCACCGAATTGATTTATCAATCTTATGCCTTGCTAGATTCGGCTAGTAATGATTTTGTTATTGAAGTAAAAAATGTTACTTCACTAGAAAATGATATGCGATTATTTAACTTCTTAAAGGACTTGTCTGCGGTAAATACGGTCACGTTAATGACCGCTCAAGCGGATAAACGTCAGTTTAAATTAGAGTTAACTGGCTCAAAAACATCTTTTTTGGCTTCTCTTAAACTCAACGATAAACTCACGCAGGTCATTGAACCACAAGTTGAGATTGAGCCACAAATTGATATTGAATCGTTAGATGATAGTACTGAAGCTATAGACTCAGTGAATCAACAAGTTATTGACTCAATTGATTCAGAGGGACAGTCGCATACGTCAATGAAAGTAACGACCATTGAAGAAGATACTACAGAGACAAACTTTGCTAGCAGTGCGATGTTTGAAACTGATGGGGTTGAAACTTCAGTGCTGAAAAGAAATTATCTTGAAATGAATATTCCTGTGATTGATCTAACCGTGAAAGATGAATCAGAGACAAAAACATCAGTAGAGCATGAAGCCGTTAACAAAGCAGCTGACAAAGATAAATTAAAAGACGAAGTAAAAGATGCGGTAAAGGACGATAATGACTTAAAAGGCGATGAACCTGCCAAGCCTCAGTTAGTGATTGCACCAACTATTCCTGTTTTCTATTGGGAGCAAGGATGAAGCAAGCTGCACAATTAGCGCTAATGGTACAACTTCCTGATGATGAAACGTTTGATAGCTTTAAAGGCGATGTTAATCAGGGAGTTGTTAGTCAGTTAAAAAGTTTTATTGAACAAAAGCAGCAAAATGCTCATAGCTTTTATTTATTTGGCTTAGCGAGTACTGGTAAGTCACATTTACTGCATGCAAGTAGTAGCTATGCAGCGCACCTTGGAAAATCATCCGTATGTCTTTCGTGTGCTGAGCTAATACAGTTACCTGTTGCTGTGCTAGAAGGACTAGAGCAAATCGATTTTATTTGCTTAGATGACATTCATTTAATTGCTAATAATACCCAGTGGCAACAGGCGATATTTGATTTATATAATCGCGTACTAGAGCAGAATAATTACTTGTTAATTTCAGGTGATGAAAGTGCTCAGCAATTAGGTATTAGTTTACCCGATCTTGTATCAAGACTTTCTTGGGGGCTGACCGAGCAGGTTAAACCTATGGACGATGCAGAGAAAGTACAAGCCCTACAATATCGAGCAACACAACGAGGCTTATTCTTATCTGATGATGTTGTTAAGTTTTTATTGAACCGCTTTAGCCGTGATATGTCGAACTTGATTAAGTCTTTAGATGCGCTTGATAAAGCTTCTATTCAAGAGCAAAGAAAAATTACTATTCCCTTTATAAAGGAAGTACTTCAATAGCGAATTACTCTGTTGATTAACGCTAATTTAAGTAATAAAAAAAAGCGCGATTTCATTAATCGCGCTTTTTTATTGTCTGTTATTGTATGGTGTAGCGTTAACTTGGCACTTAGTGTTTAGGTAGCGCCTTTTGATAGTAGTGATTAAAGTTAACCGAACGCTCTGCTTCTGTGGTTTTAGGGGAAAGCATGTAAAGACTAAACGGGCGTTTCCGACTCATATTAGGGTCGCTTGGACTAATAGTTAAGTTATCAGCCCAGCTATCGCCTTCAACCATTTGAATAGGGGTAGGGACCTGGTCCATGGCAGATTGGCTGTCAAACTCAGGTAATACACGAGATGCACTAAATAGTACTCGCTCTCTTAATTTATTATCTCCGATGCGCCCGCGTTGTCCCCATTTGACTTTGTAATCAGATGAAGTGACATTGTCACCTGTTGGTTGATTAGTGATAGCAACATCTCGAACAATGTTAAATCGATTTTTCATCATCAACTCTTCGAAAAGCATTGCGTAATCTTCGCGGGTACTAGAGTAAGCATAAAAATCTGATGCACTATCTGGGCTGAAAAAACTTTCAACATCTATCGGTAGATAGGCTTTTTGTGTAGCGTTTGCTGTTTCACCGGCAAAGCGAACTTGTGCTAAATCACGCATCTCTTGACTGACAAGCGGTAAGGTAACTGCTAGTTCATCTGACTCAAAGCTTGAACTTATAGCAGCGTCAAGAACCCGTAGCTTAGCGTTATGGCTATACCACTCATAACTTGGGAAAAAGTCATTTGCATGCGCAAGTTCATGATACATTAAAGAGGTTAGGCGGTATAAGGCATCATCGGTAGTTCTGGTTACACGCGCTGAACGACTATAACTTTGGCTAGCGTAAGCATTATCTTTTACGTAGCGCCATGGCATAACAAATTGTAAGTCATTACCAAAATCAGCTCGAAAATCTGGTGCTTCATTGATTGTGTCTCGCTCTTGCGGGGTCAACCAAAAATTCTCAGCGTCTAAGTATATTGCCCCCGTTGCTGCCCAGTAAAAAGATGGCCTAACATCATAAGCAATGACAATAGCTGTTGTTGCTCTTAATAAATTTCTCATGTCATTGTTCGGATCATTATTAGTCAGAAAAGCTTCAAAGCGCTCACCCATCCACTGATGAGAAACAACCACTCTATCCATAATGTCCTTTATGGTTGGGGGTGCAGTATTTTGTGCCTCTTGAGCAAGTAAAGGTGTTTGCTCAAGGGTACATGAACTAATGAGACTATTTGAGTAAACACAATTAACCAAGTCGGCGGCATATGGGCTATCTGCATTATAAGCAAATACTTTTGCCTTTCTATCAGAAAAATAAGCGTTGTTACCAATTGCAGTTGCCGGCTCTACTAACACAGCAACACTATCACTGTAGCTAGTGCTTGCTTCAGCATCACTTGCTGAGACATTGAAGGTGATGATGGTATCAATATTAACCTTAGGCGCATCAAAAAATATCGCTAATTCACCATTACTGTTGTCGCTAGTTAAGCTGACTTCTGGACCAGATATTTGTTGCCAAGTTATTGTATCTACATCAACGTCTGATTCAATACTAGTGCGAAAAGATACCTTGTTCTCAGCTAATGCTTCATGAGATAGCCTTGCGGTTAGCTTATTCATATCATCCGTTACGCTAATCGTCTTTTCTAGGGTTTGTTCAGCGCCATCATTTAGCGTAAAACTAACACTAAAGCTGTAATCACCGGCAGTTTCAGGGGTAAAAGAAACTACCTTACTAGCTTTCGCTAAAATAGCGACAGGCTCACCCGACGTTTGTCGCCAGTTTATCTTGCTAACTTGGTCGTAAGGGTAATGCAGAAGAAGATCAATGCTTTGATTGATATTTTGTTTTTCATCTAGTTGTACAATGCTTGCAAGCGGGTATTCGTTAACATTGTTTGAATCACCGCCGCAAGCTGATAATAATGTCGCCAGTGATGCTGATATAAACCAGTTCTTTTTAAAATTATTCAAGCGCATATACTTCTTCCTATCTTTTTAACTAGTCTAAGTTTCTCGGAGCAATACTAAGCGGTATCTATTCTTTGTTATCTTTTTTCTTTCTGATACTTAACCCAAGCTCTTGACCGCGATACTTTGCATAATATGTAGCACCAAAAAACATGGTACTTGCAAAAATTAACTCTAATATTGCCCAAATTCTGTCTTCTGGCAATACCCAAAGCGTAGTTAAACTGTGTAAGAAATAGATCAATACGATAAAATTTGACCAGGCATAGGTAAATGGGTTGCCTTGCAGCATGCCTTTTAGCGGAAATAAAAGCGGTAAAGTAAACATGATTAAAGAAGTGGTAATACTTAAACTTTCACTCGGGCTCAAGACAATTAACCATAGCGGCATAAAGATAAGTAAAGAAAAATAGCCGATTAAGGCTATTTTTTTATAATTACTGGTTGAGATTTTTCGCTCGTTGCTCGTTTTATTCATTTGATTTCTGTTTAATTGATTGTTTAACTAACGGGTTATTTATTACTGAAGAAGGTTAACACATTCTCAGGAGGACGACCGATGATAGCTTTTTCACCGTCTGTAACGATTGGGCGCTCAATCAGTTTTGCTGTACTAGCCATAGCATTGTTTAATACATCATCACTGGCACCTTTAAGGTTTTGCGCTTTAAACTCGTCTTCTTTAACACGCATCATTTCAATGGCAGTACAACGCAGTTGTGTTTGTAGATTTTTAATCTCATCTACACTCAACGGTGTTTTTAAGTATTCAACGATAGTAACGGCTTGGTTTGCGCTTGCTGCTTGCTCTTCTAGTAAAGCTAAAGTTTGACGGCTTTTAGAACATCTAGGGTTGTGGTAAATAGTAAACATGATTTTTCCTTGGATAATTAACTCGTGAAGAGTTCTTAAGTTTTATATAGTCGGTTAAACCGTTAGCAGCAAATAACTATAAGCGCTTTAAACGGCTTTCTTGTTCTTGAAATTGTAAAATACGCGCTTTAACACGCTTTTGCATCAGTGGTTGTTCTTCAAGAAATCCATAACTGGTTTGCAGCTCATCTACGGCCTTGGAGTATGCGCCTAAAAGCGCAAGTACTTCAGCTTTATTCATGTGCATTAAGCCTATTTTACCTTGAGAACGATATAAATTGGTCAGTAAATCATAAGCGATAAAGTTACCAGGATTAACCAGTAAAAAGTCTTGTAAGATTTGTGCTGAAAGATCGAATTGTTTATCCGCCAGTAATGCATTCGCATAATTTAAACTAACCACCTGATTATTTGGCATAAACAAGTTGAGTTGTTTAAGCATACTAATTGCTTTATCTGTTTGGTTATTGGCAATATACACGTCTGTTAGGGCATCAACATAAAATAAATTATTAGCATCTGTCGCTAATAACTGAAGTAATAATTCTTGGGCTTTAACGGTTTGCTTATTTTCAAAATAAGATAACGCAAGGCCGTATTGTGCCGCTTCTTTAAGAACATAACGTTTTTTATCAAGTTGTCTATTGAAATAGGTAATGTTTGATTTTACATCACCTTGATAGCGAGCTTTTAGTCGCGCTTTGGTTAATTCAAAATCTAAACTCGGCGGTAATGGTCTTACTGGATAATTAAGCGCTCTTTGGCGGGCATCGGTGATCCGAGATTCAGGCACCGGGTGAGTAAGCAACATTGCTGGCGGCTTACTAGAGTAACGGTATTTCGCTGACATCTTACTGAAAAAGCTTGCTGCACCTTGTGGATCAAAGTTACTGTTAGCCAATAAAGCAATACCCACTCTATCGGCTTCTTTTTCATTACCTCGAGTATAGTTAATACTTGCTTGTTGGCTTGCCGCCATACTTGCACTCAGTGCTGCCATACCAACCGTTGGGTTGACTAAGGTAAGCAATACACTTGATAACATTGCAGCCATAGTTAAGCCTTGAGTTTGGCTTTGTGATTCAAGACGACGAGCTAAATGACGCTGTGTTACATGAGATATTTCATGTGCGATAACTGAGGCTAATTCACTTTCAGTATCAGCAGTGGTAATCAAACCGCTATGAATGCCGACATGACCACCAAAAAAAGCGAACGCATTTAATTCGGCATTATTGATAAGGAAAAATTCAAAAGCATAGTTAACCCCTTGGGCATTTTTAACCAAGGTGTTACCTAAATGATTGATATACTCGATTAATACAGGATCTTGGATCATAGGTGATGAGCCACGAAGTTGGCGCATCATAGCTTGACCAAGTTGCAATTCTTTATCAATCGATAATACGCTGTAACCAGAGATGCCAATATCAGGTAATTTATTTTTATTGTTATCTATTGCACTCGCATTAAAGCTTGTCGCTACAGCAATGCTTACAGTTAAAAGCATGGCGCTAAACAGGGGAATTGGATTTAACAATATATCTTCCTAAGGCGAAATTATTTTGGGGTGACTTATTTAGTGATATCTAACTTTCTTGCGCGAGAACATCGCCATTTCTTTTGGCTATCTCTTGATAAAACTCGGCTATGTTATAACCTTTGACCGCAATGATTTGAAAAGATTCGCTTAATATTGTAATTAATTCTTCTACTTTGTAATGGGCAAACTTTAATAGCGCGAAATCTGCTTCATCCCCATTTTTAAAACAGTAAATTGAAAAAGCTATTATACTATTAATTCGAAACAGCATTTGCATTTTTTCAGGCTGCCAATGAATAAATGGCGTATGACCTTTTTCAAGCATGCCTTGGCTAACGACTTCACCGTCAACAGCGGGGTAGCAATGTAACTCGTAGCCCATTTCATTATACTCATGACGTAAACTAATTTGCGGTTTTTGCTCGACATGAAAGCTGCCGTCAGGCTTTTTACAACCATCTAGCAGGGCTAAATTCCAAGTGTTAGGGTTTAATATTTGCTTATACGCACTATCAAAACCATGAGTAAGGATGCCATCTAAATTACCCAATGAAGAAGAAAACATATGATACATGGCAGGTACATCGCCCCAGTTGATCTTCTTTTTATAGGCATTAATTTCTTTTAAATTAGGCTTGGCACTTAATGAACTCATTACTATGATATTCCTGATAATAAACTTATTTTCATAAGACTTACCGAAGGAGGTAAGTTATGATGGCGCTAGTTTGTCTATACTATTAATTGTCGCAAATAAGTCAATTAAACTAAAGTGTTGATTTAGTTAATCTAGAATATTTAAATTAACTTATTATTGTTTAAAATAACCGTTCAACAGGAACAAATGATTTATAAATATGATGGTGTAGGTCAAAAGTGTCCTATCCCCTTGGTTCAACTACGTTTGTTATTAAAGAAAATGGTACGTGGCGATCAATGCATTATTACCCTTGATGATAGTGGTTCAATAAAAGATATCCCCAAATTACTCAATAATCAAGGTTATGATTACGTTAAGAAAACCATTGGTAACCGTATTGTTGAGATAAATGTAAAACAGATAAAATCTTCTCAAGATAAAAATTAAAAGGTAGTTATGTTTAAGTTATTTAGTGATTGGTACACGCGAAAGTTCTCTGACCCTCATGCAGTCACCTTAGTGGTTATTTTATTATGCATTGCTTTGTTTATTGCCTTATTTAGTAGCTTACTTATGCCGGTGTTTGTCGCAATCGCACTCGCTTTTTTATTAGACTTACCGGTTAATAAGTTGATGCATAACTCCATGTCACGTTCAAGTGCTACTGTGGTTGTGGTGGTCACTTTTCTTAGTTTTTCGCTGTTAGCAGTGTTAGGTTTGATGCCCATTATTTGGAAGCAAAGCAGTAACTTATTTCAAGAAGTGCCACATATGATCAGCCAAGGACAAGAATACCTTTTAACATTGCCAGAGCAATACCCTGAATTGATTCAAGCCTCTCAAATTGAAAGCTTTATCGTTATGGTAAATGATAATTTATTGGAGTGGGGGCAAGTAGCGCTTAAGGCGTCACTCAACTCCATTTCAGATATTGTTGCTTTGATGGTTTATCTTATTTTAGTACCTTTGATGGTATTCTTTTTCTTGAAGGACAAAGCTGAATTACTTAACAGTATTGCTATTTTTCTACCTAAAGAGCGCCGTATGGCAATTAAAGTAGGCAAAGAAATGAATCAACAAATTCTAAACTACATTCGTGGTAAAGTGATTGAAATCCTTATTGTAGGCGCGGCAAGTACCGTTTCGTTTATGTTCCTTGATTTACAATACGCTTTATTGTTAGGTGTGTTAGTGGGGCTTTCGGTGCTAGTACCTTATGTTGGTGCGACAGTGGTAACTTTACCGGTAACTCTGGTAGCCCTCTTTCAGTTTGGTTTCAGTAGCGAGTTTGGTTACGTTATGCTCGCTTACGGTATTATTCAAGCGCTTGATGGTAACGTAATCGTACCATTACTTTTTTCTGAAGCAGTAAATTTACACCCCGTTATTATCATTATTGCGGTGATCTTTTTCGGTGGTCTATGGGGTTTTTGGGGCGTGTTTTTTGCTATACCTTTAGCGACGTTAGTAAAAGCGGTAATCAATGCTTGGCCAACCATACCCGAGCCAGAAACGAGCGCTGAGGCGTCTTAACCCTGATAAATACCGTTAGATATTACCTTTAAATGATAGATTTAATTTAAGGAACCAAGATGAAGATTTCTTACACCAAAAGAGTCATGCCGGCACACAAACGTATGGCGTTGGTGGCTCATGATAATAAAAAATCAGACTTAATCGCTTGGGCAAAACAGCGCAGTGATGATTTGAAATTTCATCACCTGTTTGCCACGGGCACAACAGGAACTTTACTTAGCGATAAGATAGGTTTGCCGGTGAAATGCTTATTTTCAGGACCAATGGGCGGCGATCAACAGCTTGGTGCGCTGATTGCAGAAGGAGAAATTGATGTGATGATTTTCTTCTGGGATCCATTAGATGCAGTACCGCATGATCCAGATGTTAAAGCGTTATTAAGACTGGCAGCTGTGTGGAACATTCCTGTGGCGACCAATAAATCAACCGCTAATTTCTTAATGGACTCAGAGCGGATGACTCAAGAGAGTGAAATTGACATTCCTGATTATGCAGGATACTTGGCTGATCGAACTAAGTAGCAAGTTGAATTAATATAAGTTGGACTCATATGGATAATCGCTTGAGCCTTGTATAGATAATACTGAATTTGCTGATCAAAAAAGCCGTAAACTCATTTGAATGAGTTTACGGCTTTTTGTTTTATCGTTATCTGTTATCTGTTATCTGAACAATTCCCAAGATGAAGTCATTGTTCTCAAATAAGCGATAGCAATTACGCGTTGTTTAATTCATTCAAAACCGCAAGTACAACATCGTGATGTTCTTTGGTTTTAAACTTGTTAAAAACATGGCTTATTTTTCCATCTAAACCAATCAAAAAGCTTAAACGATGAATGCCGTCATATTCACGGCCCATAAATTTCTTCAAGCCCCAAACGCCAAAGTCATCGGCCACTTTATGATCAACATCTGAAAGTAGCGAGAAATTTAGTTCATCACGCGTACAAAATTTAGTAAGGCGCTTAACTTCATCAGGACTGATACCAAATACCACAGTATTTAAAGCGTCTAGTTCTGCTTTGATATCACGTAAACCTTGGGCTTGCACGGTACAACCCGGCGTCATAGCTTTTGGGTAGAAATAAACCAATACTTGTTTCTTTCCAAGGTAATCTTGTAATGCCACCATGTCATCATTTTCATTGGCAAGGTTAAACAATGGTGCAGTATCACCTACTTTTAATGTGTTCATCAAAGTTCCTCTTTTAATTTATTTTATAATCAACGTGTTAGATTAAGTCACTTTATTATTGACTGCTACCCTAAAACTTAAAGTAAGTTCGCGTTAGCTTTTTTAATAAACCCTTGCACATCAGTTTGCTGGCAAAGCTCTAGAAAATCATGTTCTAGCTCGTCAATACTAATTTTTTCCGTTAAGGCAAATAAAATATTGGCACTCATAAAGTTTGTTTTAGGGTCAATTTCTGATTTTAATGAAGAAATATCAATTTTTCTTGTGGCAAAAAAGGCGGTCATGGCTTTTAAAATACCGGGTTGGTCTATCCCCGAATACTCTGCTTGGTAATGTTTTACCAAGTCAAAGGTTCTGTGACCTGAAGTGCGTTTCATCATAGTCACAAGGTCTAAGGCGTGCGCTATTTTAGGGATTCTAGCTTCAATTTTATTGATTGCTCTAGCATCACCATTGAGTAGCATAATAAAGGTAAATTCAGAGCCAAAAAGGGCCATTCGACTATCTAATATATTACATTCGCATTCACTTGCTAATTTAGTTAACTCACTAACACAACCAGTTCGGTCCGCTCCCATTGCTGTTAGTACTAAATATTGTGACATTAATTACGCCTAAGTTGTCAAGAAAGGCGCATTGTAACTGATCATGATTAAAGTTGGAATCATCTTCAATTTTTGTGGTCATATAACTTGTGTTTGTAAAATCAGCCAAGTACCATGGGGCGCAATATATAGCCTAGCCATATACCGTGCTATTTTCAGTAATTTTTAAGTGAGCTTAGTGGTGTTGAAAACCCAATAAACTAAGTCGCGGGAGTTTTAATGAGTTGTAGAGTCTTTTATGTATCACTGTTAGCCATATCACTAACAGCGTGTAGTGCCGTTAATAATAAACAAGCTCAAGGAAGCTTTGATTATCAAAATAAGCCTGAAGCCAATGAACTCATTATCCCTGATAATTTAAGTAAACCTAAGCGAGCTAACGACTTTTTTGTAACAGATAACATTAACCATGAAGGGCCTATTGGTGAAAACATGGATATCAGGGCGCCTTCATTAGTTATGCCTGTTGCCGCTTCATCTCGTGTTGTTGAAGAATCAGGCATTGCCATCATTTGGTTTGATAAAGTACTTGAAGATAAAGACCTATTAGATTTTATTGAAAAAGTTATCTTAGACAAGTTAAATGAAGACCAAGTGTCTTATAACTACATTACTGAAGATACCGAAGAAACACTTAGTAAAGTTATTGAAGGTGCAACCAGTTTAAAAGAAACCAGTATTAAGCGAGAAGGTATTAGAGCCAAAATATTGGAATCAGACTGGTATCATGATGAAGTGGAAACCGGTTGGATATTCACTGAAATAGAGTACGCAAAAAGTATTCGTTTTCGTTTTCAATTATTAGCAAAATCTCATGGGCGAAGTGTCTCTTTACGTGTTTCTTTAGTTGATTATTTAGAAACAAATGAAAAGGGTGGCAATAACATCATGGACCCGATTGATAAGCAACGTGCTGAAAAAGCGATGCTTAATGAGTTAATTGCGGCTGTTGATTATAATTATCGTATTCAGCAAAGAGAAGATCGCTTGAAGCGAGCTAACCAAAAGCTAGTAAGTATTGGTAAAAATGTAGAAGCAGAGCAAGCGTATATTATCGAAATGGGCTTATCTGACTTATGGGGCAATATGCCGCTGTTTTTTGAAAAACATGGCTTTACCATCACTGATCTTAATGAAGATAAAAAGATTTACTATGTAGATTTTGTTAAGCCTGAAACCAGTGTTTGGGATAGTATTTGGGGTGATGAGGCTCCTGTTATTGATGTTAACGATTCACACTATCAATTTGTACTAGCGCCTGCTGATGAGGTTAACCAAAAGACCTCTGTTACTATTTACAATTCAGACGGTGAGCCGTTGACTCAAGAAACGCTAGAGCGAATCTTCCCAGTCATTGAAAAAGGCTTGTCTTTTAGAGATGTCTTTTAGTTAGAGATGGCTTTTTAGCTATGACTTAACTTGCTTTGGTTTGTTAAGTACAAAAAAAACTCCGCAGATGCGGAGTTTTTTTTGGAGTAAATTTAAGTAGCAATACCGTGCAGGGTAACCCGGCTAAGTTATCCAGATCCCGTTACTTTATTTGCTCAGCTTATCTTTTCCAACCGTATTCATTTTATGGTCGGTTTTGTTACTACGCGGTAAGGTTTCTTGCAGGTCGTTCAAGCCTTTTTTGCGCATCTTCTGTTTTGAGCTACGTTGAAAGGTGCTTAAGTTTCCTATGATGATGATTAAGGCAATCACTATCATTACAATGGCAAGCCAATTATCCATGTGTTTTTCTCTGTTGAGGGGTTAAAAGGGTGATGTAGTTTGTGTGTTTTAGTCGTTGTATATTAGCCGGTGTATATTCAATTTATAGCCCACATATTTAACTCGTTAGCTTAATATCAGCGGGTATTGCGCAAATATTATTGATATACCTGCTGGCTATCTGGTCAAGGTTAGCAACAATTAACTCTTTTCCAAGAACTTCACTTTGACTTAATGCATCGGATAACGATGTTAAATCAAAGGCCTGTTGATATCTTTGCGCTATTGGCGCGTAAGATAAGTGCCAAGGCTCTTCAGCTACGCCTCCTTGGAATTTCAAGTAGGGAAAGTAGAAACCATGTCTATGTGCATGCTCTGCTAACCATGCCGATAAGTTAGCCATAGGGCCTTGTTCACTATATTCCCACGGCTCTAGTTGCAATTGATAATTATCAGGCAGTAAGTTTGGCGCATAAATATCAATATCGCAGCCCCAGTGATGTCTACTTGCGCCAGGTAAGGCTGAATACAGTAAAATACTATGCATTAAATCCAGAGAAGATAAGCTACTATGGATGAGTGTTTCTCCACCAGCATTCTTAATGGCGGTTTTGCCAGAAAACTTATTATTCCACAGCATAACTTGTCGCTCAAACGAGCGAAAGCCACTGGCAATGCTAAGTTCGATACCATCTTCTTTAGCAGCCTTGGCTAATGCTATATAAGCGCTAGTCATTTCTTGATGAATAGCTACTTTGTCTGAAAGGTAACTTAAGTGCTCCTGTGTTTGACCAAGTAGCTGAGCGCTATTAATTGTTTTGCTTATTGGCATAGTATTTAAAATCTCAGGCAAGCAAGTTTATTTATGCTTGCATAACATATTCACCAAACAGTGATAATAAATATCGACAAGTTGCTCTAAGTCTTTGCATGATACAGACTCATTCACTTGGTGGATTGTAGCATTACAAGGTCCTAACTCTATCACTTGAGCTCCTGTTGGTGCGATAAAGCGACCATCTGAAGTACCGCCAGAGGTAGACAACTGGGTAGGCGTTTTAGTTACTGATAAAATTGCTTGGCTTACGGCATTTAAAAAACCATGCTCTGAATTTACATGTTCGGTGATAAAAGGCTTACCATTAAAGGTCCACTTAATGTCGTAATCAAGTTGGTGCTTATTTAGAATCGACTCAACTTGCTCAACGATTATTTGGTCGGTCAACTCTGTACTATAACGTAAGTTAAAAAGAGCAGTGATATGCCCAGGTACCACATTGGTAGCACCGGTACCTGAATGGATATTTGATAGCTGGAAACTGGTTGCAGGGAAGTAATCATTGCCCTGATCCCACTGGGTTTGACTAAGTTCAGTTAACGCTGGCATGGCTAAATGAATTGGATTTCTTACATGCTCAGGGTAGGCTACATGCCCTTGTTTTCCTTTGATGTCGACTTCAGCAGAGATAGAGCCTCTACGACCATTTTTAACAACATCCCCGACAGTATGTGTACTAGACGGTTCACCAACAATACAATAGGTAATTTTTTCATTGCGTGCTTCTAAAGTATCAATAACCTTTGTGGTACCATTTATGAAGGGTCCTTCTTCATCACTGGTGATTAAATAAGTGATTGAACCTTGGTGATCTGGATGGTCATGTACAAAACGCTCAGTAGCGACAATCATCGCTGCTAAACTACCTTTCATATCGGCCGCTCCACGACCATATAGCATGCCATCGATAATGGTTGGCTCAAAGGGTGGGGTATTCCATAACTCTAAATTCCCTGCAGGGACGACATCAGTATGACCAGCAAAACAAAATACCAGATCATTGTTGTCTTCATTCTTGCCATTTGCTGCAATACTATCTCGGCGCGACCATAAATTAGTGGTGTCAGCAAAGACCATTGATTCGTTAGAGAAACCAAGTTTTTCAAGGCGGTCCGCCATTAACTTTTGACAACCAGCATCTTCAGGGGTAACCGATGCTCTAGACATTAGCTCTTTGGCTAGAGTAATAACTTTACTTTCTTTTATTTGTTCTGTTTGACTCACAAGATATACCTAAATTTAACTTTTAATGACTATTATTTGGCAAAAAGGTTTTGATATTGATCGGCTTTAAAACCTAAATTAAGTTCGCCATTTAGTGGTAATAAAGGTCTTTTAAGCAAAGTTGGTTGCTCAAGCACTGCAGCAAACATAACTTCATCCGTTAAGTTATTTTTAATGTCATCAGGTAAGTTACGAAATGTGGTACTGCGTTTATTTAATAATAATGACCAATCACTTTGTTGGACAAATTCTGTCAATAATTCAGGGGTTAATGGTTGTTTTTTAAAGTCATATAGTTGGTGGTCTACATTGTTAGCCTCAAGCCATTTAGTCGCTTTTTTAACCGTGTCGCAATTTTTTATACCGTATAAGGTGATCATGTTTATTTAACTCGTTATTTTGAAATTTTACTTATATTACCAGATATTGATTGTCGCGTAGTGCTTCAATTGCATCATTGATACAGTCTTCTTTTACTAATATATAGTCAGTATCAAAAGTTGAAATGGCAAAGATACTTATTTTTTGATTTGCTAGCACGGTTGATATATTCGATAAAATACCCGTCATGGTAAAATCTAGCGGGCCAACCACTTCTAAAGCTTGCCAATTAAGTTCAACTTCATCACTTGGGATAACAATATGTTGCGGTAAAACAATTGAAATTTCATCATAGGTTTTAGCAATAAAAAAAATCGTTGCTGTGAATACCTCCGCGGGAATTGTTGCCGTTTCAGATAAGCTATGGATTGCAAAACGCTCGTTGATAAGTCTAAGGGTTAACTGTGACATTGGTGTCCTTAACATTGACAGAAACTCGTTTAACTATAGCATTTGTTGATGTGAATAAGTTTTAAATTTTTATCAGAAACGATCCTTTCTTAACTAACGACTGATTTTAAAAAGTCATGTTTTAAACATTTATTAGTTGAAACCTGTATTTATAAAGGTTTTGTTTGTTGATTAACAGAAATTCGGTCATGAATGTTTAAATTTTTCTATCCACAAAACCTGTGGATAGAATTGTGCGTAATCCTTGGGTTCTTTGTTTTGATGTTGAAAAATAAGGAAAAAATCGATAGGTTGTTTTTTAGCTAGTTATAGATTAATTAAAGGGTTTTGGGAAAAGTGATCAAAAAGGAGATGATCATTTAAAACTTTAACAAGCATGTCTTTTCTAGCGGTTAAATTACAATGAAACAAGATAACCGCGTAGAAAGAGTAGAACAAATAAGCTTGCAGTTTATTGCGTTGCCTGAATCGCGGTAAGCGCAATGGTATAAACAATATCATCTACTAAAGCGCCGCGAGATAGATCATTAACAGGTTTATTCATACCTTGCAGCATTGGGCCAATACTGACCAGATCAGCAGATCTTTGTACCGCTTTATAGGTTGTATTACCGGTATTTAAGTCAGGGAAAATAAATACCGTGGCTTTACCTGCAACGGGACTATTTGGTGCTTTTTTCTTAGCAACGTTCTCCATAATGGCGGCATCATATTGTAATGGGCCATCAATGATCAGATCAGGGCGTTTAGTTTTAGCGATTTCGGTTGCTTTAGCGACTTTTTCTACATCAGCACCGTGACCTGAGCTGCCTGTACTGTAACTTATCATCGCAACTCTTGGTTCAATATCAAATGCTTTGGCTGAATCTGCTGATTGAATGGCAATGTCAGCGAGTTGTTCAGCATTGGGTTCTGGGTTAATAGCACAATCGCCATATACTAACACTTGATCCGGTAAAAGCATGAAAAATACTGAAGACACTAACGAACTATCTGGCGCTGTTTTAACAAGCTGTAAGGCAGGTCTAATGGTATTAGCTGTGGTGTTTACTGCCCCAGAAACTAAGCCATCAACTTGGCCAAGCTGAAGCATCATAGTTGCAAGCACTACATTGTCTTGTAAATTTTCTTTGGCGATAACATCGGTTAAGCCTTTAGCTTTTCGAAGCTCTACCATAGGACCAACATAATTATCCCTAATAGTATCTGGGTCGGTTATTAGTAAGCTCGCTGGAAGTTGAATACCTTGGTGCTCGGCAATCTGCAGGATTTCTTCTTTATTACCAATAAGCTGACATCGGGCAATATTTCGTTCGCAACAAATTGCGGCCGCTTTGATAGTACGAATATCAGTACCTTCAGGTAAAACTATTAGCTTATTAGCTTGGCGAGCAAGCTCAGTTAATTTGTGCCTAAACGCCGGAGGGGACAATAAATTATAACTGTTGTTTTTAGAGGTTAATCCTTCAAGCCAATCACTGCTAAGGTTGTCAGCAACATGCTGTTTAACCTTATCGTGTCGCTGAATATCATCTTGCGGAATTTCAGGGTTAAAGCTCATGATATGTCGTGAGGTTTGCCACGTATCCCATGGCACAGATAAAACAGGTAAACCAGCTTCGAGGGCTTGCTTACATAAATCCCATACTTGCTCTGATGGCTCATAACCATTGGTAAGGATCAAGCCGCCTAATTTAGTGCCGTTTAATGCGGATAAACACGTTGCGATAATGATGTCAGTACGATCGCCTGGGGTGACAATCAAGCGACCAGGTACTAAATAGCTGACTAAGTTGGAAACACTGCGCGCGCAAAAAGCAACACTTCTAAAACGGCGGTGCTCCATATCACCAATATTGATGACTTTTGCTTCAAGATAATCACTAATATCACTTACACGAGGAGCTATTAAGTCTATTTCCCATTGGATTGTACCAAGTAAATCAAAATGTCTATCTTTAAAGATGGCCAAGTCTAACCATTGATTTAAATTGAAATCACTTTCGATTTCTTCTTCTTTGGGTAGCAAACCATATTCTTCTTGATCTGGGCAGTTAAGCTTATTAATCACGCAACCAATAAGGTGTTTGTTACTAATGCCACCATAGGTTTCAGCGCTGACTTCTAGTCGGTCTTCAAACTCTTCAGCACTATCATTTCCGGGGCTGGCAACAAGGACAATATCGGCGCTAAGTGCTTGAGCAACGTCACGATTAATTCTGCCGGCATAAGGCTGTCTAGGCGTTGGCACTAAACCTTCAATAATGACAACATCATGATCTTGTTTAAAGTCATCAAAATTGGCAACAATCTCTTCTAACACAACATCACGAAGACCGTCGCCCATTTTGCCTTCAACATAACTCATCGGTAAGCTGGTGTTGTTTTGTGACAAGCTTATCGCTTCAATATTTTTATTTTTTTTGGCTAAACTATTTCGCGATGGTTGACTAATTGGTTTGAAATGACCAACTTTGATGCCTTTTTGTTGGCAAGCATGCAATAAGCCTAACGAAACACTGGTAAGGCCTACGCCTGAGCCTACAGGGATGAGCATAATTCTATGTGGCATAAATTAAATCCTAGTTATATTTATTCAGTCTTTATTTGTCTAGTGTAGTAAGTAATTGCGCAGATTGTTCTGCAATCACCCACTCTTCGTTAGTGGCGATCACCCAGCAATCTCTAGCATTATCTGCACTGATATTCCCTGAGGCACCAAAGCGGGTTGCTAGATTTTTGTCTGGGTCAAGGGCGAAGTTTAGTAAACTTAGCTGTTGGATAATTTGCTGACGCACCCATGAAGAGTTCTCACCAATACCACCAGTGAAAATAAGACCATCAAGGGAGGTTAAACTGGCACTATAAGAGGCAATGCTTTTGGCTATGCGGTAACAAAATACCGTTAGCGCGAGTTTTGCTTGGCTATTGTTATCTTCAAGCATGGCTGTTTCTAGTGCTCTACAGTCATTGCTGATACCAGAAACCCCTAACAGACCACTTTTTTTATTCACTAAGTTATCAACATCGGTAATTGAGTAACCGAGTTGCTCAACTAAATGAAAAATAATACCGGCATCTAAATCGCCACTGCGAGTACCCATCATGACGCCTTCTACTGGGGTCATACCAAGGCTAGTATCTACACTTTTTCCATCTTTAATTACCGTGACACTGCATCCGTTACCAAGGTGTGCACTAATTAAATTGCATTGTTCAAGTGGTTTAGCTAATTGTTTGGCTGCTTGTTTTGCGACAAAGTAGTGACTAGTTCCATGGAAACCATAGCGCCTGACGCCATGCTCTTGATATAAGGAATAGGGAAGGCCATATATATAGGCTTTTTCCGGCATCGTTTGATGGAACGCCGTATCAAAAATTGCAATTTGCGGTAAATCACTAAAGGCTTGCTGGCAGGCTTTAATGCCGATGAGGTTGGCCGGATTGTGCAGCGGCGCTAATTTCGCAAGTTGACTGATAGCTTGTTCAACTTCATTGGTAATTAATGTCGGCTCTGAGTATTGCTCACCACCATGAACAACTCTATGGCCGACAGCGCAAATGCTTTTTACTAAACCTAACTGTTGCAATTGGCTAACTAAAATAGCGAGAGCACACTGATGATCAAACGGAGCTGCTAAGTTATAAGTTTTTTTCTCACCTTGATATTTTATGGTGATATTGGCGTCTGAGCTAAGTAAACATTGAGCTAAGCCCGATAATTCGGATTCACCTGTTGCTGGGTTTATCAAAGAAAACTTTACTGAAGAGCTGCCGCAATTAATCACTAAAATTTCTTTGTCAGTGAAATCTTGGCTTTGCGATATTTGTTGGGTCATATGATTTATCTTCTAGGTTAACAGTAAGTAACTATTTTAAATTAATATTAGCGTTATTATAGCGCTAGTGAAGAGAAAAACATTGATGCAATGCAAGTACACGGGGTTAAGGTTTGTTTAAAACAAAATAACCTTGCGGCGGTTGATCTTTCTTGATTGTTTTGCCCGTAATCAATAGAGGATCTTTTAGTGATGGCAGAAAGGAGGTTAATAAGAATTTATAGCAAGGAGTGTAAAAGTGCGGTTTTAATCTCGTTACAAATCCACGCTATAGAAAAATGTATATTACTGCTATAGTAGGGATATGAATATCTCCGTTGTCGAACTCATTAAGTTGGGTCAAAAATACTTATCCTTATGGCCAGAGCGACCAGAATTGATGCGCTACTTTCAAGATTATCGTGCCGTGCAAACCGCACGATTCATCTGTCGTTACTTTCCCGCATTAGCACTCTTTACGGTAATTATGCAGCTTTATATCGCTTCAGGCTACCCTATTGGTCAAGGCTCTATTGAGCAAGCGCTCAATGCGCTACCACAAGCGTTAGTGTACGGTCTTTTCTTGTCGAGTATGCCAGTGCAGGCTTTGGTTTATTCAGGAGTTAAGGCGGATAAGCTATTACCACCTTCTTTAGCTTCTTGGTATCACTCGGGTCTTGAAAAAGTAAAACAACAAGGCATTGAACAAGGACAACGTAAAACTGAGCAGAATCATTCTCACTTAACAGCCCTCAATAACTTAGCAACCTATAAGCCTCGTTATATAGATCTCGCCCAGCTCCTACAACTGACATTTGCTAAACAACATTAAAAGCAAAGCTTAACTTTGAATAACTTTGATTAAGCTTTGCTTTCTGTTTGATACATATAAGTAATATTTGCCTAGTGCTGTTATTCAGCTTTTTGATATAAGCGTAAAACAAAATCAGCTTGGCAAGTAAATTGCTGTGTGCCTTTTAGCTCTGTTATTAGCTCATCACTTGCCTTAAAGGCAAAAGGGGTCATGGCGAGCAAATTCAACAGATCTTCACTATCAGTAAACTTTATTGGATAGTGTAGGCGTTGCTCTTCGATTAAATCGAGTTTTCCTATCACCTGTTTTGAACCATCATGCTTATTTGCCTTTTTATAAATCAATGACTTTAGTTCAAATAAATGATTTTCAGCGGGCGTTACTGTCAGTAAGTAACTTCCCTTTTGCAAAATACGGGTAAATTCTTGCTCAAGAATCGGCGCGTAAACACTATATATCCAAGAAAACTGCTCATCCTGAAAAGGTAAGTCAGACAAGGTGGCTACACTAAAGCTGCAGTCTTGGTAGCGTTTTGCTGCTATTTTGATGGTTTCTTTGGCAATATCTACCCCATAAACACTGTTTTGGGTGGTCTTATGTTGATGAGTATAAAAACCCTCACCACAGCCTGCATCAAAAACGTCACCACATTGTTCGGCATATTTCTGATAAAGCCCTAACATGCTATCGACTAAGGGCTGGTAATAGCCTTTATCTAAAAAAGCTCTTCTTGCTTGTACCATGGCTTTGTTATCACCGGGCTCTTTTGAATGCTTAAATTGCACAGGTAATAAATTTACATAACCTTGTTTAGCTTTATCAAAACTATGATTATTCTCACAACGGTAACTTTTATCCGTTAGCGTTAGCGCCTTTTGACAAAGCGGACAGCGATATTTTGCTAAGTTTATTGAGCTCATAGCCACCAAACCTTAAGAAAATGTTGACCAAATTGGTGCATGATCAGAAGGTTTTTCTATACCACGAAGCTCATAATCAACATCTGATTCAATACAGCGCTCAGCCATATCTTTGGTAGCAAGTACCACATCTATTCTAAGACCACGGTTATCATCAAAACCACGAGAGCGGTAATCAAACCAAGAATAGCGTTCTGTTCTTTCTGGGTGAAGTTGACGGAAAGTATCAATAAAACCCCAGTCCATTAATGTTTTAAGCCATTGGCGCTCTTCATCTTGAAATGAACACTTACCGGTTTTTAACCAACGTTTACGGTTAACTTCGCCAATACCTATGTCTAAATCGATTGGAGAAATATTGATATCTCCCATCACTACTACATTCTCATCTGCGTTATGATGTTCATTTAAATACGTCATTAAATCTTGATAAAATTTGCGCTTATAAGGGTACTTAGTCTCATGATTAATGTTCTCTCCTTGAGGAAAGTAGCCATTTAACACGGTAACTTTTTCGCCTTTATCATTGGTTGTGCTAACCATAATCATTCTACGTTGAGCTTCATCATCGTCTGTTGGGAAGCCTCGCTGTACTGATACTGCTTCTTTCTTACATAACATAGCAACACCGTAATGAGCTTTTTGGCCATGAAAATATACGTGGTAACCCATAGCCTCAACTGCCTCTAGCGGGAAGGCTTCATCATGAACTTTAATTTCTTGTAGACCTATAATGTCGGGTTGATGCTTATCAATAACGGCTTGTAGTTGGTGAAGACGAGCACGAAGGCCGTTAATGTTAAAAGAGATAATTTTCATAGGATTCCTAATGCAGTGCTACAAATAAGCGCTAAATGTTACAGGATAAGTTAAGTGGCTGATCTTGCGTTTTTATCTAGCTCGTCGCAAGTATTATTTTTCATAGGCTGTTATAAATTGTAATTTAAACGTAACAACTGGTAGAACCTATTGTTTAACCGTAATAAGTTGTTTAAGCTAAACCTAAATGAGCAACACAACCTAGAAAACTGTTTAACAGTGATTAGTACTTTTGTTTACCTTCGTCGGTAAGCATTGAGTAAAATATAAGGAAATGAAGATGCCAGATAGCAACTCAAGCGTAAAAAAAATATTATTGGTTGAAGATGACCGCCAATTATCCGATTTAGTAACAGACTTTTTAACGAGTGAAGGTTTTCATGTTAAACAAGAATTTCGTGGTGATACTGTTGCAAAACGCGTTAAATTATTCTCACCTGACTTAATCATTTTAGATGTTATGCTGCCAGGAAAAGACGGTTTCGGTGTTTGTCGCGATTTACGTCCAGAATACAATGGCCCAGTATTAATGCTAACCGCGAAAAGTACCGATTTTGATCAGGTTCTTGGTTTAGAAATAGGCGCCGATGATTATGTTATTAAACCAGTAGAGCCTCGCGTATTATTAGCTCGCGTTAACGCCTTACTACGTCGTGGTGATTTACCCAATCAAAGCGATGAAAAAGGCGAAATTACTTGTGGTGGTTTATACATTAATAAAGCATCACGTAAAGTGACATTGCAAGATGAGAATATTGATTTAACTAGCCAAGAATTTGATTTGTTATGGTTATTAGCAAGTAAATCAGGTGAAGTACAAAACCGTGACTACATTTATAAAGCTGTAATCGGCCGTGAATATGATGGCCTAGACAGAAGTGTTGACGTGCGTATTTCTCGTTTACGTAAAAAACTGCATGACAGCACAGAAACACCATTTAGAATAAAAACTATTTGGGGTCAAGGTTACCTCTTTGTTCCTGATGCTTGGAATTAATCTTTTAAACGCTATTAATGCATAGCGATATAATCAAAGGCTTTGTTTATTCTTTTAGATACAAAGCCTTTTTCTTTAGTGCACTATTACGTTATTTAAGGCGCAACGATGAAATTAGGCCGTTCCTTTTTTAATCTTTACTTCTTTATCATCTCTACCTTTATTATCTTTTCTTGGGCGCTTGATGAAGTATGGACTTCCTATCTAGAGCAAGATATTGAGTCTTATACTGGCTATAAAACTCTGATGATGGCAACTGGAGACTATGTACAAAAGCACCCTAAGCATGAATGGGAAGATATTGTTGCCGGCGCCGCACAACGATGGCAATTACCTTTGAAGCTTGAAAGCTTGGTTGAGGTAGAGGCCGTTGATCATACTGACCATAACGCTTTAGTCCACTCTAATGCGCACATCTACTATTATGATGACAAAGTTGTTATTCATTATTTATTGAAAAATTCTGATACTGTAATCACTCTAGACTCAGTAAAAATGCCAACTAGACCGAGAATTAAGTCAACGTATCGTGTGATGATTCTGGCGACGTTTGGTGTCATTATCTTTATTTGGTTATGGCCAATGTCTCGAGATTTAGAGTCACTTAAAAAAGCAACCCGTGCTTTTGGTCAAGGGAACTTTGATAGTACCGCCCCTGAAGCAAAATCAACAATGATTGCGCCTATGATCGCTTCTTTTAATATGATGGCAACTCGAATAAAGCGCTTGATTGAAGCCCATAAAGAATTAACCAATGCAGTTTCACACGAACTAAGAACACCGTTAGCAAGAACAAAGTTTGCTTTACAAATGCTTGACTCTATTAAAGATGATGAAAAGAGAGCCAAGTACCAGCAACAGATCAGCAATGATGTGTGTGAATTAGAAGAGCTTATTAATGAGATGCTTATCTATGCCGCATTTGATAATGATAAGCCTGAGCTAAATTTTGCTCGTACTGACCTTAGTGAATTGGTTAAGTTACAAATAGCGAGTCATGATCAATTTGTTAATACCATTGAGTTTGTGAATAACTTACCTGACAATTTTGTTCGCTGTGACCGTCACTTTATGGACCGAGCAATAAATAATTTTATTAGCAACGCCATTAAATATGGTGATGATAAAGTGAGAGTGACATTGTCATTGGTTGGTGAACAGTGCCAAATTTGTGTTGAAGATAATGGTGATGGCGTTTCCGATGAGTTTAAGCAAGTTATTTTTGATGCTTTTTCACGAGGCGATCAATCGAGAAACCGTGAAACAGGCGGTTTTGGCTTAGGCTTGGCCATTGTTGCACGAATTATGGAATGGCATCAGGGTCAAGCCTCTATTAGTGACAGTGAACTTGGTGGTGCATCATTTAAGCTTACTTGGCCAGTTAAATAAAAAGATAACAATATTAAATATAAAAAGTGTGATTATCGGCTAAATATTTCAAACAATTAGCCGATAACTTATTTATCAACCTTAGGTAAATAAGAGAATAGCACGTTGGCAGTAGAGCTATCACAATCACCTTTAGCAAGTTACCTCAATCAAAACAGTGATTTGCTAAATGAAAACTCAGAAAATAGTGCAGATGGATACTCCATCTCCAATGCGCTATTACATGAGTTGCAATTAGGTGAGCAGCTTAATGAAAGTGTTGTACAAACAAGGCGCGCTGATTTTTCATTAATGCTCGCGATGTTAGCTGACGATGTACGTGAACAAAGTCAATTTATCCTACCCAAAACTCATTTTAATGAGCCCGCTAAACTTACCGAAAACGAATTAAGAAAGCAGTTTAGTTTACCTAATAAAGCCGCTTTATCGCTAGAGACACCTAACGATGTTCAACAGTTTAATCAAGCAAGCTTAATAGAAGACAATGATCTAGCAACCTTGCATTTATCGAATGTGTTAAACCCTAAACCGTTAGCTTTTCGCGATGACAAGCACCATGTAGAAATGACGGTGATGCAAAATACCAGTATTAGCTGTCAGTTAAAGCATCAACAAGCATTAACGGCGCGCTTGAATGAAAGCGATAGGGCAGATATAGAGCCCTTAACAAAACCGTTAAGTTTTAATGCCAAAGCTTGGTTAGATGGCATTCAACAGTCCATCGTAAAAGCACCGCTAATTAATTAGTTTTATCGAACCATAAACTCAGCTGCTTAATATGAGCTACTTAATCTAGCCAAACTTAATCTAACCTGAGCTTTATTTACCGCAGCAATGTTTAAACTTCTTGCCTTTCTTGGCCGACCAAGCACTAGGGTAATTATTGCAAGGGCACAGCTGATTGCGTTTAACTTTCGCTATTTCATTGCTTACGGTGATTTCACCATCAAGGTAGCGCCAAAGTCCCTGCTCGAGTGCAAAGTTAGATTTTTCCCTTAACTCAAATAATGTGTGCTCTACAAGGTAATATGCGGAAAACTCAACTTGAGCCTCATCACTTTGATGTACTATTAAGGCAAGCCAAATACACTCATCAGCCCAAGATTGCAGATCGGCAATAGATTGTTTAGCGCGAGACACTGCTCCGTATGTGTCATGAATATACCGCGCATCTTTGGTCGCATAAGCGCTAAATCTTGATCGCATTAGCTGCTCAGGGGTGCTCGGTTGCTTTTGATGTGTAATGAAAGGTTGGCAACATTCACTAAATGATAAGGAAGAACCACAAGGGCAAAGCATAACAAAATGTCCAAAAATGATAGTATGTGTAATCGGGTATATTTTACCGCGTTTTCAACGCAGATAAAGGGGGATTGGTCGATTTCTTTCAGACAAACTTTATCATTTCTATTAGGATAATGTACTCATTGACAGTACCTTCGTAAGCTATTGATAGCGAAATCTATTTGATAGCTTTTATAACTTTAGATAACAAAAGACTTTAAATTTATGAAATTACAACTTATTGCCGCAGCGCTTAGTTTTTCATTAGCCGCTTGTAGTAATAGTCAGCTTAATGAGCCGACTAAATCTCATACTCCACAAACAATTCAAGCGGCTGTTGCTGTAAATGCACAGGCAACTGATATTATTACTTTAGAACAAGTTATGGCTGATCCCGATTGGTTCGGTCGAGCGCCGGAATCTTGGTACTGGGGCAGTGATAGTAATACCGTTGTTTTTAAGCAAAAGCAATTAGGAAATCCATTACGTGATTTGTACTCACTCGATTTATCTAATGACAATAAGGTTAACCAAGTTGCTTTATCAAACAAGCATATTGTTGCGGATAAAGGCGCTCTGTTAAATCAAAGTCGTAGTCATAAAGTTTATACTTTTAATGGCGATGTGTTTGTTAAAACTGTTGCAACTAATGCAGTGAAACAACTGACATTTACCTCAAATCATGAACGTAATGCAATATTTCTCAGCAATGACGATATTGCCTATCAGGTAGGGAATACCTTTTATGCGCATAATATTGTCACCGGACAATTAAAAGAGCTAGCTAACTTACAAATGTCGGCAAAACCTGCCGGCGTAGCCGAGCCAAAAACATACATTGCCAAAGAGCAACATAAACTGATTGATTACATTGCACTGCAGCAACGCAATGATAAGTTAAAACAAGCAAAAAAAGCGCAATTAGCCAGTGAAAATGCTTCGGTAAATAATACTAAGTTTTATTTTGGCAAAGGTAATAGGGTGGCGCACGCAAGTCTTTCACCTGCTGGCGATAAACTTTTAGTTAGCATCACTAGTGCAAAATCGAGTCGTGATAAAACAGATATCATGCCTAACTACATCACGAAAGACGGTACCATTGCGGCTGAAAAAGTACGTGCGCGTGTTGCTAATAATAGAAAATATCAAGAGCAATTGTTCTTACTTGATTTAACGACAGGCACTCAGCAAGCCTTAAGTTATGAAAGCCTTCCAGGTTACAACGATGATGTATTAGCTTCGGTTAAAGCGGAAAATTATGCCCGCGAAGGTAAAAAGTACACGTCTGAGAAACAAGCACGTAATATTCATGTGCTTCGTATGTATAACCCAATCAAGTGGAGTGAAGATGGCCAACATGTTGCGTTAATGTTGGAAGCTTGGGATAACAAAAGCCGATGGTTAACAACGGTTAACTTTTCAGATAACGAGCTAGTTACTCAGCATAAATTGCATGATGATGCTTGGATTAACTGGAGCTTTAATGAATTTGGTTGGGTTAACGTTGATAATAAAGCAAGTTTGTATTATTTATCAGAAGAGTCTGGTTATTCGCACTTATACCTGAAAAGCTTAAAAAATAAAGCTATCAAACTCACGTCAGGTAAATTCGAAGTAAGTAGTGTTACCCCGACAGCGGATGATAATCGCTTTATTTTTAAAGCGAACAAAAAACACCCTGGTATTTATGAAATATACCAAGTTGACCTAGCGAAAAATTTAACTGCATTAACGGATTTAGGTGGTAAGAATGATTATGCGCTAAGCCCTGATGAATCTAAACTGCTGATTGAGCATTCTACGGTAACTATGCCGCCAGAGCTTTACGTGCAAAACATACAAGGCAATGAGACAGCAAAAAGAATAACTCACACAGTTTCTGAGCAATTTCTTGCTATGCCTTGGGTTGCTCCAACGGTGGTAGCCATTCCATCGAGTAAGCAAAAAGAGCCTATTTATTCAAAAGTTTACTTACCTAAGAACTTTGATAAAACCGCTGAGAAAAACCGCGCGGTAATGTTTAGTCATGGTGCTGGTTATTTGCAAAACTCACATTTAGGTTGGTCAGGTTACTTCCGTGAGTTTATGTTTCATTCAATGCTTGTTCAGCAGGGCTATGTAGTCATTGATATGGATTACCGCGCTTCAGCAGGCTATGGCCGTGATTGGCGAACGGCGATTTATCGTCATATGGGTAAACCAGAAGTGGAAGATATGCTAGATGGCGTAGACTGGTTAGTAGAAAACGCTAATGTTGATGCAAAACGTGTTGGTACTTATGGTGGCTCTTACGGTGGGTTTTTAACGTTAATGGCACTTTTCACTGAGCCAGATGTATTTGCTTCAGGCTCAGCGTTACGACTCGTGTCTGATTGGGCGTACTACAACCATGGTTATACTTCGAATATTTTAAATACTCCTGAAGATGATGCCATTGCCTATGAACGTAGCTCGCCAATTTACTTTGCTGAAGGTTTGACCAAACCATTATTAATTAATGCGCCTATGGTTGATGATAATGTATTTTTTGAAGACAGTGTTCGTTTAGTTCAACGTTTAATTGAACTTGAAAAACAAGACTTTGAAACGGCAATCTACCCGGTAGAGCCTCATGGTTTTGTGCAACCAAGCTCTTGGTTAGACGAGTATCGTCGTATTTATAAATTGTTCGAAAATACTTTATAAGTATTAAAGCTGTGAGCAAGTTAATTCCTTGCTCGCGGTGAAGTCAATTTATCTCGTTCTGATATATGTTGACAGTTTTAATAAAAAAGCCCTGATATGACTATCAGGGCTTTTTTGTTAGTGGTGTTCTTAGTGAAGCTCGATCTTTCCTAAATAAAGTTTATCTTGATGCTAGCTTGCTAGTTTTTCTTGATTCAAGGCAAGTTCATGCGTCAATAGCTGGTCTATTGCAAATGAATTTAACGCAGGAGCTAGGAAAAATAGCTGCTAGAGAAGCATTTATTAAGCCGAGCTCAGGTTAGATAGACCAAGAAACAGTGTCACTTATATGTTGTTTCCACTGGCTCAACGATTCATTCTTATCGGCCACCACAATAATATTACTGTGTTGAAACTCAAGTGAACTACCAAAAAGTGCTTGGTCATTAAATTTATCGCTAAATGTCAGTTGCTCATTTTTAGGTACGATAAATACAGTGACAGGGCTGGTTTTTCCTTGAAACACTAAGTGTAAGCTTTTCATCGCATCAAAACGGCAATAATCTGCAAATAATAACTTACCAATAGGCTCGCTGAAATTGCCATCAAAAGTCGCCATTTTTTGATTTAATGCCGTTAAGGTTACTTGGCTAGTAGCATTGTTATTAAAACTGCCTTTTTCATGATAAACATGTGCAAGGGCGTAATCACCTAGGTTGTTATGTGCACTAGTAAATTGCATGAAATTAAGCATTAACCCACCAATTACCGCAACAGAGGCAGCAAGCGCAAGGTGGACGCGTTTTTTACGCTTTTGCACTTGGTGACTAGCAAGGGTTTGGCGTAATATTAATTTGTCACATAAATCATCAGGGACAGGCACCTGCATTGCCTGCTTGATTCTTTCATCTAACAGGGCAATATCTTTGGCAAATTGCTTTTTGCTTGCATCTTCTTGCTGTGCAGCTAAAACATCAGCGTCTTTATTATTTGGCTCGGCATAAATCGCACGTCTAAATTGTAAATCATCCATTCGTCATTCCTCGCTTAACCGGCTCAGCTTCTAAAGCTTCTTTCAATTGGTTTCGTGCTCTAAATAACCGCGTCATCACGGTGTTTTTATTGAGATCTAGCATTGTGGCAATATCTTCACCGCTAAAACCACCGATAACCTGTAACACTAAAGGCTCTGAGTATTCATCGGGCAACTGAGATATTTTTTCTCTGAGCCAATGATTTTCTAATTCTTGCTCTGTTGTTACTGATTTAGTATCAGTAATTGTCGCTTCTTCGTATTCACTCATATCGAAGCGTTTACGTTCAAAGCGTCTGGCATTTTCGCGTCGTAAAATAGTGATTAACCAAGACTTAGCGGCCTTTTCATCTTTTAACGAATCTAGGGCACGCCAAGCACGAAGAAAGGTTTCTTGAACCAAGTCTTCAGCTACTTGCTTTTCATGGCATAGCCAATAAGCGTAGCGGTATAAATCACCGTGTAGCGCTTTCACCAGCGCCTCATATCTAACTTGTTTTGTCATCATATGGGTAAAGACCTTAGTAGGCTCAAGATAATTTCAAAAAAGATAAATCTTTTTAGTATATCGATTACTCTAGCGTGAAATTACCATAATAGTGACTTGATAACCGTTTTAAAGAGTAGGGAAAGTCAGGATTGCAGTCGTTAACTAGTTGAAGTTAGTTAATTGTCGTTGCTTGAAAATGCAGTTCTAGAGCCCTAATGCAAGGACTCTAGATAATTAACGTTCTAATAGAATTAATGGCTGGGGTTAAGTGACATGGTTTGTGTTGTGTTATTTTTGACGCTATTAAGTTTATTCACTTGTTGAATCGCGCTAAGTAACGTCATACCTTGCCATGATGGAGCACCGATAACGGCACTTTTGCCATATAAGTGTTGCTGTAAATCATTGAGCGCCGTGGCGAGGTTTTGATCATTGAGCATATCTTGTGCTTGTGCAAGGTTATTGACTTGAGTATTAGGGTTACTTTGTCTTAGTAAGTGTCTTAACCAAGGTAATATTAAGCTTAATGCTTGCTCAGCGTCATTTTTCTTACATGCCGCAAGTAAGGCAAGATAATGGTTACCATTATCAGGTGCAGCTTTATTTTTCTGCTTATTGCCACTATATGATTGCTTTAAAAAGCGTACATGAAGGAACCAAGCGATTATAGTCAGTAGCCATAAGCAGGCAATCAGCCAAAGCAGGCGAGTATCAGCAACAGTCGCTTGACTACTATTATTTTGCTCTGGTAATGCTTGTACTTGATTGTTTAGCTCTTTGTTAGCTTGGCTTTCTTGTTCAGCAGTTGTTGGCGTTGATACTTCACCTTGCGCAGCCTTAACGGTAATAGTTTGCGCAGGTAAGCTTGCTTGTTCAATTTTATTGGTAATGGTATTAAACCAGGTTACTTCCATTGCAGGTAAAACAAAATCACCCGCATGGCTAGGCACAATGGCAAAGTTTTGTACTTTTTGACTGACCAATCGCTCGCTGGATAAATTGGCATGAAGTTCGGCTTGATCTGGGTAAACCTTTAAACCAGCGCTATTTTTCATGTCAAGTTTTGGTAATTGAGCTTTTGATAAGCCCGCTGCGGTTAATGTAATAGTGCGAGTAATTGGCTCACCCACAACAAACTCGCCAGCGCCAGATTGCCACTCTTGATGCAAGGTCAGTATTTCTGTCGGCAGCCATTGGCTATTACTCGGGTAATTGCTAGGAATTGGTAATACGGTTAAATTTAGCTCTTCACCTAAAATACTGACAGGTTTTGTTTGTGCGAAACTTAAAAAGCTAGAACGACGTTTTGATGCTTGAAGTACTTCCCCTGAAAATAGCGCCGCAGGTAAAATAAAATCACCACTTTGCTCTGGCGTTATCGCGTAAGTTTGCTCAATCACCCGGTAGCGTTTGCCGTTAATAATACTCTCTGACTGTTTATCTTGACCAATTTTCTCAATAGCCGCACCAGTAAAACTTGGTTCAGTAAGGTTACCGCTTTTAAGTTCAACGGAGAAATGCAGTTTAAGTGATAAGGTTAGCAATTGTTGAACATAGACTGTATTACTTGATAATTCACTGGTAATAAAGATATCTGCTTGCATCGCATCATTTGTAGCGCTGGCTTCGACAACGGTTAAAGCAATAGGCTCGCTACTGACATTATTGATGGTGAGGGCAGGGATGGTAAAGTCACCCGAATTTCTGGCGATTAAGATAACTTGCCATTTGGTGCTGCGCGTAGTTTTGAAATTTACCATACTTGTTTGTGAGCTTACCGATGTTTGGCCGACAATAAAGTCACTCAGTAAAGGTGAAGTATCTAAAGCGCTACGACCTACATCATCATCAGCAACAACGGTTAATAAAATTGATTCATTGATCATTGCAGGATTTTTATCAACCGTGGCGGTAACTTGCGACAAAGCTAAGGCTTTGTTTGTAAAAACAAGTGTTGCCAGGACGAACAGGGTGGCTAGTAGCCTTTGAAAATAAGATAAACCCGTTTTTTTCTCAACATATTGTAATGAAGAACTTACCACTTTTTATTACCTCCTTGGGATGCACCTTCGTTACGGCGCTTTTGATATTCTAGTCGCATTTTATTTCTTAATAACAAGTACGGATCGTCCGTTACCTTATTGAGTAATTGTTGATGCTTTTGCTCTGTTTCTTGCTTTTTACTGTCACTGGCTTGTTGAGCTAAGGCTTTTTCTTCTTGTAATTTTTCTTCTTCTGTTTTCTGCTCTTGTGCACGTTTTGCTTGTTGTTCTTCTTGCTCGGCTTCTTGCTGAGATTGTTCCTTTTGGGACTGATTTTGTTGCTCTTGCTCTTGCTCTTTTTCTTGGTCTTTACGTTGTTGTTCTTGGCTTTGTTGTTGAGGATCTTTTGATGTCTGACCGTCTTGCTGCTTATCTTGCTGCTGCTCACTGTCAGATTGCTCTGAGTCCTGCTTTTGATCGTCAGACTGTTGCTGCTCATCATTCTCAGAATCTTGAGGGTCACCGTCTTGAGAATTTTGTTTAGATTGTTCTTGTTGTTTCTTTAACGCTTCAAGTTGTGCCAAGTTTTCTTTTGCACCTGAAAGGTTAGGGTCTTTTTTTAGCGCATCTTTATAAGCCGCTATCGCTTCATCGACTTGTTGAAGTTGTGCATGAGCATTACCTTGGTTATATAATGATTGCGCAGTATCGCTTTGTTTAAATGCTTCTAATGCTTGTTCATAGTCACCGGCTTTGTAGTGCGCACTACCTTGCCATTGGCTGTTTTCAAATTGCTTAGCCGCTTGTTGATATTGCTCTTGCTGAAAATGCTGTTGGGCTTGTTGATCAGGTGTTTTCCAAAGGTTTTTCCAAAGGGTTGCAGCAGTGTTCTCGCTTGTTTTAATGTCATTTGAGGTCGAAGAGCTGGTATCGGTTACGCGCTGTTCATTGGCAAAGCTGCTGGTACTTGTTCCCATTAAGCTAATGGTTAGTGTAACAGGCAATAACCAGCTAATTGCTAAAATACTCGAGCCGCGACGAAAGTAACTAAGTAAAAAAGGTAAGATAATGATTAATAACCAAGGGCCTGCTTCTTGATATTTATCACCTTGTAAAGATTGTTCTTTTTCACGGCCATTGTTTGCGTTACTCGAGTCAGTTTCTAATTTATCATCAAGGTTTTGAGACAAGTGAGCGGTCAATTTTTTGATATCACTATCGTTGTTAGTAATAGAATGATAACTTCCGCTACTGCGTTTGCTAATGGCTGAAAGTCTATGTTCAGGTAGCTTTGGCACCACAATAGCGCCTCGGTTATCTTTGAGTAACTTACCACTGCTAAGTTTAATCGGCGCTCCTGCTTGTGTGCCGACGCCAAGGATATTTAAGCTATGACTATTTTTATTTGACCAATCATAAATATCTGACATCTCTTCATTGTCAATATCGTCGGTAAACCAATAGATATCACCACTAACATGTCCTGCATTTTTCAATGTTTGATCAGCAAGGGTTAATGCAGCTAATGCATTAGCACCATGTACCGGCATGATGTCAGGGGATAAAGAAGGCAGCAGTAGTTCAATATTTTTTACATCTTGGGTTAATGGACTAATAATAAAAGCATCGCCAGCATAAGCAATTAAGCCGATGTCACCTTCTTTAATGTTGTTCAATAAATCAATGGCTTTATAGCGAGCACGGGTTAATCTATTGGGTTTAATATCGGTTGAATACATGGAATAAGACATGTCCATAACAAGCACCGCGCCTCGCTCTAACTGATATACCGGCTGAGGCAATTTTTGCCATGCAGGGCCAGCTAAAGCAATAATAATACAACTACCGATGATACTGGGTTTTAGCCAATAGCGATTTTTTGCAACAGCTTGCTCAGAAGTTGCCTTGTTTGAACTTTCCAATAAGGCATTTGATAAATGTTTGGGTAAAAAGTGTTGCCAAGGTGATTGGTAATATCGAATTTTTTTGAGTAGCCACAATACTAAAAATAACGCGAAAAACGCCATTAACCATGATGGGCGAATAAAATGAAAATTATCGATAAAACTTTCAAAGCTGAAATCAGCGCTTAGCGTTGAAAAAAGATTAACGTGTTCAGTAGACATATTAATTACTGCTCCTAGTGTTAGCATCTTTGCTGCTAAAACGATTACTAGGTACTAAAAAAGAGAAATGTAAGGTTAATAGGTAGGCAAAAGCGAGCAAGGCCGCAAAGCTTAACGGCCAATAGAATAGCGCGGTTAGCGGTCTCATTTGTTGTTGCTCTTGCTCAACTGGCTCAAGTTTATCGAGCAAGTTATATATCTCACTCATACTTTCACTGTCTCGAGCTCGAAAATATTGACCACCCGTTTTTTCGGCAATATTGGATAAACTTCTTTCATCTAAATCACTGGATGGATTTACTCGTTGAGAGCCCCATAAAGATTGTTGCATCATAACATCGGCGCCAATGCCTATGGTGTAAATTGTTATCTCCTTAGCAATCGCTAGTTCGAGTGCTTGCTCAGGACTGATTTTTCCTGCGGTGTTTTGTCCGTCAGTTAACAGCAATAACACTTTATTTGATTCTTTTTTCTCATCAAAACGTTTTACCGCTAATGCAATTGCATCGCCAATAGCGGTTTTTCGACCCACCAGGTTTAACTCACTTTCATCGAGCATTTGTTTAACGGTTTTTCGATCGAATGTCATTGGTGTTTGCATGTAAGCGTCATCAGCAAATAATATTAAGCCGAGTCGATCACTTACCCGTCTATCGATAAAATCTCCAAGCACCACTTTAAGCATCTGTAAGCGGTTAACATCACGACCATTAAGACGCATATCTTCAATTTCCATGCTGCCAGAAAGGTCAACGGCAATCATCATTTCTCGGCCTTCGCTAGGAATATCAATAGCATCACCTAGCCATTGTGGTTGGCAAATGGCGACAACAATTAACAGCCAGCAAGTAATGAGAACAGTTAGCGGGGCCTTATTTTTTTTCTGCAAACTTACCGTATCAGTAGAAATGTTGATAAGTGTTGGCATAACTAAAGCGCTTTGTTGTTGCGCATTTTTTTTAGCCGGTAATAAATAGATAATGAATGGCAGCGGCAACAGGGCAAATAACCAAGGGAAAGCAAAACTTATCATTAGCTTAACTCCTTTGAGTTAGCAGTTAAGTTTTTCACCGGTAAAGCATGAGTCAGCCAAAGTTTGGTTGCTTGTTGGCATTGTTTATCTACTTCAGAAGATGAACAATCTGGTGATTGATATTGTGCTTGAAATGCATCAATACTGAGTGTGTTAAAACTATGCTGATGTTGGGTCGGTAATTGTGCTTGTAGAAATTGTTGCAAGTTATCACCGTACAGTTTCGCCAGTTGCTCGCGGCTAAAATATTGCATTGCGGCCCACTTTAATAAGTTAATGCAATCATTAGCGTTAAGTTCAGGATTGTTTTTTAGCGCAGCAAGTGCTTGATTCTTTTTAGCGTTTAACAGACGATCTTTTTTGAACTTCTTAAAAAGCCAAAAACCGCATACCAAGACGATTACCAGTAATATCCACCAGCCCAGAGCGGTTGGAAAATTACTGACTTGTTCAGGTAAGTGAATATCATGAAGTTGTAATTGTGTTGTTTGACCTGTTGGCGCTATGCCTTGAGCAGGAGAGTTTGCGACATTCATTACAACGCTACTCCTTGATACTTAAGTTGTTGCTCCAGTGTTTCTCCCGCAGTAAATTGTATTATCCGCGCACCGGTTTTTGTTAATTGCTGCTGCATTAAATTGGCTTGTTTACTTGCTTGTTGTTGGTATTTTTCGGCAGTTTCACTATCACCTAGTGTTAACTGTTGACGGTTTTTTCCATCAGTGAAAGTGACTGAAAGCTTTAAATTACTACTCGGTAACGTCTGTTCTAGCGGGTCTTGTATTAAACAAACCACTAATTCGCAATGCTGACTGATTTGTGTCAAATGTCGTAATGCATGTTGGCTATTTTTTTCATTTAATAACGAGTAACCATCAGTAATTAAATATACCAGTGAGCCAGGTTTTGCGATATGTCTTAATCGAGCACATTGATGTTCAAAGTCATTTTGCAAAGTGCTCGCTTGCCGTTGAGGTGCGTCTAGCGCTTTAGTGTCTGCCACTGTGTTAGAAGAGATAGCGTTTGGCACAGATGTTTGGTTGTTTAAGGTGGTTAATGCATGAAGATAATGTAAAACCCCAGCTTTTCGACTACGTGGTTTTAATTCAATATGTTGCTGATCACAAAAAACCAAGCCACCTAAGCGATCACCTCGCGCTTTAGCATGCCAAGCGACAAGTGCTGCTAGATGCGCAGCTTGGACAGACTTGAACAGTAATTTACTACCAAAGCGCATGTTTTGGCTTAAATCAGTGGCAACGAGTACTGGCCTTTCAATTTCTTCGCGAAATAACTTGGTGTGGGTTTTCCCTGTTCGGGCAGTAACTCGCCAGTCGATGGCACGTACGTCATCACCGGTTTGATAATGACGAACTTCATCAAACTCCATGCCACGGCCTTTACTGCGGGATAAATAATTTCCCGCTTGTTTGCCTTGGATGTTTTTCTTACCCTTTAGATCAATCAAATTACTCTTACTTTGGTATTGTAAGAGTTCCTGCATTGATAAATCGATACCATTGCTATACAAACCGTCAAGTTTTGATTGAGTACAATCTAAACTTGACGATGCTGTTGATACTTGTTTTTGACGATTAAACCACATAAAACGACTCAATTAATTAACTAATAATGTAGAGATAATGTTTCATCACCGCTTAAGGTAAAGCGGTGAAAACGCATTAGGCTACAGCTACTAATGTTAAAATGTGGTCGAGTACTTGATTCGAAGTAATACCTTCAGCCTCAGCTTGATAACTTAATAAAATACGATGTCTTAACACATTGTGAAACACTGCTTGAATATCTTCAGGGCTAACAAAATCACGGTTGTGTAACCAAGCACGGGCGCGGGCACATCTATCCAGCGCAATTGTTGCTCGAGGGCTAGCACCAAAAGCAAGCCATGCAGCCAGCTTATCGTCATACTTTTCAGGTTGACGAGTCGCGATAATTAAATCGACCATATAGCTTTCCAGTGAAGGAGCCATATGAATATTAAGCACCTGGTCTCGGGCAGAAAAAATTTCAGACTGACTTAAAGTACGCAACGCGGTCTTTTTTTCGGAATCTGCATTCTCATCTGATTTTGCCTTGGAACTTAACGCTTCGCCACGGTTTATTTTCAGTATTTCAAGCTCACTTAATGCATCAGGGTAACCAATTTCAATATGCATTAAAAAACGATCTAATTGAGCTTCAGGCAGCGGATAAGTACCTTCTTGCTCAATTGGGTTTTGCGTTGCCATCACTAAAAATAACTCAGGTAGCTCATAAGTTTTACGACCTACGGTAATTTGACCTTCTGCCATCGCCTCTAATAAGGCTGATTGAACTTTTGCGGGGGCACGGTTAATTTCATCGGCCAACACTAAATTTTGAAAAAGTGGACCCGGTTGGAAAACGAAACTACCATCTTCAGGGCGATAGATATCGGTACCTGTTAAATCTGCAGGTAATAAATCGGGGGTAAACTGTATACGGTGAAAGTCAGCTTCTAAGCCTTGAGCTAATGCGTTAACTGCGCGCGTTTTAGCTAAACCCGGTGGACCTTCTACAATTAAGTGTCCATTGGCAAGTAAGGCAATAAGTAAATTTTCAACTAACGCTTCTTGTCCGACGATTTGTGAAGATAGATGTTGTTTTAAGGTAGAAAAGTGTTCAATTGCCATACGTATTATTTCTTTTATTTGTTCGTTTTAAGGTGAAATTTAGCTTGCTCATCAATGTTGCCCCGTAATAAATAGCGCTTTGGAGCATATTTAAGCTAAGAAAAAACTTACTAAAAAATTAAGCTAGTATTTTATATAAGGTTTTTGATAAAGAAAACAAGTGATACGTAACAAAATCTTAACTATATGTGAATTCAGAGCCTTTTATTTAACAACTTTAGTGGCACTAATGATTGAATTTTTTTATCAGTTCGTTAGAATCAAGTAATAAAGCAGAGGTCTGACCTCTTTAGATTCCATAATAAATAACCATATAACAAAGTGTTTGGAGCAATAAATGACAATGAAAAGACTAACTACTTCAACGGGTGAACGCATCGCTATTGTCGCGGGATTGCGTACACCCTTTGCTAAACAAGCGACGGCATTTCATGGCGTACCTGCAGTTGATTTGGGGAAAATCGTTGTTAACGAACTATTGCAAAAGCATGATGTTGACCCAGCAATCATTGATCAGCTGGTCTTTGGTCAAGTTGTTCAAATGCCTGAAGCGCCAAACATTGCGCGTGAAATAGTGCTAGGTACAGGTATGAACGTGTCTACAGATGCCTATAGTGTTTCTCGTGCCTGTGCGACAAGTTTCCAATCAACCGTGAATGTTGCTGAGTCAATTATGGCAGGGCATGTTGATGTTGGTATTGCTGGTGGTGCTGATTCATCTTCGGTTGCACCTGTTGGTGTCTCGAAAAGACTTGCACGTACTTTAGTTGATCTCACTAAAGCCAGAACGTTAGGCCAAAGATTGTCACTCATTAGCCGACTGGGTTTAAAAGATTTATTACCTGTATCTCCAGCCGTTGCTGAATACTCGACCGGTATCTCTATGGGAGAAACGGCAGAGCAGATGGCCAAGACCTATCAAATTTCTCGTCAAGAGCAGGATGCGTTAGCACATAGATCGCATACTTTAGCTACGCAAAGTTGGCAAGAAGGTAAATTAGCCGGTGAAGTGATGACAGCACATGCCGAGCCTTACAAAAATTTTATTGATAAAGATAACTGTATCCGCGAAAATTCTGTATTAGAAAGTTATGCTAAATTAAAGCCGGTATTTGACCGTAAACATGGTTCGGTTACCGCAGCGACAAGTACACCACTAACAGATGGTGGTGCCGCTATATTGTTGATGCGTGAAGGACGTGCCAAAGAGCTTGGCTATAAACCACTAGGATATATTCGTAGCTTTGGCTTCGCAGCCATTGATGTTTGGCAAGATATGTTAATGGGGCCAAGTTATGCCACACCTATTGCACTACAACGTGCAGGTATGAATTTAGCTGATTTAGACTTAATTGAAATGCATGAAGCATTTGCCGCGCAAGCATTAGCAAATATGAAGATGTTTGGCAGCACTAAGTTTGCAAAAGAACAACTAGGCCGTGACAAAGCCATTGGTGAAATCGATATGGATAAATTTAACGTGATGGGTGGCTCACTTGCTTATGGCCATCCATTTGCTGCAACCGGTGCAAGACTTATTACCCAAACACTGAATGAATTAAACCGTCGAGGTGGTGGTGTTGGGCTAACAACCGCTTGTGCTGCTGGTGGTTTAGGCGCAGCTATGATTGTGGAGACAGATTAATGAGTGAAACAACGAAAAAAGATGATAGCCAAGAAAAAGCTGTAGCGTCAACAAACGCAGTGGTACAGAGTGCATTTACCTTAAATCGACAAGACAATGGTATTGCTCATCTTGTTATCGATGTTGTTGATGAAAATGTTAATACCTTAAAAGCTGAGTTTGCCGAGCAAATTAATGCCGTGCTTGCTGATATTAAAGCAGATAAAACGATTACAGGTATTGTACTTTGCAGCGGTAAGCAAGACTCCTTTGTTGCTGGCGCTGATATTAATATGCTTGATGCGTGTCAAAGTCGCGAAGAAGTGGTGGCACTATCTAGACAGGGTCAGAGGATTTTTTCTCAATTAGAGCAACTTGCTATTCCAATAGTTGCGGCTATTGATGGCACGTGTTTAGGTGGCGGTTTAGAGCTTGCTATGGCATGTCATGCCAGAGTGTGTACGGATAACCCTAAAACGGCTTTAGGTTTACCTGAAGTACAACTTGGTTTATTACCCGGTAGTGGTGGCACGCAACGTTTGCCTAAATTAGTTGGCTTGCAAAAATCTCTCGATATGATGCTTACCGGCAAACAACTACGCGCTAAACAGGCATTAAAAGCGGGTTTGGTTGATGATGTAGTGCCCAGTAGTGTGTTATTAGCGGTTGCTGAACAAAAGGCGATTACTTTAGGACAACGAGGTAAAAAATCAGCTCATCGTAAACAAGGCGTTGTTGATAAGTTACTGGAAAATAATAGCGTTGGCCGTAATATTGTTTATCAACAAGCACAAAAAACTGTACAAGCCAAAACCCAAGGAAACTACCCGGCCCCTGCTAAGATCATTGATTGTGTGCGCACAGGTATTGAATTTTCTGCAGAGAATGGCTATCAAATTGAAGCAGAGCATTTTGCCGATTTGGTGATGAGTGATGAGTCTGCTCAATTACGCCAATTATTTTTTGCCACAACAGCAATGAAAAAAGAGCAAGGTGTTGCTGATGTGATGCCCGAGAAAATAGCGAAGGCAGGCGTTTTAGGTGGCGGCTTAATGGGCGGCGGTATTGCTTTTGTAACCGCAACAAAAGCTAAAGTACCTGTGCGTGTTAAAGATATTAACCACAAAGGCATTAGCCAAGCATTAAAGTACAGTTTTCAAGTACTCAATAAAAAAGTTAAACGCCGTTTTATCTTAAACAGTGAAATGCAAAAGCAGTTAGCAATGATCACAGGTAGCGTTGAGTATACTGGCTTTAAAGCACTAGATATTGTTGTTGAAGCTGTGTTTGAAGATCTGACGCTAAAACAGAACATGGTGGCTGAAGTTGAAGAGCACGGCCACGATAAAACTATTTTTGCCAGTAATACTTCTAGTTTACCTATTGGAAAAATTGCCGCAAAAGCTAAACGCCCTGAAAATGTTATTGGTTTACATTATTTTTCTCCGGTAGATAAAATGCCATTAGTGGAGATTATTCCTCATGAGAAAACCTCTGATCAAACTATTTCTACTACAGTAGCGTTTGCTAAAAAACAAGGCAAAACGCCTATTGTGGTGCAAGATAAAGCCGGTTTTTATGTTAACCGTATTTTAGCGCCATACATGAATGAAGCTGCTATTTTATTATTAGCAGGTGAACCTGTAGATAAAATTGATAAAGCATTGGTAAAATTTGGTTTTCCGGTAGGTCCAATGCAGTTACTTGATGAAGTTGGTATTGATGTCGGCGCTAAAATAGGACCAATTTTACAAGCAGATTTAGGAGAACGTTTTGCTGCTCCTGCTGCCTTTGATAAGTTACTTAATGATGGTCGTTTAGGTAAAAAAGCCAATAAAGGTTTTTATCTTTATCAAAAGCAGAGTCTTGTTAAAACCATTCAAAACACTGCGAAGGGGATTAAATCGGGCAGCAAACAAGTCGATGAAAGCATTTACCGTTTATTGTCGATTAAACCTCAAGGTAGTTTATCAGCAACAGAAATTAGCAAGCGTTGTACTTATATGATGCTAAATGAAGCGGCGCGTTGTGTTGATGAAGGCATTGTCAGAAATGCAAGGGATGGCGATATTGGTGCTATCTTTGGTATTGGTTTCCCGCCATTTTTAGGGGGACCATTACGTTATATTGATAAGGTTGGCGCTAAATCGGTTGTTGCTCAGTTAAGCCAGTGGGCAGAGCAACATGGCGAACGTTACGCTCCTTGCCAAGCATTAGTGACAATGGCTGAAAATGATGAAAGCTATTATCCGAAAAACGGCTAATAATAATGTTTAAGCTAGCTCTAGAATTTTCTCGGGCTAGCTTTAATAAATTCATCCATATCTTTTACCTTTTCTCCTTTAGGTATATTTACCTCCTCAAGCTGTTCACTTTCTGAGTATAAAATAAACCTATCAGGTTGGCTTTGAGCAATGAGCTGTTCTTTTAAGAAGGTTTTTACCTGCGCTAAGCTTAAGTCTAAAACAGCTTGTAATAACTTTTCTTTTTGAATAAACGCTTCATCCTTATTGCAGATAGCAGCCCAAAATCGTTGACTTTTAATGCGTAAGTTTTGATCTTTTTCTTGTAACTGACTCGCTAAACCTTGTGCTAAGTTTTGCCATTCTTGTTCACTAATATCGCTGAGTAAATTGATACTGTCAGTAATAAATTCGTCCATAGCTTGCGCCAAAACAAACGCATCGCTGTGCGGAGACTGAATATAAAATGCGATACCCGGGTAGGAGTTGATCGGCACATAGCCGACACCGACTAAATAACCATATTGCTTTTCAGTGCGCATTTGTTGGAAAAACAACGGTGATAATAGGTGACTGGTAATCATCGTTAGGGCAACTGTTTGGTCATCTTTTTGCTTGAATGGCGTGTAAATCACACAGGCATGATCATGCTCTGGTAAGCTTATCGGTAAAAGAAGCGTCTCTTTGTCACTAATATCCGTGACTGGACATTGCATCGCATACTTGTTATCCATATCCGAACTAAAAGCATTCTCTATCGAATCACAAAGCTGTAAGGCATGCTCAGTTAACCAGTTGCCATGAATCAATACTTCAAGTGTCACTTGTTTGAAAAGTTGCTGGCTAAATTCTTGATATTGTTCAAAAGTAACCTGGCTCATCGCATTAGCTAATAACTTACTACTTGGATTATTAGGTTGCATCACCGAGCTAAGTGCGGCAAAAAGTTGTGAGATAGATTTACTCTTTTCACTATTTTGCCAATATTTGATCAACTGTGTTTTAAAAAGATTAAAGTGTGCTTCAGACACTTGATGATTCTTTAATCTTTGTAATAGCTTGTTGAGTAGCAAATGTTGATTCTCACTATAGCCTGATACTTGTACGGTAACACCGCCCTGGTGAGCATAAAGGTGATAATGAATACCGGCTAATTCGGCTTGGTAATTCTCTTCAATCACAGTATCTGTATATAAATCAACAAATAAACGTGTCATAGCAGTATTTGCCACGCTTGCGACAACAAATGGTGAATCGATACCAATATAGAGATAACCCTTAGGAACTTTAAAGGTATGATCTTGTTTATACCAAGCAACGAGTCCATTTTTATTAAGGATTTTTTCAGGAATAGCGGTTAGTTGCTGATTTGAAACTTGTTCGCTTGGATAAACCTTGGGTGTTTCGACGATATAAGGGTTTGCTTCAGGTAAAAAAAGATTATCAGTATGCATTTGTTCAGATGCTTTAATGTTTCGCCAGCTTGCGAGCTGCTGCTCTGGGATAACTTCAACATGATAAGGCACCTGATACCAAAAGCTGTTTCTTGAAAAGTGATTCTGCTGACTGACATGTAATAAGCGCATATTATCGACATGTAAATCATCTAATAGTTTGCTTATGTTCTCCGTAGACATTCCTGACATTATATAGTCACCGAAAATATAATGTTCTTGCGGGTAATGCTGCATATTAATGACAAGCTGACTGACGCTGTCTAGTGGGCGCATTTTTTCATGGTAAGTGAAAGCTAAATTACTGATCTTTTGCTTTTCTTGATAGTAGTGCTCAGCTATTTCAGTATTTTTAAGTAGATTAATGTAGGCCATCACAATATCTACCACCTCATTAAGGTGAGATTCCCCTAACTCTGTTAAGGAAATACTGATATTAAAGTCTTTAAAGTTTGAACCATTTATCCCTGCGCCTGCGGTTAATGCGAAGGCCCACTGATGCTTTTTAAGTAAAGATAAAATACTGCCTTCACCCTCATGACCTAATAAATAAGCAAGAATTGATTCTGGTTTATCTTGGTAATATTGATCAATGCTGTCCATGGCAAAGCTTAAAATTAATTGATGATCATTTTTAACCGGACAGACATTAATTTTTATTTTTTGATTTTTCGCTAAATACAGTGGCTGCGCTATTTTAGGCAAGGGGTTTTCGGCAGGTTTAATTGGCGAAAAGTATTGCTCTGCTAGCGTGTGAAGCTCAGCTAAGGGCTGAGGCCCTTCAATTGCCAGGGTCATATAGTGAGCGCGGTAATAACGTGTAAAAAATGCTTGTACTTCTTTACTGATATTTTTTCCATCTCTATCAGCTAACGTATCAAGGTTACCGACAGAAAATTGTGAAAATGGGTGTTTAGGGTTAACAGTATCTTTATGAACATCATATAAACGCCTGATGTCATCTTTTAACTTTAAAGTAAATTCAGCATCTATATTCTCACGTTCACTGACAACAAACTCATCAGCAAGTAATGGAGAAATGAAAAACTCACTGAAACGCTCTAGTGCCAAATCAAAATGTTCTGCGCCAATATCAAAAAAGAAGCACGTGTGTTCAGTACCTGTCCATGCGTTATGGTTGCCACCGTGCTGACTGATGAATTTTTGATATTCACTGCCATCGGGAAAGTTTTCTGTGCCTAAAAACAACATGTGTTCTAAAAAATGCGCTAATCCTTGTCGGTCTCTGGGATCATTAAAATGACCGACATTAACAGCTAGGGCTGCTGCAGATTTTGAGCTTTCATCATTATGAATAAGCAGTACTCTTAAACCGTTGTCTAGAGTAACTGGTTGATATTGTTTTAAATCATTGGGACTTTGCTTCAACACTAAGGCTCCTAAGAACACTTTAAACAGCAAAGCGTATGACGAGAAAATGGATAGTAAATGAAAATAACAGGGAGATAATGCAATTCCTTAATTACTTTAAGGAATAAAAAAAGCCTATTTATTCTTAACTGTTGTTACTAAAGCGAGTTTATTTCTATTACTATAGCCGCAAAAATAACTCAGACTCAATACTTTAGCTTAAATAATGGTAAAAAGTTAGCGATTGTGAACGTCTGGGTACATAACAGCTAAGTTTTCGGTGAGAGAAACAATGCAACTATTTATCATGCGTCATGGTGAAGCTCAAAATTTTATTGGGCAAGGAACCCTTGACGACAGCCAAAGAGCATTAACAAGTGCTGGAAAAAAAGAAGCACAAACCATGGCTGACTGGTTTGAGCAAAATCAAATATCCTCTAAGCAAGTTTTCGTTAGCCCCTATGTTCGTGCCCAACAAACATGCAGCATTGTAACCGCTACTATGCAAACCTTAATAACTACGTTAGATTTTATTACGCCATCGGGCAATGCTAAACAAGTCCATGATTATATCGATGGTGTTTGTAGTGACAGTGCACTTGATTTAGCGCAGCAAAATTTATTAATTGTTTCTCATATGCCGTTAGTCAGTTATTTGGTTGCTGAGTTAACTCAATCTGAGAATGCGCCTATTTTTGCTACAGCGGGTATCGCGCAAATAAATTATGATGTTCAAACGATGAAAGGGGAGTTAGTGGCTATGATCTCCCCGAGTGATTTTAATTAGACGCTACGATTACCTGGTCGCTAATAATATTGTTCAGTATTGATAAATCAAAGTAAGTTAAGTAATTTAATCTCGATTAAACTTATCTTTTAATTCTATTAACGCCAATAAAGCGCCATTGCCTCCCCATTCTAATGGCGCTTGGTGAAAAGCCATCACATCAGGGTGTTGTACTAACCAGTGCGGCACTTTGTTTTTCAAAATGTGTGAGCCGATGCCATGAACAATGCAAATACATTGTGCATGTTCTTTTTGGCAAGCATGTAAAAGTGCAGCTAACTCTTTCTTCGCTTGATGTTGGTCTAGTCCATGTAAATCAAGAATTAAGTCCGGCGCATAATGGCCTCGGCGTAAGTTTTTTACTTCAAAACTATCAACGCCTTCACGAACATACTTCATCGGACCTTGTTGGTTAAGATCAGGTTCAAATTCATCAGAAAAATGAAATTGTGCAACAGCTCTATTTGCCTTGTTTCCTGCTTGGTCATTTTTTAGTGAAGTGTTAGACTTGTGGCCAGTTTTATTTAATCTAACTGTATCATGAATCAGTGGTTTTACTTGATTTGTCGCGGCGGCAAAAAGTTGCTTATCATCAGAGGGTAGCTCATCGGCTATATCAGCTGATTTTTTTAGCGCAGTAGACTGTTTCGCTCGTCGGTTTTTATCAGCCAGTTCTTTTTCTTGGCTTCGTAACTCGGCTCTTATCGAGGATAAGTCTGATTTTAAGGCTTTATTTTTCATCAGCGCAGTTTAAAACATTTCGAGTTGAATAAAAATAGCTTAATTCGCTACTTTACCAGTAAAATAGCGTAGTAAGTTATAGCACATTGAATGAAGCGCGTTAGGCAAAAATAAAGTTAACAGAAAAATTCAAAAGAAAGATCGTATTTATATAAGGAATACCCGGTGAGCGAAACTAACTTCGACCCTATAGTAGAGCAATTACATACCATTGCTGATTTTTGTCGTTACGGCGCAACCTTGTTTAATCAGGCTGAGTTGTTTTATGGTCATGGTACTGATAATGCCTTGAGTGAGGCGAATACGCTCGTTATGTATGCCTTGTCTTTGTCAGAAGACATGAGTGAGCAAGTAATGAATTGCCGATTAATCACTCAAGAAAAGCAACAAGTTTTAGCGCTGTTTGAACAACGAGTTACCACGCGACTCCCTGTAGCTTATATCACCAACTTAGCATACTTTGCTCAATTACCTTTTTATGTCGATGAACGGGTGTTAGTACCGCGTTCTCCAATTGGTGAGCTCATAGAACAACATTTTACCCCTTACTTTAGTCAGCAAGAACCACCGGCAAGAGTGTTAGACTTATGCACTGGCAGTGGTTGTATTGCGATAGCTTGTGCAAGTTATTTTCCTGATGCAGAGGTAGATGCAGTTGATTTATCTATTGATGCGTTAAATGTTGCTCAGATGAATATTGAAAACCATGGTTTAAGCGAACAAGTTATTCCAATTCAATCTGATGTTTTTTCTGGGGTTGTTGGACAAAAATATGATTTAATTGTCTCTAACCCTCCCTATGTTGATCAAGAGGATATTGACAGCTTACCCACTGAATTTACCCATGAGCCAGAAATGGGCTTAGGGTGTGGTGAAGATGGTTTAGATATTGTCAGAGTAATATTGGCAGAAAGTGCTCAGCACTTAACTGACAATGGCATACTCATTTGTGAAGTAGGTAATTCACAATATCATGTCGAGGCAGTTTATCCAGAAGTCGACTTTACTTGGTTGGAGTTTGAGCGTGGTGGTCACGGTGTATTCATGTTAACTAAGGCGCAATTAACACAGCATAGTGAGTTATTTAAGGCTGCTGTACTTAGTCAGTAATTGTTAAAATATAATTAAATAGTCAATAGCCCAGCTTAAAAAATCGCGGGCGAGTAAAATTAAATAATAGGCGGTAATGTTAAATGTCAGGTAATACCTTCGGAAAATTATTCACAGTGACATCCTTTGGTGAAAGTCATGGTTTAGGTTTAGGCGCAATTATTGATGGTTGTCCTCCGGGATTAGCGTTATCTGAGGAAGATTTACAAATAGACTTAGACAGACGTCGACCAGGCACTTCTCGCTACACCACCGCGCGTCGTGAAGCAGATGTTGTTAAAATTATGTCGGGGGTTTTTGAAGGGAAAACAACAGGAACACCTATTGGTTTACTGATTGAAAATACCGATCAGCGCTCAAAAGATTACGGTAATATCGCTCAAAGCTTTCGACCTGGACATGCTGATTATACTTACTGGCAGAAATATGGTTTACGTGACTACCGTGGCGGTGGACGCTCATCTGCACGCGAAACGGCTATGCGCGTAGCAGCGGGTGCCGTGGCTAAGAAATATTTAGCTGAGAAATTTGGCATGACTATTCAAGCATGTGTTACCCAAATAGGTGATATTTGTGCAAGTGGTCCTGAAGGGCAACCTTTTGATGTTAACTCTGTAGACTGGAATAGCGTTGAAGAAAATCCGTTTTTCTTCCCTGATAACAGTAAACTTGAGCAACTTGATGAACACTTGAGAGACATTATCAAATCAAAAGACTCTATTGGCGCAAAAGTTACTGTCGTGGCAACGAATGTACCTGTAGGATTAGGCGAGCCAATCTTTGATCGCCTAGATGCCGATATTGCTCATGGCTTAATGAGTATCAATGCCGTTAAGGGAGTTGAGGTTGGTGATGGTTTTGCTGTTGTTAATCAACGCGGCTCCGAGCATAGAGATGAATTAACCCCAGAAGGTTTTAGCACAAACCATGCAGGTGGCGTGTTAGGTGGCATTTCATCAGGACAGCAAATTATTGCTCACTTAGCGTTGAAGCCAACATCAAGTATTGGTGTTAGTGGTAAAACCGTTGATTTAACAGGTGAAGCCACTGATATTATCACTAAAGGGCGTCATGATCCTTGCGTTGGTATTCGTGCGGTACCGATTGCAGAAGCCATGCTTGCTTTGACCTTAATGGACCACTTTTTGCGTCATCGTGGGCAAAATGCTGACGTTCAGTGTCATACGCCAAATATAGAGTCATAAAAACGACTCACTACAAACCTTTTCAAATAAATAGCTTACCTAATATAGTTAACACAATACTATAATCCCTAGGGTAAGCTATTTAATTCCTTGCTATCATACCCTCACCTTAAGTTAATGACTGATTTAGGGTATTCTTTGTTTATCATCCTCTAAAGGTTAATTTTTTGACACTGTTTAACCCAATGTTTACTCGACTTTCTTCGAGTTATTTTTTTTACTTTGCGCTCCTTGGTTTAATTTCACCTTACCTGGCCGTTTTTCTTGATGGAAAAGGGTTTGATTCAAGACAAGTAGGTGAAATTCTTGCCATTATCACTGCAACTAAGATAATTGCTCCTAGCTTATGGGCGGTGCTTGCAGATAAATCGGGCAAGCCTTTATTTATCATTCGACTAGGTGCTTTTCTTGCGCTGGCAAGTTTTGTCATGCTTTTCTGGATTGGTCAGTATTGGCCAATAACGTTTTGCTTAGCATTATTTACCTTGTTCTGGACCGCGATTTTGCCACAACTTGAAGTCCATGCGTTAACTACGCTGCGCCGAAGCAGTAAGATTTATGCGCGAGTGCGGTTGTGGGGAAGTTTGGGTTTTGTGGTCATTGCTATTATTGCAGGTGAAGCAATGAGCTCACTTGGCTATGATTTTTTTACTGTTATTGGTTTAATCATTCTTGGTTTTCTATTTTTCAGTACTTTACAACTTCGCCCAATAAAAATAGCTAATTCATTACCAACAAACGCCAGTGAGCTCGAGCCCATTCGCAGTAAATTGCTTGATGGTCGCTTTGTGTGTTTCTTCATTGCGGGTTTACTGCTGCAAATCAGCTTTGGTCCATACTATGGGTTTTTTGCCTTATTTCTAAATGATGCAGGCTATTCAGGTTTAGCTGTTGGTTTAATTATTTCAATAGGTGTGGTTGCAGAAGTTGTCGCTTTTATTTTTATGGGCACTGTTTTCAGGCACTTTTCTTTAAAATCATTGTTGGTTTTTAGTATTGGTATTAGTGGTGTTCGTTGGATATTGACGCCTATAGTTGTTGATTCAGTTTTGCTACTTTGCTTAATCCAGTTGCTGCATGCGGCTAGCTTTGCCATATATCACAGTGCTAGTATGGAGTTTATTTCAAGGCACTTCCCACAAGCTCAGCAAAGTCGAGGGCAGGGGATTTACCTTGGTGGTGTTTACGGTATTGGTGGGGCAATTGGAGCTTACCTGACAGGCGTTCTGTGGCTAGATGGTTTAGGGGCATTTGATGCATTTTTTGTTGCTGGTATAAGTGCGTTAATTGGCGGCGGAATTATGTTGTTCAGTAAAAAGTAACATGATTGCAGCTTAAAAAAGACGTAAACTCGCTTTAAAGTTTTCAGCCAGCTTTAAAAAACTAAAACTAAAACTAAAACTAAAAGTTAATAGGGATTAATATGAAAAGATTACTACTTAGTAAGTTTAACGCGATGGTATTGGCCTTATCGTGTTTATTGATGGCACAATCTCATGCTGCAGATATTAGTCAAACACAACTACAGCAGTTAATGAAAAGTAATCAAGAGATTGTCATTCTTGATGTAAGAACCGCAGAAGAATTCGCGAAAGGGCATATAGCAAATGCAGTGAATATTTCCCATGATGAGCTTGATACACGGCTTTTGGAATTAACCAATGCTAAAGATAAGCAAGTAGTGATTTATTGCCGTTCAGGTCGAAGAGCAGAAGTCGCGAGAAAACTATTAAGCGAGCAAGGCTTTAAGCATTTAGATCATCTTTCAGGCGACTTTAATGCATGGACCGACAAGAACTTACCTGTTGTAGTAAAATAAGCCACGGGTAAGTTACTTCTTACTGCATATATCTAATGCGGCATGGTTTTAATTGGAAATCATATGTCCAGCACTGAAATAATATTAAGCATAAAAGCCACCATTTAAAGGTGGCTTTTATGCTTTTAGCGAACCAGCTAGCATGGCTAGCTAAGCGATATTCGCTTTAACCGTTGACCAAACGGCAAGTTCATTACCACTGGGCTCGATAAAGTGAAAACGTCTACCGCCAGGAAAAGAAAAAATTGCTTGGCTAATGATGCCACCAGCGTTTATTACCCGTTGTTCACTTCCTTCTAAATCGTCACTCAAAAGTACCACTAAACAAGCACCATTTTTTGTACTTGATACTAAATCAGATAAGTAGAAACCACCTTCTATACCGGATTGGCTAAAAGCAGTATATTCTGGGCCATAGTCAACAAATGACCAAGCAAATGCCTGCTGAAAAAATTGCTTGGTTGCAGGTATATCTTTTGCGGGAAACTCGACGTAATTTATTGGTTCTTGTTGGCTCATAACAAACCTCCTAGCAGTATCAACTATAGCCCTTAATCAGACGCTTTCTTCGTTTGTATGATAAAAAGCCCTTTGTTTGGTATATCATTAAATAACGGTTCAGAAGTCTGATTTTCCTGTAAACCTTTGGTTAAGTAAACAACCCAATACTCTACGTGAGGGGAGTGCCACTCTTTAATCAAGGCAACGCCAATTTCATCTTGCTCTTGGTAAAACTCATGCTCAGCAAGTAAATGTGTGCGATGCGGCGTAGATGATTTAAAACCACGCCATACCTCTTCAGCACTTTCATAGCCACCGGCTATTGCTTCCACTTGATTACTATTAAATTCACTACCGTAATAATTTGGCAGTTGGTAACCGGCCTCTCGTAACCGGTCATTAGGGCTACCGCCAAGATTATGAGCAACCAAACCAAACTCTAACATTTTACTGGCTTTAGCTACCGCAATGTCTGTGAGCAGTTTATTGCAGCGTAGGTTGGTTCTTTTTTGCTGCTTATCTTGAATGATTAACTGTGCAAGAAGTCTTGCTTGCTTATTGTTACCGCAGTGTTCATCGGCGACTACAGAGCTACTGAATAAAAAGTAAAGTAAGATGAAAAGTGATGCATGTTTTGTAATCAAACCGCTGTAGCTCCTTGGTAAAAATAATTATTTTTTCGACATAGTCGCAATCGAGTCGAAGTCGTTTAAGTCAACGGTTATTTCTATGCTTCTAAAGAAACTGATAATTCTTTTGGGATAGAAAAAGTAGCCCTTGTAACGACAAAGCCTATTTTTAAGTAAAATAAAGGTCAGGGCTGCTACGTAGGTAATATAAAGAAATAAACCAAGTAAAAGGAAGCTTATCGAAGCAAATTTTAAGGCGAGGCAAAAAGCACTTATCGCGACAATAAATGAGATAAATTTATGCTGGTTTGCTTTCGGGTAGCTGTGGAACTGGAAATAATCAATTCGATTGATATACCAAGTCCCTTGCTTAGAGCCTGATTCATTTAAGTATTTATTTTGGCGAAAGTCTTTGTTCATTAGTTTACTTAACGGGGATTGGAGCAGGGTTACTGCCAAAAACACTGATCACAAGTGAGGCGATACCGGCAAGTTCAGCCGCTTTACTTAAAGATTTTCCTAAAATAGAAGATTGTTTGTCGCCTGTGCGATATGACTCAAAGCGTTCAGGACCAATAATGTCATTTCTAATACGTTTATAAATAGCCTTTATCGCGTCATTGGTTTGAGTTTGGTGTTGAGACAAAACAGACAAGTACACTCGATTAATGACTTTATTGAAGACATCAAATTGCGTAACAACTTGCTCAGAAGAGGGCGAATAGGTGGCAGTACTTTCTAATAAACGCACTTGCTTTTGAAAGTAGCGAAAATGCGCAGGGTTTTCTAATTTAAAACGCACTTGGCCTTTTTCAAGGCTTTCAAGCTCGATTGATACCCGAGAAAGTGAGGCAATAATATCAAGCCAAACTTCCACTTCATCCTTGCCAGAAAACTTTATCCAGCCGGTTTCGATAAGCGACTTTACCCGACTTTCTTTAATTTTAAAGGTTTCAGACAGTGCAAAAACATCCACCTTTTGCGTGCCAGAATATTTTAGGTACAAGTGAATGATGAGGGCATCAAGATCTGCCTTAGGCATAGAACCCAATCCTTGCTGACCAACATAACTTTGCATTAAATCTCGTAAAAACAATGCTTTTGCATTTTCTGATATATTCTCTAACACACTATATCCTTATATTTTGGTGGTGGCTTTTACTTAATCTCGAACGTTAATTAATAGGTTAACGTCATTAGTTTAATGTTAATACTTTAACGTTAATGCCTTAATGTTAACAGTTATTTTACCGGTAACAATTTTTTTTAACTCGCCATTATGGCTTTAACTTTGCCATCAAGCACTCATCAAAATAAACACCATTTTTATAAGATGCCTGCTTTAATAACCCTTCTTGGGTAAAACCATTTTTTGCCAACACACGAATAGAAGCAATGTTTTGACTAACGACAGATACAAATAATTTAGTCAGCTTGGTTTGTTGAAATAGCACTTGAGAAAACAATGTAACGGCTTGTGTTGCAATCCCTTTATTCCAATAGTCATAACCAAGCCAATAGCCTAATTCAGCACTACGGTTATATTCAAATTCACCCAAGGTAGCTGCAATACAACCAACAAAAATACCATTATATTCAATTGCCTTTATATAGTCAGAACCACTGCCGGTATTAACCCACCAAAGCGCATCTTCTTGGGTATACGGTTGAGCAATAGCGGCAGTAATATACTGACTGACTTTAGGCTCATTCAAGTAATGAATTAATAGCTCGATATCAGAGGCATTAAATGCCCTAAGGGTGATCATTAGGTTAAAATATCCTTGCTAACTTTACGCTATATCTATTTATTTTTATCATATTGCAGATGATAATTCGTTTGAATAAAATTATTGGCAAAAGCCGTTGCTTTAGCGCTGATTAAGCTGACTTTTTGATGAATATCACCAAATAACGGTAAACCAGTACCAAGTAGAATTGGTGCTTGGGTAATGGTCATTTCATTGATCAACTGTTGATTGATAAAAGAGGTGATAGTGGTGCCACCATCAATATAAGCATGAGTAAAACCCTCTTGGTCGATTTTGCTAATCAGTCGGTGAATATCCCCACTGTAAAGTTCCACTTTACCGAGTAAGTTTTCAGGCACTTGCTTTAACGTGCGACTTAATGCATAAATTTTGATATCACCGTAGGGCCATTGCTCAGCCGTGAGATCAAAGCTTGATATCACCTCCATACATTTTCTTCCCATGATCATACAATCAACCGAGGCAATATAATCGGCAAAACCCATGTCAGGGTTATCACTCATGTCGGCATCAGTATTGCCAGCACTATGTAACCAATCAACACCGCCGTCGATAGTGGCAATATAACCATCAGCGCTAGTTGCTATGTAAACAGAACATTTCATTGAACACCTCGATAAAATTCGTTGTCAGATTGTAGAGATAGAGTATCGAAACAAATAGCAAAGCATAAACCATGATTTCAAATCTCAGCTATGAGTTATTATCACTCGTGTTGATGTACTCGAATAGGTTGTTATTTGTGTTATATAACTCAACCATGCCGCATTGACTGAAGCCGAGTTTTGTTAATAAAGCCTTTGAGCTTTCGTTTTCAGGTGCAGTGACTGCGATCACTTTCGCGAGGGAGTGGGTATTAATTTCATAATGTAAAGCAGAGTTCGCGGCTTCTAACGCATAGCCTTTTCCCCAATACGCTGGTAAGAATGCATAGCCAAGCTCAGGAAAATCAAAAGTTTCACGCTTAAGTAAGCCACAAATACCTATCGGCGTGTTGGTATTGCCAAGTTCAACTAAATATAAGCCAAAACCATGCTGCTGGTAACTTGCTATCGGGTTTTCAATCAAGTGCTTTTTGGCATCTTGCAAAGTTCGGACACCTTTATCGTTAATATTGCGAATAAAAGACTCCTCATTTAATAGCGTTAACATAAATGCAGCATCGTTAACGTTGAATTGCCGAATGTTTAGTCGTTCACTTTTACAAATATTCATAGTAAAAAATATCCTTATTTAATATAACTATCCCCATAAGCATTATGAATGCAGGTGAAGTTTACTGGTTCATACTTTTATCGCTTATGCGTTGATTATGCTTACTAAAAATAATTAATTCTATGATAAATAAAACTTAATATGAAAGTTTTTATCTAGACATTTAAGCCAATGCAATAATACACTGAGTGAACATTAAATTTTATCGTTAACTTGGAGAGTTAAATGGCCTCATTTATTGAGTTTTTGCAAGATAACCCTTTGTATATTGTTGGGCTTGCTTTACTTATTATCTTTTTAATCATTAGCTTAATTAAGAAAGCGGTTAAGCTTATCGTGATAGCAGTCATTTTATTTGTCGGTTATAGCTACTTCTTAAATGACTCATTCTCTGGTTATGATAATTTAAAAGGGAATTTGGAATCTTTGGAAAATAAAGCTGAAAAGGTTGTTGAAACAGCAAAAGAGGTTTTGGATGATTAAGCATAATAAAAGCGAAGTGATTTTGTCTTATGCTTAACTTTGTCTTTTTTTTTAACTTTATGATGTAATACTCGGATAGAGTATTGATAGAGTAAGCAATTAATATCATAGCCTTTTAATAACAATCAAACATCATTATAATGTTTAATCAATTTTTAACCGGAGTCGATTTAAGTGTCTAATATCGTTGATATAAAAGGAATAAGTTCCGTACTATTTGTCTGTATGGGCAATATCTGTCGTTCACCCAGCGCAGAAGCTGTATTTAGGCATAAAATGAAAGCTCAAGGCTTGTCATTAAAAGTTGATTCGGCTGGGACACTAGGCGCTCATACGAAGGAAAAGCCAGATCATAGATCGCAAAAAGCGGGTATTGCTCGCGGGTACTCTTTTGATGGCATAAAAGCACGTAAAGTTTCCAGTAAAGACTTTAATGACTTTGATCTTATTCTTGCCATGGATAATGATAATATTGAAGAGTTGAGAAAAATTGCACCACCAGCATCGCAAGGTAAAATACATTTAATGCTAGATTTTGCTCCTGGCCATGAAGAAGAGCAGGTGCCAGACCCATACTATGGTGGCGCAAAGGGTTTTGATTATGTTTTGGACCTTGTTGAAGCTGCTAGTGATGGTTTGTTAGCGAAAATCTAATCGAGAAAACTAACCACTGCCAATCTTTACAATAAAAAACCTTAGCAAAGCTAGGGGCTGTTGATCTTTCGCGGTTAAATTTTGTTCGAGATAAAAGTGCTTTAAT
>OLII01000001.1_pt1 | contig 91786 bp, 137 predicted proteins | sample 1609481 | NCBI WGS metagenome assembly OLII01 (sample SAMN05416859, study PRJEB24817) | seawater metagenome | isolation source: Sea water | place: Canada:Atlantic | collected 2013-11 | reverse complement strand
CCTTGGCCTTACCTTGGCCTTACCTTGGCCTCTGGCCTTACCTCTGGCCATGGCCTTACCTTGGCCTTACCTTGGCCTTACCTTGGCCTTACCTCGGCCTCTGGCCTTACCATGGCCATGGCCTTACCTTGGCCTTACCTTGGCCATGGCCTTACCTTGGCCTTACCATGGCCTTACCTCGGCCTCTGGCCTTACCTCTGGCCATGGCCATACCTTGGCCTTACCTTGGCCTTACCTTGGCCTCTGGCCTTACCTCTGGCCATGGCCATACCTTGGCCTTACCTCTGGATCCTCGAGGCCATGGCCATACCTTGGCCTTACCTCTGGCCGAGCACCGAGCACCGAGCACCGAGGCCATGGCCATACCTTGGCCTTACCTCGGCCTTACCTTGTAGATCCAGCAAGGCCGAGCACCGATCGATCTCGGTGCTCGGCCATACTTGATCGACTAGGATCCGATCACAAACGGTGATCCAATGGCCTTCAAGGCCTTACCCTTGGCCGTTAACATTAGAACTGTAGATCGAGGGTGAATAAATACAAGATCGTGATCATCACCCGAGGCCGTTTTATGGCCGAGGAAAAGATCAGGCATGCTGATCCGTTTGTGATTAAATACTACCGCGATCGTATGGCCAAGGCCGATCAATTTTTCGGCCTTTTTCTTATTATGGCCAGTATAAGAAAAGGTCACCGAGTAGTTATCAGGAAGCGATCTTTTTGACAGATCATGTTTAGAATAATCATAAAATTGTATGTGGGGAAAAAGATCAAAAATTGATCGATCACCCTCGAGTTTAATCTTTTCCCATTGCAGATCTGATAGTACATTCAAACGGATCACCAAGATCAGATCGGCCTTGATCGCCTTGGCCTCGGCCTTGGCGATCTCGGCGCATAATTGGGTAAGGAATGACAGAGGATCATTGATCAATTCCAAGGCCTTTCTTTTTCTGGCCGTTTGTGCTTGGTTCATCACGCCACGGCCGGATAAGTTCAAACAATCGGTAAGGCATTCTTTACTGGCCGAGGTACATAAATTTACGATACCATTGATCGACGCTGGCGCAAGTGAGAGGCCGATCGTTTGATACCCCTGTTTTAAACTTTTTAGGATCTTTGGATTGTTTGACGTGAAAAGCTTAGTAAGCTTGATAGGATGATCGCCTCTGGCGATCTGTTTCTGTAGAGTAGAATTGATCAAGGCCTCGGCCGAGATCCGCTTGTTTGAGGCCTTGGCCTCTACTCGATCGCGGATCGAGGCCTCGGCTAAGATGGCCTCGGCCTTGGCCATAGTATCGGTGCACTTATTTTTCAAGGCCTCGGCCATTAATGCTTCACCCTGTACGATCATATTAATTGAATTTTTCATGATAATTTTCCTTGTGGTTTGTTTTAGTTTACAGATCAAAATCAAGCTTGCGATCAAAATCAAAATCAAGCTTGCGATCAAAATCAAGATCCAGATCTTCAGTGATATATTCAAGATCCGTTTGTAGATCCTCGGCGCGATCCTCGATCGTTTGATCCAAGGCCGTTTGAGGATCAAGGCCGATCGCAATATTGATTCTATAGACTTGGTGAGCGATCGTAGACTCTGGCGGTAGATCTGTAAACTCGAGATCCGCGATCAATTTCTCAATTTCAAACTTGTTCAATGCGATCAGTTCTTGTGAAGTTCTCATGATAATTTTCCTCTGGCCTATGGCCGTTTGTTAGATAAGATCTAGTGTACTATTTACTTTGGCGTTATACAGATCCACAGCGTAGTATTTTGTTTCATGGTATGAAATGAAAACGATCTCGAGATCTTGATCTCGGCCGTCGATCTGGCCATGGCCTTGAGTAAATTTTACTACTCTGTATAATTTCTGATCTCGGCCAAATGTAGGTGTGCTATTTCGCTCGGCCTCGAGATCTAAAACGATCGCCCAAATGATAGTTTGACCTGTGTTTATATCCCAATGGCTTGAGCATACGATTGTCTGGAGATCGAGGCGATCGATCCTATGAAAGTTCTTATACGCTTTAGCGGTTTGTTTGATAATGTTTAGCATGATAATTTTCCTCTGGCCTATGGCCGTTTGTTTTTAACTGTTTGCTTCCTCGGCCTTGGCCGAGTCATTACACTACTAAAGATCAGATCCTATTGTCAAGGTAAAATATAGATCGATCCTCTGGCCTCGGTGCTCGGCCAGAGGATCGATCTTTTCTGTGTATAAGGTAAGGCCAGAGGATCGATCTTTTCTGTGTATAAGGTAAGGCCAGAGATCCAGAGGCCGAGCACCGAGGCCAGAGGCCAGATCCAGAGGCGATCCAGAGGCCAGAGGCCGAGCACCGAGCACCGAGGATCGAGGCCAGAGGATCGAGGCCTCGAGGCCAGAGGATCGAGGCCTCGAGGCCATGGCCGAGCACCGAGGATCTAGGCCTCGAGATCTGGCCGATCTGGCCTCTGGATCTGGCCTCTGTTTTAATGGATTTTAGCACTATTTACAGGCGATTTTCGGCCGTTTTCGGATCGCGCTGAGGGTACCTAGGATCGCGCTGAGTGTACGATCTCGATTGTCAAGGCCTTGCTATGCATAATCGAGATATGGCCTTGACAGCGATCCTAGGCCTACTGAGCGAGACGTTTTTTTTTACTCGTTTCGAACAAGTGTTAGATCTCTAACAGTCTTATACCTTAGTGCACAGGTAAGGTATGATTTGCCTAAGAGGGCTTTGGCCAATGGTACCAGTGCTTTTGAGAGGTGACATGCGAGAGGCACTGGTACCATTGGTTATTCTATACCTAAGCAGGGTTTAGCCAATGGTACCAGTGCTATTGTGTCCTCTAATCCTTGACTGCATACCTTACTAGATTGGTAAGGTATGCAGGTTAAGTCTATATATAGCAAGGACTTAGAAAGATTGCATAGGTAAAAGGTGTATTTTTCTTGTTGCTAACATAATGCACAGTTTAATCAGTATTTTATTTATTATAATTATTTCTCTCTATAGTACTTAAGTAAATAAAATTGGCCTGTCGGTCAATGGGACAAAGGACGGATCAATCTTAGGTATATTTTGATCGTACCTGTGCAGATCTTGACATCGATCTCCACTAGTATCGATCGCGCATTTTGCCATTTTGGCAAAATTATTCCACTTTGCGCTATAAAGTACTTGGATCGAGTAAAGGCCGAAAAACGATCGACGGTCTCAGCCTTTGACATCCTAAGCACTTTGCCTTATAAAGTACTTTGCATCACAGAGTACTTTGCCTCACAGAGTACTTTGCCTCACAGAGTGCCGATCGTCGGATCCATATGAACATAATGTATATTATCAGACACTGGCGATCGTTCGTAGCCATACAGTATACATGGTTAACTATTGCCAAAACGGTGTAAATAATGCGAATAAGAGCATAATAGCATAATGCTTAAGAGTGGAATAAATCAGCTCCCATACGAACAAAATCAAGGTTAACTATTGACGGAATTGGTGTGAATTGTGCGAATAATGCTAATAGTGCGAGCGAATAATGCGAATAATGCTAATAGTGCGAATAGTGATCCCCCCGTCAACAGTTTCCCTTTTCATTCCCCTACATTTATCCCGAGCCAAAATAACACCTCTAAGCTTTGTCAAGGCTGCGGGGAATACCCCCCTTAATCACCGCATCTTGGCCCACAAAACGCTCTCTAAGGCGCGAGGACGAGGGTCCCAGGGGTGTACTTTCCATAATCAGCCTACGTGGCCCAGGCATCGGGTCTTTACGAACGAACAGGGGGTCCAGTTTCCTAGACTCCCTGATGTCTTCCTCTATCCAATGGTCAATCCACTCTTTTCGGGTCATCGTGCCATCTCTCTAAGCACCCAGTCGCACACGACCCACAGCACGTGGACCACTTTTATCGAAATAATAACCGAAACCACCAGTGAAATAAGCGTGGCAACGGCGAGAACGCCCTCTAGGCTTGGTTTCGTCATAGCGACACCAGCACAGCGCATATCCCAATAATGAGAAGGCTGCGCACGATGCAGGCACAAATGCACTCGATATTCAGCGTCTTGCGTCGATTATGCTGCACCAGCATCTCTTGAATTATTTTGAGTTCTTCTATCATGAATAAGTACTCCTAATGGTTTCGTCATTCTAAGTCAACTCCTTTATTTTTAAAAAAAAAACGGAAACACCCTCTAAGGGGAGCAACCTATGGGTATAATCACCAATAGTTAATTAGTTTCATGTATTGCCCTCCGTTGCACCGTTCCACCATCCAAGACCATATCCCATGATACAGCCTAACATTATCCATGCGCCCGCGGTTATAAAATCCCCGCCAGCCATACACGTATGCGCGTCTAATTCCTTGCGCATACCCTCGTTTTCTTCATATAGTGCTATAAATTCGCGCTCGTAGCCCGTTAATCCTTGATCACCCACCTGATCGCGGTACTGTCTCAATTCACCCGCCGCCATTACTTGCGCGCCGCCTTGCTTACCATCTTGCGTATAACCTGATTCGCTGCGTTTAGATCCTTGATCGCCCCGTCGCGCTGTTGCGTGATGATATTCAACACGCCGATATATTTCTTTAATGCCGCTTTGCCCGCGTCAATGTCGGCTTTCAGCGCCGCGATCTCTGTGTCGCGTTCATCTACCTGCTCAATCTCACTACTCATGATCGCCCCCTCCGTCTATAACATGTTGTATTATCTCGACCGTAACATTAGAATTCAATTCCTGCTTATCGATAAACATTCCTATATGCTTCCCGATTAACTCTAGCGCCTTGTTAGAATGCCCTAGTTCGTCATTTTCGCGCGCCTGCTTATGGTTGCCCTTTAATTCCTGTAGCACCCAGTCAGCGGAAAGCTCCGCGCGCTGTGCGCCTTCTGCTTGCATCTCTGCGATACGTGGCGCAATACTAGGATTTACTAGCAACTTAAACCCTGTCACGTTGGCTGTCTTCGCTGAATATCCCGCGCGTACTGCCGCCTGGGTAGCGTTTAAATCCACCATATATTCCTGGCAGAATTTCGCTTGCTTGGCTGTAAGTTTTTTATTAGTCATAAGTTTAAAGCCCCGCGCGACTTAATTAGTGTAATCCTTGCGGTGTCGCTGCGGGGCGTGGTATACCTCGCCTCTATTATAGCCTGATCGTGTAATATGCGCAATAGGTACGTTTTACCCGTCCATGCCCTGCTCGATTATAGAGTCTGCAATATTGTAGATAATTTCCTTCGCCTCGGCAAGCTGTTGCTCCAACTCAGCGATACGAGCGTCCTTCGTGGTGATAATTGGTACTTTTAAATCATTCCACGAATCAATAGAGTCCATTGAGAATCCACAATCAACACAATATATTGCCGAGCCACCACGTAAATCCATGTCATCGTAGCATGTTGGTTCTATATCAACACCCCCGCATAGCTTACAGTCGTTTAGTTTTAGTTCTTCACTCATAATCGATCCTCCGTTGTTTAGTCAATCAATTTCAATCTGTATTGTCTCGAAGTCTTGCCCCGCGCGGTCGGTGATCTCCATGTGGTCGCCTTTATCATCCACCGCCAAGAAGCGCACCCGCTTGCCTAACTCGTTCGCATAATCGATCTCAGCTTTAACGCCCTTGCTTCGTTCCCATCCTTCGCAGCAAATCACCCATAGTTCCTCGCTGCGTTCAATGAATAACCGATCTTGATACTCCCAGAAGTGCCATTCTACGGGTAAAGCGCACATTTCAGCGATACTATGCGAATGACTGATCGGGCTGAATATAATCACGCCGCGCTGCATTAGAACGCCCGCGACCTTATTAGCGATCTCGAACGAAACCGCTTCTGATCCTGTATACGGGATCGCTAAATAAATCAGTGTATTTTTCTTGTCGAATTTCAGCATATTATTTTTTTCTCCGTTTTATATTGGTTTTCCATGATTTCATGCGTTGCTTGTATTCTATAACACTGTCGGCTATGAATGCAATAGCCCCAGCCTTAGCCGCTGTGTCGGTGAATTCCACTTGCTCCGCGCTTGGCGTGCCGCCTGGCTTCTTCACTTCGCACGCTACGAAGACCGCGACAGTCTTGCCCACCATCGCGGGCGTGATCTTGACGCTCGTATAGCCGATATAGTCGCTTGATCCCTTCTTAACCTTAGTCGTGCCGCCTTTCAACCCGAACGATACCCACCGCGCGCCCGCCTTCAATATACCGTTATTGTTTCGATATAGCGTATCGCCCGCCGTGCGCGCTTCGCTCAGTATATCCTTTTCGACCTGCTTTTCTGTTTTACTCATTGGCGCCCCAGTTCTGAATCTCGTCAATAACCTTGTCCTGCGTTTCGCTGTGGCGCTTTTTCCATTTAGTGCCGCGTAGTTCTGGCGATACTTCCTGAATCTTGCGCCTGCATCGCGTGATCGATTCGGGGCTGGATAATTCGCCTATAGATAAATATACTAGGGCGTTTCGTTCCTCGTACCCCTTCAATCTAATTTCGCGCCGCCAGTAAATAGCCAATAATTTAGCGTCACTATCGCGCGCAACCCTATAAACGTTTAGTATAGCCCTGATTTCTTGCTCTTTGTTCTTAATCATCGCTTGATCCCCCGTTTTTGGCTTCGATTTTAGCGGCTTCGTATCTAACCCGCGACGCTTCGCACCTTTCCGCCATGTACTCATATCGCCTTTTTGCGATCTCTAATTTTTCAGCCTTCGTTTTGCGCTTAATATGATCCATTGTTTTAACTATATGCCCTTGCGCCCTCATTTTTTCCCTGTACCCCTCCCTACCTAGTTTTCTGTTGTATTCTAGCCTGTCGGGGTGGTGTTCCTTGCATACAGAATCACAATAGCGCTGTAGTCCATGCGTAGGCGTAAAGTCCTTTTTACACGTAGGGCATACGCCTGGATCATATTCTCTCTTTGTAGGCTTGGCGCGTTCACTCTTAGCGCCCGATCTTCCCACTGGTTGTTCCTTCGTCCATTCTGGCAGCGGCTCCGTATCGACCGCGTATGGATCTAATTCCTCATTACTCATGATCTAACCTCCATTAGTCCGCTTTTAGTGCGCGCGGCTCTGTTTGCGTATCCGCCCTGAATTGTACAGGGATCGGCGTTTCTAAGATAGGCGTTTTTTTAAGACGCGAATCTGGCGTGCGCGCTATGATCTGCTCTGTGGATAGTACCGCCTTAGCGCATACCGCGTCACATACCCCGCTTTGACGGTATAGCTTTTGATCGCGGGTTTGCTTGGCTGTTTCGATTATCGGCTTTCCACAGGATGCGCACCGCATTATTTAGTTCCCCTTAATGATTTACCCGTTAATTCAACCGTTGCCACTGGCGCGAGTCGTTGCAGCGTCGATTCGATGATCGATCCGTTTGAATTGTCGTTATCGCTTAACACCTTGCGCAGGTCTTCTGGTTTAACGTTAGTTGTGATTATCGTGCGCCCGCCGTTGGTTGCCCGCGCGTCCAGTAAATCCCACAAAAAACGAACATCGGCGCTTGACCATTTCGGCTTGTCGATATCGTCAATTAATAGGTATTTGAACTGTGCATACTTCGCAGTCGTGATATGCCCATCGAATCGGCGAGCCATAGCGATCAGGTGGTGCGCCGTTACTTCCCCGACCGTTGATCTGCTCGTTAGCGCGTCGTATAGTATAGCGCGGGCTGCGTATGTTTTCCCGACACCACAAGCGCCGTATATATACAAGCTGGTCGCGTCGCTTTCTATCCAACCCATAATATCTTGTGGATACTCGATAGCCGACTCTGTAAATGTTTGCGTGCCGAACGACCGCGCTACGTGTCCGCTCATTTTCATTAATGATACGCGACTGCGCACCCATTCGGCCGCTTTTATATGCATCCAGCACGCTTCGATCTCGCTTTCGCTATGGTCTAGCGACATGCGCCCACACTCAGGGCATTTTTTACCGTTACTCATAAGCCTAAACCCTCCATTTTTGGTACGTCTGCAATTATACCTGAATCGCTACCCTCGATCAACCATCGCTCTTGATTAAGAAATACCTCTGGCGCGCAGATATACCGCCCGTTTTCCTGCGTCCATTCCTGCGAACCGATCCACATTCTAAGACCGTCTAGTATTTCGTCAACATTAACCGTTCCGTTCTTCGTGATCGTTTTGAGTTTTTTCTCACACTTCGACTTGGCGCGCTTGCGCTGCTTTGGGTATAAATCCCAGAACGTCGAGAAAAACGCTTCAAACTCAATCGACGTGTTTTTTTTCGCACAAGGTAGTTTATCTCTCTCTCCTCTACTCTCCTCTACTCTCTCTACTCTAGGCGGTACTGTGGTCGTCCTCTGGTCGTCCTCGCGCGGTACTTGCGCGGTACTAAGGTCGTCCTCGCGCGGTACTAAGGTCGTCCTCTGGTCGTCCTCTATATATTCGATCCAATCGCTTAAATCGTTGTAGTCAAACGGCTTACAGTCTAAATAGTGACATATCTCGTTCATGTCTTTTTTGATTTCGCCCGTTCTATGTACGCAGATCGACATTAAACCGATTAAGATCAAACGGTTTTCCTGTGATAATTGGCGATAGTGATAGTCGCCAAAAAGCGCTTTTTGTACCTTGAACCACGGCATTGTCTCACGTCCTGCGCGCGGCATTGTCTGCCAGTCCAGCCATTTTTTAATCCTATACACTTGTTAGCCCTCCATAGGCTCGTTAGTTTCTCGCTGAGCGCTCCATACGCCCATATTTCGCGCGATCTATTCTCTATAAGGTACTCATAGCCCCAAGCGCCTAAAATCAAACTCAGGGCGATTATCTGGATCTTATAACGGCGTCCAGATGCCTTCGCCGTGATTTCGTTCCCAGGCGGCGCATACGCACGTTTCGCAATACCGCCCGTTTTCGTCATCCTCACTTGTACAGTCGTAGTGCATAAGATCGTCACACGATTCACAGCGGGTGAATTCGCCGCCGCTTTCTTCGCACGACGCGCATACCTCGATCTCTGTTTCGGGTTTAGTCGCCATCGTTGAACGCCTCCAAGTCTTTAGCCCAGTCCCAATGCCAAACGTGACACGGGGCGCTTGCTAACTTCCTTCGAAATACGATAACACACTGAGCCTTGCTATTGCTAGACGGTGTGATCCCGTCTGGCGCGATGAATTGCACCCGCTTCTTTGTCAGGATACGGATCTCGCTTGCGTTTTCTAGCGCTTGACTATACCATTTCGTACTCGCGTCGTGGTTTAGTAGCATATATACGACCGCGCCAGGCTCCGCGTTTACTTGCTCGATTGCTTTATCTACCCATAACACAGGGTTGTTGTATGGTGGATTACACCAAGCCTTGTCCATTGTACCCTTTAAGTGCAATTTCCAAAACCAATCAAGCGAAAGCGCATCATTAGCTTCGTCTATGAAATTCTGGCATTTACTGTTGAACGCATCACCCGCCACGTCGATATCGAACCCGCCGACCTCACTATCCAGTATGTTAAAAAAATCCTGCGGCGTTTCCCATGTCTGGCGCGCTTTTTTCTCCGCTTCGTCTGTACTCATATCTAACCCTCCATTAATATCTGTTATAACAAGTTATTATTACAGCCGCGATATTTACGAATATCGACAACCCGATCCCGATGGTTAGCAGGTAGTTATTCCCGCGCAAGTCGGCTGTGATCTCGCGTTCTTCGTCAAGTAGCCGTTCCAGATGCTTTTCCCGCGTTAGCGTCGGCTCTAGCGTGACAGGTTTGATTGCTTGCGATATATACGACCGCGTTCCTGCGTTTCGCCTTCTGCGTTGCTCGTTGATTTCTCTCATACCGCCCACCCCCATACAGCCGCGATTATAGCGATCACGCAGAATATACGCATACCGATCACTTCATTATTGCGTTGTCCTAGCGCTTCCAGTGTGATATCCAGCGCGACTTCCAATTGGCGCTCGTATTGCATACCGTTCATTTGCGCGCCCGTGATCCTGCAAAATTCATCTAGTGCGCTGTCTAGCCTTATATGATCTTTATCTGTACTCATGTCTAACCCTCCGTTAGTCTACTGTTAATATGTCAGGTTTCGCCGCGTGTCCGCCGCCAGCCCGCAAGCCGTAGTATATCGACCAGGCGCGTATTGTACTCATTCCGCGTTCCAAACACAACTCGCGCAGAATCTCGTCGGCGCGCTTACGGTCGCTCTGTTTCAGTACGCCTTCGCGGATCAACTGGTAAAGCGCATCATGGATCAGTGCTGGATACATAACGTTGTCTGTGTCCAGAACGATAAAACTAGCGCCGTCGTAGCAATAACCCCCGCTGATTAGTAGCGTTCCATCGCCCGCGATTGATAGAAATTCGCCGTAGCTTGGCGCTTCTGGCTTGATCGCCTTATGGTGGAACGTGTCACCCACCGTCTTATACTTCCAGTGCTTTCGTTTTTTGTATCTCATTTAGTGCCTTTCGTTCGCCCGCGCCGATTGCCCGACGCGGGCGGTATTGGTTAAGGGTTAGGTTGTCAGAAGGGGATATCGTCTTCTGGTATTGGCTCGTTCACTTGTTGCCGCCCTGCGCCTGGATTCCCCCCGCGCGCTGGTTTCCCCTGATTCCCGCCACCGTTTTGCCCCTCAGTGTTAGCCCATCGTAAACACTCGATATAGCTAGCCGTGATTTCTGTACGCGTGCGCTGTTGCCCTGTTTCCTTATCTTCCCATGATGACTGCCCGATTTTCCCCTGTAATAGAATCGGGTAGCCAACTTTTAGCCCCTCGGCTGCGATTTCGGCTGTCTTACCCCACGCGACAATATCTAGGTATGTCGTTTTTTCCTGCTTTTCGCCGTTACTGGTAAAGACTTCGTTGTGCGCGATTCCAAACTTGCATAATTGCGTGCCGTTCCCGACGGTGGTTAATTCTGGATCGCGCGTCAGATTCCCCGCGATCACTAACTGATTGATTTTTGGCATACGTAGATCCATGCTCATGATTACCCTTTCATTCTGGCTGTCGTGTTGGTTTCTGTTGTGATTTTGATCCCCGCTATCGGCTTGCCTTTGGTAGCTGTGGCGATCTTCTTAATCATCGCTAAATCAGCGATCATGTATTCACGCGGTACTTTATCAAGATCCTCAACCTCGACTTTGTATGTCGTGCGCGTGATCGTGCTTTGTCCTTTTGGCTTATAGTTGGTTTTAGGCGCTTCGTAGGCGATCACCGCTTGCGCCGCATCGACTTCGCCTATCTTGGCTAATTCCATCGCGTCCGCTTGCGCCAGGCGCTTGATCTCCGCGTCTGCTTCTGCTTCCCGCTTGCGCAATATCGCCTGATAATCGCCCATCATGCGCTTAGTGATATCGACGATCTCGTTCAGCGGGTGTACCGCTTCGTTTTCCTTGCGCTTTAACGCCTTATGCGTCTGGTGCGCTAGACTGATCGATTCCTTCATAGAATCTTTGACGTTGGCGATCTGCGTCTTTGCTTCGACTTGGATCGCTACAATCTCGCTGTAGTCGCCATCGGTTTCTATCGCCCCGAACGCCGCCAGCGCTGTACTAGCTGTTTCTGCGTATGGCGCGATCTCGGTTTCCTCTGTACTCATGTCTTACCCTCCGTTGTTGTTTATGCCTGAAACGATTGCAAGTATTGATTGAACACCTTAAATTGCGCCGTTACCAATTCCGTATCATTTAACTCGTTAAGCGTGCGCCCGTCGTGCATACGTACAAGCCAATCGTTTAAATCGGCTTTCGGTACGTTATTTTTTGTGCAGAATTCGCCGATACTGGCTTTTGTGATCGCTAGCAACTCGCGATCCTCAACCTTCGGCGCGGGCTGTTCCTTCGGCGCTTGGCTCTGTGTTCCAGAATTGTTGTTGTTATTGCGCACTTTTTCGGGCGCCTGGTGCGTATAGACTTCTTCATCTTCGCCCGATGGTATACAAAACGTTTTAAGCATACCCGTTTTTATAGCGAATGAGTACGAAGCGCCGACCTGCTTGCCATCGTTCCCTACCGCTTCCCCATGGAATACTGAATCAATAACCTCGCTAGGATCGTCGATATTCGTAAAGCGTAGATTGACCGACGTATGCGTCACGAACGTGTTTTTTGTGCCTTTAAACCCTTCTTGTGCGTGTGGCATAGTCAGCGATTCTAGGGTGGTCTGCGATGGGTGTACGCCGTGCTTCACGAATAACGGATTGAGTCGAATCGTAACCTGATCGTGGGAAATAGTCGCCATTTTCATAGCTTTATTATATTCCTTTTCGATCACGCCAACTTCTGCCATAATCGCGCTCATGCGCTGGTAGATATTTAATTTCTTTACTGTACTCATAACTTTGCTGCCTCCATTGCGCGGGCTTCGCGCTGTTCGTTTTGATCGATTATAGCATTAATGCGATTATCAACGCGAATTTCTGCCAGCCGTTCGCGTGATACTGTGCCGACCGTTTCCTGCTCGTCTGTGTTGTATAACTCGATGCGTACACGGTTGCCCCAGTCGTGCGACAACTCGCGCCCCATGTCTTCGGCGCTCTCCCAGTCGTCTAGCTGTACGTGTTCCTTGCACTCATGCGGAATACACCCGCCCGTTACCTCGTAGAAATTAAACTCCATTGTCTCGCCCTCCATTGGGTTTGTGTTTAGTATTAATTTATTGGTTTCATTTCGTAATTTCTTACAGTGCGGTTATTCACGCTTGAAAAGGGAATACCCAAAGAAGTAACAACACCAGTCCACTCAACCATGCATAAGCCCCTGCACTCGTTCACCTCTACTTTATCCCCGACCTTAATACCTGAAATTTCTTTAAGTCCGCGATTTCCGCTATCGAAACATTTACTGTCAATACTCATTGTGTCGCCCTCCGTTGCGCCGTGCGCGTTGTCTAGGGCTTTAACTTAACACTTATGCGCCCGCGTGTCAACACTTATTTTTAGCGCGAGAATCGCCCCTGTTTATAGGCTCCCAGGCGCATAGGGATTAGCGATGGATAGTATCCATCCTCGACTACCCCGCACGAAATGATCGGTTTTTGGTTAAACTTGCGACCGTAGTCCATTTCTGCTTTGCTATGATCTACGCCGCACCCGACGTTCATACCAAACACTATACCGCCCTCGCCATCTGGTCGCTCGTTCGCGTAGTAATTAATGCCCGCTTGCTGGTGAACGTGTCCCTGTACGTATGATCTAAATTGAGCCTTTGCGTTATGAAACGCGGCAGGAAAGCGCCCAACCCCTTTATCACCGTGCGTATACATTACACCGTCGATCACATGATACCCGAATCGCGGCACAACTTCCCATTTAGGTAAATCCCAAAGAGCCGTATAGCTTCGCATGACCTCTTGTGGCAACCCAGCCGTGATCGCCTTTCGACTTGGTAGGCAGTCATGGTTACCGATCAGCCATGTCGCCCTCGGAAATACTTTCTTGATCTGTTGAACCTGATCGTAGGCTTTATTGAATTCATCGTGTGCGCTGGATGCGGTCGGGGCTGATTCGTGGTAGCTTATAGAGTGCCAATCGACTAGATCGCCGATCATGACGATTTCTTTACATTTGAAAGTCTTGCGTGTGTCGTTTAAGAAGTCGATATAGCCGTCCAGCATACAGGGCGCGTGTGTGTCGCCAATTACTAATACATTACTCATGTGGTGATCCTCTTTAGTTGTTTAGACAAGTAAAAATTTAGCGCAGCGGGGGAAAGGTGAAAACCCGCTGCGCTACGGCTATATTCAGCCGTTGGGGGAAACGCGATCATCCTCTCCGATCTTGCGCCTTTCATAAGTCAGTAAAAATAGAATACATACGCCCGCGTGCGCTAGGTGGGAAAGTCCACTTTCTGGATCTTTAGATTCCCCCATCATCCATGCCGTTAAGTGTCGCATAGATGCCGCCCAATAGCGCGTCCATTTCGTACCTTTTAGCCAATTCCAGTCATCGTACTTATTCGCGCCGAATTCCAGCGCCTTGATAATCTCGCCTAGCGCGTCGTATGGAACAAGATCATAGCGCCGCTTTTCTCCGTCGAATTTCTGTAGTTTATCTAACATCGCAATGTAACCCCCATTTGTAGACTTTTACGAATGAAAACCGCTTGCGGGCTTCCCGCTCCCATTGTACATGATCTCTACCCTCCCAGTAAAGATCTACCGCGTTGCCTTTCGGGTGTTGGCTGCCATCATACGATCCAGCGCCCCTTTCGATCACAGGCTTATTGTTGTGCGCGTGACACCGATACCCCGAACCAATAGTGATCGGCTTATCATCCACGGCGCGCAGCGATTCCAGCGCCAGAACCACGGCTGGATTGATAGGCGCGCTACCATCGCAACAATGCGCCCCTTTGCACGCGAATTCTCTACGGCTGAAATTTGTGCTTAACTGTTCATATTTCATGATAGATCACTCGCTTCCAGTTCCTCTAATACTAAATCGATATCGCTTAAATCCGTTACGCGCATACGCTCTACGCTTGCCGCGATAGGCGTAGTCCAGTCATCTTGCCCTGCGTCAATCGCCACGGTAAAGATATTATCAGGATCGGCTAGCGTTATATTAAACGGGTTGCCTGTGGCTGTGTTTTCGTAGTACGGCGCTAGATCCTCAAGCGCCAGGCGCATATCGTCCAACTCGCCATAATGCGGGCGGTGTGCGTCGCCGTTAGTTAGTGTTACCAATCCGTCTAATGCTGGAACCGCTACGCCATCGTCTGGCGTGCCTAACGATTCTGGATTAGTCAGCGCGCCCTTGTCTGGATATCGCGAGAATTCCATCTGGTCGTATGTATCTGTTTCGCCGCTGCCTTTTAGTATTGTTTTTGTTCCATACCACCACCAGTTATTGGCGACACCCTCGGAGAAATATTTAAAGCTAGCTATTAATGGAAACGCGACGGGCGGCGGCGAGCCAGCGCCATAATTTGAAAACATCGTCCGCTTATAGGCTCCGCTTTCGTCTGTGACAATAATCGCTATATCTGTCCCGTTTGATGCTCTCATTATTAATTCATTATTTGATTGTGTCCCTATAATAACGCCGCCAGTTAGTGATGTTCCCGACAACGTGATCGCATTAAGTAGAGATCCACCACTAGAATATAGATTGTACACCCCCGCGCTAGTTCTAAGTATTATTTTATCATCTGGCGTTAAGTCTACTATTGTATTATATGAGCCGCTAATGTCAGTCGTTAACGAGATCACTGGTGATGGTGCGCTAGGCGTGTTATATACACCGCCGATATACCCGTAAACGGTCGGCGATGTTGATACTATATATTTTTCCCAATACATAAAGATCGGGTTATTATCTGATCGAATAAAAACCTGCTCGGCTTTAGAATTGCGCCCCGTCGCTTCTACTTTTGGTAGTTTTGTCTCAGATTGTAGCGCGCCAGATGAATTGAATTTCTGTAATCTTGCTTGTGGGTTTCCTGAGCTTACCCAATTATCAGCAATCCATATACTACCGTCGCGCGCATCAAAGTCGATTTTCAGGGGTGCTGGTATATTATTTAACTCACCCGCGCCCGTACCGCTTGGAATAAGATACGAAACACTAAGATCGCTTTTTTTAATCCTAGCTATACTTTTTCTACTAGATAGCGGCGATCCCTGATCGTGATGCCCGCTGTATATATAATCATCTGTTCCATGTGAAGCGATTTTTGTTATTAATTGACTAGCTGGTGCAACTGAATCGAGAATACTAACTATAGGGATCGCCGCCTCTAGCGCGTTGATCCTTCGCATGAGTGCCACAACATCCGCGCTATAAGGGCGTGATCCTGTATAGTCGATAGGCATGATCTAGTTCCACATCGGATCGGGTTGCCAATCGCCCACAACTGTACCGTCTGGCGGAAAATACCATTTGCCCTCGTATGTACCGCCCGCGCTGCCGATATGCGCCTGTGCAGCCCCTAGCGGCGCAACCCCCCCGTTTAGGCTTGACGGGTTAGTTATTGCTATATCGTACTCTATCAATATAAGTCCAAAGTGAACATGATCGACCGCCGCTGATTCTGTGGTGCTTACCCCATCGGCGTTCGCTTCGCCCACAGGAAGTATGCCCGCGCCGTTGTTTGTCGCGCCGTTGTTGATAATATCATCTACTAGCGCGATCAGCGGATCTAACTCTGCCCATATATCCTCGTCCTGATCTTGCCCGATCTCGCCTTCCAGTTCTGCATTATCGAAACGTGAGTCTAAAAACTCGAAAAACTCTGTATTTGAGATAGAGCGCTTAGGGCGGTCTGGATCATTTTTGCCAACTGTTATTTTAGCAGATAACGGATCGGCTAGGCTGCGATCCACTGATAGGATCATTGTCGAGAAAGTCGTATCGCCTGGTACGTTGCTTGGTGGGTTGATCTTGATCTTCGCGCCTGGGTGGATAAAGTCGGCGCTAGGCGTTACTGGATTATCTGGATCTAGCTGTATGCGAGATAGGTCGATAGCGCCGATACTGCGCGTACTCTGTGGAACCTTAGTATAGTCGATTAGCTTTTGCGCGCGTTCCTTGATCTCGATCTCTGATCCTAGCCCGAACGATACCCGCTTAACCCGTATACCGTAAATTGCTTGGCTATCGGTGTTATTTACCGTGTATTCGCCGCGGGTGTGTTCTGTGCCATCATCGTATATTTTGCCTTTAGCTACGATACGATTGTAAACCGTTTCACTGTCTTGCTTGAACGAATAGTTTTCTATATCTTCGTACAGGCTCATGACATAGCGTGCGCCGTCTGTGTCGTCCGTATCCCATCTCAGGCGACCGCGCGAATCAATAGTGATCACGCCGCCGATCCGTTTCCATAGGGCGATCAAGTTATCATAGATCGTTTGGTCGGATTCAATACCCGCTAGTATGTTTTTGTTCTCATATTGCGGATGTACATAGCCAAGCGTGATCGGGTTGTCGCCCAACTGAAAATCTAGGTTTCGCTGTATGAACGCGCCGACCGTGATCGTTTCGCCCTCTACCCCGCGATTCTGCGAATATTCCTGATTCAATAAGTACATCAACCCCGAACATTCTACGGAGAAATTACCCGTATTCGCGTTGGAGTCTGTCGCTATGATCACGTATTGGCGCAATACCTCCGCGCTAGAATTCAAGATCCAGATGCGGTTAGGATATAAAAAATCGCCCGTTTGAACCAAATCAGAATCTAGCGGTAGCGAGAATTTAAGATCACCCGCTGCGTTAACAGTTTCCTTCCAAGCGCCATCATAAAACCCCTCAACCTTATGCAATAATTCACCAGCCACGTTACGAAGTTGTAACATAAACGGTTGATCGGGTGAATACGTCTTATTTGGATCGAACTGGTCGCCAGCGTTAAAGCCTGGCTGATTAAAGCTGAACCTATTACCCATGATTAACCCCCTTTAACGACTACCCCGACCAGCCCGCCAACCACGGCGATCAAGATAATCGCCACGAATCCATAAACCAATGATTTAACGGGTAAAAACTCGCTACGGTATACGATGCCCTGATCTACTCGTTTCAGTATATCCAGCATATGTGAATCGCGTTCCTCGCTTTTTACTTGGTGTATCTCGAACCTGTGTTCTAAATCTGAAAGCCTTTTTTCCATATCCAAAACAACCCCCTATTCGCCGTCAGCGTCTGGTATAACTTCAGTATTTAGAAAAACGGCTTTCGTATCATTGAACGCCGTTTGCACGTCGCCCATACTTAGCGCGTTAATATGGTGCGCGATTTGCGAAGCGCTCGGCTGATTGTCTACCGCAAAACCCGCAAGCCATACGCGCAGCTTGATTAACTTGCGGCGTTTTTCCCGCGTTATGCGTTGGAGTTTCCCCAGTTCCACTTCTAATTCGTCAATGTTTTCAATCTTCATATTTCCCCCTTAAAGGATCATTCTTACTGTGTTGGTTGCGCCGCCTGCGCCCGCTGTATATGTGATCTCTACGTCTAGCGTATATAGCCAATAATCGCCCTCTGATCCTGTATCATCCGATACTACGACCGCCTCCATACCGTCTAATTGCGCGGCTGTCCAATCTGTGTCCCATCCAGCCAACGATGCTGTGCGATTCGTGATCGCGGCATTAGAATTGATCGTCACTGAACCCTGCGAAGATCCCCCGATATATATATGACAGGTAAATCTATTGCTTGAGTCGTTATCTTTACACCGTATGATCATATTTACATCGGTTATTGTGTCGCCATCTGTCAAGCCTGGATTGCCTAGCGTGAAACGCAATGTATTCCCGCTTGTGTCGGTCGTTATGAAGTCGCTATCGTTCGCGCTTGCTATGCCTTCGTCTATGTCGGCATACGTGCCTGAATCCCATTCGTTCGTTACGTCAGCCGTTGGCACTATTGTGCTTGTCGCGCCAACTAGCAATAGCCCGATCAGTATAGGTATATATTTATTCATAAGACACCGTAATCCCTGCCACGGTTGGCGAACTAGCCACGGCTGAAATATCCAGATATAGCCAGTTTCCCGCCGCGATAGCGTCATTTGCAAAGGTCGTCTGGTTAGCGCTTGAACTCGTACCTTGCAGATCCGCCGTCATCGTGTTAGTGCCCGCCGTATTTGGCGCTGTACGTTCCTCTATATTAACATCAATCGTGCCTGTGTCAGTCCACACCTCTATACGGTCTATTGTGCGCGCTGTGTCGATCCTCGCGCCATAAATACCGCCTACCGCGGGCGAATCAATAACCCACGTTTGCGACGCGGGCGGTATATCGCCTGTATTCGCGCCGCTCGTATTGCCGATCACCGTTGCTTCTGCGTCCGTCACGAAATTCTTATCTGTTGATTCCGTCAGATCGCTAGTAACGATCCCCGTTGGAGTAGTGAGCGCGGGCGACGTTCCGAATACGGCAAGCCCTGTGCCTGTCTCATTACTCAACACGCCCGCAAGCTGCGCGCTAGTAGTCGCCGCGAATTGTGATAAAGGATTAGCAACCAGCGCGTCGCCGCCACCTGCCAACGCTACCCAACTTGGAGCCAATGTCGTGCCGTTGCTCTGAAGAACCTGACCAGATGTTCCGTTCGCTAATAAAGCCGTTGTATTTACCGATGATTGATAGGGTATCTGACCGCCCAGTCCGCCCGCTAAATTAGTCGCCGTTCCTGCTGTTAATCCCGACGCTGTGCCTGTGGCGTTAGTCATTACGCCCGATGATGGTGTACCCAGTGCAGGTGTAACAAGCGTCGGAGATGTGGCGAATACGGCGGAGCCTGTGCCCGTTTCGTCGCTCAGTACGCCTAATAGTTGCAGGCTTGTAGTTGCTGCGAACTGTTGCAACCCTGTCGCGATCAAGCCATATTGCGGATGGTCGTCATCTGCGAGCCCCGTTAGTGCGCCATGATCGCTAACGCCTGAGAAGTCGCTAATCAATGCTTTCTTTAGCGCGCTATCCGTATCGTCAAAAATCAAAACATGATCCGCGCCGACCGCCGTGGCTAGCGTTTTGCCAGAAATAGCCGACGGATCAACCGTCAAAGCGCCCGAACCTGTAACGTCGCCCGTGTGCGTTGCGTTACCTGTCTTCGCCGTATTTGTGTCTACGTCTGCCTGTATATTGACTAGGCTTGCGGGCGTTACCGCTACGCTAGAATCTAGCCCTGCATCCGTTAATGCTATAGTAGATGTTTTAATTACGCCGCGCACTGAATCACTGGCGTTCACTTCGTCGCCTGTATTCGTGCCGCTTAGATTTGAACCTGTGACCGCGCCCGTCGCTGTAATATCTCCGCCCGCCAGGATAGCGTCAACGTCAATCGAATCTGTGCCATCCGTGATCGCGTCGTATACCCTATTCATGGTAGCCGCGATGATACGTAATTCTACAACGTCACCGTCCACAAAAGCCTTCGCGCTCGTACCATCTGCGCCCCGCGTAACCGTTAGCGCGTTAGTCGATACCGCCGTTACTTTTACGATTTCGCTTGTTTCAGGGATAACTAGCGGATCGAATCCCCGCGTAGTCGCGTCAATGATCGTTAAATATGCGTCCGTGGTAGCGTCGCTTAACCCTAGCGCCGTAGCCGATGCCACGTTGATCGTGGTAGCTGAATCAGTGATCGATCCATTTAGCGTTGTAATGCCATTATTAGAAACTTGCGGTAGTACTACGGTCGCCGCCATAGTAACACCTGTTGCAACAAGCAATATCGTAGCGAACGCCACTGTTACACCTAAAAACCATTTCATTATAAGTACCGCCCTCTATAGACCCATAACAGAGTCCCTGTAGTGATTCCCGTTACTGTAATATCGTTATCAACGCCACCCTTTAACCTAGTCCAGTCGCCCGACTGATAGCCTACCTCAGCGTTTGCGTAGAGCAAGATCGATGGATCTGCGCCGCCCGTTGTACTCATTTTGATCGTGCTTTTGTGCGTGCCGTTATCGTTTAACGTGCCGAATCTCAACCAATAGCCATTGGGGATCGTACCCTTCCAAATAATCGTTTCGTTCGTTGTCTCGTTTTCAAGTGTGATCGTGCCGCTAGTTATCGCCGCGCCCGTCGTGTTTCTCAGATAAAATTCGGCTGGTGTGCGCGATACGTTGCCCGCAACTGCCGATATTGTAACCGTATCGGGGCTGGTAGCGAGTGCGCCAGAACTTGTGACCTCTGCGCTCGCTTGCGTATGCGCCAGTGTAACGATTGAAACATCAAACACGCGAACCCATCGCCCTTTAACGCTAGGCTGCGATATAGCCTTTGTACGCCCCAGGAAGCGACGATTAGGGATAGCGTCTATACTCAAGACCTTATCAGCCAAAATCGGGTTTAAGGCGCCTTTGAGCGCGTCTATATTGCTATACATATCGGTTTCACTTGTGCCGCCCACCGATAGTTTTAGTTTAATTTCACGGATCGTGTGGTTTGTGCTGGTAAGAGCAGAATCGCCGTAGATCGCCGCGTGCGTTTTTAATGGTATAGTCGCCATTTCTGGCACGTCAAAATCGACCACTTGAACGTTATAGTCAGCCATGTCCACCCCTCCGTATGTGAATGATTTAGCCATTATCTGCTAGCCGCCCGCATTTCATCCATCATATCGCCGAATAGTCTACCCTTGAATTCGTCATAGTGTTCCATAATATTTTCCCCTGCGCCTGTAATATTGATACTTATATTAGGTGAAAACGTCCCGATACCCTGCGACTTCGCCCCGTCGCGTACCGCCTGCACGGTTTCGGTGTGGCTGATAATCCGTGTACCTTGCGGAAATGCTGCTATCTCTGATCCGTATTCCCCTACCCGCGCCATACCGATACCAGTAGCCCCGCCGTTCGCGTAGCCTTTGATCACGCCGCCGTTAGCGCGTCCAGGGATAACCCCGCCGTTAGCCATACCGCCGCCGTTGCTTGCTGCGTTGGCGTTTCTGATCTCTGCCGCTGCCTGTGCTGCCGCCTGTGCTAATCTGCCGTATTCCTGCGAAGTTAATCCTAGTTTTTGGGATAGCGACTGATTGATACTGATCCCGCGATGGGTTTCTCTGTTCATGCCTTCTGTCGCGCCCGTGCCATCGCGTGTTGCGCCAGTATTGCCCTTTAATTCTGTGGTATTGCTTTTGGTTTGTTGTGTGCTTTCGTCAACCGTTTCGCCATACTCACCCGTCGCCATTTTGGCTTCGATACTACGCTTGTTTAAGTGTGTGATTTGATCATCCATCGACTTAGTCGCAAGCGCAACTCTATCAATTTTTACGCCCTGCTTTTCTAGCTGTTGGACGCGGCGCTCTATAGTAGCGCTTAATGATATTTCGCTGGCTTTTTGTTGATCTTGCGCGATCTTTAAATCCATTTGTGCGCGAATATGCTTATTGATTGCGAACGTTGCAAGCCCTAAAACCGCAACTATAGCCGCTATTGGCGCGGCGAGCGCTAAGAACGATCCCGCTAATGCCATAACCCCGCCAGATGCAACCGTCGCTGTCGCACCTGTTACACCGATAGCTGTACTTGCTCCTGTCGCCGCGATTGCCGTAGTGCCGAATATACCACTTATAGCTGTTAATGCTGTACCAAATAACCCGAACGCGGTCACGAGTCCAGGAAGCAATATCAATATCGGTGCTAAAACTAGCATAATCCCACCGATAGCGGCTGTCGCCACGATTAGAGAATTAGTTAGCGCTGGATTTGCGTTTGTAAACTCGCGCACCTTCTGGATCGCGCCTGTCAGCCACTCGATAGCAACCATTAGCGATGGCACTATAGTTTCAGCGACAATGAACGCTAGTGATTTCAGACTTTCCTTTAAATCCAGCATAGCGTCCTGAAAACCCGCCGCCTTATTTGCTGCCTCTTGATCGAATACTACGCCCAACTCATGCGCGCGTTCTTTTAGCGCTTGTAATCCAGCCGATCCACCTTCCAGCATAGGCAATAGATCAACGCCTGCGCGCCCGAATAATTCCTGCGCTAGTGCCGCCTTTGTGGTGTGATCTGTAACATCCGCGAGTGCAAGCGCGATCTTGTTGAATTGTTCTTCTGGCTTTAGTCCAACTAATTCCTGGTGGGATAGCCCGATATTCATTAGCGCATCGGAATATGTGCCGCCCTCTTTGCCCGTCTTCCTGAATTCCTCGCCCGCCTCGAATATAACGGTACTCATTTTTTTGGCGGCTTTTTCGACTGTCTCCAGGCTTGTACCGCTTCGCTCTGCTGCGAACTTTAACTCGCTCAATGTTTCCGTAGCGAACCCAGTACGAAGTGCCATTTTTTGGATCTCGTCGCCCGCTTCTGCCCATACCTTGACCGATCCCGCTACCCCAGCCGTTATCGCCCCACCTATAGCCGCGAACGCAATACCTGTCTTTTTCGCTATATTGCCGAATTTATCTGATAGCTTTTGCGCTTGTTTTTGCGCGCTAGCCAACCCCTTTTCAAGACCTGATATATCAGATCCTACATTCCAAACTATATCGCCCGCTGTGGTCTTAGTAGCCATTATGGTCGCCGTTTCTGCGCTCCGAGCGCTTGCGCTTCCTGGAGATTGAGCGAACGCGTGTGTACATTACCGCTACCCGCGCTAGGGCTTGCGCTACTTTTATTAGCTTTTTTGCTAGCGTCATTTTCACGTTTCAGCCTTTCGCCCATCTTTTCGATCATCATAAAGAACTGATCGTCAGTCCATTCGCGCTCAATAATATGAAACGGTATATGCCACCGATCCATAATTAGTTCATATAGCGCCGCCTCTGTTAGTCCTTCGTCTTTTTCTTTGTGCGTCGTGCTGCTCGATTCGGCTTTTTTCCACCACCACCGAACCACGGCTCAAGCCATGCGCGGTAGATAGGCATAAACACAGAATCGATTAACTCAGTGCTAGCGCTTACGCTATTATCCTGCATATACGCTTCGATCTTGTCCGCGTCGTCCAGAAAAGCCGCGTTATGATCTTCGCAAAATCCGAGGATCGCATTTGTGGCTTTAATACTGTATGCCATACTTTCCGCAGCGCCCACGGTTTCAACCGCCGCGACTAGGGCGACAACCTGCGCTAGTCGTTCCCGTACTACCCGCTGTTCAGCGCGGCATAACGGACGAAAGGTGTAGGTTGCGCCCGCGAAAGTCGTCTTAACTGGCGAGCCGTTTAGCTTGTTTGCTTCGTCGTTCATTGTAGAAAATCCCCCGATTTAATATATTGATTATGTGATACTAGACTGCTACGTATTCCTCGTAACTAAACCCGCCATTTGGTAACGCGGTAGTGTTGATCGGCTGGATTGTCAGCATAGTACGCGCTGCGCCTTCGTCAACCATAGATCCGCCCATGCTTTTGATTGATACGTAGCACGATGGGAAGTAAAAGATACCCAGTCCGTTGATCTCAATCGCGACAGTACGCTTTACCGCTGCCGTTGGATCGTCCCAAGTGATAACGCCACTGGTGAGATCAACCGCTGAATCAAGCGAAAGCATAGCCGTATCGATATCGTACAAGGTGAATTCGATAGGCTCAAGTTTGCGCGAGATTAATACGCGGTCGTCGATACCGTCAGAAAGCGGCGCGCTAATGTCGGCGAATCGCTCTGTTACGTTGAGAATGTCCACGCTTTCTTCGTCAAAGTCGTAGTCGTCGGATCGGCTGTTACGCCCACCCATCGTCTCGAATGACGCGGTAGCCCACACAGCTTGCGTGATGTTAGACCCAAGCGCCGCGAGTGTTGGAAGCGCTGTGCTTGCGGTCGCGTGAATCGCGATTCTGTTGATAATATTTGTGCCTGGCATATCCTGTTTCCTTATCCCTCGAACATTATCGAGAATTGCGCTAAATGCGCTTTATGTTTTGTTTCTGCGTCTGGCTCAAGCTGAAAGTCTGTTTCAAGTCGTGCCGTGATTATTGAACCGCTTGCTACCGTTTCGGTTAGCATTTGGAGTCTATCGAACAAAAGGCGGAATACTTCGTGCGCCTTAGTATATGTATTATCGTCGCCGTAGCATTTGAAAACGAACGTCGCTGTATTAGTCGCGCCTGTCAAGTGCGCCGCACCATCGGCTTGATGGAATACTATAGCGCTTGCGTTACCGTCAAACCCATTACTAGGCGCTACAGGCGACCATACACGCGTCCCGACTTCATCGAAAAGCGTAGATGATTGCGTCAATATCTCGTATACAACTGCCATACGGTTTATCATGACCACTTGTTGCCCTTCTGGAATTCTCGGATCGTTTCCTTGATGCCTGGCGCGAAGTGTGGTTGCGCTGCCTGAAAACGTGTGCCGAATTCCAAGTGCATACCGTAGCCGCTAGCGGAGAATATGCGCGTAGAGTTTTTACCTACGCGATCCCATCCTATAAGCCCCACGTGATTCCCTGTTAGAAATGGCGCTTTTGGCTGTGATTTAGCCCGCTCCGTCGCTTTCTCGGTAAAGCTGGTTAGCCCTTCGCCCGTTAACTTAGTAACGAGTTTTAGAACCTTGCGTGTGTCGTCATTTATTGTTACGCTTCCAGCCATCTATTCAGCCCCAATAGGTACGGTTTTGCATGGTACTACAATCGTTCTATTGTCTTCTGTGCGCCACGGCTCCCCGTCTACGTCAAAGTATTCAGCCGTTCCGAGTGTGCCACGGTTTCGCTTTGTTAGTTTGATCCGCGCGTTTGTGTCAATCGTTACGCTAGCAGGGAAGTGTATATTTACGCTCGTTAGCTTTCTAACTGCACCGTCAACAAATTCACTTGTTGCAACACGTAAAAACCTGCACCGTGTCGCTGTGCCGTATGTATACGCCTGTGTTGGCTCATACCCCGCCGTTTGTGCAGTCAGAGCGCCGATCTGTGCTTCGTCCCGCATATGTGGGCGTGGTGCCATCTATCGAACCAGTCGGCGATTGTCGTTAATAAACATCGCTACAGCTGGATCGAGATCGTGTTCCGTATACGATCCGCTGCCTGGTGTACTGTGGGATTTCATACCCTCAACGCCTACCTGATTAAACCAGTGCTGTACAATTCTAACCACCATATCGTCCCATACAGGCAGATATTCGCCACCCTCTACCTCAGTACCGCCGTAGATAGGCGATAGCCCTAGCGCCTGCGCCAGATCTTCCTTATCTGTGACCTGTTCAACGTAGACGCTAGACAATTCGCCGTAGCTTGGCGAAGTGATTGTGTATTGAGTACCCGCGAACGCTACTGTCACGAACTTGTACGCGCCTGAATCTACCGCGCGAATTTCAGCCTGTAAAGCCGCAGCGATTAGCGCCCCGCTCGATAGCCCTGTAACATCGATCTCTATTGTCTGCCAGATTTCACCATCTACAGAGATCAGGATCTCGGCTGTGGTTAGGCTGGTAATATCCGTTGATACACTAACGGCTGATAAACTATAGCCCTGTACCAGTTCAGGATAGCGCCGCAACCCTATAGAATTGACCAAAAATTCCGCAGCCGCATCAATGCGGTCTTCGATAAACGTTTGATTTTCTGTTAGGATTTCGGGGTTTAGCTGTACCTTTGCAAGTATAGCCGCAACCTTTGCGCTGCTTAAAGCTGACATTATTTTTTAGCCTTTGCCTTTGCGGGCTTTTTCTTCGTGCCTGGAAGATCAAGATCGGCGGCTTCTGTTTCCAGTGCCGCTTCCTTCTCTGCCATTTCCGCGTCTAATGCTTGCATAGACTTTTCAATGGCGATGTCTTCGGCGCGCTGATTAGCTGCGATCTCGCGGTGTTTAATGTCCTTTTGGAAATTAGAACGTTTCAGCGACGCGGCTTTTTCGGCTTCGTGCGTGTCGTTCGCTTCATTCCATAACGGATCGGCGTGCATCTTATAACCCTTATTGATATAGGTAGATGGATCGCCGCCGTGTGGCAGCTTAAATACTGAGCCGTCAGGCGCGTATAGCTGGATCGTTAATGTTTCCTGAATCCCGCCCTTGCCGTTTGGAATTGATACATACTCGTAACCTGGTCTTTTCTTAGCCATGATATATTTTCCCTTTTCATTTTCCCGTTAATAGTCTATATAGTAGCGGGCGACGCGATGGAGGGCGCGCCACCCGCTGGAGGATCAGCCATGAGTAAGCTGATTTAGGAGTATTGTTTGGTCGCTGTTATGCGTTATCTACCAACAACTCAACACCCCACGCATTATTGACTTCGGCTACACCGTAAGATGCGGTTGCAACCATTTCGTCGGCGCGTAGGCTTGCGTTACCTTCGGTTTCGATGTTGAAATCCCATTCCTCGACATACGCCAGCGCATGTTCTGAGAAAATAGCCGTTTTAGTGTCGGCTTCATCGATTCCACCTGTACCGCTACCAGCAGCAAGGTTATCAATCAACACGGGTGTTACGCCGTGAATCATTGGCAAGATGCCGTTAAACGTTGCGCTATTGCGCAGTTCTTCGGCGACGTTGCTTGTGTTGGTTGTATAGAGCGCCAACAAGTCTGCATATACCCACGGGGTACAAGGCATATATAAGCGCCCTGGTGCTTTGTTCGCGCGTAGCTGTGCCACGGCTGCGATAATAAGCGCCTCGGTGATATTTACGTTGGTTGTACCCATTGCGGTACTAAACCCATCGCATAACGCGTAGATGTCTTGGTTTTTAACGTCGAGATAGGCTTGCCCCATAACGTCGCCAATATCAATGGCGGCTTGCATACCAGCGCGTTTTTGCGCCAGCTTGGTCAAGTTAGTCATCAATCCGCGTTCCCCAGGCGTGATTTCTACCTCGGTCGTTTGGAAAGCTGAACTGGTTAAGTCTGTACCCTCCGCGACCGATGCCATTACAGCGGAGTCATAGATCGGGAATGTAGCCGAACCTTTGCCGTCTTCAAGAGGGCGATTCGTGATCAGGGTAGATAAATCTACGCCTTGCGATGCTACTACGCGAGCCTGTCCGATACTTGCTTGGATTAACTCGGTCAATGTGGTTGTGGTTGTATCTGCCATGTGATTCTAAGTCCTTCTATACCCGACCTATTACGCCGTGCTTTTCCTTGAACTTCTGGAATTCTTCGACGCTCATTTTGTCGGGCGTTTTGTCTGTGGTTTGTGTGTTTTGTTTTGGGATAATGCCCGTGCCTGTATGCTTGGCTTGCTCGATGCCCGCTGTAACTGCGACGGCGATAGCGTCTTTGAATGATGCCGCCTTATCTGCCAGAACGTCAATACTGTCTGTTCCAACAATTAAAGTTTCCGCGTGTGCGCCTAATCCCATTTCACCTAACATCTTGCGGGCTGTGTTTTCGTATTCCGTCTTAGCCCGTTTCGCGCGCTCTGTTTCGGCTTCGGCTTTATACTGTGCGGCTAGCTTTTCATGCTCGCCCGCTGCTTCAAGTCGTTGCTTTTCCAGTTCTGCGTCGCGTTCTGCTTGCTTGGCTTCTTGGTTTTTCTGCATCTTGACCGCTGATTCCGATACTTTCCGATCAAAATCGGCTTGCGTATAGATCGCGGCTGCTTGTTCAGTGTTTGGAGTATCCCCCGCTGTGGCGCCGTCTTGCGTCGCGTCTGGCGTGGTGTGTTCCGCTTCCTGTTCTGCCATCGGTATATCCCCTTTTATTTTGGTTTCCTGCCCCTCGCCCTAATTATAAGCATACGCTAACAATCTGTAAAGGATTTTATTTGTTATAACAGGTTATTTCTTAGCGTCGGTCGTATTCTCTGCGCGTGTCTTTGCCCCCGCCTTGTCTTCTGCGTCAGGATCGCCAGTGCGAAACGCTAGCGTACACCGACAATTCGGGTGGTACGTTGGCGTGTCGTGTCCGCTGCTGAACGCCTGATCTATCGGGATATAACCCTGCGCTTCGTTGTCTTCGCATATATCCGATACAAGATCATCGCCCGCTGATATTGATATTTTCCATTGAGCGCCCCGCGCCTTTGCGATCTCGTTCATGCCCTCTTCGGTCGCCTGGCGTTGTTCTGTGCGTGCGATGGTTTCTCGCCTGTCTCGTAATAGCTTTAGGCGCATAGCCTCGACTTTCTCCGCTACATCGTCGGCGCCTGAATTAAGTAGCGAGTTTTTGTAGGCTTCCAGGCGTGCCGCTCTCGGTGCGTCCAGATCCTTGATCTCGATTAGCTGGTTGACTATATCTAGCGGGTTTTTCCCTGCCGCCAGATTCGCCTCGATACGTGCCGCAACCCCTTCTAGTTTCGCTTTATTTAGATCCTCTTTTAATTTATTGTATGCCTCTATGTTGTTTTTAATAAGTGCATCAACCTTTAACAACTCAGCCCGCGCTAGGTTGCCCGTGATCTGTCTGGCTTGGCGCTCTGCTTGCGCTCTAGCCGCCGCGAGTACTTCGGGCGATACCTCACCTGATACGCTAGCCAGGATCGTATTGACTAGCCCGTCTAGGTCTACGTTAGCTGCGATCACTTCCAGCAACTCGAATTCGCTTAGTGCGCCCGCCGCCGCTGCGGATATACTCAACCCTTCGAGTATAGCCGCGCGTTCTTCGTCTGTGAATTCAATAGCCATTATACTAAAACCCCATTGATTCTATCCTGTGCGATCTGATAGTAGCCTTTGTCCAGTTCTATCCCTATAAAGTCACGTCCCGTCTGCTTGCAAGCTACGCCTGTTGTGCCTGAACCCATAGTGAAGTCTAGGACAGTATCACCCTCGTTGGTTGATGCTAATATAAGTTTATTCATTAACTTGATCGGCTTCTGTGTCGGGTGTAGTTTATTTCGACCAACAGGGAACTTCCAGATGGGCTTTTGGCAGTGTTCATTGAATGTGGCTTTTGGTTTCCTGGCTATAACGCAAAACTCAGAACCGCTAAGCCAAACCCTCGTTCCGTTCATCGGTGATGGGTTTGATTTCTCCCATTGCCCTAGTCTCGTGGACATTCCCAATTCCTTAAACCCCACAGTTAGTGAGGATATCTGGTCTATCCCGCAAAAAATATAAGCAGTACCACGCACGAGCCGATGTATAGATTCCACCATATCATCGATGTCTATGTCGCAAATATCTGCCACCCCTTTATCTAGACACCTCAACCCACTAGATTGCCTGTTGACTTCCCCGTAAGGTATGTCGGTCAACACCATATCCACCGATCCGCTCTCCATCTTCGCCATTTCTTCTAAACACTCTCCATTAATCAGCCTCATGCGATCCCCCTTATACGTCCGTTGGTGTTTGCTTCGTGCCCGCTGTAGCTTTCAGTGTGTGATTCAGTACTGCGTCGCTTATCGTGGCGATCATCGTTTCGATGTTTGGCGCTAACTCAATCGCCTTGTCGCGTATATCCGCATCGTTACGTGCTACGACCTGCTCGACGCTACCGCCTGTGCGGTCAATAAAGCGTGCGTCTTCTTTCTCTCGGTCTAAGCGCTTGCGCTCTTGATCGGGATCTTCTACATCAGATAGCATTTCGAGCTGCTTAGTGTGCGATACGATGCCGTTCACGTTGGCGATATTCTGCCATTCCTCAATACTGTTGCGCGGTAAATCGAATTCTATATTGACCTGTACGTCCTTGATCGCATCGTTCATAATAGCATTAATCATCGCTATACGGTCGCGTACCCCTGCACGGAAAAACGCAATGATCGTCTTGCTAGCGTCCTGCATAGGCTTGAATTTCAACTGTAGCGCGATCCCCGACGTGTCGCCCGTTGATCCTACGATTTCCTCAACGTCTGGAACGCCTAACCCCATAAATAGGTTTGACCGCGTGCGCGAGATCCTGGCGTCTGTGCGCGCAAAGTCTACGTCCTTCTTCACGAAACGAATACCGCCGTTTTCTGGCACAGGGAATACTTTCCATTCGCGCAGCGTTGCGGATAATTCCTTGATCTGATCTATACTGTAGCCTTTAACCTCTAGAACGCCGTCGCTATCCCATCGCAGATCGTCGCCGCTCCGCGAGTCGGTTTCGTTGTATTCGTCCTGCTGCCCAATAATATCGTTCGATATATGGCTATTATATGCGTTGTTAATCTGCCATAAGACAATCGGCACAGCGCCAAAAGCGTGCGGTATTTCCCCGCCTTCGGGAATAGTCCAGCCGTCGTTCCCCTTGATCATATTGTACGTGGTGATAGAATCATCTGTATAGACAACCATTATCACGGCGCCATCTGCCATAAATTCGCCGTTGTAGAATTTGCCCGCGGGGATCTCGGATACATGGATGGCGCCTAACAGCGATCCGTTGCTATCCCATACAAGGTGAAACGTGATCGGATCTTGCGGCGTTATGATATACGCCTTTGTATTAGCGTCGTATTCGTGTGTTTCGATACCATAGCCAGATACGAAAGCGTTGCGCGCGTTCTCTACGTCGGCAATATCGAACCCGTTGGCTGTACCGATCTCGCGGTATAGCGCTGGTGATTCGTTAGGCTCTAAGATTTCGCCCTCTACTGGATCGACCTCTAGCGCTGTCACGTTGTACGGCTCGCCAGCTATTGACCCGACGAACATATCAACGCCGTATTTAATAAAGTTAGATACCAGCTCCGATTTCGGCTCGCCGTCTACGCCTAACTCGTTACTATTAACGATTGAGTGTATACCGTTGTAGTACGCTTGGCGGATCGCCATAACTGCACGGCTGTCTTTGTCTGCTTCCCATAACGCAAAAAGGTCATCGGGTGTTAAATCTTTAAATTGTGCCATTTTACTACATTCCTAGCGCTTTACGATCAAGCTGTTGAAGTTGTGCCTTTGGTTTTCCGTATGTTCCCCACAGCGCGTATCGGATCGAATCCATAGCGTCATCCATCAACTTGACTGGTTCATCTTGCGGGTTTCCTGCGCGGTCTGTGCGCCATGAGTACGAAAGCATTTCTTTGTTCATATTGGTATTAGTGTGTTTCGTGTAGATTGTTTGCGATTGAACGAACCCGATACCAGCCGCAACCGATCCTTTGCCCTTGTGACAAGCTACCGCGTTATACCAGCCGTTCCTATTTAACTCCGCGATGGTGTCTGGCTTGGCTTCGTCGCATTGTATGATCGCGTTCTTAGGTACGCCCGCCGATTCCATCCGCGCCATAAGGTCGCCGTTCGTCAACTCGGACGCATACACGATCTCTGTCAGATAATATTCGCCATCCAGCGCGCCGACGTGCGTTAATGCCATCGGGTGATTATACCCCATATCTAGCCCGTAGCACTCTGAATCCCATACTGTCGGGTATTTACTAAGGTACTCCCAACCTTTAAATATAAGACCCTTTAGCACGCCCCACATACCTAGCGCGTATACCTGATAAAGATTAGCCGATGATTCCGCTAGCGACTCGATCTCCGCGCGGTAGTCGTCGTCTATGTATGCGTTATCCTTGTACGTCGTGCGCACCGTTTTACAGTTATCTGGTGGATCATCAAAGAAGCGCTTTTTGATATGGTGCATTATCGAGATAGGATTAAATGAGTACAGGATCTGCTTATAGCTAGGTGATTCCCCGCGCAGCCGTAGATTAATCTGCGTCAAGTCGTCGGGCGTGAACTCGGTCGCTTCCTCGATCCACGCCCTAGTCATGCCTACAATTGATTTCAGTTTCTCTTGATCGTCTAACCCAATACATAGGATCTTCGAACCGTTTTTGAATTGGATCGTCAAGTCGCTCTTGTTCGTCTTGCAGTATGGTAGCACGCCCCAATGATCTAGCCGTTGCAACAACAATTCCCAACTCGATTCTTTGAGCGTGCGCGCCACCTTACGAAATGCCATGATCCGCTCGCCTGGATTAGAGATCATCGCCAGGATACACTTATCTGCGCAGAAAAACGACTTACCAGAACCAGCGCCGCCCACCATCACTAGATGCCGTGTTGAATCCAGCATATAGGGACGGTAGACCGCGTTAATCTGTGCAAAGTCGAATTTAATCTTAGCCATAGGCGGCTAGTGTTCCTTTGGTTTCAGTATATCGTTGACCGCTCGCCCTACGTCGCTAAATTCCGCGTGGGACAATACGATCCGCCGTTCGTCGGGGTGTACGTGTTCAAAGTCCTGCTTGCGGCATAGGCAATTCCACGCGCCCGCCCATCCGCTGTGATCGCGCATCTCGATGAAAAACTTAGTCATTATCGCTTTACAGTCAGGACATTGAATCATTCGCTATAGTAAATCTTTTGTGAGTCATACGCGTCCATGCGCGATTCTTTAAGCCTAGCGTTGTACTCAGCGAGCGCGATACTATTAGCGCCACGCGTCCCGCCTACTAGCGCAGCGTATAGCCGCAATATAGCGCCATATCGCTTATGTTGGTATTCAATCCGCGCGATATACTCTGTGAATTCCGCGTCAGTCTTAGACTTTAGCCACGATTCCCACTGTTGATCCGTCATATCGGGATCGCGTACCAGCGCCACGTCATGCGCGATCAACTCCATCTGGTGCAATAGGTTGCCCGCTCCATCGCCCGCGAATTGACCGTTAACGAACCCCTGAACGGGCGCGCAGCCTATGGATATAATTACCAATAGAAATGCGCAAGTATAGTTAATTAGTTTCATAATGACTTGCCCCCTAGTTTCTCATAGTCTTTAAGTAGTAATGTTTTGCCCGCGTTTTGCCCGCCATTGATACTGATGCGCAGATTATCACACGGTACGTCGTTCGCGCGCAATAACGCGATCCCCTCTTTAATCATACGCAATCGCTTTTCGTCGCTGGTTTCTGTGTCGCTCATGTCTTACCCTCCGTTGCGCCGTTCCACCATCCCAAGCCATACCCAATGATACAGCCTAACATTATCCATGCGCCCGCGGTTATAAAATCCCCGCCAGCCATACACGTATGCGCGTCTAATTCCTTGCGCATACCCTCGTTTTCTTCATATAGTGCTATAAATTCGCGCTCGTAGCCCGTTAATCCTTGATCACCCACCTGATCGCGGTACTGTCTCAATTCACCCGCCGCCATTACTTGCGCGCCGCCTTGCTTACCATCTTGCGTATAACCTGATTCGCTGCGTTTAGATCCTTGATCGCCCCGTCGCGCTGTTGCGTGATGATATTCAACACGCCGATATATTTCTTTAATGCCGCTTTGCCCGCGTCAATGTCGGCTTTCAGCGCCGCGATCTCTGTGTCGCGTTCATCTACCTGCTCAATCTCACTACTCATGATCGCCCCCTCCGTCTATAACATGTTGTATTATCTCGACCGTAACATTAGAATTCAATTCCTGCTTATCGATAAACATTCCTATATGCTTCCCGATTAACTCTAGCGCCTTGTTAGAATGCCCTAGTTCGTCATTTTCGCGCGCCTGCTTATGGTTGCCCTTTAATTCCTGTAGCACCCAGTCAGCGGAAAGCTCCGCGCGCTGTGCGCCTTCTGCTTGCATCTCTGCGATACGTGGCGCAATACTAGGATTTACTAGCAACTTAAACCCTGTCACGTTGGCTGTCTTCGCTGAATATCCCGCGCGTACTGCCGCCTGGGTAGCGTTTAAATCCACCATATATTCCTGGCAGAATTTCGCTTGCTTGGCTGTAAGTTTTTTATTAGTCATAAGTTTAAAGCCCCGCGCGACTTAATTAGTGTAATCCTTGCGGTGTCGCTGCGGGGCGTGGTATACCTCGCCTCTATTATAGCCTGATCGTGTAATATGCGCAATAGGTACGTTTTACCCGTCCATGCCCTGCTCGATTATAGAGTCTGCAATATTGTAGATAATTTCCTTCGCCTCGGCAAGCTGTTGCTCCAACTCAGCGATACGAGCGTCCTTCGTGGTGATAATTGGTACTTTTAAATCATTCCACGAATCAATAGAGTCCATTGAGAATCCACAATCAACACAATATATTGCCGAACCACCACGTAAATACATGTCATCGTAGCATGTTGGTTCTATATCAACACCCCCACATAGCTTGCAGTCGTTTAGTTTTAGTTCTTCACTCATGATCGATCCTCCGTTGTTGAGTTATATCTATCATCTAACTCCGCATCCACCCTAATATCCTTGTTTTCCATGTCCATGGTGATATTTTTTAGAAGTATTGATTTAGTTTCCGTTGTTATTTCTTCTCCCACATCTTACAGGCCGGGTCTTTGAGTAAAATATCGTTTAAACACCAGTAATTGCCCAGTTTGTCAGGACCCCACTCGACTTTACCCAGATAACGACCAAATGCATCGTATTTCTTGGTGGTGAGAAGGATGTTGGGTCCCCACTGCTCGAATAGGTCTTTAACGGCCTGTGTGAGCCGTTTACCGTCATAAGTGTACCTCTCTGGGGCATCCACATCCAAAAGGCGGATACGTTGCTTCATGACCACCTTGAAGCCTACATCGACTTCTACGTCGATGGTGTCTGCGTCTACTGCTTTGATGAAACGTGCTTTGTATTGATACATTATGCGTCTGTCTCCTCTTTTAGTTTAACCGTAGCCGAACCATCTTCAATAGTTTCCAATGCATCCCAGCACAGGTGCCAGCAGCTGGTATACCAAATCTGACCATCTGCAGCTAACACATAGCCCTCTTGATCCTCAGCCACTTTACCGTCTCTATAAAAAACTAATTTCATTATGCTCTTTCTCCTATTCTGAGTATCGGTTTCTATAATATATTTAAGTATATCAAGTATCCGTCCCAAGGTCAAGGAATTATTTTATTTGCAAACCCTATTTGACTATGCTACACTATCTAAATAGAGGAGTAATACAGCTATGGCAAAAGTACCGACCCGTATCCCTTTCGACGAGAAAAGGAAAGAAGTATACCTTAAGCACCTACGCAAATGGGGAAACAAGTCCCACGCTGCGATGCTGACCGGGTGTCATCCACGCACACCCCTTATTCATGAAACTAAATACCCACACTTCGGTGAGGATGTTGAGGATGCCATTGGTGAGTTCCTTGGAGTACTCGAAGCATCCGCCGTTGAAAAAGCAATTCAAGGTAAAGACAAGATTGTGGTGTCCGCTGGTAAAGTGGTGATGCACAATGGTGAGCCACTGACCGAGAAGCAATTCTCCGATGGCCTCCACGCTCAATTATTGAAAGCAAACGATCCAGACAAGTACCGTGAAAACCGTACGGTTAAAAATGAAGGCGGGGGCGGTGTTCTTGTAGTCACTACTCCCTCACCGGAAGACTGGCAGAAACGACTTGATGATATGGCGAAAGCACAAATAGAAAAAGATGCTGCAGACGAAGCAACCAAGTAAGCCGACCACCTGGCAAGCCCAGGAAGGCTCACAACGAATATTTATGGAATCCATGGTCTACGAAACTCTCTATGAGGGTACTCGTGGCCCAGGGAAGACTGATGCGTTGCTGATGTCGTTTACGCAGTTCGTAGGGCGAGGCTTTGAAGAGGATTGGCGTGGAGTGATCTTCCGTCAGACCTATAAGCAGCTTACAGATTTGGTAGCAAAGTCACGCAAGTGGTTTAATAAGATTGACTGGGGTACGTCCTGCACATTTAATGAGCAGGCCATGACCTGGTCATGGGGTACTGGAGAGCAGCTATTGTTCCGGTACATGAGAGTTGAAAATGATTACGACAACTACCACGGTCACGCCTACCCGTTCATTGGATGGGAAGAACTGACCAACTGGGCGGATGACTCCTGTTATAAGAAGATGTTCTCCTGTTGCCGTTCGACAAACCCAAGAGTCCCCCGTATGGTGCGTGCTACATGCAACCCATCAGGCGTAGGGCACAACTGGGTGAAGCATCGGTTCCAGCTGCCGGGTTCACGGTTTAAGACACTGACGAACCTTACAGACGAAGATGGTCATGACGAACATGATCGCCTTTCTATCTATGGTACCATTGACGAGAACGTTTTGCTGCTGACGGCTGACCCGGATTACAAGACTACTATTTCGGCATCTGCGAACAGTGAGGCCCAACGTCGAGCGTGGTTGTACGGGGATTGGGATATTGTCTCAGGAGGGATGTTCGATGACATCTGGTATAACGCCAAGAAGCACATCGTTGTTACCCCGTTTAATATCCCGAGAAGCTGGAAAATGGACCGCTCGTTTGACTGGGGTTCAACTAAGCCCTTCAGCGTAGGCTGGTGGGCACAAAGTGACGGCACGGATGTCCAGCTGGAAGACGGTAGTTGGCGAAGCACTGTACGAGGTGACCTATTCAGGATACATGAGTATTACGGATGTGGTGCCAAGGTTAATAGTGGACTTAAATACGAAGCGAAACAAATAAGTGAGGAGATCCTTATCCAGGAAATTGAACGGGGATGGGAGAACAGAGTACGACCAGGGCCAGCTGATTCGTCAATCTTTACCGAAGAGGATGGCCCAAGTGTGGCAACGAACATGGCGAAGTCCGTTCGAATTGACGGTAAGCTTCGGAAAGGTGTACGTTGGCTACGCGCAGACAAACGACCCGGGTCACGTATTGCCGGGTGGAATGAAATGCGATCACGCTTTAGTAATACAATACCACCGGAAAGCGGTGTACGGGAGTTACCGGGTTTATACTTTTTTTCAAACTGTATACACTCATTACGAACGGTTCCGGCACTCCCCCGGGACGAGAAGAACCTCGATGATGTCGATACCGATGCCGAGGACCACATTGCAGATGAAATTAGATACCGAGTACGTCACCTTCCTAAGAAGGCAGGCTCCGGTAGAGTGAGGGGAATGGTTTAATGGGCGTAGACACGAAGCATCCACAGTACATCGACGCAGAGCCAATATGGGAGCGTCTGCTTCATACATTTGAAGGCCAGGACGTTATTAAAGACCAGAGCATTGTTTATCTGCGACCTACTGACTCCATGACGAAACGTGGTGCACTATCCAAGCAGGGAGATGGCTGGGAAGAGTACCTTCGATACAAAGAGCGTGCACAGTTCCCTGAGTTCGTTTCTGAGGCCATTGGGCACCTGTTGGGTGTGATGCACCGGAAAGAACCGGAGATAACACTGCCTGCGAAGATGGAATCCCTACGGGAGAACGCAAGCCCGGATGGGTCAGGACTTGAAGCACTGCTTCGACGAATCAACAAGAACCAGATCCTGTACGGACGGTATGGGCTACTATTGGATATTTCCGAGGACAACCCTGTTCCATATATAGTCGGGTACATCGCACGTGACATCATTAACTGGGACTCCGACAGATCATTAGTGGTGTTGGACGAGTCTTCCCAGGAACGCGACAACTTTGAGTGGAAAGACATTGAACAGTACCTTGTACTAGAACTTGAAGATGGTGAGTACAAAGTAGCAACGCACCGAATAGGGGACGAAGACCTTCCTCCAGAAGTTACACCTATGCTTCAGGGGAAACCATTCGACCAAATCCCATTTGTGTTTGTGAACGCTGGAGACCTAACTACGGACATTGATAAGTCTCCCATGGAGCCACTGTCCAACCAGACGCTTAACATTTACCGTGGCGAGGCAGATTACCGCCAGGGACTCCATATGCAGGGACAAAGCACCTTGGTAATTATTGGGGTGGATGACGATGACGCTGAAGTAGAGGTAGGGGCTGGGGCAGTCATTTACACTCCAACGGATGCGAAGTTTATTGGGGTCGACCCAACGGGTTTACCTGAAATGCGCCAGTCAGTTGAAAACGACCGTAGTGTGGCTGTCAGTATGGGAGCCAAGCTACTTGACCCAGACAATGAGGGGTCACGTGCTTCGGGGGATGCCCTACGCACCCGCGTATCTGCGCATACTGCCAATTTGGCACGTATTGCACTAACAGGCGCAGAGGCCCTTCAGGATATTCTGAGGATGGCAGCTGTTGCCATGGGAGAAGACCCTGAAGAAGTTAAAGTGGAGCCAAATATTGACTTTGTGGATTCTGGAATGTCTGGTAAAGATCTTGCCGACCTTATGCTCTCTAAGTCGATGGGTGCACCGTTGTCACAAGCGTCTATTCACAAGAAAATGGCACAAGGTGATCTTACGACACTTACGTTCGAAGAAGAACAAGCACTAGTGGAAGAAGACGGGGTACTCCCGGGCAATGAAGAGGAGTCAAATGCCGACAACGAATGAAGAATTGTTTGATGCGATGCTGCGTAGACAGATTGGGATCTTAGGGTACAACGCCGGACTCACCGAGCGAATTATGTCCATTCTCAATAAGTCGGAAACTGCGGTACGTGGTGAACTGGGTGAGCGGTTAGAGAATATACTTGCTGGCGGGGAGTATAACAAAACTGCTGCCCGAAGGCTTGCTGTGCTTACTGCTGCCATTGTACGTATCAGAGGTGGTGCCTATGATGCAATAGAAGCACTCATGGTAAAAGAGTATAAGGCACTGAACATGCAAGAGGCCTTGTATGTTAAGTCCTCGACTGAAGCACTTACTCCGGTTTACTTGAATATGAAGGTTCCGAGCAAGTTTACCTTGGACGCGCTTATTGATAAGCCTTTCGAGGGGCGTGCACTGAAAGGGTGGACACAGTACTTATCGGATCGTGATATTGACCGTATCATGGCACGTGTAAAAATAGGAATGGTGCAGGGACACTCTGCTACTGAAATAGTTACAAACATACTGGGAACTAAGAACCTAAAGGGGGTGAACGGGCTAACACAAACAAGTCGAAGAGAACTTACCCACATCGCAAGAACTGCCACGAACTTTTTTGGTAACCAAGCACGTAGACGTGCCTTCATGGAAAACGAAGACATCTATTCTGAAGAGAAGTATATTGCTACACTGGACAGCCGTACAACTATACGCTGCATGAGCCTGGACGGGAACACCTATGCGGTAGGGGATGGACCTTATCCCCCTGTGCATGTTAACTGTCGTTCGGTTCGAGTAGCACTAGTAACACCCGACCTTATTGGGCACCGACCGTTTAATGCTGCAGGAAAGAAGCAGTTGCTTACGGAGTACTCAAAGAAGGCCGGATTTAAAAAGGTACCACTGACACGTGACGGTCTCCCAAGGGGGCACAAGGGTAAGTACGATGCATTTGCCCGTGTACGGGGTAGAGAACTGATAGGGCGAGTCCCGGCGAAGACAACTTACGAGCAATTTTTACGGAGACAAACTCCTGCCTTCCAAGACAGTGTTCTTGGGAAAGCAAGAGGTAAACTATATAGAGACGGAAAAGTACCACTGGAACGTTTTGTTGACGTAACAGGAAAACAATATACTCTGGCAGAATTAGCTGTACGAGAGTTATAGGAGAAATAAATGTTAAAATTAAAAGTAGATTCATTGGACGAACTTGCGGAAGACGTGAAAGAACACTACCGACAAGTGGGTGACGAGTTCGTATTGGACGTGTCGGGTGTAGTAACTGAGGCAGAGCGTGATCGTCTCAAGGGTGCACTGGACAAAGAAAAGAACGACCACAAGGCCTCCAAAGGTAAGCTTCAAGCGTTCAACGGACTTGACGCAGACTCTGTGCTCAAGGACTTGGATGAAATTGCAGAACTTCGATTGTCTGCAGGGAAGAGTGGCGGGGTAGACAAGGAAGAACTCGAGAAACTTGTTACTGCTCGGTCTCATGCTATGCTTGCCCCAGTTGAACGTGAACGTGATCAACTGCGTGAAGAAAATGCTTCTGTTAAAGAAGAAAATAGTGGCCTCAAAGGCAAAGAACGTAAACGCACTATTTCAAGTGACCTACGTGATGCTGCCCTCAAAGCAAAGGTTGTTCCAACAGCTTTAGATGATATTGCCTTGTATGGTGAGAACTTCTTTACTGTTCAGGAGCATGACGGCTCTGTGGTAACGAAAGAAGGACTTGCAGGCGTATTACCTGGGTTATCCCCGGAACTGTTCCTCATGGAAATGAAGGAAACACGTCCTCATTGGTACCCTGGTAATGTATCTGGTGGGGCTAAAGGCTCTGGACCTAACGCAGTCGGGGGTTCAAACCCTTGGGCGAAGGACTCAACCAACCTCACAGAGCAGGGTCGACTAATTAAAGAAGACCGTGAGAAAGCCACTAAAATGGCTGCTGCAGCAGGAAAAACACTCTCTGGAGCAAATCTTTAAATAAAAGCTTGCAATCTAACAGTTGTTATGTGTACTATTATGGTATGAGATAGTTAAGTACTAGGCAGGGCATGGGTCCTGCATGGTTGGTCATGGGGCCGACTACGAAGTATAAAGCTACGTTTATTAACTTTTAACTTTTTAGGAGGCCCTTGAAATGGCTGCAACTCGATTATCGGACTTGATTGTCCCAGAAGTTTTTGCATCGTATATGCAAAACAAAACTGAGGAACTGACTGCTTTACTGAGCGGTGGTATCCTTACACGTGACTTGTCCCTTGACGCAAAATTAGCTGGTGGTGGTTTGACCTTCGAGGCTCCAAGCTTCGCTGACTTAGACAACACCGCTGCAAATATCGGTAGCGATGACCCCGGAGTAACTTCTACTCCGCTGGCAATTGGTTCGTTACAAGAAACTGCGGTTCGTATTAACCGTAACCAATCTTGGTCAAATATGAACTTGAACAACATCCTTACTAACGAAGATCCCATGGCTGCTATTGCAGACTTGGTAGCTGCTTACTGGGCGCGTGAAATGCAGCGCACCGTATTGGCTACCTCTGTTGGTATCTTTGCAGATAATGATGCTGCTCCGACTGGTTCGGAACACGTGCAGTACGATCTGACACATGATGCTAAAGGCGCAGGTTTCGTCGCAGGCACCACGGACTTCAACGCTGGTAACTTCATCAGTGCTGTTGGTACCATGGGGGATGCTGCTGATGGACTTGGTATCGTCTTCATGCACTCTGTTGTTTATCAGACTGCCCAGCGTAACAACCTGATTGATTTCGTCGCAGACGCAGTCAACCCGAACGCTGCTAAAATCCCAATGTACTTGAACCGTCGAGTTGTTGTAGATGACTCAATGCCTAACCCAGCTGCAAGTGGTGTCACTTCGACTGCCACTGGTATCTACCATACCTACATCGTTGGCTCCAATGCCTTCTCTTGGGGTGTTGGTAATCCTCCTCGTCCTGTCACTACGACTTATGACGAAGAAACTGGTAATGGTCAAGGTCAAGAAACTCTGTACTCTCGCGTACAGTGGTGCGTTCACCCAACAGGTCACGCCTACCAAGGTACGGCTGCAAGTGGTGGACCTTCCAATCTGGCTACTACGCACAACCTTGCACACGCTGCATCGTTTGGTCGAGTTTACCCAGAGCGTAAACAAATCAAAATCGCCCGTCTCATTACCCGTGAGGCCTAAACCTCTGGGGGGCTTCGGCCCCCCAGTGTTTTTTAAACTCTAGGAGATATGTAATGATACGACACCCACGATATGCGCGTAAGCGCAGGGCTAATCCCAAATTACTCCAGACTTACTGGGGCAAATTTCTTGCACAACAAAGCACTAAGTGGCTTGGGCAAGAAACTCAAAACAACGTAACCGTGTACGATGCTACGGGTGAAGATATTACTTCTTTGCTGTTGCTCGAGCCGGGTCCTGTTGCCTTTGAGGGAAGTGTCTCTATGCCAGCGGAACTTACTGCTGGACAGTCGTACTTTCTTTACACGATTGGTACGGACAACTACACCATTCACCTGAACGCAAAAGATGGACAATCTGGGGATAACCCGGTTGCCCTCGCTACCTACGACCCTGTCACTCAGGGACTAACTGTTGGTCGCAATATGAACCCACAGGGTTTAATAGACATGCTTGCTCGAGGCGTTTCCGCCGAGGGTATGCGCGACAATGCTGTCGGGTCTATCAACGATGTATTTGGATAATTTAAAAAGGAGAACTGAACGTGGAAGAACTATCTGACATGGAAAAAGTACAAGAGGCCTTAGACCTCTTGGACATTGATGAAAAGGAACACTGGACCACCGAAGACTTACCTCGTATTGAGGTGGTTGCCGGACTGTCTGGTGTACTTGATCTTAAGCGGGATACCTTGACCAAAATGTTCCCCGACTTTGTTCGCTACCCAAAGGTAGAGACAGTTACAGTCGTGGAAGAAGTGGAAGAGGTTGTACCAGAGCCTACCTCACGTGAAACCTACGAGGGGATCAACGCTGAACTTGAAGCACGTATTGGTGAACTTAACCAGGAACGTGAAGCACTTCGGGTTCAAATTGAGGCACTACAGGGCCAGGTTGATGCTAATGTTCAAACAATTGTGAAGGAGTTTCCTCCGCCATCGGCTGCTGTTGTACAACGTCAGTATGCCCAAAACCAATTGAAGCGGGCTACTGAAGCTGCTGAAAAACAAGCGGTTATTCAGGCCATTGCCCAGAAGGTAATAAATGACTCCAAGTGACGAGGATCAGTTAATTCGACGCAGACGGCTAGATAGGATGATCCCATTTAATGGCTTCAGTCCTACGGAGACGTATGCGGACGGAGTAGCTATCACAGAGTCGGACCTTGACCTCACGGTTAACTGTTTCTTCTCCTGTCGCATTGTGTATGAGTCAGGGGACCAAGGCGTAATTGCCGAGGTTGGAAACACTACGGACGGGCTACTCGTTGGGATAAATGCCAGCGGGGATCTTGTTGTACGTTTCGGTACCGGGGTTGACCCGATTACTGCCGGGGCACGTGTTGTGATCGACGAAGGCCTTCTGCCCAAGGGTAGGGGGTTTTACTTGTCGTGGTCAATCAACCTTGCAGACGGAGTTATGGTCTGGATAGATGGCAAGGTCGTAGGACGTGAAGTTATTACTGGGGCACCCACTGTGTGGTCAGCTGGTGAAGATGGTGGGTATATTGCCGTCAGCGCAGCTATTGTTACGGAGCCTGGAATAACTGTTGCGTACGATGGGACTGTTCTTGAAAGTCTCAAATACTTCAACCAGACTGCAGTACAATATGGAGCGGGTTAATGTCAATCACACTTATAGTAGAAGACGGCACTGGACTTGAAAATTCGAACACTTATCTAAGTGAAGCGGATGCAGATGCCTATTTTCTTGAACGTGGAGACACGGTCTGGGCTGCCCTTGATACAGAACTTAAAAAAGCTGCCCTTGTAATCGCAACAGACTATATTGAACAACGATGGGGCCAACGGATCCGTGGCGTGAAGTACAGCCAGGAACAAGCCTTATTGTTTCCCAGAGATGGGGCATATGATGCCGAAGGGTATCTGTTTGATGATGTTCCAGTAAACCTTGAGAAGGCCACTGCGGAGTATGCGTGGTTCTCTAAAGGTCTTGGTATGCTTCTTACCCCAACGGCTCCTGTGGACGCTACTGGGGCGGTCTCCCCGCAAGGCGTGACCAAACGTACATTTGAAAAGGTTGGACCCATTGCGGAAGCGGTGGAGTTCTTCTCAGCTGGTGGTGATGGCGGGGCATATACCCCACGTATACCTGTTGCGGACAAGTGGATGAAAACACTTATCCACTCCGGGGGGCGGTCTAGTCGATGAGTGCATACACAACCGCTGATCGGTTGATAAACAAGCACGGCAGAAGTCTGACACTGGAGAAGAAAAGCACCACTCCTGCAGACCCCAACTCACCTTGGGACAGTAACACAACAGCACCTACTACTGTAGTAGTCAAGGGTGTGCAAGATGAATACGCAGTTGAGCAAATAGGGTCAACAATAGAGTTTGGCGATATAAAGTTTTTAGTACATGGAAGTGTTGGTACAGACATTGAGAACTATGATTCATTATTGGACGGAACGAAGAGGTTCCGAATAATCAATGTAAATCCAATTCGTCCGGGCACATTTACATACTTATATGAAATACAGGCGAGACGATGAGCGTAGAACTAGGTGTAGCGAATGCGGAAGTAATGACCAAGCTAAAAGCTGTTTGGGATGCTTCAACTGCGTCAGCTATACCTATACTTTGGCATGATGTAGAGGGGGATACCCCGGATGATGCCACAAGTTGGATTCGTCCTACTATTATCGGCGGGTCGTTTGAGATTCAGGGGATTGGTCAAAAGGCCAGACTATATGAGCAGAACAGTGTACTAGTTATACAGTTATTTACCACTAATGCTTCAGGCTTGAATTTCAAGGACGATCTTGTTAATATACTGTATAGCGGTTTTAGAGGGGCTGTCACTTCATCTGGAGTGCGTTTCACTGATATGAAGTATGCGGACCTCGGTAAGAGTGGCGCATGGAACCAACGTAACGTAACAATAAATTTTAAATATGACACAGCAAACTAAGGAGCACCATCATGGGCGCATTACAAAGTAGCAATCTATCTTCGCTGAGTATCGCAGAAGAAACAACTCCCGGCGTACTGCCCGGTACTCCTATCTGGGTACTCCAGTCCCCTAATACCTTTTCCGACTTCGGTGGGGAATACAGCACGGTTGCTCGAGAGACATTCCGTGATGACCGTCAGCGACTCAAAGGCCGTACGGTTGACTTGAGCGCAAGTGGTGGGTTCAATACTGACCTTACCAAAGACAATTTATTCGACCTCATGCAGGGCGCAATGTTTGCGGATGTCATCGACCAACTCAGCACTAAACCGCTGAACGGTACGGCTATCCCAATCACCGCTGTGGATGCAACAGGCGATACCTACGCTGCTGCTTCCGGTCTTGGTTCGTTTCTTGTCGGTGACTTGATTGTTGCTGAAGACTTTACAGACGCAGCCAACAACGGATTGAAGCGTGTAAATACTGTCGCTGCAGCCCTTCTTACGGTAGACGAGGCTCTCGCAACTGAAACACCTTCTGCGACAGCTGCTGTTTCCAAAGTGGGGTATCAGTTCACTGTCGACACAGTTGACTTCGACGCATCAGGTACACTTCCCATCTTAACACGGGTAGGGGCTGGTGTTGATTGGACCACAATTGGCGTTGCAGTTGGTGATTGGTTGTTCGTTGGTGGAGACACTACCGCGCTTCGTTTCGCTGGAGCAGCCAACAACGGCTTTGGTCGTGTTAGTGCTGTAGCTGCGGGTGCCATTACCTTTGATAAATTTGATACTACTGTGGTAACGGAAGCTGCGGGTACGGGGACCACTGGTCTTACCATCCAAATCTTCCAAGCTGGGCGCATCAACAATGCTACGTCTCTTGCGAATATCGTGGAACGTTCATACAACTTGGAACGTACCCTCGGGGACGATGGTTCTGGAACACAGTCTGAGTACATCACTGGGGCAGAGATCAATGAACTCACGTTCAATCTTACCAGTGCTGAAAAAATCACCATGGATGTAGACTTTGTGGGACTTGCCCATGAGACACGTACAGGTACTGTTGGAGTCAAATCCGGTACGCGACCTTCTCTTGTAGAGGGTGACGCATTTGTACACGGTGACGCTTCTCGTATCCGACTTGCACTCGTTGACGCTTCTAACGAAAACCCAACGGCATTCTCCACATACATCACTGACCTTTCCATTACCATCAGTAATAACCTGGTGGCAAACAAGGCCATCGGTACTATTGGCTCTGTCTGTTTGACTACTGGTATCTTCTCGGTATCAGGAAGTATTACGGCCTACTTCGAAACCATTGCTGCTGCAAACTCTATTGCGGTCAATGACTCAGTAAGCTTAGACTTCGCGGTCGTTCACGACAATGCAGGTATGCTGGTAGACATCCCCTTGGTAACCTTGGGCGATGGTAAACCAGACCTGTCCCCAAATGAAGCTATCAAGCTTCCATTGAACATGGATGCTGCGAAAGATGATACGCTCGACTTCACAATGTCTATCAGTCAATTCCGGTACCTTCCGACTTTGGCTGCTAATTAAAAGTAACAACCCATAACACGAAACAGGAGAGAGAATAAGATGACAAACGCACTTGGTAAGCTTTTTGCAACCGACAAAGATGCAGAAAAAAACGGAATTGATGTGGAAGTAGGTACAGTGCTTCGGGATGGCAAGGAAGTCCCAATGTTGTTCACTGTACGGCGTTCAGGGGGTAACAACCTTGAGTACAAACGTACAATTGAACGACTGACTAAACCTCACCGTCGAGCAATTGAAAAAGGCAAGATGGATCTTGTTAAGTTGCAGGAGATCACACAGGAGTGCTTTTTAGAAAGCGTTCTTGTTGGTTGGGAAAATATCCCATTTGGGGAAGGGAAGGACCAGAAGTTCCGACAGTTCAACGTTGCGAATGCTCGTATCCTTTTCGACCTGTACCCGGAGTTGTTGGTTGAACTTCAGGACAATGCCCAAGAGATCGCAAACTTTCAAAATTCACGACTCGAAGAAGAAGCAAAAAACTAACGGACTACCTGAAGTACCAATTAGTTCAGGGACCGATGGAAGATAAAATATTGGCACAGTGTCTCCGGTACGGTACTCCCGTACCGGAGATCATCCAAAATGCCCCAGTATTGGAGCCGGGACTTGGCTTCTATTATGATGCATTTGCACAGTTGAACACCTGTAGGATAATGGGAGGGCCGATTTCGGTCAACGCTATTTTCCAGTTCGGGACACTAAACGACTACACAAAGGATGAATGTGTAGACATGCAGTACCACATACATAGGTTAGACAATGCGTATTTAGAGCACGAAGCCGAAAAAAATAAGAAGTAGGAGGAAGCCATGAGTCTTGGATTATTTGCTAGACGCATGGCTATTGTTTCATCTAGGATGGAACCGGAACTCGAGGCTACCATGCGGAAGGTAACATTGGCAGTAGACCAGGCTGTTGTACTTGCGACACCTGTTGACACAGGACGTGCCCGAAGTAACTGGGTGGTTTCTCGGGGGAAAGCTACCTCAAAGAAAATACCCCCATACGCACCGGGAAGTAAACTAGGAATAGGGGAAAGTGGTAACCTTCAGGGCGCACTCGACCAAGCAAGGTCAGAGATGTCATCTTACAAGTTGGCAGAGGGGGATATTTATATTTCCAACAATATACACTATGTTAGTATACTAAATGGTGGTACCAGTGCCCAGGCCCCAAGAGGGTTTATCGAGATAGCAGTGAATGCTGGAGTAGCTGCTGTCCACAATGCAAGGATTATTAAGTAATGGCAACTGAACGTATCCGCATAGTAGTTACCCAACGAGGGGCACAGCGTGCTGCAAAAAGTATTGCAGGTATCGGCTTGGCTTCTTCCGCTGCGGAAAGATCTGTTAAAGGTCTTCTACGTACACTCCTCACCGTTGGTGCGGGGGCAGGACTTGTCGTACTCACCAAGAACCTTGGTAGCTTCCGTAAGGAAATGGCAGCAGTAAAGGCTATTTCTGACACCACTGAGGACGAGTTTAAGCAGCTAACAAAAGCAGCGAAGGACCTTGGAGCGGTCACACAGTTTAGTGCTGTGCAGGCAGCCGAGGGCATGCGTTTCTTAGCCCGTACAGGTTTTGATGCCAAGGAAGTTCTCGCAGGGATTCAACCAGTTCTCCTACTTGCAGAAGCAGGGATGTTGGGCGTTGGAGAGTCAGCGGATATTGCCACCAACGTATTGAAGGCCTTCCGTCTTGAGACCAACGAGTTTCAACGTGTTGTAGATAATCTCGCCAAAGGTGCCAACTCAGCGAACTCAAGTGTGGAGCAACTTGCTCACGCACTAAGCTTCGTGGCACCCATCGCCAAAGGTGTTGGGGTATCCCTAGAAGAAACCACTGCAGCTATCCTGGCACTGTCTGACGCAGGCCTCCAAGGCTCGCGTGCAGGTACAGGACTTCGCCGTGTTATTGGGGAACTCGAATCCCCAAGTGATCAGGCCAAGAAGTTCTTGAAGGATGGCCTCGGACTTTCTCTTAAAGAAGTATCCGTATCTGCCAATGGTCTTATCCCAGTATTAAAAACTTTAGTTAAAGCTGCCCTCTCGACCGGGGACGGACTCGCAATATTTGGTGACCGTGGTGGTCCAGCCTTCGAGGTTCTCGCATCGGGTGTTCTTGATGTCGAGCGTCTTATGGAAGCATTAGAGGATGCCGGGGGTACCGCCTTGAAGATGGCTGGTATCATGGCAGACACTCCTGTTGGGGCAGCAAAACGTTTGTTCAGTGCGTTACAGGATCTGGCAATCACCTTGGGGGATCTTGGTGCCACCGATGCTGTCACAGAGGGAATGAACAAAATGGCGAAGGCGATCCTTCGTGTATCGGGGAACGTTGAGTTCCTTGGTAAGCTTATGAACACCCTTAAGCCACTGCTTGTAGGTGCAGCCCTTATTGCGGGTATCTCTGCAATCACTGCAGCTATCGGGGCACTTGGAGCGGTTGTAATGGCCCTCCCTGCAGCACTACTTGCACTTGAGGCAGGTATGGCTGCTGTACTGTCTCTTCCGCTACTTCCCGCGCTTCTTGGGGCTATCGCAATAGGGGCACCCATCGCGATAGCTGCACTCCGTAATTTCAAGGAAGAAACAGTCTCAACTGTAGACCTAATAAAAGACCTGGATAGCATAGGTACCCCACAGGTTCTTATTGACCTGAGTGATATGGACTTCGGTAGTGTGAGCACCAGTGGCATAGATGACCTCACTGATTCTGTCAAAGAACTCTCCACTGAGATCGACAAAATAGACCTTACCTTTTGGGAAAAAGTTAAAGCCCTTGGTGGGGGAGTCGGGAACATAGCCAAAGAAAGCGTTGGTGTATTTGACGGGTACATAGCCAAATTAGATGAAATTAACAGAAGCGTGCAGGATGGAATTGACAGAGCACTACACGAGACGTTTATACTACGTGAGGTGTCCGACAAAGAGTGGGAAAGCATACAGGCAGTCAAGAAGATCAGGGCAGATATTCTCATGGCAGAGCGTAAGCAATGGGGTGTGCAGGATGCTCGAGACCAGAAAGAAAGAAACCGAGAGAAAGAAAGAGGAGGGTCTTTCCTTAATGATCTTGCGTTTAGCGAAGCACTAAGCGAGAAGTCCCTGGAAAACATGAAGGATGTTTTTGAGGAGTTTACCATGGATGTGTTCTCCTCAGAAAGTTTCAAGAAACAGATGGGGGACAACCTGGCAGACGCAATCCCAGAAACGTTTTTTGCTACTCTTGATCTAGATGTGAAGGGCCTTGAGGGTTTTAATAAAATTGCCCCAGGTGCGTTTGATAATGGGGTAACTAAATACGAAATGGCTCCACCAAAATCGGCGTTCGACGAAAATGCATTAACATTTGGGGACCTGGGTCTGTCGAGCCATGCAAAGGAACAGCTGGCAAAAAACGAAGGCCCACGTAAACAGGTCGATGCCAAAGCATTGGCGGACCTGATTTCTCTACAGGAAGGACTTAACGGGGTTACTCGTGCAACCAACGAGAGAGCAGCAGCTGAGAAGATATTATACGACTCTCTAAGTATTACAGATGCCAACGATGAACTCATACTCACCCGCGCAGAGTATGTGGTACTTATGGGTAAAGTTGCTGAGAAGTACAGAGACGCGCAGAACCCTGTAAATGCACTAAATAAAGCTTTTAAAGAGGAGCAGGAACTGATAGGGGCTTCCAACGTTGAAAGAAGTGCCCTTCTTGCGTTTCGTAAAGAGGAACTTTCCTACATTGATGCCACTGGGAGCAAGATGGGTCCAACACTTAAAGCACAACGTATGGAAGCCATCACTACCCACGAGCGTGCGAAGGCCTATGAGGAGTTACGTACCCAGTTAGACCCAGTGGGTACAGCAATGGCTAGCCAAGCGGAAGACATTAAAGCAATCGAGGCTGCGGTGAAGGCGAAGACGATCACGGACGCTGAAGCTTCTGTTCAACTAAAACAAATTAACTTTTGGTACCGTGATGCGGTAGACCCAATGGGACGCTATAACCGACTTCTTAAAGAAGAGCAGGGCCTACTTGGGATGGACTCCCAGGAACGCACTATAGCAATTCAACTTCGAAGAGAAGAGGATGAACTTATTTCCCGTGGGGTGACCAACTACGCACTCTACTTAATGTTCCGTAAGCAGGCACTCATTCTTGCTGCCGAGGAAAGCAAGCAAAATGCATTTAACATACAGACGATACAACAGCTTGGTTCCGCAACTGAGCGACTGGCCCAGTTGCAGGCTTTGCAGGCCACGGGTACAGTGAAAGGTAGTGAATCAATGAGGGGGCTTGAGGTCCAGATTGATACAGCAGAACTCGCTGTTGCCCGACTGGACAATAGTATTGGTGGTGGACTGAAGTCTACCTTCATCGCAATGAAAATGCAGGTTGAAGATGTGGGGGCGATTACTGAAAACATCCTCACGGCTGCCTTCAATAGTGCCACTGACTCCATCCTAAACTTTGTAAAGACAGGGGAGTTTGAGATACAATCATTCTTAGTAAACATTGCTGACATGATCCTAAAATCCGGTATACAGAAGATGTTGTTTAACCTCTTCAGTGCAATGGGTGGTGGCGGTGGTGGCGGTGGAATACTTGGTGGCTTATTTGGTAACGGAACAAACGCAGCCGGGGGAGCATATGACGCGGGTGGGATGATCACAGCTTACGCGAAAGGTGGTATTACAAATGGCCCAGAAATGTTCGCAGCAGGTGGGACACTTGGGATTCGTGGAGAAGCTGGTCCTGAAAGTATCATGCCACTCAAACGCATGGGCAATGGTGACCTCGGAGTTCAAGCCGATGGAAGCAATGGTGGTGGTATGCCTGCTCCAGCTGTTAACGTGGCTCCTGCCCCTGTGAAAGTTGTTATTGTAAACAACAAAGAGGAAGCACTTGCAGAGATGCAGTCTTCCACTGGAGAACAAATTGTAATGGAACACTTAGCGAATAACCCAGGTGCAGTTCAAAGGATCCTATCATAATGTCAACGACTACCGCAGCAGTAACAGGTCACAATGACCTTCTTTCTGACTTCAAGGACTGGATCATCGCTACCGCTGGGTGGACGGAACTGGACAGGATACCCACCTTTGGTACGGTAGAGGGCGTGGACAAGGTCTCTGAGTTCTCAGATGAAACAGGGGACACCACGACCACTCTCTTCGTAGCCAACACAGACGAGGTTATTGTTGGGGCAACCACTCCATTCACACATATGACCTTCGACCTCTCAACACTTGGTAGCCTCACGATTACCCCAACATGGGAAATATGGAACGGGTCGGCTTGGGTCTCACTAACTGTCACGGATGGAACGTCTGGTATGACAGCGGACGGTGTGGTCTCGTGGACAATGACAGCTGCCTCAACATGGGCACTCGATAGTGGGTACTACAAGGTACGTATTACCCGAACACAGGCATCTGCCATTACTTCTCCTGTCGTGGACACCATAGGGCTGTCCCGCACGAAGACAGGGACGTGGCCTGTGCTAGATGCCGACACTGCAGAGTTCTCTTTTCAGGCCCCTGGTTCAGGTGCAAACCAAGAGGTTTATTTAAACATTCGAAGCGTTGTGGATGTTTCCCTTGAGCACTACAGTCTTGAAATTCGACTAGCAACTGGATACGGTAAGGCACTTGATTTTAATGGGCAACCCGGTTCCAGTGCAAGTGTTTTCTTAAACCTAGACAAGACCGCTATGACCTATTGGTTCTATGCAAATGACCGAAGAGCAATTATTGTAGCCAAGCAAACATCAGGTGCCTACATGAGTGCCTACATGGGACTTATGCTTCCATTTGCGTTACCTGCTGAGTATCCGAAAGCCCTTTACCTTGCAGCAAGCTATCCCAACATAGATACACATGACAACAACCCAAGTGCATTGAACACCCGTAACCGATCTATTGCAGACCCTGGACAGGGTACAGCCTATATGCTGCCCCGATCTGTTTCTACGTGGGTAAGTGTGGAGAACCATACCACAGGTACAACGGATGTAAAATTCACTAGCACTCCAGATGCAATGACATGGCCTCACAGGTCTCTTGCAGCCAGATCCACTGATGCGGACTGGGCCTGGGAGTGGTCGGGGCTTGAGCGAATGCGCCCGAACCTAAACGGGGAAATGCCTATATTTCCTGTTCATGTATTTGATACAGTTAACCGTGAGTTCGGAGGGGTTCTGGAAGGGGTGTTCTCCATACCGGGTTCAGACAAATCCGCAGAACTAGCACTATCTATTGGGGCACAGAATTTCAGGTGTTTCCCTGGTGGATCCCGAACAAGCAATCATGACTACTTTGCAGTGGAGACTCTATAATGCCATATTTGAAAACATCCGCCACTACATGGCGCACACTAATGACTGCCATAAAAAACTTTGCAGTAACCACCAACGGTTGGACATTGGACTACGATGACATCGCTGATGGGGGGAGTGGAGCAGAAGGGCAGTGTGGTATCTCCAAGGGGAACTGCAAGCTTACATTTGGGCAGGGCCTCGTTACCCGTAATGATGCTGCTGCACAGACGAAGACTCAGTTGATAAGTGGTGGGACGGTACAGGACGCTGATATTTTCTTTGTAGTGAATCACAGCATAGATGGAGCAATGTCTCCAAAGGCTTTCTGGGGGCACCCAGATGGTACCACAAATGCCAATATTATAAGTGCGGAAACTTCCCCACAACGAGTCACACTCAACGATGTTGCGGGTCCTCTGTCTGAGGTACACTTATTCGCGGACAGCACTGGGGGGCACATCAATGTTGCCATAAAAAGTTCTGAGTTCCGATGGACGCATTTATCATTTGGGGTACTAGATAAGATAGGAATGACTACACCGGATGTTGGGTATGTCTGCGCCACGGATTTTTACTGGTGGGAGAACACTACTTCACTCGCCTCCCTGCACTGCGCCAACCTGACAACCACCGTACATACCGTTGGTCACTTCGCTGGACCTAGTAAGAACATCATGCTTTTCATTCCAGATCTGGTGGTGGATCCTGCCCTTGATTTTACTGACGATGACTTTCAGACCACTGAAGTTCGTCGGATACATGAAATGGACAACCACGACACTGGTGCATTTGCATCTAATGACTACATCCTACAGCATTTCCTCTTGGGGGACAATGTAGCTACCTCGGGGGGAACAGCACTTCACTCTCTGCCTATTATGCATAACAGCACCACTGGTAGCTTGTTCCATACACACCTTGGGCTACTTCCAAAGGTACGGCTGGTTAGTATGGCAGGACTGTCTCCTGGAGACGAGGTAACTTTGTCTGGAGACACTTGGTTGGTTTTCCCACTGAAGCAGACGGGGATTCGAGACAACAACGTGAATGGTGCCTCTCCAAGTAAAGAACCAAATTCAATTGAGTACGGATTCGCTTACCTAAAAGAGGTGTAATGTGGCTATTGTTACATCTGATTTTATTCTAGGTGGAGATGATCCTGCTCCCGAAACTACTCTTCTTGCGGGGTCGGTTGAGGGGGCTATTGTCGAACTTCCTTTCGACCCCTCTGCTAGTACACCTCTTGTACCCTCTGTGATCTCGGGAACGCCAATAGAGGTATATAAGGACTGGGGCTTCTACGCCGATTATTATTTCCGTATCTGGGTGTGGCCCTATGAAATGACCATCGCTGCGGAAGGTGTTGGGGTTCCACAGGTGTTCGACATATGGAACGCATTCCCTGGAGAGACCGACAACACACTTAATACAGTTGCGGATGCTGGTACAGCTGGTACAACTGTTACTCCCACAGCTACTGATGTATACACTCCCCTTGAGGCGAAGACTGAGTCGACTACTGCCCCAGCTGGGATATTTGATACCACCTGGACCTTCACCTTTACGAATGGGGAAGGAACACTGCATATTGTCTCTGCGCCCCCGTCTGATGTATACATCCTCGATGTGGAGCCTATGGGAGCCGTTTCTGAGGCATGGGAATACAATACAGACATAATGGTCTCTGAGAACGCTACAGAGCAACGTGTGGCGATACGGCAGTCCCCAGTGCACCGCATAGCATACAATGGTGCCGTCAAGAGCGAGGCCGACAGAGGACGCATCTACAACCAGCTTCATAAGTCAGTTGGGAAAGTAACCCATATCCCATACTGGCACTATAATACAAACATCACATCTGATGCCATAATTGGCGATACGGATGTATTCTGTATTCCAGATAATGCCGACATACGAGACGGGGACTACGTTCTACTCACAGATTCCAACATGGACAACAAGTACTTCGTACAGGTAACCACCGTATCGGCAGACCGACTAACTTTGTCCCAGGCGTTGACTTTTAATGTGGGGACTGGTTGGTTGGTGTTTCTTACCCTTCCTCAGATATTGGCAGATGGCCCGGCAATACAAATGAGATCCACCGATGGTTCCATAAACATAGCAGCCACGGACAGTCTCCCACGTAGCGTCTTCGAGCGTCCTGGGGCATCCCCTACATATGAGACATTGGATGGGTTTACTATCTTGACAGATCCTCCAAAGCAGGGGGCTACAGAGGCCTTTGACACAAACAAAGAAGTCCTTAGTACCGTCACAGGCCTTCAGGATATATCTAGTACGTGGAGCCATCCCCTAACCAAGGGTATCCGAAGCTGGGTAGTGAAACGCTCGGTAACCACCATGGATTACTGGAGAGGGTTCTTTTCAGCCATCAAGGGAAGACAGGGGTCATTCCTTCTACCCTCGTGGCATGCGGACTTTGAACTTTCTGTGGCTCCTGTGGACAACTATACCTCGTTCGAAGTAGTAGATACCGATGGGATATATGAGTCGGACTACTTTCCTTACGCCACGTATAAACGTATAATGGTACAGACCGATGGTGGAACATACTACCGAAATGTTTCGAGTACTACAGACAATGGGGATGGAACGTTCGACATTAACCTATCATTAGCCATTCCTACTGGAACACCTAATACAGTTATTACTAAGGTAAGCTTCCTGCAACTAACACGATTGGACAAAGATGTGATAGAATGGACTCACGGTACACGGTCTTCGGAACTATCCATAATGGTAAGGAATGTTGATGCATGAGTTTTGACAGCTTTGAAACGTCTGCAGCAGGTGGGGCACCCATTGAGGTGTTTAAGTTTGTTACCGCCTCTGAGACATACAGGTATACGAACCATACGGAGAACATTACCGTAAATGGAGAACTGTATTTTCCCGCTGCTGTTGTTCGAGAGGACATTAAGACAGGCACTCAGTTGGACGATACCCATGAGATCAACCTCCAGATGGCGTATGACCTTCCGCTCATTCAGGACAACGCCTACACCAAGAGTTCCCCTTCTATAATTGTAACAGTGCGCCGGGTACACATTGGGTCAAACCTCGCCACAGACTCTATTGTGCTGTGGGTGGGACGTGTGTCTGGATTCAGTGTAACCAATAAGTTAGCAAAGGTTAAAATTGCTTCCTACTTCTCAACGGCACTGCGTGGGAATATCCCAGCTGTTCACTACCAGAACAACTGCAACCATGTTCTGTACGATGGACGATGTAAAGTTCTTCAGGGGGGATTCGAAACCTTCTCTGACATTACGGTTATCTCCGGCAACGATATTACTGTCACCAATGACGGTGTTGCGGACGGCCTGCTTGTTGCGGGAATTGTTACATTGCAGCGCACGGGTGAGAGCCGTATGGTGATAACCAACATTTCAAATGTCATTACACTTGCGTCCAGCTTCCCTGAAGCAGTAGTTGGGGACTCAGTTATTATGATACAGGGGTGCGACCACTCCTTCGCCACATGTGGGTCCAAGTTTTCAAACACATTAAACTATGGGGGCCATCCCTACATACCAGGCCTTAACCCCTTCCAGGGAGAAGTCTAATGGCGTGGGGAACAATAGCACTATATGTTATATCCTTTTTGATCTCGGCGTTCCTGTCCCCGAAACCAAAGTTTGAGGATGCACGGAAGAGCAACCTTTCTGACCTAAAGTTCCCAAGAGCGAACGAGGGGGATCCTGTCCCTTGGGTTATTGGTAAGGTTCTTATCGAGGCACCCAATACCCTTTGGTATGGGGGATTCAGAAGTGTCGCAATCAAGAAGAAAATAAAGACGGGAATGTTCAGTTCGAAGAGGGTGATCATAGGGTGGAAGTATTACATCACAGCAGACCTTGCACTGTGCTTGGGAGAAGACGCTGTTCTTCACCGTATTTGGATTGAGAAGAACGAGGTATGGGCTGGGACACTTACAGGTGCCCCACAAGATTTTACTATTTCAAAACCCTCCCTATTTGGGGGTGTGGACAGAAGTGGTGGGTACTCCGGTAGCCACACATTCTACTCAGGTCAATTCACTGAGGTAGCTGACGCAGCACTTGATGCGCTCATGCCTGGAGACACTCCAGCGTATGTGGGTACGAGCAGGGTAGTGTTGGATGATGTATGGTTTGGGAACTCCCCCAACCTACGTGCAATGAAGTTTGAAGTATCCCGGTTCACTGATGGCCTTGGTCTTGCTGCAAGTGGTTGGCTCACCATTGGGGAGGACATCAATCCCATGGAAGCACTGTACCAGGTCTTCACAGATGATTGGGGTGCACTGGGTAAGGACGCAGCAGGCCTGGACACCGCATCTATGATTACCGCAGCTGAAACATTATCAGATGAAGGTAATGGTATAAGCTTACAGGTAGCCAACATCAATTCAGGTAAAGACATTATCGAGGAGATCCTGAGACAGGTCGATGGACTTATGTTCCAAGATGCGACTTCTGGGCTACTCGTTGTTAAGTTAATTCGGGCAGACTACTCTGTCCCGGGCCTACCTTTGTTTGACGAGAACAATGTAGCGTCCATCACAGGGTTTAGTAGAACCGCATGGGACGATACAATAAACCAACTACGTCTCACCCATCCTCTCCGTACTAAGACCTACGAGGAAGGTGTGATCATGGTACAAGATGCTGCCAACATCGCCCAGCAGAGTGAGGTGAATGCTACCTCGCTTTCCTTCCCAGGGATCACTACTTCTGCGCTTGCTCTAGAGGTGGCTACCCGTGAGTTGGCTCAAATATCTGTTCCATTGTTTAAACTTACACTCCATCTTGATCGTACAGCCTACACGTTATTCCCAGGTGCTGTTATTAAAGTTACTTGGCCCAACTACAACGTGGTTGAACTTATCCTACGGGTACAGAAGTTCCGGTCGGGCAAGGCCGACGATAGTAAAATTATTGTAGACTGCGTGCAGGATGTGTTCGCAGCTAACCAGTCTGTATTCTCCGCACCTGTGACTACGGGATGGGTTGAGCCAGACAAGGTTGCTGTCGTTCCATCGGAGCGTGTGGTCATGGAAGTACCTTACTTCCTGATGAAGGACCTCGGACTTGAGGTATCTATCCCCCCGACTGCCTCCCATACTTTTCTCGCTACATTGGCGGTGCAGGAGAACACGGCGCAACAAGGGTTCACATCAAGGCTCGACGATGTTATATCCTTCCCTGACCCAATTGAGGGCGTGGATCATCGTCCATATACCAACGCAGCTAAACTAAGTGTTGCCCTTGCCCGGACTGAGGGGCTGGTAGAAGGATCGTTATCTGGGGGAAACGTTGTTGTCATAAAAGAGATTACCCCTGGGGATGATTTCATAAAGACGGCTACTACCGCCCAGGCGCAAGAGGGAGAGAACTTCTTCCTTATCAATGGGGAATGGTTCACCTTCCAAGCATTCACCGACAATGGGGACAGTACATATAACCTAGAGACTGTTCGTCGTGCCTTATTGGACTCTACGTTCGAAGACCACGCTATTGATGACCGTGTTTACTTCTTCAGTGGGCCTGACGAGATTGTTCTTCAGGAGTTTCTGAGTGTGGACACCATCTACACACAATTCTCCTCATTCAGTTCTTCCGACGAGACTGATATTACGGGGGCAGGCGTTGACTCCCTCACTACAGCTAACCGCTACGACCGACCCCTACCTGTGGACTATATTGCAATAGACGCTGGGGCACGATCTGAGGCCCAGGTGATTAACTCCACAACAGTGACTTCTTTCCTTGTTTCATGGAGAGAGCGCATTCGGACCTCCAGTGTGATACAATGGGAGAATAGTAGTACAGAGTCCCCTGAAGCAGGAACCACATACACTGTAGTATTTAAGGTAGGGGGGGTAACAAAGGCCACCCACGCAGGTATTGCAGCAGGTACGTCTGACCCAACACCATTTTCCACCGTAGGTGTGGGTATTGGGGCAGCTGAGATTTTAATAACAACCCACAGAGATGGGTATGATTCGTGGGTAGATGCGGTGTATCCCTTCGAGATCGTATCTTCCGATTTCCTCTTACTTGAGGATGGGTTCCAGATGATACTAGAAGATGGTACAGGTAACATTCAGGCGGAGTAGGGTATGGCTCAAAGGATAAAGCGACAAGTTGGACGGGTCTTTGTGGCGGAACGAAACAGAGACCGAATGGGGGCTAGGCGGAAGCTTAGTCATCGCAAGACAAGACGGCACTGGAGTGACAAAGGAAATAATAGTGGCGGAACATTTAGTAGCTATATTGTGCAAGAGGATGGATTCAGTTTTACATTAGAGGATGGTGCGGGTAGCATCATTCTCGAATAGGAGATAGACATGGCAGACATTAAAATTTCAGCACTCGCAACCGCAGCACCATTAGTGGTTACTGATGATGTCCCAATAGCACGTGGGACAGCTACTAACCACAAGGCAAGCATCCAGCAAATTGCTGACCTGGCGAACGAACGGTCTAGGGTTGCAGGGTCGACGTATTCCACAACCCAGCACCTACAGGATATTTTCCACTCCTCTGGGGTAACTACTGGGGGGACAATTACCGATGACGCTGATGGTACCATAACGGTTTCTCTTGGAACCGGGCTTATCCGCGCCACAAATAGTGCAGTAGCCGAACTTCTTTTCTTTGACTGGGCTGCCGAGGCTGGGGCCAATGTCGGACTTACCGACAACGACATGAACTATGTCTATGTTGAATACAACGCTGGTTCCCCACAGGTTGTTGCTACCACTACAAAACGTACTGAAGAGCAGACTAATGTGTTCCTTGGAACAGTGTATCGAATTGGCACTGTGTTACATATCACAGAGAGCACACGTGCTGTTGTTGGTGACCACGCGCTGCAAATGATTAAACGTCTACGGGAGACCATGCCTTTTGCCCGTGTCTCCGGTGGGGTTATTTCAGAAGCAGGTACACGAAACATCGCAATTACTGCCGGGGAATGGTGGGAAAATCTCACTGATTTTACCACACCTGCTGTAGATACCTCCGTAGCTGGTACGTTCGGTTATTACTATGCCGATGGTATTGGGGGCTGGACAACCGTAGCTGCCAGTACACAAATTGACAACACTCAATATGATGACGGTTCTGGTACCTTGGCAACGCTGTCCAATAATAAGTATGGTGTTCACTGGGTATACCAAGGACAAGATGGGGACTTCTATGTTGTATATGGAACAACCAATGGAAAACTGTCGGTCGCAGAGTCCGCAGGCCTACCTGCCTCACTCCCCCCACATTTTGCAGAGGCCCACGCCAGACTAATGGGGCGTGTCATCATTGGGAAAAGCGATTCGGCATTCGCTGATATTGCCTCTTCATTTGACTCCCAGTTCAACCTCGGTACTGCAATTGATCACGGTGACCTAAGTGGTCTTGCCGACGATGACCATACCCAGTACGTTCCAGTGGATGGATCACGTAATATTGCTGCAGACACCGACCTCACATTAGCCATAGGCAAAGTAATTATCGGTGGGTCAGTCATTAGTGATAACCTAATTATATCCCACTACAACAATAACACGGCTGCAAGATTCGCACTACGTCAGACATCAGCGGGACAGACCCGATTAAATGCAGGGAACAGCCAGAACCTGATACTTGCAATAGGAAACTCGGAAGCCGTTACGGTAGACACCAATAAAACAGTAACCATCGAAGAAAAGCTATCCGCCAACGCGACAGTAACGGTGCTTTCAACGACATCAGAGACAGTGCTTGCTGCCCATGAGTCGGAGGAACTTCAGTTAAATAACGCAAGCCCAATCACACTGACGGTAGATACAAACGCCAACCAAGCCTTCGACCAAGATGCCTTGGTGTTCTTGCGTCAGACCGGAGCGGGGGTTGTGACCGTTGCAGCAGCAGTTGGGGTTACAATCCATTCCCCTGGTGGGTTGCTGGCACTTGATGGACAATACGCAGGTGCGGTGCTTCAAAAAGATAGTGTACTTGCAGACACTTGGTATTTAGAAGGAAGGCTGGCATAATGGGATCTTTATTTCTAAAAAAGGCAGCAATCATGGCCTCCGCTGGAAATGGTGGAGGCGGTGGACCTGCTGATAGTGGCTGGCTGTTCCCTACAGCGTACGCACACTTCGGGGGTGATGTAAATTGGTCAAACCCTACGTATGTTTATAATGATGATGCAAACCATGCTGACGCTAACTTGGATGACTTCGAAGAATCTAGTGTCTTGATGTGTACAGGCTACGGATTTGCTATTCCATCAGGGGCTACGATACTTGGTGTAGAGGTTATGCTTGACCGATACTGTTCTGCGGGTGATGATTTGTACGAGAATATAGAGAAACTAATCACAGGTGGAACATTAGCAGGAACCAACAAAGCAACTACAAGCCAAACACTACCTAAGAGTTCAAACGACCTGACTCTTGGAAGTTCTTCTGATTTATGGGGGTTGACCAACGGGACAACAATCACAGACACCATAATCAACGCCTCCAATTTTGGATTCGGTATGGGTATCTTTGAAGACGATAGAGATGGAAATACACGTGGTTACTACAATTATAATAAGATGAAAGTTCACTACTCAACATAAAGGAAATAAGCTATGCCAATTAAAGAAAATGAAGTTCCGTACCTTCAGGGTTTGCAGGGAGTAAAGCAGATCGTGGAAGAAGGTATACAGATGCAAAAAGAGGTTATAAAGAACTATGACACCTTGGTCAAAGCTGGGGAAGTACTTGAAAGGACTCTGGCTGTGCACATTAAGATGCAGTCAGCCCTTTCGCGTGTAGCCGTGCTTGAAGTTATACGCGACTCTGCAGTTCCTGTGGACTCCTCGGCGAACCCATTCGCTGATGTCCCAGACTTTGTGGGAGCCACTCTGTTGGAAGCAAATGCTCTTGTCTCCGATGTGTTCCCTGCACCTGAAACACGTGGGGATACTACACAAACAGTAGAGTCCCAGAGCCACCCAGCTGGAACAAAGGCCTCTGTTACGACCGCATTTGTTCTCCGGTTTCCTCCTGTAATTGAGGAGTAGTCCTATGACAAAACAGGATGTGATATTAAAAATAATGGAGTTGGAGGGGGAATACTCTGATGACCCAAATGACCCTGGTGGAGAGACCAATTGGGGTATTACCTTACCCTTCTGGAGAGAGGTTACTGGGTTGGATGACTTCCCTGTGACGTTCACCAGAGCAGATGCTGTACTATGCTACGAGTATCTTTGGGATAAGACATTTACATCTATGGTATCCCCTGAAATGCGCCTGTGTTATCTTGCATTCGCAGTAAATGCTGGGTGGCCCCGTGCTGCAAAAATACTACAGACCGTTCTTGGGGAGAGTCCAGATGGACTTATTGGCCCAAAAACACTACATGCGTTAGCGGGTAGTAACCTGGAGAAAACATATTACCCTTTCGTAGAGGCTGTGGTTCGTCACTACTTCTCCATTCCAGGGTTCACCCACTATGGTCGTGGATGGATGAACCGTCTCACCCAAACCCTAATTCCCAAGAGGTGAATACAATGAACGTGCTTTTGAAACACGCATATGATACAATAAAACCTGCTCCTTCCAAGGAGCATGTGGCCCGAATGGAAAAGATAAAGGAGATGAAGGAGGCGTTGCGTGCTTGTACGTTGCCTGATGAACATGTGAAAAGAGGGCATTCGTGATTGAACTAATTAACTCAGTGTCCCAGGCATTTAGTATTACTTTTCTTCCCATACTTGGGATACTGATAAGGTATCACTATACTAGGGAACGCGAAAAAAACACAACACTGACTTCTCAAAACGAAGTAATGACCCAACTGGTCTCAAAGATTACACAGCAGTCGAGAGATGTAGACCAGCTGGTTAGATGTGTGGGTAAAATGGATGAAACTCAGAGATTGGTCCTCAAAGGACTTACCAGTGATATAATCACCCTTGGTAAAAATGTGGAGCATCTTCATGTGGAAAACAAAGAGAAGCTAATTGTTGTGTCGGACATCGCTAAACACCTAATCCTCACAGAGTCCAAGGTAGAAGACTGTAAGTCAGGCCTCACAAACCTAAATAACAGATTTGATATGCTAAAATAGTATCGGTCTTTGAAATTGCATATGTAACATACAATGTTAGCTTAAGCAGGGTATAGGTAATGGTACCAGTGGAATTGTTTAAAAAGTACCTGCTTACCTTACCTTCTAAAATTTTAAAAGATAATATAAAACTCCAATATGTGGGGGAATTGGGTTATTGCCTATGCACTTAAGTAATCGGGCATTAGCCCCAGTACTATTGGGTAGAGTCTGCTTAGGTTGACAAGGCTCTACTTAAGTAACCTAAGTAGTTGACAATAGAATAACAGGAGAATAAAATGCCATACAAGAGAATGATACACCAAGAACGGCTCTACGAACGGCGTAAGGACATCCACAACTTTGCACTATTCTGGGAGCAGGGTGCTGGGAAAAGCAAGGCACTTATTGATCAAGCCATGTACCTGTACAACGACAACCTTATTGATGGACTACTTGTTGTCGCACCCCCTGGGTGCTATGGGGACTGGACTAAAACGGGCGGGATACAGAAAGGGCACCTGGAAGACCACCTAACGTCCGAAGTACTTGAGAAGACCCGTATGTTGACCTATACCGCTAAAGGGGCAGGAACGAAGGCCTCCGCAGCCAAACGTAAGGCTTTGCTGGAACACGAAGGGCTTGCGGTGCTTTGTATGTCTTACTCAAACATATACACAAAAGGTGGACGTGCATTCGCTCGGGAGTTCCTTGAGAAGCGTACATGCTTCTATGGGTTGGACGAGAGCAGGCGCATCAAGAACCCCAACGGCAAACAATCCAATCTCGTTGTGGCCTCCAGTACCTTGGCACCCTATCGGTGGATTATGACAGGTACCCCGGTATCCAATGGACCCCTCGACATCTGGAAGCAGATGAAGTTCATTGACAAAGATTTCTGGACCCCCCACGGACTTAAATCCTTCACAGCGTTCAAAAACATGTTTGGGATTTGGCGTACTGGGACATCCTCACAAGGAAGAAATTTCGAGTTCTGTGTGGGGTATAAGAACCTCCACATCCTTCACGAGATCATTGCCCCATTCTGCGACAGGGTTCTCACCAACGAAGTCATGGAGTTACCTGAGAAAAACTATTACTCAAGGTTTTTTGATCTTACCCCAAAGCAGCGTGAAGTGTACGATGAAATGGAGAAAGAATTTATTGTACAGTTCCCCAATGGTACCGAGGCCACTGCCGAGCACCAACTGACACGGTTGCTGCGTGCTGTTCAAATTACCTCAAACTACATCCCTATTGATGACAGCAATGGAGTCATGGAGATTATTGATAAGAACTGCAACCCACGAATGGAGTGCTTTCTGGATGACATAGAGGATGTCCCAGGTAAGCGTATTGTGTGGGCGGAGTTCAACCAAGACGTGGACATGATCATGGATCGACTCGGCAAGTGTGCGGTTCGGTACGATGGTCAAGTTACAGTGGAGCAACGGGTAGAGAACGAAGAAAGATTCATTGGCGATGATACGGTGACCACCATCGTATCTAAACAGCGGGTAGGCGGAGAGGGAAAGAACTGGCAATTTGCTCCCTCAATGTTTTACTACAACTGTCAGTCAGACTTGGACGCACGCTTACAAAGTGAACGTCGAAACTGGCGCAAAGGGGCTACACAGAAGACTAGTTATAACGACTATGTAGCCAACAACACCATCAATGTAAAACACATTGCCGATTTGGTGAAAAAACAAAAAGACGCTAATGTAATTTTAGGAGACAACCGATGATCTATGCAGTACAAGATGTTCACAGAAAAGATGATAAGGGGAAGCTGGTTCCTGTTCATGATGTTGGCCCAGCCTCAAGATACGGAGAAGTAACCTTCCTCTTGGATCAGGATGCTCGACCCTACAACCCAGAGGAAGTTATTATTCAACTGCGGGAGAACCTAAAGGACTTTGGTCCCGATGATTATATTCTCCCAATAGGGAACCCCCTGTTCATTGGGTGGGCTACTGCTATAGCTAACCACTATAGTGATACAGTAGCAATGCTGTACTGGAACCGAAAAAAGAAACAGTACAGCATTGTGGACAGTGACTTGACATTCATAGAGATGTATTGATATAATACTTACCCATTGAGCGAGAGACTGCTTAGAGGGAAGAAACAAAAAGGTTGACAGGTCAGTATCGTTTCTGATACAATACCTGTACTGAAACATTTGAAGATTGAAAGGACATGACCGAGGACCTAGTAACGCTCTGGTGGAAAGCACTATGGCTGGAAGACAGGGTAGGGTTACATAGACAGTCGATTCTTTCTAGGCTTGTTGGGCACTCATAGACCCCGACAGGTCGACCGCCTTACCACCATGTGTGGATACAGGCATTTGCTCCCCTCGAAAGGGGGGAGCCGTTAACTTTGGACAATAGAATGAAAAAAGGAGAATAGAATGAGCGAAAAAGAATGGATGGATGTCCTCATGGGGCATGCCGACAAGTTAATGGAACTGAGAGACGAGTCCACTGAACTTGAGATTAAACAGAAGGCATTAAATGCCCAGATGTTACAACTCGAACAAAGTACAATTCCAGAACTCATGGACCTTTACGGCCTCAAGTCTATCGGACTTGATTCAGGTGCTTCCCTCAGTGTGGTGGAAGACCTTAGATGCAAAATTCCCGCCAACCAAGTTGAAGCTGCGTGTGAGTGGCTTGAGAACAACGGGGACGGTGGGGTAATCAAACGGAAATTCAATATTGAGTTTCCCAAAGAGGAGACAGCTTGGGCAGATAAATTTGAGCGCGACCTAGCGCAACGGGTTCGTCCGTTAAATGTTAACCGTACTAAGGGTGTGCACCCCGGAACACTTAAAGCTTTACTAAAAGGCTATAAGTCCAAAGGGGTCCCTTTCACAGATGATGTGAACAAAATGTTTGGTGTCTTCATGCAGAAGAAAGTCCAAATAACTTAAAAATTAAATGTTAAATCTTTAACAAAGGAGAAGTACAATGGCTAAATCTAAAGCAGTAGCAGTAGCGGAAGAAACCGCAGTAGCAACACACACCGGATACGGTGCGTACAGCGGTAAAGGTCTCGAGAACGTAAGCGCGAAAGACCTCGTCATTCCGTTCATCAAAATCTCGCAAGATCTGTCAGCGCAAGTAAAATCGGGTATCGCTAAAGAAGGACAGATCTTCAACCCAACAAGTAAGCTTGCCGTGGACGAGTATCGTTTCGTCCCGTGTTATGTTACGATGGACTATGTCGAATGGTTACCACAAGCTGGTGGCTTCGTAGGCCGTCACCAAGCTGGGGACGCAATTGTGGCAGAAGCTGCCAAGAACGAAGGTAAGCTTCCAAACAAGAACGTCATCCAGCAAACCTTCTACATCTATGGTGTGGAAGTAAATGAAGACGGTTCCCCAGGGATGTTCATTTGCATTCCGTTCGCCTCTACTACCATTAAGGCGTACAAGAACCTGATGACCAGTGTCACTACTCTCCTTGTAGATGACGGTACTGGTAAACGTGTCAACCCACCACTGTTCGCACACTGTGTGAAAATGGTTGGGCGTGATGACATTAAATTCCAATCCAAAAACTGTGACTTGCTTCCTGCAAGCGGACAGACTTTTGAGGACAGCCTTATCCCTGTGGATAGCGCATTGTTCCAAAAGGCTCTTGAATGCCACGCAATGGCAGAGTCCAGTGACCTTTCGGCTCACACTTCCTATGAAACAGATGCTGGCGCGTCTGGGGCTGGTGCTGAAGACGAAGGGGATGACGAAGACTGCTTCTAGTAGTCGAGGCGTGTACCTCGTTGTGGGGGCTTCGGCCCCCACATAATCTTCAAAGGAGAATAGAATGGAATGGTCACCGCAACAAATTAAAGCCCTCAATAAAGTCAAGGATTGGGACCCTGCTAACCAGCAGGTGTTCAAGCTGTTCGGATACGCAGGAACAGGTAAAACAACTTTAGCAAAACACATCGCTGAGACATTCGGCGGTAACGTAGGGTTCGCAGCCTACACTGGGAAAGCAGCCAGCAACCTCACTAAAAGTGGTTGCTCTGCCCGTACCATTCACTCATGGATATATGCCCCCGCACAAGCCTCACAGAAGCACCTACGTGAACTCAAGAAGCAGTTGGTCGAGGTACTTAAGACCGAATCCGAGGATCACTTCCTCGTGCTGAACCTACGAGAAGCCATACAGGACGAGCATGAGAACCTGAAGCGTCCGTTCTTTACCCTAAGACTCGACAGTGAGATACGTACACTGAGCCTTCTGGTGATTGACGAGTGCTCAATGCTCGACCCCTACATAGCAGAAGACCTGCTCTCGTTTGGGGTACCCTTACTACTCATGGGAGACCCAGCACAGCTTCCACCAGTCAAAGGCATCGGACACTTTATGAAAGACCCCGATGTCATGCTTACTGAGATTCATCGTCAGGCCAAGGATAACCCTATCATCCAACTTGCTTGGGACATCCGAGAAGGCCGACCACTAAAACCAACACAGGGAAAGCATGTAACCATCCTGCCACGTAAGGGGTTCCCAGTCGAGCAGATAATAGACTTCGACCAGGTACTCTGTGGTATGAACAAGACACGCCACATGCTCAATCGTAAGATGCGTAGAGCCTATGGGATTGAGGACACCCTTCCTATCAAAGGGGAGAAGGTGATATGCCTTAAGAACAATATGGACCGCAACCTCATGAATGGGGAACTATTCACGGTGGAAGACGCTCTACAGGTATCCCAATATGAGATAAATCTGACGCTTAACGGGGAACTCATTCCAGCGCATACCCGCATCTTCTGGGGGGAGACCGAGAACATTCCCTATTATGAACTGAAAGACTCTGAGCAGTTCGACTTTGGGTATGTTATTACCACACACAAAGCACAGGGGTCACAGTGGCCCAAGGTATGTGTAGTGGACGAATCATTCATCAGCCGTGGGGACCAACTAAAGTGGTTATACACGGCAGTCACACGTGCAGAAGAGGAAGTCACGGTGCTACTATAATGTCTCTATTCTTACAGGTGTGGTTGTCAGTGATGGCAATATACACGGTACTGTTCCTTATCTCAAACATTACGTCCTACATTAAAGACCGGAGAATAAAATGAAAACAATGATCGCGTTTATGATACCTGCGCCAAACAAGCAGAAGTATATTGATATACAGAAAAAGATTCACGAGGAGTTTGGGGGGAAACCACTCACTATGGCTCCCCACATCACTCTGAAAGTTCCATGTATGTTGGAGCCGGAAGCAGTCACGGAGATGTTCAAAGACTTTACGCATGGAAATTTTGTGATTGAACGTAACCAGTTCTATCGTTTTGGGGACTATGTGGCGTATGACGGGATTATTAAGAACCACCTGTGGAACCGACTAGCAAACCACATCAATACGGTTCTTGGGGCCAATGGAGTGAAACTTAAAGCAGATGACCGTGACCGGGTACCACACATTACAATAGCCAAGGCTAAAGGTAAAGGCCGATACAACCTTCCAGCCTTCCAAATATCACAGAAGTTAAACACGGTGCACCACGACTTTAAACCGATAAAAGTGAATAACTTTACCATCTGTAAGAAGACGGACAATGGTTGGAAAAAGCATGCAAACATCATTCTTTCCTGATAGCCGATACACAGAGGCCGTCACAGTTCCTCTTCATATGCCAGAAGGCTCGTGGACTCCCCCAAGGATGGAAGACCTTCCTGATTGGGGTAGTGCACGGGTTGGTCTGGACACGGAGACTCGTGACGGCACCATTAAGAAGCTTGGACCGGGGGCACGTAGAGAGAACTGTTACATCGTCGGCATATCATTTGCTATAGAGGATGGACCGTCTTTCTACCTACCTATTGCGCACCAGCCTGGGGGTAACCTCGACATGGCGCAGGTATTCAGCTACTTACGTGAGCAGGCCAAAACATTTACAGGTGTTTTGGTTGGGGCTAACCTACCCTATGATTTGGATTTTCTTGCAGAGCAGGGTATTTTCTTTACACCAAGGTATTTCAGGGACGTGCAAATTGCTGAACCCATATTGGACGAGAACCAGTTCAGGTACAACTTGGAAGCCATTGCAGAACGCTGGAACATTCCTGGTAAAGACGAGACGTTGCTGAGAAAGGCAGCTGCTCATGCGAACGTGAACCCTAAAGCAGAACTGTGGAAGCTTCATTCGAAATATGTGGGGGCCTACGCCGAGCAGGATGCTGTCCTTCCATTGGAACTACTCCGTAAGCAGGAGCGTGCCATAGAGGACCAAGACCTGTGGGAAGTATACAACCTTGAGAGTGAATTACAGATTGCCAACCTGAAAATGACTCGTCGGGGGGTACGTATCGACCAAGAGAAACTGGAGTATATTCGGGGGTACTGCCTGTCCGAGGAAGAGCAGGCGTTAAAGAAAATGACCGACTTAACTGGGATAGAGTTTGGGGTAGAGGATACCACTAAAGCGGTGTCCCTTTCCAGAGCATTGGACAAGTTCAATATACCCTACCCCATGACAGCGAAGACGAACAAGCCGTCCATCAAGGCCGAGTTTTTGTCGGCGGTAGATCATCCCATAGCGAAGATGATTTTAGAGGCCAAGAAATTTAACAAGGTGCGTACGACATTTGTTGAAAGCGTTCGGAACCACATGGTAAATGGACGGCTTCACCCGGGCTACCACCAGATGCGAACACAGTCGGATGACGGTGACTCTGCTGGGGCCAGATTTGGGCGCATGTCTAGTTCACACCCTAATCTCCAACAGCAACCATCGAAAGGTCACCTTGGGAAATTGTGGCGTACCATATACCTGCCCGAGGAAGGGGCTGAGTGGGCGTGCTGTGACTATTCCCAACAAGAACCACGCCTCGCCGTGCACTTTGCGGAAGGCAAGAACTACAGAGGTGCCCAGGAGATGGGAGATAAGTTCCGAAACAACCCCGACATGGACTGCTATGAGATGATTGCAGAAGAGGGTGGCCTGCTACGGTCTCCCGCCAAGATTGTTTACCTTGGTCGTTCATATGGAATGGGTGGGGGAAAAATGTGTGGTCAACTTGGGCTACCCACCATACGGAAACAGGGATGGAAGGGAGAATACGAAGCAGCAGGTCCAGAGGGTCAAAAGATAATCAACAAGTTTGATGACTCTATTCCCTTTGTGAAGCTTCTGGCGAACCGATGTGAGAAGTTAGCTGAGTCACGTGGGTACATCATCACTCTCTCGGGCCGTAGATGCCGTTTCCCTAGAGATAAAGAAGGTAAGGTGGAGTGGGCATATAAAGCACTCAACCGTCTAATACAAGGCAGTGCAGCCGACCAGACGAAGTACGCCATTGTTGCAGCAGATAAAGCGGGGTTCAAGCTTCAAGTTCCGGTACATGATGAACTAGACCAGTCTGTAGAGAACAGGACGCACGCGGAAAAACTTGCCACAGTTATGCGCGAATGTGTTACAATAACGGTACCGTCGAAAGTGGACGTGGAACTCGGACCGAATTGGGGAGAAATTAAATAATGCGATATAAATGGATAAAGCGATTCATTGGACTGGCAGATTATGTTGCCCAGTGGAGCGATGACAGGTCTACAAAATGTGGATGTGTGTTCGTAGACCCACTGAACCATAATGTAATTTCAATGGGCTTCAACGGTTTCCCAAGGGGGATAGCGGATGAAGTAGAACGACACGAGCGACCAGCCAAATACACATGGACTGAGCATGCCGAGCGCAATGGGATATACAATGCAGCAGAAAGAGGCGCAAGCCTTGGTGGATCGCATGCGTTCATTACTCACCTGCCATGTACTGACTGCGCAAGAGGCCTCATACAGGCTGGTGTTGATTTCGTCTACTACAATGAGGCCAACGTCATGGGTAGCCCAAACTGGGAAGAAGATTTTAGAACATCCCAAGACATGCTTATGGAAGCAGGTATTGAAATTATTGGGGTGGACCTGACAACAGAAGCGGGGTACCTTAAGGTTGATGAATAATGTCGTTGGAGAAAGACGCATCAGCGTTACTCAGACCTTGCCTAAAACCACTTCATGGTAGACGTATTGAAAACCTACTTGAAAAGGGCACACCTGACTGGAACTATGCCAACGGGTGGATTGAACTAAAGAACTCCGACCGCTGGCCTGTACGGGGCGGTCGAATGAAACCAAAGAACTACACTCCAGAGCAACGACTATTCCAATACAAGCGCGGTAAGGTTGGAAATGTTTTCCTGCTGTGGCGGGTTGGAAAAGAGTGGTATCTGTTCGGCCCCGAGTTTGCATTCGGGCAGCTTTACCTCTTGGGTGTGACCCGGGATGAAGCAATAGAGAATTGTGTGCGATGCTGGATGAATAAGCTAAACGGAAAGGAATTACGCGAATGCCTGAACTAACAAAGAACGAGAAACTAATTGTGGTGCGAAGACGGTTGGGACAAAACCAACAAGAACGTGCTGAGATACTTGGAGTACCCCTTGGGCGATACCGACAGTGGGAAATGGGTGCAACGAATTTAATGTACAACTACAGGTGCCCAGACACCGCGCTACATGGCGTGACTGAAGCCGAGCACCTGTTCATCCTTCGTAAACGTGCTGGGTTTTCACAGAAAGAAATTGCCGAGGCAATGGGTGTGTCCGATGTATGGGTACGCAAAATGGAAGCTGGTGTGGGTAATTTAAAACGTTTACAGGAGTTCTGGGATGAAGCCGAATCTAACTGAAGCACTCGATTTTCTACAAAGATTCTACCCAGAAGGCCCTTGGATACTTAGCAGTATTCCCCTTACTGGAGACAAGATTGAAGCCCAAACATTTTACCCAGATGAAGAGGAGAAGTTCAAGGAATGGGTACGCGAAAAACAAGCAAATAAATGCAACATGTACTTTCAGGTTAACCCATCGAGTGGCATGGATGTTACCAAGAAAGATCGTAAATTTAAGAAGGCAAGCCGTAAGGACATAGCAGGCCTCAAGGTGCTACATGTGGACTTGGATCCTCGTGCAGGTGAAGACCTCATAACAGAGCAGGAACTTATTAGGACGTTAGCAGCGAACCCACCAGCTGGGCTTCCTGCACCGTCGATAAGTATTTGGTCGGGGGGTGGAGTACAACTTCTCTGGGTGCTCGATAAACTTGTGGAAAGCGATGGGTCTGTAGTAGCTGCCGAAGAACTGAAGCGTTACAACCTGCAGATTGAACGAGTGTATGGTGGATACGCTGACCACTGTCATAACATAGACAGGATACTCAGACTCCCTGGGACATGTAATTTCCCAAATGAACAGAAGCGCAAGAAGGGCCGAGTTCCAGCCCTGTCAAAGGTGCTGGAATTTCACAAGAAGCGTGTATATCCAATATCTGATTTCACCAAAGCACCAAAGCTTCAAGGCTCACTGGGGCTGGACAACTCGGGTGCCAAGGTTGATGTAGACCCAGGTAGCACAAAGCGTGTAGACCTAGAGGACTATGAGTCCAAGATAAAGGGCTGGGTACGTTCCATGATCGTGCAGGGCTACGACCCCAATGGAGCCAACGAACACCTCAAGGCATTTGGGGAAGACCCCAACAAGTACGACAGTCGAAGTGAAGCAGTGTGGATGGTAGTGTGCCAGCTAGTGAAGGCCAACATACCAGATGACATCATCTACGCAATTATCACCGACCCTGACTTCAAAATAAGTGAGCATATCCTAGCACAGAGTGGAGACATCGAGCGGTACGCTATTCGTCAGATTAAGAAGGCGAAGGAGAAGGCTATTGACCCTCTCCTATGTGAACTGAACGATAAACACGCAGTCATCGGGGACATAGGGGGCAAGTGCCGGATAGTAAGTGAAGTGTACGACCCAGCCGTCGACCGTTCCAAGATGTCGTTGCAGTCATTTGCAGACTTCAGTAACCGATACTGCAACCAGAAGGTTCAAGTCGGAGAGAAGAAAGACGGTTCCCCCATCATGATGCCAGCGGGTAAGTGGTGGATAGAGCATGAGGCACGCCGTCAATATGACACCATTACATTTGCCCCCGGTCGAGAGGTCGAGGGTGCCTATAATATGTGGGCGGGGTTTACCTGTGAAGCAGTACCGGGTTCTTGTTCACTATACCTTGATCACATCAAGGAGAACATCTGTGCGGGAAACCTGGAGTACTACAACTACATTATGGACTGGATGGCACGTACCGTCCAGAGACCAGACAAAACTGGTGAAGTAGCTATCGTACTACGTGGGAGACAGGGCACAGGTAAGGGTGTATTCATTAAGACCTTTGGGAAGCTTTTTGGACGGCACTTCATGCAGGTGGCAGATGCCAAGCACATGACAGGAAACTTCAATGCGCACCTCAGTGACTGCGTTGTTTTGTTTGGTGACGAGGCCTTCTATGCGGGAGACAAGCGTCATGAGTCTACGCTCAAGGGCCTTATTACTGAGGACACTATGGCTGTAGAGAAAAAGGGAGTGGATATGTTCTCCGCTGGTAACTTTCTGCATATTATGATGGCTTCCAATAGCACGTGGGTTATCCCAGCGGATGTGAACGAACGGCGGTTCTTTGTACTTGATGTTAAGTCTACTCGGATACAGGACACTGTTTATTTTGAGAACATCAAAAAGGAAATGAAGAACGGCGGAAACGAAGCCCTTCTTTACTACCTGCTCAACAGAGACATCTCCAAATTTACTGTTCAGAATTTTCCAAAGACAAGCGCACTGCAGGATCAGAAAATGCAGAGCCTTACAGGGGAACTCGAGTGGTGGTACAATGCACTGGACGAAGGCGTATTGCTTGACGGGGTAGATGGATGGGCTGGGGGTATGGTGTCGAAGGAAATGCTGCACTCCGAGTATATCAACTACCTAGAGAAGATCAAATACAAGAAGGCCCCACTTAACTACCTACTGTTTTGCAAGTTCATGAAGACCATGTGTCCCGATGGATTCCTGCACCATAAACAGTTTACTAACAGCGGGGCACGCACATACTGCTTCCAATTCCCATCACAGAAAGACGCACGTAAGCACTTCGATGATAGATTCGGTGGACCTTTTCCTTGGGCACCACTGTTGAGCACAAAGGTAATGAGTCCACAACAAGGAGAGATGGTATGATAATTGGAATAGGGCACCAGAGAGGGGTAGGCAAGGACGTAGCAGCTGAGTTCATGGTGAAGGAGTTCCAGCAGCAGTACCCATCAATAGGCCGATCAATAAAACATGCAAGCTTCGCAGAGCCACTGTATGAGGTGTGTGAGAAGTACTACGGCTGGGCAGGGTTCAAGTCCGCCAAATACTACGATAGCCACCGTGTCGAGAAGGAAGAGGTACTGACTAAGTTGGGGAAGAGTCCACGCCAGATCCTTATTGAAATGGGGATGAAGGTACGAGAGATTATACCCTCTACGTGGGTAGACTACGCCATGCACCAAGACCATGAAATTGTTATCTTCAGCGACATGCGGTTTCCCAACGAGGCCAAGGCCATACGGGATGCGGGTGGGAGACTGGTACTGATCACTCGACCGGGTCTTCCAGAAGTCACTGACCCTAATGATCCCGACAACCAACTCTCAGACTTCGATGACTGGGATTATCATATAGTAAATGACGGAAGTATGAAAGACTACGAAAAGCAAATTGCCTCATTCGTAGAGGCATTAAAGGAGTAGTGTACTATGGCTAGGCCAGTAAACGTGTTGACGATAGGGGATACGCATGCACCGTGTATGCTTCCCGGGTACGTAAACTTTCTACAGGAAATGCAAGAGGAGCACAAGTGCACTAAGGTAGTACACATAGGGGATGTAGCCGACTGGGCTAGTATCTCTTTCCATGAAAAAACAACCCGGCTAAAGAATGCGGACGAAGAGTTTGACAAGGCATTTGAGCAGGTACAGGAAATACGAGCAGCTTTTCCTCGACTGACTTGGCTAATCGGAAACCACGACTGCCTTACCTTACGACAAGGAATTGCAGCAGGCCTTCCAGAGAAGGTACTGAAGTCTTACAATAGATTATGGGAAGTACCGCATTGGAAAGTCATCCCACGATTTGGTCACACCATAATCGACGGGGTGCTATACCAACACGGCGATAGAGGTAAGGGGGGCACTCAGGCAGCCCTCACGAATGCTAAGGCCGAGTTCCGTTCGGTGGTACAAGGACACCACCATTCTCTTGGGTTCTGCGCATACGCTGCAAACGAGCGTAAGACTGAGGATGGGGGTAGAATATTCGGCCTCCAGACGGGGTGCGGTGTTTCCCACGATCGTGAAGCGCAAGATTATGGTAAGAAATATAATGCAAAGCCACTCATTGGGTGTGGCATAGTTAAGAAGGGGCTTAAGGGCTACTTCGAACCGATGGAGATATAACAGATGAAACTAGAATATTACGAATCTATCAATGACCCGGACCGCAGAATAGTTTCGGTAACCCGGGACGCAGGTAAGGTATCCAGAATGCACACGTATGGGATCACCAACTACTCGGTCGCTTCTCACACGTACAACATGATGCAAATGCTCATAGCATTCTACCCACTGGCGCAGATACCCCAGCAACTCACCAACGCTGTTATGGCGCATGACGTGCCCGAGGTATTATTGGGAGACGTGCCTGCCCCCGCAAAGGCCACAGGTAACCTTGGGTACGAGTTCCACAAAGCAGAAGCACAGGTGTTTCAGGAACTGTACTACCATCACCCACTTGAGGAGTTGGACCCAAGCAATAAAATGTGGTTACGTGCACTCGATCTGATCGAGTTGTACCTGTGGATACTTGAGGAGATTGGTTCGGGGAACCGTAGCCATAAACTCAAGTGCATCCTACGTAACATTTCCTCTGTGCTTATGAAGGCAAATATGCCTCTTGAGTTGGAAACCTTCCGAAACAATCTTGTTGACGAGGGCTGGGAAGGCGTTGTACCTGAGAAGGAGATCTACGGATGAACTGCTCAATATGTAGTTGCGACTTCGACATAGATGAAGAGGGGGGATGCTGTGGTTCCCTTGGGATACTCCCTGTGCAGTTTTGCCCAACATGCCTTAATGGTGTGTTCGACATGGTGGACCAGTTACAGGGACGTGAGTATTGTGAGGACTGTTGTCAGCCCAAGCAAGGCACCGAGTGGTGCGAGTGCCCGAATAAAGAAGGGGAGCACCCAGGGCAACTTAACTTTGAGAAGGAGTTAGAGCATTGAGATACAAATTATTCCATTTCACCACCACCAAAGAGGGTGAAGAGATAGAAGACAACCACAGCCAGGGGGAGTTCGTCATCACGGAACTCGAAGAGCATAGGTTTGAGTTGGTGTTTGTGTACACCCACAACAGCCACGTCTCGAAGTCTCAGTGGGTTCTGCCAAGTAGGGCGGAGTGCGACACCAAAATAACCCAACACCTGGGCCTGTATTTCAAAAGCTGGGAGAAAATTGAACCCGGGGTCCCAAGCTGATACACTAGTTCTAGTATATCCCTATGCCTCTGCGTACACAGTTTTGGGACACGACACGGCAGTGTCATCCTACTCTGCAACGACCCGTTAGACGTGACGGACTCGGTAAGCCCAACTAGGGATTTTTCTTTTTTTCTAACCAGGAGTACACTATGGGTCCCCTAATACTTGAGATTGTATGCTACGGCATTGCAGCAGGTATGGGGTACCTGTCATGGGGGTGGTACAATGCACGGTAAGTTAATCTGTAGGAATTATTCTTTCGTACGAGAAGAACTTCGCCCTGGCGATGTTATCGCATTCAGTGGTAGAGGCTGGGTATCTAAGGTCATTAAGCTTTTTACCCGGTCAAAGGTATCCCATGTAGGTATAGTCCTCGAGATAAGCGAGCAAGGCCGTGTCATGGTTATGGAGTCTACTACCCTTGGTGGAAAGAAAGGCGTTCAAGTTAATCGTCTGAGCCAACGAGTCTCCCAGTACAAGGGGGAGATGTGGTGGCTTCCACTAAACTCCGTGGTCAAAGAGTCCATGGACATGGCTGCGTTCTGGCACTTCCTTTGGGAACAGGACGGTAAAAAGTACGACACATGGCAGGCACTTAAGTCTGCACTTCCCTCGGTCATCCGCAGAGAGCACTTTGATAAGATGTTCTGCTCAGAGTTAGTGGCAGGAGCACTAGAAGCAGCGGGGGCCATCCCAGAACTTAACGCTTCCGAAATGACCCCCGATGATGTGGTGGAATTACCTGTCTATGGTAAATCTTACTTCCAAATTAAAGGCAAATGGAAGTCGATCTAAACTTCGTCCCAGTACTTGAACTCGTGCTCGTAGTTCAGGGGATGCTGCATAAGGGACTCGTGGTACATCCGATACACTGTAGAGTAGGGTACTCCATGTAAGCAGCGTTTGTATGCTACCATGGCTGACTCGGGCACGATGGTTACGACCCTCACATCCACCTTCCCTCTGATGAACGGCTTGAAGTCCTTCTCATTGATGTTGGTGCTGTCCACGATAATATGCTGGAATGCCGAGTCCATGATGGCCTTGTCCACTGCTTCCTGCGCCTTCTCGAAAGGCATTGGGTCGTTATGAACATAGACGTACCTGTCCCCCTTGTATCGGTAGTTGTCGGGGGAGACCACCAAGGCATTGGGGAAGTCTCTTGCGTAGCGCGACTTCCCTGCACCTGGGCAACCTCTTAGTATGGTTAGTTTTTTCATTCTGTTTCAATCCTTTCGAAGTGTGTTGTGAATACCCATGGGTTAGTGTCCCACCCAAGAAACTTGTCTTTGTAGATTGAGTCCCAGAGTTGTTTGAATCCGAGAAGCATTCCTGCGGAATCTTCAATTCCCTCGGCTTTTATTTCATGTGGTTGGATGTCTTGTATTCGTTCAAGGAATACCCCAGTGACCAACAGACGCATGTTCGACCCCTTGACCGAGAGCACGTCCCCATTCTTCCCGTACGGGTACCTGAACCCCGGCTGTGGTATAGGGGGCCATACTTTAGGGCCTACCCCTATAGCGTAGTCTAGGGAGCCATTGTATAGTGGACGCGCTTCCTTGACCATGAACTCCTCTGGGGGCTGAACCCTCAACGGCCTGCGTGTCTGGGTCTTGTTCCCAAAGGTGATGGCTTGAAGCATCGCCTCGTTGAATGCAATGGGTTTACTCAAGCCACATCCCACCTAACATGCTCCATATAATTATCACGGATAGTACAGACAGGATTGGTAATACCCCAAACACCACCAACCTGCCTAAGAAGATAATATCCGCTTGCTTGGGAAAATCAAACTCATTGAGTAGTGCCAGCTGGGAAGATACCTCGGCCTGAACAAGGATCGCTCCAATTGCCCAAAATGTTAATGCCATTCCCACAGGCCAGTAGTATAGGGACAAGGCCAATAGTACAAGTGTAAGTATGGTTCTCATTATTTTTCCACCCATTCCTTTCCGTTCCATTCTGCGGAACATGTGTTGCACTTGAGCCAGCCCTTCACCATGTTGAGGGTGCTGTCATTCGCATGCACGCTTACATTCGTGTTACAGGTGGGGCATACAGAACCCTTCTGCTTAAGCTTGTAAGGGTCAACCACCAGATCCCCAAGCGTATGTAGTGCCTGAAGTTCTAGGATGTTTGACTTCTCTTGCAGCGTAGCCATTGTCAGAGCCAGACTACTACGTTGACTACCCAGTGGGGCACCCTCGAGGTCGTGCTCTGCCTTGCGTGCCATGTACAGCATCGCTCTTGAGGCCGTCAGGAAGGCTATGCCCTTCTCCAAATCACTATCGGCCTCAACACCATCAGCACACAGGCCTTCGTTTCTCTGAACGGCAGTTACTTCCACCACTGCGCTGGCCTTTGCCACTTCCAGCATGTCTTCTGGGAAGTGGGTAGTGTTATCCCACTCCATCAGGTTTCGGATAAATTCAATACTAGGTCTTTGCATGTTTTTTAGACTCCATATACGCTCGTCGGCGTTGTAGTTGTTCTTCAAGTGAATCATATAGTGCGTGGTAAAGTTTCTCCCCCTTGGCAGTACATTCTGGGGTACAGTACCGTTGGTTGCCTTTCTTCTTACCAATAAACTCCCCATTGCAGGTGAAGCATCTTGCAAGATCATAGGCCTTGAACTGCTCTAGGCGGTCTTTCACGCATCGGTCGGAGCAAAAGTCCGCTCGTGCTCCCCGCCGTTCAATCTTTCTGGGTAATGGATGGTCGCACATTTTACATCGGTTCATGTTAGTAGTTCCTTATGAGTACATCGTGTACTGTTTTTCGTGTCTTCGCCCCAACGGAGCGTAAGTTTTCAAAAGTGTCTATGCGGAAGCCCTTGTACAGGTCTCTGATAAACGGTGTGTCCGAGTTCGACAACATTGCCGAGCACGGTAGCTTCGCGAAACGGTCACGAAGGTCTGTCTGTTCTTCTTCCCCGAACCCCGTACGGGTGTATCCAGTGAATGTCTTATGGTATGGTGGGTCAAGGTACATGAAGTCTCCCTCTCGGGCGAACTCCATACTATCTGTGTGAGGCAGGTTGTATACCTTGGTGTACTCTAGGGCTTTCTGGTTTAGTAGAAATTCCTGTAGATCAGGTGGCGCATAATAAAGGTCACCGTTGGCCTTGCGACCTATGGGTGAGTTGAACTTCCCCTTCTGGTTGAACCGAGCCAGCCCATTGAAACATGTTCTGTTGAGGTACATGTAGTACACTGCCTGTACTAAGGACTCGTCCGAGAAGGCCTCTCCGTTCATCTCTTCCCGACAACGGTAATACTGATCCTCTCCATGTGTCAACATCCAACTGGTGACAAACTCATGTAACCATTTTGGGTCTTTCTGCATCCACCTGTAGCAGTTAATCAGGTGTCTGTTTGCATCCCCGATGCAGGCATGGTCGATTCTCTTGGTATCCCATAGGTGCCATAGGAAGGCACCCCCACCGACGAATGGTTCGTAGTACGAGCCTTTGACACCACCCTCGGGCATTGCCGAGTCCAGTATCTCCAGCCATTGTGTCTTTCCCCCGACACATTTTATAAATGGTTTAGTCATGCTATTCTCCTTTGTCAACAAGTATACCAAACATTAGGTAATACTGTCAAGACCTAAGTCTCTGCGTAAATCCAAGTAGCTGTTGAACGACGAGGCGTTGACCTCTTGGAAGTAGGGGTCAACTTGGGTCATCACATTTACTTGGGAGTGCTGTGCAGTCATCAGCGAGGACAGGAGCAGTGCCCCATGTAACAGCTTCTTGTCTTCGTCCCCAAGGTGACCGTAGCCCCCGATAGTGATCTTTTTCTCAGGGGTCTCTAGGAACAAAATATTATTTTCAACTCTGAACATTCTCTTCTCCTTGTAGTATAGGTAACTGTAGTATAGGTAACTGTAGTATAGGTAGGGGGTATATAGTGTGCGATTTTCAAATTTTCTGAACAGTTCGACATCTAACAGTTCGACATCTAACTGTTCACCATCTAACTGTTCGATTCCGACTGTTCACCGTCTAACTGTTCGATTCCGACTGTTCACCGTCTAACAGTTCGACATCTAACGTTTGTTGCAACAGATACTTTTAGTGGCACGAATCTTGCGTCCAACTTCGGCTTGACAAGTGGCACGAATCTTGCGTCCAACTTCGGTTTGACAAGTGGCACGAATCTTGCGTGCCCCCGAGCCTCGGGAAAGTGTTTGTTGCAACAGATAATTTTCATATGGCGCACAGGATCCCAGTGATGACAGCGACCAGCCCGAGGATGATCACCTCGCGTACCATAAGCGAGGTCTCCATGTCAAGCACCTTGTCCTCGAGGCCTCGTTGCCTCACGCCTTCGATGATGTCGGGGTCAACCATTGTCCACCTCGTAGTCGACCAACTCGGTCTCCTGATTGACCACCAGCTTGGCGGGACGTAGGGACAATGCCTTCGCCGTGAAGTCCTCGCCGACCTCGTCGACCTCGTACCCGTTGCGAATCCACCAGAGGTGTTGCGCATACCTGCATAACTCCTCAGCGGTGCCGTCGATAACATGGGACATGGAAGCCAGCACCTCGTGGCACTCCTCGTGCATCTTCTGGAGTGCACTGGGGGACAAGTCCTCTTCCCCAAAGTTATCGCTCCAGAGGTCACCGTACACGTCCTGCGAGGACATGACGTGCCACGTGTATGCGTTCAGGAAGATCTCCTGTTGGCCTGCTGTAAATACTAGGTTGTACTGCATCACGACCCCCGATTCAGTTTGCGTGCATCACGCTGACGGTTGCGCTTGGCCTTCTTGTTGCCTTGGGTCAGGTTGCGCACGTTGGTGTTGCCTGTGCCCCCCACTGAATTGAATGCCCCACTGGCTGTCATGGTGGCTCTCTCGGCGGTCATCGCGTGGAACATTGCAAGCATTGATTGTGTGTTCATAGGTAGATCCTTTATGGTTGGTTTGACTGGAAAATCCAGTCATGAAATTCATTTACGTCTAGCACACCACGCACCAGCGGTCGTAGTCTGTCTCATACATCCCCACGTGCTCTGTGCTGGGCGTTAAGGGGTAGAGGCATACAGAGGCCTGCCCCTCTTCGCGGTGCACGTTCACGTCGAACACAGGCTGGTTGCCAATGGCCTGAGTATACCATGAGTCGATGTCCTCGGTCATGTCTTCCGCCAGAGCCTTCATGGCTCTGGCGGAGTCGAGCATTGCCTTAAGGTCGGTCAGTTTAATCTTCATGCGTTCCCCTCTCGTTTATCTATCACATCCGCTACAGCATTTTCAAATTCTGTCCAGCTGGTTCCGTGTTCAGCGTCGAAGCAGTCCTCGACAAGTAGAAGCACGTCTCGCTTCTCCTCGAGGGTCAGTTCAGCTGGTGGGTTGTCCTCGTCTTCGAACAGGTTGTCGAAGGCGCATTCCACGTCGATCAGGCACCACTCCTGCACGTACATGTCAGGGTCAGGTACCAGTCGGGCTTCGACCCCCTCGTCAATGTACTTGTCGAGGTAGCTAACGTCCCCCTCAGCGTTCACGCTATAGCACTCTTGGTCGTGGACGAGGAGTCCCCCCTTGTGAAATTCAATTTTAAGTTTCATGCTAACGTCCTTCCGATTCAAGTTGGATTACCCGCTCGGACACCATGTCCTCAAGGTCAATGTCAGGCACCGTGTATCCACAATATTCTAGGAAGGCATAGGCCGTGTCCTTGTCGGGAGTGGAATAACGGTTGTCCCCGATTATCATGTAGAAGTGCAGGGCAACCTTGCCCAAATACTCCTCGCAGTCTGGAGACACCATAGCCTCATAGGGGAACTGTACTATCAGTGGCAGTTCTAACGCCTCATACGGCATGATTGTCGCATACGTCTGGCGGTTGAACATGTTCTGCCACTGGGTGGTCTCAATGTACCTGAAGAACTGAACGTCGACCCTCTTGGGGTAGTCGGGATCATGGGGTGGCACCGTGTTGTGCTCGAGTGTCTGGAGTGAGATATAGTAGTCCATGGTTAGTGTCCCCACATGGCTGGAATAACGGCCTGCAGTTTCTCAATGTGCGCCTGCGCCTCTTCCATGCAGTTGAACCGAATTGAGGGGTTTAGTTGAAGTTCCAAGGTGACCGTACCATCGTCTCTGTCGAGGACGGCAGTGTACTCGATGGACAGCCCGTCCAAGGCCTCTGCATGGGCAATAGGAACCCATTCATGTTGCTCCCTGATGGTGCAGTACTGGGAAGCACTCCAGTGGTACTCGTCGTGCAGGTGGTCGTGTCCATCATACTCGGTGAAGGAATCGTTTTCGAAGTCCCCGTTGGAGACGGCGCGGTCAGCGTCCCCCGAGTTTTTGTAGAAGAGTGAACCTTCCATGCGGTCGGGTTCGAAGAAGCACCCACTGGGCACCTCGAGCACTGTCATGCGGTCACCTACTTTTGGCTTGTTCATGCTACTCTCCTTCTTCGGCTGGGAACATGATGTCCCAGCACTGGGGTGTTGCCCCTGTCATGATGAACTCACGTTCGTCGGCGGTAAGGGTTGGGAAGGCTTTCTGAGCGACTGTGCCCGCCTTCCAAGCTTTCTTTTGATCACGGAACTCTTGCATCGTAAGTGGCAATTCCATGGTATTGTCCTTGCCCGTCAGAGGCGAGGTCTTGGTCAGTTTAACGTTCATCGTTTCCGTCCTTCCAGTAGTCAGGGAATAGTGCTTCAATCTCTTCACGTGCCTTCACCATTTCGTCCGCAGTGTCGAACTCGAAGCAGGGCATAAGCTTGAACTGAAATGCGTAAAAGTTCTCGTGCCCTGACTTGGGGTTGTCCTCGGGCATGAAGGTTTCGTACTCGAACTCGAGGCCATGTGCCTCGGCCTTCTCGAGCATTGCAATGGCCTCTCCGGCCTTCGCGTTCGCCTCGACTGCGTCCTCGTATGTCACCAAGGTACTGGTGTCCCCAGCGTCCTTGTAGAAGGTCAGTTCCTCGGAGATACGTTGCGCGTCCTTGAGTGTTTGGATTAGTTGTTTGAACATGTAATTCTCCTAGTGGTCTTTGAAGTACTCTTTGCGGTTAACGGCCTCGACCAAGTCGAGGTTCAGGGTCTCGCCCATGAAGGTGATGTTCACCCCCAGCAGATGGTTAAGCTTAAGGCATGCCACCAGCAGGCCGTATCCAAGTTTGTTCATGTGGTGCTCCTAGAGTTTGGTCACATCGTGGTTGGGGTATTCAAGTTTAAGTGTACTAAGCTTCGCGTCTCGGTCTTTCGCGTTGTCGAACACGTAGGCCTCGAGGCATTCGTCGGGGTCATCGGCACCCATGCATTCGTTCACGTCGACGTAGTAGTCAGTCGCTGTGTCGGGCATGCCGTTGGCGTGTACGAGGATATTGACCTGTTGGGGGTACCAGCCTCGGGGTTGCGCGTCAGGTGCCTCTGAGCAGGCATGTGCTTCGCCTATGCTATGCCAGCAGGCTGTGCAGAAGTCATCCCCACAATGTGGGCAGAAGGTCTCGGACTCGTTGTCGCATATGTCGCATACAGTACTCATGTCAGTTGCCCTTCCAATTCGGCCTTGCGTTCCCGTAACACCTTCAGGTTCTGCCTGAAGAAAGCGGTGCCACCGCCCCACATTTCACGGCTCATGATCTCGGTTTCGTAGTCGACGATGTCGTGCTGAATTGTCTCCAGCTGTTGGGCTATTGTCTTCACGCTATTGCTCCTTGGTTGCTTCCGCCATTGAGTCCACCACGTAGGCTGACTGACTCCCCATGGGCACGTCCAGCACCCGAGGCACTGTGGCACCCTGCACCACGTATGCTGTACGTTCGAAGGCGCAGGTTCTTCTTGCAGTAGTCCTTGACGGCCTCGTCCTTGCACACCACGACAGCGGTGCATCCAGACTCACGGACGGCTTCCTTGCGTGCACTCAGGAGCCGACTCAGGATGACCTTTCCAGCGGTGCGGATGTATGTGTTTTTGAATGCCCCAAGGTGTGCACCGTAGGGGTTCTCACGCTTGTACGCCACGTGCGCCTTCTTGGCACCCGCTTCAAGTACACGGCTCAGGCTTTCGAACATGTAGCGGACAATCTCGAGGTCGTGGGGTGCGCCTACCACGTCCATGCCAGTGCGGGACAGGTGTGCTCGGCAGTCGAAGCCTTGGGCTACGAAATTGAGCAGGTGCTTTTTCCATGTCATGATACGGTTGGCTACGATGACACCCTCTACCTTGATTTCGAAGGCGGACGTGCTGTACTCCATTTCAGAGAGTTGGATGTCATACTTGGTGCGAAGCTTCTGCATCTGAGCCATGGCGATGGCCTGCTCGTTGCTGTTCCCGTTGGGGTCTTCGATTAAAGCCTTCATGCCTTGGATTTTGCGGATGACTTCGTCTCGGTCAAGTAAGTCGCTCATGGTGTATCTCCTTAAGTTGTGGGTTGGTGTCTGTTGAGCCTCAATAGTATCAAATGCCAAATGGCATTGTCAAGGACTTTGTTCAGCACGTAAACAAGCCCTCTGTTGGGGATAATGGGGACAGGCGTGATGGGAGTCGGCCTTCCTGCTGGAGTCGGCCTATAATACGTTCACCAGACACCTTGTCAGTGCCCCATGCTCGAATCACCCCAGAGGGGGAGGTGGTGTCCCGATGATATACGGCAATTACTTCTTTACCGCATACTGTTTTGGAACGGGTATGTACACAGGCTGGGTCAAGTAAGGCTTCTTCAAATCGTAATGCTTTGGTTGCTTCGTCCATGGTGTTTCTCCTTGTGCTGTGGTTGACTCTCTGTTGAGCCTCAATAGTATCAAATGTCTTGGGGGGTTGTCAAGGACTTTCTACAGGTCGAACTTCTGTGTGAAGATCTCGGTGACTCGGGCATGTATCTCGGTCAGGCCGTTGTCCCCAATTTGGTACTCGGCCTTCTCGCGCCCCTGCCACTCGACCTGCAATTTGGCTGTGGTCATGATGGTGTCCTTGCTTGCATCCTTGGCAATCTGAAGCACATCGTCCTCGAGGTAGTTCCAGCCAACGAACTGCTGGGCAATTTCGCCTATGTCCATGTGAAGCTTCACTTGGAAGGTCACCATTTTCGTTCCGCTCTGGCGTAGTGTAAAGTTGCTCATTGTGTGTCTCCTTGGTTGGCCTTGCGTTCTGTTGAGTCACCATAGTCTCACGAATGGCATAGCATTGTCAAGGACTAATATTCACGGTACCTGAAACCTCACAATAGCACTGGTACCATTGGCTATTCCGAGTTCATGTTAAAAAACGACTTTCAGAAGGCAACCATACTCTGATCGGCTAAAATGCCTTGACAGGCCTCCTAGACCCCTTCAGCGCGATGCCTGTCAAGTGGTGATTCGGACTTCGGCCTGCGTTTCAATCCAGACTTTTGCCCCACAGGACAGCGGTTTGTCAGGGGAGTACACCACTTTTGAGGCACCCAAGATCTCGACCTCGTGGCAATAAATGTTCGACTTGTACGTCTTCACTGTGAGTACTGGTACAGTTGATCCTGTCTTGGTGTTCGACTTGATCAGGTGCTGGTTCACGTGGATGATCGTTTTCATTTGCCTCTCCGAATTATGTTTTTGCCCTCTTCCCAAATGTAGATGTGGCCTTGGACTTCATCGTATTCCCCGTCCCGATATATTGCGAGGCAGGCGGTGCACTCGTAGCTGTCGATTATGATCTGGCCTTCGAACTCGTCGTAGGAAAGGATCTCGTTGACGGGGTGCTGGGTCTTGTTGGACTCCTCGAGGTACTCGTTGGCTCGCAGGCGCAGGTGGTCGATCATGTTTTTCAGGTCGGTGACTTTCATGTACTTAGTCCTTCCATGTGTACCATATGACATATGGCATGGTTACGAAGACCCACAATTGGATCAGGTGCATGACGGTATCGTTGTGTGCTTGGATGAAGTCGACCATTAGAATACAATCCTTTTCTCGAGTTGGGTGTGGACGTGGGCTACAGCGTCCTTGCGGTTGATGAAGCAGGCCTCGACTAGGTTGGGGGTGTCCCCCAGTACCGTCCAAACGTACGGTCGGCGTTTGATGACTCGGTGCCAGCCATCACGGTTGAAGTACTGACAGCCGTCCGCCTCGATGCTCTTCTGAAGTCCGTTGGTGTATCTCATGCCTGTACCTTCCATGCCTGACGAATCTCAGTGTCGGCTGATATTGTGAACGTATCAAAAACGGTGCCGTCGACCACGCCGAAGACATGCCTGTGAATGGTGACCATCCACGTGCCCTTGGGGTGCGCCTTCAGGAACGTTGCAAGGGTCTCTCCCCGCTCCAGTTGTATCTTGGTCATGTCGGGCTGGTCATCAGCGAAGTCGGGCACGCTGAAGCCCTTGGAGCAGTCACGCCCGAGGTCACGCAGGTGGTCGTAGGCCGTGTCGTAGGCCACGCTCATGACCAATGCCACGGCGCGTACGGCGCAGTCGTTCTTCTGCTTCTTGCGCTTCGAGAATGACCGTCCAGCGTCTGTCTTTACAAAAGGGTACTCAACCATTGGACTGCTCCGTCCAGTCGCTGGCGGACATTACACGGTGCTTCATGTCCATCAGGTGGTTGATGGTATTGTCGATGTCCTCACGGATCTCCTCGAGCAGGAAGGGGGTGTCCTCGACACCTTTGACCAGTGCGTGGACGTTCTGGTCAAGCGACCAAATGTCATCGTTGTGTATGTCGGTCATCGCGTCCACGAGGCCTTGCTTGCGTTGGGCTAATGTCATGTCATGCTCCTTGGTTGCCTGCGCTGGACTGTCCAGCGCAGGACGGGGGGGGTTGCCTTACTTGATGGTGATCATGCCCTTCTCGTGCATGAGGTTCAGTGTCTCGGTGTGGCTGAGTTCAGCCGTGTTGCGGTCGAACCATGCCTGCATTTTAGCCATGGCACCCTCGGGGGCACCCTTCTGGCTGTTCATGAAGTTGCTGATCAATTCAGCCTTCTGGATGTGGTCATCGTTCTCAGGGGTCGTAGTGAATTTTGGGTCACTCATGTCGGTCTCCTTGTGGTTGGTTTCTTGTTGAGCCTCAATAGTATCAAAGGTCGTATGGCATTGTCAAGGACTAATTCACCTCGGGGTCGAGGGTTACGATGCAACGTTGCACCACAGTCTGTTTCACGCCTTGGTATTCGTCGTGCTCCTTCACGGTGCACTTCACCATGCCTGCTTCGTCGGCACGCAGGTGATCCCCTGCACCACGGTACAGGAAGATGTTGCCTTGGTCATCCTGCATGGTGACAATAGAGATCCAGCCGTAGTCGGAGTCATAGCCAGCGGAGCGTACGTGGGTCATGTGGACAAGGATGCGTTCCTTCACGGCACCCACGTGCTCTGAGACGGGCTGGGATGCCCGTACAGCGTCGACCTTGGCTTGGACATGTCCTTGGAAGGCTGAGTGGTTCGAAGGGCTGTCAACGTCATACAACCAGTCCATGTAGTCAGCGTCCTTTGCCATGACTTCGTCGACCGTCATGCCTTTGTGCTTCCCGAAGTTCAGGGTGTACTCGTCCTTGCCAGCATTCCGCAGGTCGGTCACGAGGTCAGCGTTGTCCACAAGGAAGGACTTCAAGTTGCCATGGAAGTCCTTGTGGTATGCGCTCCAGCCGAACTCGCAGTCGTTCGCCATCCAGACAAGGTAGCTGATGTCTCCGCCCGTGGCTACTTCGTCGATGGTTTCGCCCATGTGCTTACCAGTGGCGAAGGTCACGGGGCACCGCTTGCCCTTGCGGATGGGGCGCAGGTCGAATGTGATCTCGGGGTTGAGGGGGAAGTCGTTGCCCACGCCTGACAGGTACTTCTTGGCGTTGGCAATGGCTCTGTCCTCGGTGGTGCCGAGGTTGCGGATGTATGAGTGGGGGTCGGAGTGACCAATGACTCGGCTGTTGTAGAACCACAGTGTGAACATGGAGCCTCGTGCGCCAGTGCTGATGAAGTAGTAGGATAATTCGGTCATGGTGTATCTCCTTGGTTGGCCTTGACAACTTCCTGAGCCTCAATAGTATCAAAGGTCACAGGGCATTGTCAAGGACTTTGTTTAGAGTACACGTTCGATTGACTGGACGGCCTTGGTGAAGGCCTTGAAGCAGGGGTAGCATGCCCTGTGACCGTTGATCCTGCTGGCTGAATTGATATGCTCCTTGCACACCCTGCACAGGCACGCCTCTTTGTTCAGCTTGGCGATGCGCTTGCCCACTTGGAACTTGTCGTGGACACCTCGGGCGGTGCTGTGCTCGACCAGAAGCTTTTTCATGGCTTCCTCGTAGTCTTCCACGGTCATCGGTACACCTTGCGTTGCGCCACGGCGTTGGCCTTGGACACGTGCAGTGCCATGTAGGTCTCGCGCTCGGCCTTGCTGTCGAGGTCATAGATGGCGCAGGTGGCCTTGTCGTTCAGTTCGTCGAGGTTGAAGTCACCTGCATGGTAGATGCCCGTGTCTTCACCGTGTGCAGTGTATGCATCGTGTGCGTCCTGCACGGGCTTGATAAGCAGTGCTACCTGCTTCGCCAGTTGGGGGTAGAGCTTCACTACGTCTTCGCCGTACTCGATAAGGTTCTTCATGGTAGGTCTCCTAGTCTTGAAACAGTTGGTTGAGGGTTGTGAATTGGTCTTCAACTTCGAGTGCCCATGCCTGCACGGCCTCGGGCACGTCCATGGTGGCTTCGCCCCAGCCGTCATCGACTTGGCCTGTCATGTCCATGGCACCCAGCGATGCCGTGTACCCCGTGGGGACGTGGTGCAGGTGGGACAGGAAGTCTTCGTCGCAGTCCCCGCTGACCGTTACTTCCCAGCGTCCGTCATCGGTCGTTGCCTTGTGTGCTTGGCCTTTGGTCATGGTCTTCTCCTTGGTCGGTTGTTGGTGGTTGGTTTAGCGGATGCGTCCTTTTTCTAGGGTGAATCGTCTCCACGTGCCCTGCTTCCGCAGTTCATCGTTGAAGGCTTCCATAATCTCCCTGAGACGTACCAGTGTGATGGTGCCGTAGGCATAGTCGGCGTTGGCCTTGGATACCAGTACGTACCCATCGTGCGTGAAGTACTTCTCTGCGTTGCTCATGGTGTGCTCCTTGGTTGGGGGTTGAATTAAAATGGGCAGTCATCGACATCAGGGTCAGTGCTGTACTCGGCATCGGCCTGCGCCCAGCCTACTGGGTCACACTCTTTGCACTCGCACCCTGAGTCCTTGGTGTCCCAGCCTTCTTGCTTGAAGTACTCGGCGTAGTCGACGGGGCACACTGGGTACTCTTCAGGGTGTGGAGCCTTCGCGCCTTTGTAGTGAGGGTTGGGGACTTGGGTGTCGTAGTTGGTGGTCAGCCATGCACGTTCGGGTTGTTGCGCTCCTTCATGGTTTCCAAACTGTCGGCACTGCTGTGCAAAATGTTCGCCTTGGTTCAAGGACTCGTTGTACAATGACTCTTCGCGTTCAGCTTGGTAATCCATGGTGACTCTCCTTAGTTGGTTGCTTGCTTCCTGTCGAGCCACTATAGTCTCACGACTGGGGGTACGTTGTCAAGGACTAATTTCACTAGGTACTGAAACCTCACAATCGCACTGGTACCAAAGGGTGGATCGTATTCATGTTAAAAAACGACTTTCAGAAGGCAACCATACTCTGTTCTGGTTAAATGCCTTGACAGGCCTTACAGACCCCTTCAGGGGCATGCCTGTCAAGGGGACTAGTCAGCGTGGGGCACGTCTTCGAAGACAAGTGAGCCACCAATAATGTGACTAGGTACTTGACGAACAATTTGGCGGTACAGGTTCGGGGAGTCCATCGGGAAGACACGGGTCTTGCCCGAGGATAAAATCACTGCTTGGTTGAGTGGGTTCTTTTGGGTAATTGCTGGACGGTGCTCGTTGTACTTTGACGTGTCCAACTTCATCAGCACTTCAGTGCTGTTCACGAATCGGAACACGTCCCCCGCCTCGAGGTTTATGATGTTGAGTTCAGGTGCTGGGATGAAGTGTGCTTTTACTCTCATGATTATAACTCCTCTAAAGTGTCGGCTTGAAGTAGTGGGTGAGTGGGGTGTAGTCGGGAAGGGTAGGGGTCACTGCCCCTGCGACCATCACTGAGCGACCAGTGGGTGACTCCGTCCTTGGTGTAGACTACTGCGTGTAAATTTGGGGTAACGGTCATGGTTCTATTCTCCTTGGTGTTGGGTTATTTCGTCCAAGGGTAGCCAGCCTACCCAGTCGGTACGTGGTGACTGGAAGAGCATGCATTCTCTGCCCTGCAGAAGGCCACTGCCTTGGAAGGTGGCTTGTCCCATGCTGTGGAACTCGGTGCCGTTCTCTTTGATTCGGTTCTTGGTGCGTTTTGATGCGTTGGGCTGGGCTGTGATGGTCATGCTATTCTCCTTGGTAGTTTGTCCCGAGGACTGTACGCCCTCGGGACTTTGTGGGGTGTCTAGTCGTTCATATCGGCTCTCCTCATTTGTATGGGGCGTTGAATGCCCCAGTGTCTAGGGAACTTAGGACTGATGCCAGCTTACCCGTTGCGTCGATGGTTCCGAGTCAGGGGCACTGCGACCCCTCGGAACAGGTTGGCTTAGTACATTAGAACTTCATGGTCATGTCCTCCGCGTTGTCGTTTAATGTCGAGCCACTATAGTCTCATAGTCGGTGGGGCGTTGTCAAGCCTTTTGTTTCTGCGGTATCCCGAGGGTAGTCTCGACGCTGTTATCGTACACGTACAGGGTAGCCATGGCCTCGTCGAGCACCTGCTTGGCTAGGCCGATGTTCATGTGCTCGAGTTCATCCTTCACGGTCTCGAGTGCATTCATGACGTTCTCGTGCTCTTGGTGCAGGCGCACGGCGATCAGTTGTTGGTGTTCAGGTGTCATTGTTCTTCTCCTCTATTCGGTTGGTTTCTTGGTCGTGGCAGTAGTCGCAGTGGACGAAGCCATCGTCCTCATATTCCACACCACAACTAATACAGTTGAGTACCAGCTTCACCTCTCGGGTCTGGTTGCTACACCTGAACTGCTCCCCAGTCTTCAGGCTGGTGTACACGGCCTTGCCCCAGCGGGGGTGCGTGCCCTTGATATAGGTCTGCACCTTCAGATGGGGTAGAGTCTGTGTGAAGTGGAACTTGTCCCCGTCAGCGAGGTCTACGATGTCAGCTATCATGATGGGTGCTCCTGAGATACAGTGGGCGTGGTTCCATATATGTTGTCGAGCCTGTTGAAGCCAGCGTTGATGTGCTTGCGGAACCTATGCGCAGTGTCGGGTGCCCTGTCATGGACTCCTTGTACCTCGTTCCACACACCCATGGGTGCTATGTCCCATAGAGCCAGCTTGGGGTAGTCCTGTTGGAGTGCTTCTAGGTTGGCGCACCTTTCCATGTCCTTGTCGTACTCTTCGTCGGTGATGAACATGCCCACGGCGCACTGGGTGTCGTTCCCGCCCTTGTACCTGCAGTTGCCGTCCATGTCCGTGGCCTTGCACCCTTGGGCGAGCAGGCGTTCTCTGAGTTGTTTCAACATTAGAATAACTCCCTCTTCAGGATCTTGGTTACGATGAAGATGTGCACAGCGAGACGCTTGTTCTGGAACCAGAACTTGACGTACTCAGAGCGTGGTTCATTCGACCACGCCATGCTGTACAGGTCACGGTGCCACTCATACATCCACTCCCAGCGTTCATTCACTGCCTTTACATAGCGGTCAATCATTTCATTCTCCTTGGTTGGTTTATTTTCTGGACTGCATGGTACCACGTGCGGTGTCGCGTTGTCAAGCACTGTAGTTCAGGGGACTGTGGTTTAGGGGACTGTAGTATAGGGGACTGTAGTATAGGTAGGGGGTATATAGTGTACCGTTCGGCACCTAACTGTTCGATGCCTAACTGTTCGATGCCTAACTGTTCGATGCCTAACTGTT